>Ga0136651_10000051_pt1 | contig 51310 bp, 43 predicted proteins | sample Mar14236cmmetaG_FD_94867 | JGI IMG/M metagenome (GOLD analysis project Ga0136651, IMG submission 94867) | Marine hydrothermal vent microbial communities from Guaymas Basin, Gulf of California to study Microbial Dark Matter (Phase II) - Marker... ... | reverse complement strand
TTTCGGGGATGGAGACCATCAAAGTGATTATCATCAATGCGGCAGAGACAACAGAGAAAAAACTGCCCGAAGTGGTTAGCCGTTTTATCAAAGCCCTGGATAAGGAAAACTTCGAAGACCTGATGATAGTAAATCAGGGTGGGGATAAGATTGTGGTGAAGATACATGAGGAAGGAGATAATACGAATGTTGTCGGTGATATCGAAATGACAGCCCTGGGAAAGATCGTTTACAAGATCAATCAGGATGATTTTAATCCGCCAGCTTTTAACCCTCCTTTCTTTTTCCCATCTCCTTTGGGATTAAGACCAACACCTTTCAGTATATCGCTAAACAAACCTATGGTTGGGTTTTGGAGTCTATCAACAACACTTCCTTGAATGTTAATTCAAACGTCCGGCTGGCCAACAAATTTTATTTCACTATTTTTATCCATGTTGTATTGCGTTTGTGCAAAAACAAAAATACAACATGAAGGGGAACCCTAAGGAAGTCACCTTCTTTTTATTATTTTAACCGGTCAGTAATGGAAATTTAAAAAATGATTGTTTCGTTAAACCTTTTGGTTCTTTATGAATCTAATTTTTGAAGTTTTAAAAAACTTTTGAAGAAATTATTCGTATAAACAAACCAAAACTATAAGATTATGAAAACGAGAAAATGGATTTTTATTTTATCAGCGATCGTGGCAGGAGTATTTTTATTTTCTTCCTGTCAGAAAAACAGCAACTCTGCTGGTGTGATAACGCCAGATGATGAGGTTACCGTATCGGATAATGCATTGATGGAAAACCTGTTGGATGATGCTATGGATGCTGCCGATCAGGCTACCATGCTGGTGGATGCTTTTATTTTTGATAACAATGGAAGCACACTGAAATCGGCTTCAGGTGTTGTAGTGTCCGATTCGTGTCCTACCGTTACGGTAGATCATCCCGATGCAACACACTGGCCCAAAGTCATCACTATCGACTATGGCGATCTGTGTACCGGTTTTTGGGGTCATACCCGCAGCGGGAAGATTGTGATCACGATCACAGACCGTTATATGAAACCCGGCTCTGAAAGAACGGTTGAATTGGTGAACTATTATTGTAACGGGATTCATATAGAAGGAACACGGACGGTAAAAAATGAAGGAAGAAATGAAAACAACAATCTTGTTTTCCGGGTTGAGTTGTCCGGCGGAAAGATCAGCAGGAACGATACGGTTTTCATGACCAGAGACTTTGTCAGATACCGTGAATGGGCTGCCGGAGAAAAAACCAAGAATCGTTGGGACGATGTATTCTTTATCACCGGCGAAGCTAATGGCGTGAATTTCAGGGGCCATACCTATCACAAAGTGATCACCTCTCCGCTGGAATGGGCAAGAAGCTGCCGCTTTATCAAGAGCGGAACCGTATCCATCACCATTGATGACCGTCCTCCGGTAGTTCTGGATTATGGAGACGGTACCTGCGACAACCTTGCTACCTTGACCAGAGGAGATAAAACCAAGGAAATACAGCTAAAATATCATCGCAACAAATGCACCAAGTGTGGCAGATAGTATTTGCTTAACGTGAGAAAAAACCGCCCGGAAAAGGGGCGGTTTTTTTATGCGGTATTTTCTCCTTTGAGTTCCCGGATGAAACTCCGGGTGACGCTGGCAGGATCATCCTTTTGTTTGAGGGCTTTAATATAGGCGCTGCCAACAATGGCCCCGTTAAGATAACGGCAGGCCTGGTCGAAGGTGGTACGGTTGGATATGCCGAAACCTGCCAGCAGTTTGTTGGTAAGGTTCATTTCCCGCAGGTGCCTGAAATAGCTTGTTTGTTCTTTTGAAAAAGAATTTTTCATGCCGGTAGTGGAGCGGGAAGATACCACATACAGGAAACCTTCCCCTTCCCGGTCGAGAAAGCGGATGCGCTCCCCCGGGGTCTGGGGAGTAACGAGAAAAATATTCTTCAGATTATGAGTCGTAAAAAGCGTTTTGTATTCTTTAATATATTCTTCCGGCGGCAAATCGGGGATGATAACGCCGTCAATCCCCTGCGTGGCAATATCCCGGCAAAAAGCTTCCATCCCATATCTCAGTACCGGGTTCAGATAGCTCATCAGCAAAAGAGGGACCCCGGTAGTCTGCCGGATCCCTTTGAGTTGTCCGATCAGTTTTTTCAGTGTCATACCGTTTTTCAGGGCCACCGTGTCGCTGTGCTGTATCACAGGCCCGTCGGCCACCGGATCGGAAAAAGGCACCCCGATCTCGATCATATCGGCTCCCTGATCCGAAAGAGCTTTGATCACCGGAACAGTATCGGTTAGATGGGGATAACCGGCAGTGAAATATACCGAGAGGACCCTATGCGGTTTGTTTTTGAAAAGATTGTCTATGCGATTCATAAGAAGTTATGGGTTTGAAGTGTGAAATATATTTAAATACATATTTAAATATATATTAAAATATTTATTTAAATAAATATATTTGTTTATTTGTCATCAATTGTCATTCGTTATTCCGGTTAAGAATTGTTTCCAGGTCCTTGTCTCCTCTGCCTGAGAGGTTGATAACCACATGTTGGTTCGGGGGGAAGGATACTTTTTCCAGGAGGGCCAGCGCATGGGCTGACTCGAGGGCTGGAATTATCCCTTCAAAACGTGCCAGGAAACGGGCAGCGCGAAGGGCTTCGTCGTCATTGACAGCATAAAATTCAACCCGTTGTTCCCGGTACAGATGACTCAGCAGGGGGCCTATGCCCGGATAATCCAGTCCGGCCGAGACAGAGTAGGGTTCTGTGATCTGGCCGTCTTCATCCTGGATGACATAGGTTTTGCTGCCGTGCAGGATGCCTGTAAGCCCCAGGGCAATGGTAGCGGCCGTCTCTCCCGTGTCCACCCCTTTTCCGCCGGCTTCCACAGCGATCAGGCGTACAGCAGGTTTGTCAAGATAGTGGTAAAAAATGCCGGCAGCGTTGCTGCCTCCCCCTACACAAGCGATGATTGTGTCCGGCTCTTCCCGACCTGTTTTTTCTTTCATTTGCCACATCAGTTCTTCGCTTATGACCGACTGCAGGCGGGTCACCAGGTCGGGGTAAGGATGTGGTCCTACCACCGAACCGATGAGATAATAGGTTTCGCCGGGGTGTGAGATCCAGTCGCGCAGGGCCTCGTTCACAGCATCTTTCAGGGTGTTGTTTCCCTGTTCTACCGGAACAACTTCTGCACCCAGCAGTTTCATCCGCTCTACGTTGGGCCGCTGCCGGACAACATCCAGCGTACCCATATACACGGTGCACTGCATACCCATTCTGGCACATACCGTTGCGGTGGCCACACCGTGCTGGCCGGCTCCTGTCTCGGCAATAATGCGTTTTTTTCCCAGTTTACGGGCCAGCAGGATCTGCCCGAGGGCATTGTTGATTTTATGCGCTCCGGTATGGGTCAGATCTTCGCGTTTCAGATAAATGTTTGTATTGTAGTACTCCGAGAGTCGCGCGGCATGATACAGAGGGGTTGGACGTCCGGCATAATCCTTCAACAGGGAAGAAAGTTCTTTCCTGAAACCGGCGTTCTCAATAATGGTGAGGTAGCGCTCCTGTAATTCCCGGGTATTGGGATACAACATTTCCGGGATATAAGCTCCTCCGAATTCTCCGTAATACCCTTCCTGTGGTACTTTCAGTGATGTTGTGTTCATGATTTTATTTTGTTTACAAAGTTATGGATACGGGGGATATCTTTGACGCCCGGGGTTCTTTCAAAACGGCTGTTGATGTCCAGCGCATACAAACGGGGCAGCTTCAGGGCTACAGGTTCATCAAGGATGCTTTCATCTATTCCCCCGCTCAGAAAAAACGGCACATTCAGGTCATATCCGGCAAGGGCTTCCTTGTTGAAGGTTTTTCCGCTTCCTCCGTGCAGGGGGGTGTAAGTGTCAAACAGAAAAAAATCGGCCACTCCCGCATACTCTTTCAGAAAGGCGTTGTCCGGCGGATCCTTGATCCCGAAAGCTTTGATGATTTTTATCCCGGAGATCTCTTCCCTGATGCGCCTGCAATACTCCGGTGTCTCATCACCGTGCAACTGAACATAATCCAGATTGAATCGTTTGACGATACTTTCCGCAAGACAAAGATTTTCATCAACAAATACGCCGACTTTCAGGATATTATCGGATATGGTTTCTGTGATATTACGGGTTAGTTTCCCGGCATAGCGGGGTGATCTTTTGTAAAAGATAAACCCGATGTAATCGATATCCAGAGCGGTTAATGCTCTGATATTGTCCGGGTCCTTCATCCCGCATACTTTGATTTTAATGTTCATGATTTAGGATATTGAATCTTTATTTTTTCAATGAATTGTCTGCATGTTTTTCCGGGATCGGATGTTTTCATGAAGGTTTCGCCTATCAAAAAGCCCTGATAGCCGGCTTCCTTCAGGGTGATGACGGTTTCCGGAATACTGAGTCCGCTTTCTGAAACCTTTACCACATTTGGCGGGAGCAGGGGTGCCAGTTCCAGTGCCTTCCGGATATCTACCGTGAAAGTGTTCAGATTTCGGTTGTTTACGCCGATCATGTCGGCTTCTTCCGGTATTTTACGGATTTCATCCCTGTGGTGGATTTCAAAAAGGACCTCCAACCCCAACTCTTTGGCCAGGGAGGCAAGAGCTTTTATCTTTTTGGACTCCGGCACTCCCGCAATCAGAAGAATGACATCTGCCCCTATTGCACGGGTTTCTATAACCTGATATTCGTCTGTGATAAAATCTTTCCGAAGGAGTGGCAGGGAGGTAACGCTTCGTGCTTTTTGAAGATCATCCGTGCTTCCATTGAAAAAAGTCGTTTCGGTAAGTACGGAAATGCCTGAAGCTCCGCAATTTTCATAAGCCTGTGCTATTTTTTCAGGAGAAGCCCCGGGATGAATAGCTCCTCTGGAAGGAGAGGCCCTTTTGAATTCGGCAATGATCCCGGAACTTCCGGATGCCATAAGTGCATGCGACAGCGACTGAGTCTGTCGCAAGAACAAAGGACTTCTTTCAAGCTCAGATACCGGAACAATAGCTTTACGGAGTTCTGTCTCTTTTTGTTTATGTGCAACGATTTTTTCCAGAAAGTTCATGGTTGAATGTCCATTAGTGTTTGGAAAGCTTTTTGAGCCTTACCTGCCAACAGTGATTCTTCGGCCAGGACCGTGGCTTCCTCCAGGGTTTTCCCCGTAAAATAGCACTGTAAAGCGTAGGCAGCGTTGGCTGTAACCACTTTGTTCTGTTCTTCAGTCCCCCGGCCTTCGAGAATATTTCTAAAAAAAGCAGCATTCTCATGAAGGGATTGTCCTCCCCGGATTGCTGAGGGAGACACATATCCGAAAGAAAGTTCTGCCGGGGAGATAATCTGCCGGGATTCGTTTGTGATCAGACGAAATTCGGAGGTCAGGCTTATCTCATCATAACCGTCCAGCGAATGGACGAGAAAATACCTGACAGTTGTCGAAGCATATACTCCGGCATATAAATCTTGCACTTTCCGGTTAAAGATTCCGATTAATTGCCGGGAGGGATGGGCCGGATTAACCATAGGTCCGAGAATATTAAAAAATGTTTTCAGCCTGAGTGCTTTTCTCACCGGGGCCACATTTTTTAAGGCGGGGTGAAACATGGGAGCATGCAAATAGCAGATCCCTGCTATTTCCAGTTCTTTTTTTAGTTTGTCATTGTCGTTGGAGAATGAATACCCGAAGTATTGCATAATATCCGAGGAGCCGGAGATTGACGAGGTGGCAAAATTGCCGTGTTTTACAATTTTGGCGCCGGCGCCGGCTGCTACAAAAGCAGTCAGGGTGGAGATGTTTAATGTGTTTTTCTCGTCTCCGCCAGTACCACAGACGTCCATTGTGTCGTAATCGTTCAGATCGACCGGTACGGCAAGTTCCAACAGTGCCTCTCTGAAACCGGCCAGTTCGCCGGCAGTAATCGGCCGCATCATGTAAACGGTCAGAAAAGATGATATTTCAATGTCCGAATACATGCCAGTGGCCACTTTTGTCAATACTTCTTTTGCTTCTTCATGATCCAGGATCTCTCCCTTTGTCAGCTTTTCCAGAAATTTTTTCATAATGGCAGGTTTAATTTTGTTTATGTTATGAGACAAGGCATGCTTTGTCTTTACATTTTCAATATCAGTATTTATTCAACCAGTTTTCTATTATCTGATATCCGTATTGTGTCATGATAGACTCGGGGTGGAACTGTACACCCCTGACATCATATTTTTTATGGGATACTCCCATGATCTGTCCGGACAGATCTTCGCTGTTGATCTCCAGGTCTCCGGGCAACGATTTTCGGGAGACCACCCAAGAGTGATATCTGCCTGCCAGAATGAACTCAGGCAGATCACGAAACAGGGGATCGGGTGTTAACAGGCGGATTTTTGATTTGACCCCATGATATGGTTGTTCCAGGTTGATCAGGGAGCCACCGAAAACTTCAGCAATGGCCTGATGACCGAGACATACGCCTAAAATACTTTTTGAAGAGGCATATTCCCGGATAACCTGCAGCGACAGCCCCGCTTCAGAAGGAATTCCCGGTCCGGGAGAGATAATGATTTTGTCGTACTTCCTGATTTTTTCCAGGGGGAACGCATCGTTGCGGAATACATCTACCGGCTTTCCTGTAATGGTGCTGACATAGTTTACCAGATTGTAAGTAAATGAGTCATAATTATCAATAATCACTATTTTCATCTTTTTTAATAATTTTCAGCATTAGTATTATTAATAATAGTTTATTATTCGTCCTTCATCCTTCTTTTCTATGTGCCATCAGAATTGCTTTTTTCAGGGCTGCCAGCTTGTTGTTTACTTCCTGCAGTTCCTTCTCTTCCACAGATTTGGATACAATGCCTGCCCCTGCCTGGTAAAAGAGTGTGTTGTTTTTACTGAGGAAAGAACGGATCATTATAGCGTGGTTGAGATCTCCATCGGGATGAATGTATCCGATTGCGCCGCCGTAGAAACCACGTGCTTGGTTTTCGATACGGTCGATCAGCTCCATCGCTTTGTATTTGGGAGCTCCGGTGAGAGTGCCGGCAGGAAATGTGGCTCCCAGCATGCTGATTGAATCTTCTGCATGGTTCAGTTCGGCAGATACGGTGGAGACCATATGTATTACATGCGAATAAAACTGGATCTCCTGAAACTTCTCAACCCGGATATCATTGCCATAACGGCTCAGATCGTTACGTGCCAGATCCACCAGCATGATATGTTCGGCATTTTCTTTTTTATCTTTTAACAGCTCGGAGGCATTCTTTTTATCTTCTTCATCGTTGCCTGTCCTTTTAAAAGTGCCGGCAATGGGATTGATGTAAGCACGGCGGTTTATGATCTTCAGGTGAGTCTCCGGGGATGAACCGAAAATTTTATAATTTCCGTAGTCAAAATAGAAAAGGTAGGGAGATGGGTTTATAGACCGCAACGTACGATACAGATTGAAGTCATCTCCCCGGAAGTCCTGTTCGTACTGGCGCGATAATACGATCTGAAAAACATCTCCGCGGAAGCAGTGTTTTTTCCCCGTCCTGACCATTCCGAGATAATCTTCATCCGTGATATTGGAACGTTCATCCCCGGTGATTGAAAAATTACCGGTGGAAACCGCCATCTTTTGGATGAACATCTCTATTTTTTCGATTTCCGGTGATTCCCCCTCGAAAAGATTCTCGGTGATAAGCATGGTATTGTTAAAATGATTGATAGTGATGACGTATTTATACAGGCTGTAACGTATATCGGGGATGATATAGCGTTCTTTTTGCGGAGCCGTCAGGCGGATGGTTTCGAAATAGCGGATAGCGTCATAGCCCAGATATCCGAAGAAACCGTTCGGAGCCCCTGTTTTATCAGGTGAGAAAGAAAAACGATCCATAAAACCGGTCAAAACAGGAGGAAAAAATCCCTTCAGGGAATAATCATTCGAATGCTGGTCTTTGATTATTTCTTCTACATGATAGTTTTTTACGGAAATAGTTGCTATCGGTTGCAGGCAGATGATAGACAGACTGTCTTCGCTGCTGTGGTAGTCGGAACTTTCCAGCAGAATGGATTGAGGAAATATCTCCCGCATCTTCAGGTATATGGATACCGGCGTAAAAGTGTCGGATAGTATCTTTTTGGTTGTTGTCTGAATATTGATCTTTTTCATAGTCTGAAATATTATTCATAAAAAAAGGGCTTACCGTAAACGATAAGCCCTTGAAGAGAATATAATGATCGCCTTTACGGTAAGAGTCTGTTTCCGTTAAGCCACCACCACCAACATGTATAATTTCTGTTCATTTTCTTTTTATTTACGGAGCAAAAATAAAAAAAAAATATAAAAAACCAAATCATTTAAGCCACTTTTAATTTCTGCAGGTTGATACCTTCCAGTTTCCCCTTTGCGTATTTTAGTGAGATCGACAGCTTTTTGCGCTTGCTTCCAGGGGTATGGAACATAGCATCTGTCATGATCGTTTCACAAATTGATCGGAGGCCGCGAGCTCCCAACTTAAACTCAACAGCCTTGTCAACAATATAATCCAGGACCTCTTCCTGAAAAACCAGCTCAATGCCATCCATTTCGAACAGTTTGGTATACTGTTTTATAATTGCATTTTTAGGTTCGGTTAGGATACGGCGCAGGATATTTCTGTCAAGCGGATGCAAAAAAGTAAGAACGGGCAGACGCCCGATGATTTCAGGTATCAGACCATAAGCTTTCAGATCTTGTGGGGCGATATACTGGAGTAAGTTGTCTTTGTTGATCAATTCCCGGTTTTTGGAGGCGCCGAAACCGACAACCTGGGTATTCATACGGTTGGCGATTTTCTTTTCGATACCGTCAAAAGCTCCGCCACAAATAAAAAGAATATTCTTGGTATCTACCGGGATCATCTTTTGTTCGGGATGTTTTCTCCCACCCTGTGGGGGAACGTTTACAACAGACCCTTCCAGCAGTTTCAGCAAGCCCTGCTGAACTCCTTCTCCCGAAACGTCACGTGTTATGGAGGGATTGTCTCCTTTGCGGGCAATCTTATCTATCTCGTCGATAAAAACGATCCCTTTTTCAGCTGCTGCAACATCATAGTCGGCTACCTGCAACAAACGTGTTAGCAGACTTTCAATATCTTCTCCCACATATCCGGCTTCAGTCAATACCGTAGCATCAACAATGGTAAATGGAACATGCAGCATTTTAGCAATGGTTCGGGCCAGCAGAGTTTTACCTGTACCGGTTTCCCCTACCATGATAATATTGGATTTTTCAATTTCCACATCGTCATGGGTGGATGGCTGCATAAGTCGTTTGTAATGATTATAAACAGCTACGGAGATATATTTCTTGGCTTCCTCCTGACCAATAACATACTGATCAAGGAAATTTTTGATCTCGGTAGGTTTCAACAACTGGATGTCGTTCACGTTGAAGCTGCTCGTACTTTTCAGCTCTTCTTTCATAATCCCGTAAGCCTGTTCAATACAATGATCGCAGATATATCCGTTGATACCAGAGATGAGCAGATTAGTATCCTTCTTTTCACGTCCACAAAATGAACAACGTTCCATATGTTCGGAATTTTTCATCAATGCAAAGTTAACGAAAAAAAACAAAAGGGACTTTTTATGTCCCCTTTAAGTTTTAAAGGATTAAAATATTTATTTTTTGGGTGTGTGATTTCTTTCCAGGATTTCATCGATCATCCCGTAGTTCTTGGCTTCCTCGGCCGTCATCCAGAAGTCACGATCGGAATCCTTGGCAACTTTCTTCAACGGATTGCCCGAATGGTTAGAAATGATAGCATAAAGTTCATGTCTGAGTTTGACAATTTCGCGGGTGGTGATCTCAATGTCCGAGGCCGGTCCCTGTACGCCGCCCATAGGCTGATGGATCATGATCCTTGAGTGCTTGAGGGCGGATCTTTTTCCTTTGGTTCCGGAACATAACAGAACAGCGCCCATGGAAGCGGCCACTCCCGTACAAATGGTGGCTATCTCACAGCCAATATATTGCATGGTGTCATAAATTCCCAGCCCTGCGTAGACCGAACCTCCCGGGGTATTGAGATAGATCTGGATGTCTTTGCCCGGTTCCGAGGACTCAAGGTATAACAACTGGGCTTCCACAATATTAGCCACATAGTCGTCAATGGCCAGACCGATAAATATGATACGGTCCATCATCAACCGTGAGAAAACATCCATTGAGGCTACATTCAACTGCCGTTCTTCGATGATGGTGGGAGAGATATAATTGTTGTATACAGACATGTATTGGTCTAGTCCCAGACTGTTTATTCCGATATGTTTTGTTGCAAATTTTCTGAAATCGTCCTGTGTTTTCATGATACAAATGTTTTAATTTAGAACATAAATTTAATAAACTAATTTTTTTCTTTTTTGGCTTTTTCTTCTTTCTCAATCATATCAAAGAAATCTTTCCGGGAGATTTCTTTTTCATCCAGTTTGATCACGGTCTTCAGGTGGTCAAAAACCTTGTTGTTCAGTATGCCCGATGCAAAACGGTTGTAGTCTTCTTCCTTTTTGAGCCGTTCTTCGGCATATTGTGCGATCTGTTCGTCGGGAAGATAACCCATTCCATATTGTCTGAACTGTTCCCGGGTTACGGCCATAGCATATTCTCGCAGTTCTTCCTTGCCAACTTTTATCTCTGCCATTTCTGCGATTTTGTCCCGTATCAGTTGCCATTTCAAATCGTCCAGGAATAAATCAAATTCTTTTTCGATCTGTTCGGGAGTAAACTTCTCTTTGTTAACAGCGATCAGCCAGCGCTTCAAAAAGGCCTCGGGCAGAGGCGGGTTAATCAGGGATATCAGTTTCCTGCGAACTTCTGTCTGGTAACGCATATTGCTTTCGCCATCCAGTTGATGACGGAGCAGATCGTCTATCTTTTCTATAAACTCTTCGTGGGTTTTCACCACATCTTTTCCAAAAAGCTTGTCGTAAAACTCCTGGTTTTCTTCAGCATTGTGAAAACGCCTGATATCTTTTATCTCAAGCAGGAAATAAGGTTTAACTTCTTCCAGGTTTTTCCGGTCTGTTTTCAGGGCAGCGGCTCTTTCTTCCTCCCCGGGATAAACATGTTTGATTTCCAGCAGAACTTTGTCTCCTTTGTGTTTGCCGAGCAGGGAATTTTTGGTCTCTTCATCCTTGATATCCGGCATGTTGATTACGGCTTCTTCGATATGAATGCCTTTTTCTACGGGGTTTCCTCCGGTATCCGTTTCAGTTAATTTCCCGTCCAGCATGTCCTTTTCACCAACCTCATCCACACTCTTCATCTCGCCGAGCTGAGCCAGATAGCTGTTTATGGTTTCTTTCCTGAGCTCGTCGTCAATTTTAATCTTGTAGTAAGGAACCTTGATTTTTTTTGTAAGATTGATCTCCAGTTTGGGGGAAAGTCCAAGATCAACGAAGAAACGGAAAGTGTCCTGTTTTTCCCAGTCAAATTCTTCTTTTTTCTCCTCATTGGGCAGCGGTTCTCCCAGAATATCCAGTTTATTTTCCTGAACGTAGTTGGTAATGGATTCGTTTAGGATCTTGTTGACTTCATCCACCAGCACGGGTACTCGGTGAAGTTTTTTAATAAGGCCAAAAGGGACTTTCCCCGGACGGAACCCATCCATTACAGCCTTTTTTCTGTAATCCCTCAGTATTTTGGTTACCCTTTCTTCATAATCTTCGGGGGAAATTTCGACAGACAATGTAACATTTAGATCGTCAATGTTCTCCTGCGTAATGTTCATCTTGTTTTAATTAAGTTGTTAAAAAAACCGCTTTACCAGCGGCCGTTCTTCAGTGCGGATGAAGGGACTCGAACCCCCACGCCCGAAGGCACCAGATCCTAAGTCTGACGCGTCTACCAATTCCGCCACATCCGCAAGATTTTCCGCAAAGATAGAAATTTTTTCCCACCTGAAAATCAAAAGAAAAATATTCCGGTTCCAATTATAAAATAATCTTTGAATAATTTTTTTAACTTTATCATGAAAAACAAAAAATTAAGTATCATGTGAGAGTGAACCGGGCACAGCGAGCTCACGAACAGTTTTACTGTGAGTAACTGGTTACATGGGGGAAGAAAATTTTTATTTTCTTCATTATAAAATAAAAATTTTTAAAAAGATGAAAAAGAGAATATATTATTTTCTTATTGCAGGTTTGGTTGTTTTGGCTACGGCAGGGTGCCGGAACCCGTTGGATAGAAAGCAAAAGAATATGGTCAAAAAAGTCTATATCAATAAAGATAAGCTGGAGAAAATATGGGTTACCAATCCTGCATTGCTTATACCTGAAAGCGTATTGTACGATTCGCAACGTAATGTAATTTATGTTTCCAACATTAACGGAAAGCCTTCTGAAAAAGACGGAAACGGTTTTATTTCCCTTATAAGTCCCGACGGAAGGGTGGTGGAAAGGAAATGGGTGATCGGACTGGATGCTCCCAAGGGGTTGGGTATTAGGGGTGATAAGTTATATGTGTCGGATATACAATCACTGGTTGAGATCAGTATTCCGGAGCGAAAGATCTTGAATCGTTATAAGGATTCTCTTGCTGTCTTCCTGAATGATGTGGCCGTGGATGCTGATGGAAATGTTTATGTTTCAGATATGGGAGGATCAGCTGTCTATCGTTTACGTAACGGGGTTTTTTTGAAATGGATTCATGACAAACGACTGAATGGCCCAAATGGTCTGTACGTGGAAGACAACAAACTGCTGGCAGGGTTGAAAGACAGAATAGTGAGCATTGATATTCAAAGTGGGAAAATCAGTGATTATATACTTCAGACCGGAAGTATAGACGGACTTGAAGGTGATGGATGCGGAAATTATCTGATCAGCGACTGGACGGGACATGTTTACCTGGTTAGCCGGGGTAAGAAAAAGATCATTTTGCTGAATACGACACCCATTAAGATGCAGGCTGCAGATATCAATTTCGTGAAATCATCCGCAATGCTTCTGGTCCCTACCTTTGGTAATAACAGGGTGGTAGCATATAGGTATAAATGATCTTCTGACCTTAAGGTTCCGGATTATTTTATAAAGGGGAGTGTCAGCGGATACGGCCATAGTTCTCCTTTAGCTGCTTTGATGGCTCCGATGATGGGAAAAATTATCATCAGCAATCCCAGGGCGATCAACAGGGGTATGCCAATAAAAACCAGCGTAAAAAGACCCGCAATCATTCCATAGATCAAAGCGCTGATCAGCCAGTTGATGATCATCTTTCCATGTCTGTCTACCTCCGGAAATTTTTCATTGTTTGTCAGCCACATGATCAAAGGCATCACCAGCCCGGCAAAGGGAACAATGACTCCGGAAAACTGGCTTAAGTGCATCAACATCAGATAATTGTTTACCTCCATGCCCCAAGGTTTTTCCGTGGGGTTTGTGGGAGTGGGTGTGCTGTCAAGTATTTCCATAAATATATATTATCTTCTCAGCTCGAAATTTTTTCCTAAATACACCCTCCGAACATGTTCATCTTCGGCCAGTTCTTCGCTGGTGCCTGATTTCATGATCCTGCCTTCATATAGCAAATAAGCTCTATTGGTGATCGAGAGGGTTTCATGCACATTGTGATCGGTAATGAGAATTCCTATGTTTTTATCTTTTAGGTGGGCCACAATGTCCTGGATGTCTTCTACAGCGATAGGATCAACGCCTGCGAAAGGTTCATCCAGCAATATAAAGCGGGGTTTGAGGGCCAGAGCACGGGCAATCTCCGTACGTCGTCGCTCGCCGCCCGAAAGCTGATTTCCTTTGTTTTTACGTATTCTTTCCAGACCGAATTCGGCAATTAGTGATTCCAGCCTCTCGTATTGTTCAGGACGGGGGATATCAGACATTTCCATGACAGAAAGGATATTGTCTTCAACGCTCATTCCACGGAATACGGAAGCTTCCTGGGCCAGGTAACCAATGCCCCGGCGGGCACGTTTATAAACCGGAAGAGAGGTAATATCTTCTTCATCCAGATAAATCCTGCCCTGTAATGGCCGGATTAACCCTACGATCATATAAAAGGTAGTGGTCTTTCCGGCTCCGTTAGGCCCGAGCAGTCCTACGATCTCGCCTTGTTCAACCTCGATGGAAACATGGGCGACAACCGTGCGTTTCCGGTATTTTTTGACGAGATTGCGGGTTCTGAGCTTCATATTGGTGCTTTATTTTCGAAACGAATATACGAAGAATTCATTGTTATAGGCCTATACGGATTTTTCAGGTTGATCATCCCCTTCAGAATCTTCAGGTTCATCAGGAGTTTTTCCTTCACCGGTTTGTTCGGCTCCGCTGGCGGATCCTTCTTCCGGGGTATACTTTTCACTGGTCTGCTCTCTTTCGGGTGCCGTTTCTGCTTCCGAACTCTCCTGATCTTGTGCTGAAACCTCTGCCTCCTCCTGCGTGCTTTCGGATTTTCCGTAGCCTTTTTCTTCAAAAGCGGCATCTTGTTGCCGTTTTATCTTTTTGGAGATTAAAATACTTACTTCATAGAGGACCACCAAAGGTATAAAAACCAATATCTGACTGAATATATCGGGCGGGGTAATGATGGCAGCAAGGATAAGAATGATAACAATAGCATGCTTGCGATACCTCTTCAGGAAGTCAGGGGTTACCAATCCTGCTTTAGTAAGGAAATAAACCAGTACCGGCAGCTCAAAAGTAATTCCGCCAGCCAGTGTTACCGTAGTCACTGTGGAAATATAGGAACGCAGATTGATCCGGTTGATAATCTGGCCACTGACCGAGTATGATCCCAGAAAATTTATGGAAAGAGGTGCAATGATATAATATCCAAAAAGAACGCCCAGGAAAAATAACAGGGAACTATAAAAAACCGATCCACGGGCATATTTTTTTTCATTTTCATATAAAGCCGGTTTCATAAATTTCCAGAATTCAAAGAACACATACGGAAATCCTGCGATCAGGCCCACGATGAGAGAGACCATAATGTGTGTGGTAAACTGCCCGGCCATATTGATGTTTATGATCTCCAGCGGTTTGGTGTTGATACACAGTTTTGACACATGAACAAGGTCTCCCAAACGACATAACAACCGATTGGTGAAAAACCCCGCACTTTTAGGTGCCAGGATGATATTGTCAAAAATAAAATTGTGAAAGACAAAAGCAACAATAGCCATAAGGAAAATCACTATCGTCGATCGGATCAGATGCCAGCGCAATTCTTCCAGGTGCTCCAGAAAGGACATCTCATCTGCTTTTTTCCTTCTTCTTTTCTTTGCCATATTTTTTAATCTCTGTTTGCAAAAATATTCCTGCCAGTTATTCCGAAAAGTTTCAGGATACAAATAAAATAAACTTATCAGAGAAAAGTTTTATTTATGGAAAAATAATTGTATTTTAGTAAATATAGAAAAATGCAATAAATGATAAATTTTATTAATTTTGCAGGTTTAAAAAATGGAAAATTTTAATCTCAGAGGAGAATTTTAATCAGATATGAGTGTAAGTACGGATATTTCGTTAGCGGGATACCTTAAGAAGTATTTTGGATTTGATACTTTTAAGGGAAATCAGGAAGTGATCATAAGAAACCTGTTGGATGGGAGGGATACTTTTGTTTTGATGCCTACAGGTGGAGGGAAATCATTATGTTATCAGCTTCCGTCTCTGATATTGTCGGGGACGGCCATTGTGATATCTCCTTTAATAGCCTTGATGAAAAACCAGGTGGATGCCATGCGTAATTTTGTGAGTACGGATGACGGGATTGCTCATTTTCTGAATTCATCTCTCTCAAAGGCAGCCATTCAACAAGTTAGACAGGATGTGCTTGAACAGAAGACAAAATTATTATATGTTGCTCCGGAATCATTGACTAAGGAAGAAAATATTGAGTTCCTGAAACGGATAAATATCTCTTTCTTTGCCATTGATGAGGCTCACTGTATTTCCGAATGGGGTCATGATTTCAGGCCGGAATACCGACGTATACGACCAATTATCGAGAAAATCGGCAGGGCTCCAATCATTGCCCTCACAGCTACGGCTACTCCCAAAGTGCAGCATGATATTTTAAAAAACTTAAGGATGCTGGAGGCCAATGTGTTCAAATCTTCTTTCAACAGACCCAACCTCTACTATGAGGTGCGACCCAAAATAAATGCCAGCAAAGAGATCATTAAATATATAAAAGCCAACCCCGGGAAATCCGGGATTATTTATTGTTTGAGCCGGAAAAAAGTGGAAGAGTTAGCCGAGACTCTGCAGGTCAACGGGATCAAAGCATTACCCTATCATGCCGGCATGGATTCGGCCACACGCACGGAAAACCAGGATAAGTTCCTGATGGAAGAAGTGGATGTGATTGTTGCTACTATCGCTTTCGGAATGGGCATAGACAAACCTGATGTTCGGTTTGTCATCCATTATGACATCCCTAAAAGTCTGGAAGGGTATTATCAGGAAACCGGACGTGCCGGTCGTGACGGTGGAGAAGGAAGGTGTATCGCTTTTTATAGTTACAAGGATATACAGAAACTGGAGAAATTCATGCAGGGGAAACCGGTGGCCGAACAGGAGATAGGAAAACAATTACTGCTGGAGACAACTGCATATGCCGAGTCGTCCGTATGCCGGAGAAAAATGCTGCTTCATTATTTTGGAGAGGATTACACCGAAGAAAATTGTGGCGCATGTGATAACTGTACCCATCCGAAAAAACAATTTGAAGGAAAAGACTATGTCGTAAAAGCCCTGAAAGTGATCCTGGCTATCCATGAAAAGTTTAAAGCCGAACATGTGGCCCAGGTGCTTAGCGGTCATGCTACATCCGGGATAAAGTCCTATAAACATCATCTTCTCGAGGTCTTTGGCCTGGGGAAAGAAAAAGATGGAAAATTCTGGGCTGCCGTGTTACGACAGATGCTGGTTCATCATCTTATCGAAAAAGAGATAGAAAACTATGGACTGCTTAAAGTGACCAAAAAGGGATATGAATTTCTTGAAAAACCTTATTCATTCATGATGGTGGAAAATCATGATTACGAATCTATTGACGAAGACAATGCTGCAGCCTCCGGAAAGACGGCTGCTGTGGATGAAGAACTTCTAAGCATCCTGAAAGATCTGCGGAGGGAAATCGCCCGGAAGAAGAACCTTCCTCCTTTTGTGATTTTCCAGGATCCGTCACTGGAAGATATGGCCATTCAGTATCCTGTATCATTTGAAGAGCTTCGCAATATCACCGGCGTGGGTCAGGGGAAAGCCCTTCGTTACGGCAAAGAGTTCATTGAAGTGATCAAAAAATATGTGGATGAGAAAGAGATCATTCGTCCGGCAGAAATGGTGGTGAAATCTGTAGTCAATAAATCGGAGTTGAAAGTTTTTATTATCCAGAGTATCGACCGTAAGATATCCCTGGAAGATATTGTCAATGCCAAAAATATCGAGATGAGTGAGTTGCTTGATGAAATCGAGTCTATTGTTCATTCAGGTACCCGGCTGAACCTGGATTATTACATCAACCAGGTGATGGACGAAGAACATCAAAAGGAGGTGTTTGACTATTTCAGGGAAGAAGCTGAGGATGAATCTGTAGAGGCTGCACTGAAAGAACTGGGAGAGGATGAATACAGCGAAGAAGATATACGTCTGATGAGGATCAAATTCTTTTCCGAGATGGGCAATTGATAAAACGGCCGTACACAAACTGTATTTCGGTCCGGGGAGAAATAAACAGTTTTCCGTCAGGCTGTTCCTGATCGGGAATCTTGACATTTACGGCTTTCTGCTGGTATTTGTTTTCTTGTCGGTGTCGGATTTGTTTTCTTTGACCAGTCTATTCATTTTTTTTATAAGTATTCACATTTTTCTTTCCGGTTTCCTGTTAATATTGTTTAACTTTGATTACTTGGTTTTAAAAGCCGGAGTCATCCGGTTTTCATATCTTAAAAAAAACAGATATATGAAAAAACTTTTACCCTTCGTTATTTTCTTCCTGCTTCCTTTGGTGCAATTAACTGCACAGGAGTCTGATTGTTCTGAGATATTCTTCTCGGAATATGTGGAAGGATCGGGCAATAGCAAAGCCCTGGAAATCTACAACCCCACCAATTCAGTGGTTGATATGAGTTATTATTGGGTAGCCCGTTACAGCAATGGAGCTGCGGATTATAGTTCAGGCGGCATCACTCATTTACAGGGATTTCTGCCAGCCCATTCCGTTTTCATTCTGGTAAACGGCCAAACTGAAGATGTGGATCTTGGCGGTGGGAACATCTCCCCCAAATGTGATCCTGCATTACAGGATCTGGCAAGCCATTTTCCTTACCAGATGGATGAACCGTATCCTGCGCCGACCTATATGAACGGCAATGACGCCATTGCCCTGCTGAAATCGGATAACAACCAGACCCTGAGTAATTCCACGGCCGTGGATCTGATCGGCCAGATCGGGTTGGGGAATGCCATCTCCGGCGAATACGGCTGGAGCAATATCAAGGATACTACCGTAACCTACAATGTGCACGTAGACTCGAGTACGGTAATTGTCACCAAAGGGAAAGTGATCAACTACATTGTACAGGCTCATGATACCTCCGGAAAATATTTCGGTCCTTTCTGGATGGCCTGGACCAAAGACCATACCCTCATTAGAAAACCATCCGTAAAGCACGGGGTGACGCAGAATCCTGATCCGTTTGTTGTTACTGCAGAATGGGACACCGTACCCGGAGGCAAGGATGTGTGGAACTCGCTGGGCACCCATACCTGCGGCTGCAACATTTCCGCGGTCCACAACCTGCACGGATCCTCTCTGCAGATTTACACCTACCCCAACCCTGTCACGAACGGTCAGTTTGAGGTAATTGCCAACAGGGCAATACGGCAGGTTATGGTAGCCAATATCCTGGGGCAGAACATGTACCGCTCAGAACCCGTCAAAGGAGTAGTCCGTAAAATTCCGGTCACCCTGCCTGCCGATATTTCCCCCGGCATCTATCTCGTCCGGATTCTGCTGGATGGAGATCAACTCATAGTACATAAGATTCTGGTAAAATAGGTAACCTCCTATGGACAGAGCATTATTCACAGAGAACCGGACTCCGTTGATCCGGGTTGTATTCTTTTCCCTGATCTTTTTCATCCCCCTAACCCTTTTTGCCCAGACCGGAGTGGTCAGGGGTGTGGTCACCGACAAAACGACCGGTGAGACATTGATCGGAGCCAATATTCTGGCCGGCAGCAATACCGGAACGGTTACGGATGTCAACGGTGAGTTTTCTCTCCAACTGCCTTACGGAACCTACACCCTGCGGATTTCCTATGTGGGCTACAAACCCCGGGAAGTTACGGTAACCATAGGCCAAAAGCCTGTCACACTGCAGATTCAACTTTCTACTCTCACCATCAGTGAAGTGCAGGTGGTGGCCGATGTAGCCCGCAGTCGTGAGACTCCGGTGGCTTTTTCCAATGTGCTGCCGGCACGTATCAAGGAGGAACTGGCCGGACAGGACATCCCGATGATCCTGAATGCCACACCCGGGGTTTATGCCACCGAGCAGGGGGGCGGCGACGGCGATGCCCGTATCACCATCCGGGGATTCGACCAGCGTAATATCGCCGTAATGATTGACGGGATCCCCGTCAACGACATGGAGAACGGCTGGGTATACTGGTCTAACTGGTTCGGCCTCGATCAGGTTACCCGTACTATTCAGGTGCAGCGTGGTCTCGGTGCCTCCAAACTGGCTCTTCCCTCCGTCGGAGGGACCCTGAACATCCTCACCCTGGGGATACAGAACAAACGCAAAATGACCCTGAAACAAGAGATCACCAGCGAGGGGAAGATCCGGTCTTCCTTCGGATTTAGCAGTGGCAAAATGAAACACGGCTGGGGAATCACCCTGGCCGGTTCTTACAAACGGGGCAATGGCTGGGTGGACCATACTTTTTCCAGAGGATGGTTTTATTATGCTAAAATTGACAAACGTCTCGGAGCCCACATGATCACTTTGTCGGTCATGGGCGCTCCCCAGCAGCACGAACAGCGTTCCTACAAAAGACCGATTGCCACCTATGATCTGGAGTATGCCCGCAAACACGGTGTTCCCGTAAACGAAACCGATTCTGCCGGCAACTACATCTATCGCCCTGCTATCAACAATATGGGTATCGGTTACAACCAACACTGGGGTGTTTTACACCGCGACCGAACCAACCCGGATGCTCCGGAAGAAACGCTTTCCGAACGTTTGAATGTCTACCATAAGCCCCAGTTCAGCCTGCGCGATCTCTGGCGCATCGACGACCGAACCACCGTGTCTAATATCTTTTACCTCTCCCTGGGTACAGGCGGGGGTGGACGGCCCCGTCATAGCATCCGCGAAGGACAATTGATTCAGGATACTGACTCTCCTTACTATGGTCAGATAAACTGGCAACAGGTGTATGACGCCAATGCCAAATGTACCCAAACCCCTTTCGGAAAGGTTTGTCCTGTTGATCGCCGCTATAGCGACTCTCTGTTTTACTCTTATAACTATTTAACAGAAGCCCACAATGATCACATCTGGTACGGTTGGCTCTCTACCGTAAATCATCACTTCTCCGAACAACTTGAATTCAGCGGAGGTCTTGACCTGCGAAGTTACACCGGCATCCATTATACCACCGTCACCGACCTGCTGGGAGGAGACTATGCCATCGATAACACCGACCTGAGAAATGACTATGATGCAAATCCCTCGCTGGCCATGAAATATCCCGGCGATAAGATCAGCTATTATGAAAAAGGGAAAGTCAATTGGGGGGGTATCTTCCTGCAAACGGAATATACAGGAGAAAAATACTCATGGTTCATCAACCTTACCGGCGCCATTAACGGGTACAAAAAGATAGATTATTTTGGCACAGCCGAATCGGACTGGTACTGGAAACCGGGATGTACCTTTAAATCAGGTGGAAACTACAATGTCAGCAAACACTCTAACTTCTTCCTCAACCTGGGATACCTCTCCAAGGTACGGGCTTACAAATATTTTTACAAAGGCTATACTACTGAATTTGCCGATGAAACAGGCAATGAGAAGGTCAAGGCATTGGAAGGAGGCTATCACTACGGCTCCCCGGTATTTTCCATGAACGTGAACGGTTATCTGACATGGTGGCAGAATAAACCCACCAACCGCGTCTATTCCAATTATGTGCTGCAACCCGGTGAACAGGGCTATGACCCTGACGAGCCGGATAATAATGAGATTCGCGTGTATGCCGACATTCCGGGGATGGATGCTTTCCATAAAGGCCTGGAGGTTGATTTTGTTTATAAGATACTTAAAAATCTTTCGTTGCAGGGGCTTGTCTCACTGGGTGACTGGAAATGGGACAAAGAGGTGAAAAACCTGCAATATTACAATTATGATACCCATGAGCCGGTCAATAAGATCATTGACTTCAATGCCAAAGGCATCCATGTAGGGGATGCTGCCCAGACACAAGCCGGTACCAGCTTACGCTATGAACCACTGAAAGGACTTTATTTCAACGGTCGCTTCACCTACTTTGCGCGTCATTTTGCCAACTTCACGCCCGAATCCACCACCGACGAAAACGGCAACCCGGTAGATTCATGGAAAGTGCCCAATTACTCATTGCTGGATTTCCATATGGGATATTCTTTCCGGATCACCCAAAAGATGCGGGGAGCTTTCCGCTTCAGCATGCTGAATGTCCTGAACACCAAATATATTTCCGACGCAACCAACAATGACCCATACAGTCCATTGCCTTTCAATGATTTTGATGCCAAATCGGCCACGGTCTTCTTCGGCCAGGGGCGTCGTTTCAATACTTCTTTTTCCATAACCTTTTAAAAAAACAGAGAGCATGTATAAAAAAGCTTTACCATTTCTGGCTGGTTTATTACTCTTCACCTCTTTCACCTTCGCCCAGGTCATTACGATATCGGAAGCCCGCTCCAAAACGGTCGGAACCTCCGTAACAGTGACAGGGATCGTCACCAACGGGAGTGAACTGGGGGGGATCCGCTATCTTCAGGACGGCACGGCCGGCATCGCTGCTTATGACTACAATGAGCTGGCCAATGTAAAAAGAGGAGACAGTATTGTCATCACAGGCGATATCTCCGACTATAATAACCTGCTTGAGATAAGTCCGGTCAATTCCGTAACCATCATTTCTTCCGATCACACACTGCCGGACCCTGTGGTTTTAACGCCTGCCCAGCTCAGTGACAACTATGAAGCACAGTTGGTGAAAATAGAAAATGCCGTCTTTGATAATGCCGGAGCCACCTTCTCTGCCAAAACAAATTATACTTTCACGGCCAGTGGTCAACAGGGCGAGATCCGTATCAATGATGCCAGTTCTCCACTGGTAGGCAAGGTGATCCCTTCCGGAAACGTTACCATCGTTGGGCCTTTGGCACAATACAAAGATACTTACCAGATTCTGCCACGTGATGAAAAAGACCTGATCCCGGGCAGCGCTATCAATATCATCTCTCCGGTTACTGTAAATAATATCACTACCACAGGCTTCACCCTGTCATGGACAACGGATACGGAAGGCAGCACAGAGATAAAATACGGTTATACCCCCGGCCTGGAGGAAGGGATTATTACCGCTCCCGGCACCGGTACGGACCACACACTTACCCTCTCGGGTGAAACCCCGGCCAAATTAATTTATGTCAAGGCTTTCTCTGTGGCCAACGAAGATACGGCCTGGGCTCTGGCAAAGCCTTTTATCACCGAATCGGAATCTTCCGGAAACATCAAAGTTTATTTCAACCGTCCGGTAGATACCACCGTTTCTACCGGTGTCAACGCCATCTGGCTGGACCACGCCGTGGATGACACCCTTATCGCTTATATCCGCCGGGCCAGATACAGTATAGACGTTGCCATCTATAATTTCAACAATTACAATATTTCCAATATTTCTACCGCTCTCAATGATGCATATAGCCGGGGGGTTCGCGTACGTGTTGTTTATGACAGCAACACAGACAATTCAGGAATTGACGAGTTGGATGCCGGTATCGGGAAGATCGCCAGCCCTGAAAGTCACTATCCCGACTATGGCATCATGCATAACAAATTTGTGATCATCGATGCCAAGTCCACTGACCCCAATGATCCTATCGTCTGGACCGGTTCGACTAATTTCACCGACAGCCAGATGAATACTGACCCGAACAATGTAATCATAGTTCAAGACCAGAGCCTGGCCATCACTTATACACTTGAGTTTGAGGAAATGTTTGGCAGCGACGGAGCACAACCCGACCCGGCAAAAAGCAAATTCGGCCCTGCAAAGTCGGATAACACTCCCCATGAGTTGGTTATCGGAGGTCACCGTGTGGAATGTTATTTCAGCCCTTCCGACGGCACCAATGCAAAGATCCTGGCCGCCATCAATTCTGCCGATGCCGATCTCTCGGCTGCCACCATGCTGATCACCCGCAGTGAGATCGGATACGCCATACGCGACCGTGCTGATGACGGTGTAACTGCTAAAGTGCTGGTAAATGACGACAGTGACCCTAACATGGAAACCGTAAAAAAAACCCTGGAAACGGCCCTGGGCAACAACTTCAAAAAAACCGGCGAATCGGGGATCATGCATCACAAATATCTGGTGGTTGACAATTCAAATACCACTTCCGACCCACTGGTGCTTACCGGCTGTCATAACTGGAGCTCCTCAGCCGAATACCGCAATGATGAGAATACACTGATTGTCCATGATGATACCATTGCCAACCTGTATTACCAGGAATTTACCGAGCGTTTCAAACACGGTCGTGTCATCGTGGATGCCCCCAAATGTGTGAATGATTTTATATCTTCCAAAGAGGACTCGACCGTCACCTATGATGTTACGGCCAATGATCACATCCCCGGGACACCTATCCTGACCCTTGTCGACGGGCCTTCGCACGGCACAGCTACCACTGACGGAGTAAAAATGATCACTTATATCCCTGATTCGGGTTTTGCTTACCTCGACACCATCACTTACAAGATATGCCTGTCGGAAAATACGGGATTGTGTGACTCAGCGCTGATGGTTATTTATTCACAGCCCACAGGGGTATCCGTGATCACTCCGGATCAGGTGAATGTATTTCCCAACCCTACCGCCGGGAGGATTACCGTGACCACCACCGCTCCCCTGCATAAGATAAAAGTGTATTCCCTGACCGGCAATCTGTTGCAGATACATACGCAGGAAGCGGGTAACAGCATCTGTACCCTGAACCTGGCACCGTTGAAAGGGATGGTGATCATGGAAGTAATTACAGATAAGGGGAAATTACGGAAAAGGATTATGATAAGATAAAACTTAAGATAGCTACAGGAAAAACAGGTTAAGAATATGACACTTGGATATTGATTCTTGGTTCTTACTAAATTATTGCCTTAAATATGTTGCCCCATGGTATCTGCATCCGGGATACAAGCCCGGCACCGGCGATATTCCCTGATATCCTGATTGATGGATGCCGACAAAACAAAGACAGACTCATGGATTATTTTGACGAAGACCTCACGAAACTTTTGAAAAAATATTTCAGGAAAAAACCGGATCCCGGATTTCAGGTATTCAGGATCATGGTTCAGCTCATTGGTACCGAATCCGGTCGATCATCCAAAACAAAAGAAGAATGAATATCGAAACTTTATACAAGATCATGCGGTCTTTATGTGATATGATCGGTGCCTCTTATGAAGACCGGAAAAACCGGATCGCTCCAGTCGCTTACCTTGAAAATATTCCGGACGACTGTGAGTGCCCGGTATGTGAAGTATCCAAATCAGAATTCAAACCCATGGAAGAATAAATGTTTAACTTTTAAAACTTGTTATTATGAAATCATTAAAAGGAACCCGTACCGAACAAAACCTGTTAAAATCCTTTGCCGGCGAATCGCAGGCCAGAATGCGCTATGACTATTTTGCCAAACAGGCCAAAAAAGAAGGACTGGAGCAAATTTCCGGATTCTTTGCCGAGACTGCTTTGAATGAGAAAGAACATGCCAAACGGTTTTTTAAATTTCTGGAAGGAGGGATGGTAGAAATTACTGCTACTTATCCCGCCGGTAAAATAGGCACCACTCTTGAGAATCTGCAGGCAGCCGCTGAAGGGGAAAATGAAGAATGGACCCAGCTTTATCCCGAATTTGCTAAAGTAGCCGAAGAAGAAGGTTTCAGCAAGATAGCATCCGCTTATCGCATGATCGCCAAAGTAGAAAAAGCCCACGAAGAGCGCTATCGTAAATTATACAAAAACCTCGAAGAAGGCAAAGTCTTTGAAAAAGACGGGATTGTGATCTGGAAATGCCGCAACTGCGGATACATTCACGAAGGTAAAACCGCCCCGAAAGTGTGTCCGGCCTGTCTTCATCCTCAGGCATACTTCGAGTTGGAAGCGGAAAACTATTAGAAAGAATGATCGATGAGCTGAGTTTCTCAGGAAAGAAAGACGCCATGACGGTGTCTTTTTTTCTGGTGACACCCTGCACCAGTGCTTTGGTGGCTGAAAATTTCCGGTGATGCTTATGTGTTATATATTTTTTAAATAAGCTCTTTCCTCAGACATATCCAGAAACGGATACCGGTTTTCAAGATCCCGGATCTTTTCCAGTTGTGATTCACAAAATTTCCGGTATTCTTCCGAATCAGGCCGGAAAGGATGATGTTCGGTTGCTCTGACAATCCTGGCTACTTCCTCCATCACTGGAAATGTTTCAGAATCAACGATGGCATCTCTGAACTTATCCCAGATATAGTCCACGGCCACATCCGACAAGTGAAGCATGTCGCGTGCATAAAAACGATAATCCCGCAAATCATCCATCACGATCTCATAAGACGGAAAATAATACAATCGCTCATCTTCTGCCAGGAGCTTGTGAATAGCTACATGCAACACCGACTTACTGTATTGGTTTCCCGCGGGACCGTCTTTCCAGTGCCGGACAGGACTGACCGTAAAAACAATTTTCAGATCATCCTTGTATGCAAAAAGACGTTTTATCAGCACCTTGTAAGGTTCCACAATGTCATTCACCTCCAGCATCTTCCGCTCAAACCGGGCTGCCGGTAGTTTGTGACAGTTGGCCACCACCTCGCCACTCTCTTTCCATGTATACACCCATGCCGTGCCAAAGGTAAGAAACAGAAAATGTGATTTTTTAATAAACCCGGTTGCTTTTTCAAACGCCCTGTTCATTTTTTCCAGACACATACCGGGATCTTTTTCCGAAAAAAAAGTATCATGCTTCAGACTAAACCACCGCCCGTTTTCATGAAGCAGTTCTTCCTTGCCATAAGGAGTTCCCTCCATCAATCGTACCAGGGTCTTTTCTATGGATAACGGGTTATACAGTACTCCCGACGGATTGACCATCACCGGAAATTTCAGACGCTTCATCTTTCCCCCGATAGACATTGTAAAACATGATCCCAGGAAAAATGCCGGAGTCTGATAAGAAAGCTTTTCCGGAAACGAAACAGGAGTAACGACGGTTCGAAATGAGTCTTTCATATTTCTGAATGTAAAAGGTATGCCGAAAACATCCTTTTGGGAGAAAGCCAGCCGAAGGCATCCCTCAGGAATAATAAAGAATGTAGCCTCCCTTGGCTAAAAATTCCGGCGGATAATGATAAAACAACATTCATTATTTTACACTTTCTGGTTCAATCTCTCTTCCAGCCAGCTATAAATGAACGCAAACACCTTATCCCTTTCCGGTTCATGATGAACTTCATGAAACAGCCCGTCAAATATCTTCAGGGTCACATCATCCCCATTCACTTTCTCCGCAAACTCCCTGCCGGCTTCCGGATCTATAATCGGATCTTCCGAGCCGTGGATCACCAGCACCGGCACATTCACCTTACCGCCCTGCGTATAAAGTTGTTTCCCGGTGTCATGGATTTCAAAAAACAGTTTCAGTGAAATCAAGTCGTGGTTTAACGGGTCTCCCACATATTTTTTCACCTCTTCTTTATCATGAGAGATACCGGCAGCATCCAGCTTGGTATGCAGGCTCAGGCCGGGGAACAAAAACATTATACCTCTTAACATCCCTTTGATAAATCGGGGTAAATCCCGTTTTGCACGCAGCCATGGGGCGGATGCAATAACGCCGCTCATGTTGAGTTGTCTTCGCACTGCATAACCCAGCACCAGGTTTCCTCCCATACTATGTCCATACAGAAAGAGTGGAACATCCGGGAAATATTCCCTGGCCCGTTGGACCAGTATGTCAATATCTTGCATGAGTCTCAGGTAAGAAGGGGTGTGTCCCCGTTTCCCCTCAGACCAGCCATGACCACGAAGGTCACAGGTAATCACAGCTATTCCTTTCTCAATAAAACGGGCCGCCCACGGTTCATAACGGGAAGAATGCTCTCCATGTCCGTGGACCAGGCATATTACTGCCTTCACCGACTCTTCAGGAGCCCAGTATTGTCCGAAAAGAGACAGTCTGTCTACACTTTTTAAAGTAAATTCTTTATGGTTCATCCTTATATTTTTTTTTGTTTTATCTTGTTCGATACCTTTTTTGATTTTAACTTTGAAAAGCAATCATTAAAATTAAGAAAATGCAGCAAGTAATACAAATAAATACGCGCGATCACAACGGTCTTTATGACATTACCTCCGAGGTAAAAAGGGTCGTGGCTGCCAGCAAGGTGAGGAACGGCCTGGTCAATGTGTATGCACAGGGAGCTACCGCGGCAATCATGATTCAGGAAAACTGGGATACATCCGTTCAGAACGACGTAATCACTTTGCTGCATAAGCTGATCCCTGCCGGGGTATGGGAACATGACCGTCAGGACAACAACGGCGATGCGCATCTGAAAGCCGGTCTGGTGGGCCCGCAGGAGACTATCCCCATCATCAACGGCGAACTGGGTCTGTCGACATGGCAGAATATCTTTTTCTGCGAATTCGACGGCCCTCGCAGTCAACGGAATATTATGGTAACGATCATTAAAGATGAATGAGGTACATAGACAGAAGATCAGAATTTTTGATCCTCTCCTCTTTTTGTTGATTATATCTCCGGTACTTTTTTGATGTTTGTTGTCATCGAAAAAAAGAGTACATATGTGCAATTTTTTTTGTAACTTTCTTTGTTGTTTGTAAAAAAAACCGGGATCATGAACCAGATATTGAAAATAGGGATTTTTCTTTTGATCCAGGTGTTTACCGTAACATCCTGTAACTCTCAAAAGCGTACGAAAATGAACGGACAAAGCCAGACTCTTCATAACAGACAGCCTGTTGTGGCCGGAAGTTTTTATCCTTCCGACCCGTCAGATTTATCTACCATGTTAAAAGGTTTTTTTGACAAGGCTCCGGTGGCAGAACACTCCGGGACAGTCGTAGCCCTGATATCACCGCATGCCGGCTATGTCTTTTCCGGGCAGGTCGCGGCAGCTTCTTATAAACAACTTGACCGAACCCGTCATTTTGACCATGTTTTTCTCATCGGTCCCAGTCATTATGTTCACCTGAACGGGGCTTCCATATACAATATCGGCAATTATGAGACACCCCTGGGAGAAGTAAAAGTTGATACTGTCCTGGCCTCCCGACTGATCGAAGACCATTCCTTTTTTGAATATTATCCTGCTGTTCACAGTCAGGAACATTCTCTGGAGGTTCAGCTGCCGTTTTTACAATATTGGCTGAAAGAAGACTTTCAGGTTGTTCCCATTGTCATCGGGTCGCAGGACCCTGCCATGGCAAAGAAAATTGCCAAAGCTCTGAAACCCTATTTCAAACCGGAAAACCTGTTTGTCATAAGCACCGATTTATCTCATTATCCCACCTATGATCATGCCAGAATAGCAGATGAGCATACGCTTGAGGCAGTTGTGAGCGGGGAGCCAAAACGGTTGTTACATGCCCTGCGCAAGAATGAAGAACGGGGTTACCCCAACCTGCTTACCAGTATGTGCGGATGGCCCGGAGTACTCACTCTTCTGGACATTACCGAAGGAAGGAAAGACATTCACTATCATAAGGTATTGTACATGAACTCAGGGGACACACATTACGGCGATCACAGCCGGGTGGTGGGATACGGATCGGTTATGGTAACACAGGAAACGGCCGGAGAGCCCGACCCTAAAGAATATCTGTCCCGCGAAGATAAAATGAACCTGTTAAGGATAGCCCGGCGGACCCTGGAGGAGAAGATAAAACATCACCGGTTGCCGGATATTGATACCACCGGCTTTTCAAACACTCTGCTGAAGCCGGCAGGAGCTTTTGTTACACTGCATACTCACGCCGGTCAGCTCCGCGGATGTATCGGCCGGTTCCGGCCCAACGAACCCCTCTGCCTGGTGGTACGGGATATGGCCGTAGCTGCGGCCCTGCAGGACAATCGCTTCCCGCCGGTTATGCCGGATGAAGTGGATGACCTGGATATTGAAATATCCGTACTGACCCCGCTGAAACGTATTCACTCCATTGACGAGTTCAAACTGGGAAGAGACGGGATATATATGATTAAAAACGGCCGGTCAGGCACTTTCCTGCCACAGGTGGCCGATAATACCCATTGGACAAGGGAAGAATTCCTGGGACATTGTGCCCGCGATAAGGCCGGTATCGGTTGGGACGGATGGAAAGATGCTGAATTATATACCTATCAGGCAATCGTTTTCTCGGAGAAAGAGATGATGAAAAAATAAAAAGTTCCTCCTTCTTTTATTAACTTTAAGGATTCTTTAACCTTCCGGCCATGACAGGTACCTACCACATATGGCCTATCACGATCGGGCTGATCGTTGCCTATATCTTCAGCCTGGCAGCCATGCGTCTGGGGATATACAGGCTTTCTACCCACCGGCGTTTCTGGAATGTGTTATTATTGCTTAATTTCCTGACTACCGTCCTGATCGGCACATTGCTGACATTACAGGTAAATTATAAGTTCACCTTGCCTGGGGAAGATACGTGGATGCTCATCCATGTAGATACCGGCATTGCCATGACGATCATCGGTATTTTTCATCTGGGATGGCATCTTTGGTTTTTTGCCTCCCTTTTCCACCGGAAGAAAAAAGGTCATAAAAAAACAACTGTTACGGGAGGCGTTATCAGACAAGTAGAAAAAACAGAACTTTCCTCACAAGACATAAAACCCGGAAAAACAGATGTGCTCCCGGTGCTGTCATTGGGATTCACTGCCATGATCACCCAGCTTGTCTTACTGAGAGCGTTTGTCTCGGTTTTTCAGGGCAACGAGCTGGTCATTGGCATTATCCTGGGTAACTGGATGCTTCTGACAGGCCTGGGAGCCCGCCTGGGACGGGCAGCACCTGCAATGAAAGCCCCCGGCAATTTTCTTTTTTCCGGCCTTCTGTGGCTGGGAAGCTTGCCGGTCATCACCCTTTTTCTGCTTTTCTTCCTGAAAAACATCGTCTTCATTCCCGGATCCCTCATCGGATTGTTTGCTGTTTTTCTCTCTTCACTGGTGTTGTTACTTCCGTTCTGTTTCCTTGCCGGCTATGCATTTTCTTTCTACACCTGGTACCTCTCGGAAAAATACACAGCGAACCTTACCGGTCGTACCTATTCCTGGGAAGCTTTCGGTAGTCTGACCGGTGGTTTTCTATTCAGTTTTATTCTGGTGTTCCTGCTAAAACCCTTTCAGACACTGGGTATTGTCCTGCTGGCGGATATCATAGTGGCAGGTATCCTTGTAAAAAGGAAGCAAAAGTACTTCAAAGCTATACCTTGGCTGGGACTTACTTTTCTTTTGGTAATAGCACTATATGTTTTCCCGGTTGATCTTTTCAGCATTCGGTTTCTACATCCCCATCAGAAAATCCTGGCGCACCAGGAAACGCCTTTTGGCAGCCTAGTTGTCAGTAAAACCGGTGATCAAACCAACATGTACGAGAACCATGTGCTGGTAGCTAATACATTGAACCCCGTGGAGAATGAAGAAGATGTGCATTATGCCATGCTTCAGCGGAAAAAACCAAAGAAAGTGTTGTTGATCTCCGGTGGTATTGCCGGTACTCTGGATGAGATACTGAAATATCCCATACAAAGAGTTGACTATGTAGAGATCAATCCCTGGATCATCCGACTGGCAAGAAAATATTTTCATCTTCCGGAGAATTCGAAAGTCCGTATTATCATACGGGATGCACGCAGGTATGTGCCGGGGAGTAAAGAAAAATACGATGTGGTTCTGGTCAATGTCCCTCCGCCGCTGACCGCACAATTAAACCGGTATTATACGGTTGATTTTTTCCATGCCCTGAAAAAGATACTTACACCCCGGGGTGTGATCTCGCTGCGTCTGCCGGCGTCACCCAATTATCTCGGAAAACAGGAAACCGACATTAACGGATTACTTTATGCCTCTCTGAAAAAAGCTTTTCCATATGTATTGATCGTACCGGGAGAGAAAAACTATTTTCTGGCTTCAGAAAAGCCACTAAGCCTGAAAATTGCCAATCTTGTACAACAAAGAGGAATCCAAAACAAATATATATCTCCTTATTATATCCAGGATGACTTGCTGCAGATGCGCAACGAACAAATTATGGACCAGTTGACACCGGCAAAAAAGCTAAACACTGATATGAATCCTGAGGGTTACTTCCACCAGATATCCTTGTGGCTGAGTTATTTTCGTTTCAAGACCCAATTTTTATTTATAGCTCTGGGGTTTCTCTTTTTGATTCTGATCTTTCGTTCACGTCCTGTTTCCATCGGAATATTTGCCGGAGGGCTGGCAGCTTCCTCTATGGAAGTGTTGCTGTTGTTTGCATTTCAGACCGTCTATGGTTATGTCTACCTGATGACCGGTATGATCATCACCGTGTTTATGGCGGGTATTGCTTTGGGGGCTCTTTCTGAAAAATATTTTTCGAATCTCGCACCGCTGAAAAATTTCATTTGCATTGAACTCCTCCTGGCACTGGGGGCTTTGCTCCTGCCCCTTCTGGTGATCCTGCTGAAGTCTATAGCAGTAGTTCCTCTCTTGGGACAGCTTATACTGATTGTTTATACTTTTATATTTGCTTTTCTGGTTGGCCGTTTGTTTAATTTGGGCAGTCAGATACAAAAAGGAGATGTTTCCCATATATCTTCATCTCTTTACAGTGCCGATTTGGCCGGTGGAGCTCTGGGGGCGCTGGCCGTCTCCGCCATTCTGCTGCCGCTGACCGGCATCACCGGAACAGCCCTGATTACAGCCGGAACCTGCCTGGCGGCGGCAGGGTATCTGATGGGAATTGCTAAAAACACATGATCCCTACTACTTCCCCGTGGGATAAGAAAGTAAGTGAAGAACGGAAGTAAAACAAACCTGTTTTTTTTATAACTTGGGAAAAATGTGAGATCTCAACCAATTTCAGAGGAAGGAGGACTTTTTCATGGGAGCAAAAGAAAAGAAAATCAGCAAAAGAGATTTTATAAAACTCAGTCTGACCGGCGCCGGAGGTCTTCTATATGCTTCAAGAGGACTGGCCATCAAACCGTTTTTGCCGAAAGATGATGTTAAACTGTGGAAATGGAGCAAGGAGGCCATGTATCAAATGGAAACTCCCCGTGGTGTCCGTTGCATGATCTGCCCCAACGAGTGTACCCTGAAAGAAGGGGAATGGAGCGACTGCCGCAACCGGGTCAATAAAAAAGGCAAGTTATATACCATGGCTTACGGCAATCCCTGTGCCGTACATGTTGATCCGGTAGAGAAGAAACCCCTGAATCATTTTTTACCCGGAAGCCGGGCTTTCTCTATCGCCACCGCCGGCTGCAACCTGGCTTGCCTCAACTGCCAGAACTGGACCATCTCACAGACCTCTCCCACCAAAACACAAAACTTCGATATGATGCCTGACAAGGTGGTGGAGAATACCATAAAATATAAATGTGAGTCCATTGCATATACCTACTCAGAGCCTGTCACCTTTTATGAATACACTCTGGACACCTCCAAACTTGCTCATCAGGCCGGACTGAAAAATATTATGGTTTCAGCCGGTTACATCCATGAAAAACCCTTGCGGGAGCTATGTCAGCACCTTGATGCTGCCAACATCGATCTGAAATCATTCAGCGACAATATCTACATGAAGCTGAATGCCGGCAAACTGCAGCCTGTCCTGGATGCGCTGAAGATTTTCCGCGAAGAAGGAGTGTGGCTGGAGATCACCAACCTGATCGTCCCGAACTGGACCGACGATTTCGACATGATCAAGAGGATGTGTGACTGGCTGTATGACAACGGCCTGTACAATTGCCCCCTGCATTTTTCACGCTTCTATCCTCAATACAAACTGACACAGTTACCGCCCACGCCGGTGTCCACGCTCGAGAAAGCCAGGGAAATCGCACTGGCTGCAGGTATGAAATTCGTATACATCGGCAATGTTCCCGGAGTCAACCATGAGAACACCTATTGTCCCAAATGCCATAAGCTCCTGATCGAGCGGAAAGGATACACCATTACCCAAAACCATATCAAAAACGGTAAATGTAGGTATTGCGGAGAACCGATACCGGGAGTATGGCAATAGAAACACGTGAAACCCGATGGTTGAAGGTTTCCCGAAGGGATCCCTGCAGGAGAAGGTTTTGAAAAATACCTGTCATTTGAGCTTCGAGTTTCTAACTTCAACATTTCTCTTTATTCTTCTCAATCCTGTCCGCATCAGGGGGGTGCCGGCAAAGAGGTCGTGAAATTCTTCTTCCGTCATCTTCTTCCAAACTTCCCGCGTAAGGGACAATCTTTTTTCGTCAGGCAGGAAATCCGGTATATGGTGAGGCCGGGCCTTGCGGTTCCAGGGGCAGACCTCCTGGCAGATATCGCAACCGAAGATCCAATCCCGGAAGTTAACAGGAGCGTCCTGCGGAAAGGTTTCTTTTTTATATTCAATGGTCCAGTAGGAAATGCAGCGGGTGGCATCTACCGTACGATTGGGCAGGATGGCTCCGGTAGGACAGGCATCCAGGCAGCGGGTACAGGTACCGCAGTAGTCTGCCGGTTCCGGATGATCATAAGCCAGTTCCAAATCCAGAATCAGTTCGCCGATAAAAAAATATGAACCTCCCTGCCGGGCAACCAGCATACTGTTTTTCCCGATCCAGCCCAGCCCGGCCCGTCGGGCCCAGGCTCGTTCCAGCACCGGTGCAGAATCCACAAAAAACCGTCCGTTTACAGAAGTTACCTTTTCACTAATCCGGGCCAACAACTGCTTCAGCTTTTTCCGGATCACCTTGTGATAATCCCGCCCGATGGCATAGCGCGAAATCTTCGGGATATCCTGTTTGTGATTATCATAGTATTTTCCCGGATAGTAATTCAACCGCACAACCACCACACTTTTGCTACCGGGAACCAAAAGCGTAGGATCAGTACGTTTATCCACGTTTCCTGCCATATAATCCATCTCACCGTTGTAGCCACGCGCGAGCCAGTCCAGCAGACGGTATTTCTCCTCTTTCAGCGGTTCGGCCCGCACGATACCACAGGCATCGAAACCCAGGGCACCGGCCTGCTCTTTGATCTGTCGGGATAGCTCTTTACGGGAAAACATAGAGACAAGATAATAGAAAAAAAGCAAAAGTAAAAAATAAGATAATCTTCTGTTTTTTCTGCGTTAGTCCGGGAAATCAGCGAGAAAAAATATCATTTGCCTACGTAGGCGCCTACGTAGATGTTCTCTTGCGGACAAAGCTGAATCATGGGGATTATTGTTTCCTATAAAGCAGTTTTTCTCTAAGCTGTTAGCTATACGTTGCGAAACTACTTCCTGCCTTCCCTTGTCATCCACCTTAGCTTCAGGGGTGAAGATGGATGCCTTTTGTTTGATTCCTCTTAAGGTAAATTATAACATTCCCAGCATCAGCAAGGCTTCTTCCGACATCATGCTTTTGTCCCAGGGAGGATCGAAAGTAAGGATCAGATCCAGATCTTTTACCCCGGGGACGGCCCGGATACGCTGGTTCACCTCATTCAGGATCTGGTCGGCAATGGGACAGTTGGGAGCTGTCAGGGTCATTTTCAGCAACACCGAGCCATCCTCCTTGACATCAATCTCATAGATCAAACCAAGATCATAGATATTGACAGCCGGAATTTCCGGATCGTAAATATTCTTCAGTTCCAGTACAATCTTTTTTTCCAGTTCAAAAGTGTCCACCGTGCCTGCGTTATGCTCTGTATTGACTTTTTTTTCTTTTTCTTCCATGGTTAGTCCTTTTTTTCAGATTGTTGTTTGGTATAATATGCGAGTGCATACATACGTATCTGATGGATCATTGAAAGCAAGCCATTGGCCCGTGTGGGGGAAAGGTTTTCCTTCAGGCCGACTTTATCAATGAATGTCAGTTCTGCATCCTTGATCTCTTCCGGTGTATGGCCTGAAAAGACGCGTATAAGCAATGCAACAATTCCTTTGGTGATGATTGCATCACTATCCGCCGTGATGATCATTTTTCCTTCCTGATCCAGTTCGGCATGGATCCAGACCCGGGAACTACATCCGTCGATCAGATACTGCTCGGTTCGGTATTGGGGTTTTATCGGTGGCAACTCCTTCCCCAGTTCGATCAGGTAATTGTATTTGTCCATCCAGTCGTCATAAGCGCTAAATTCTTCTACGATCTCATCCTGAATTTCCTGTATGCTCATTTTCTATATTTTTTTTAACCTAACATTTCAACCACTTTCATCAATCCGTTGTGTAAAACGTCAATTTCTTCTTTGGTATTATAAAATGCAAACGAAGCCCTGACTGTTCCGGTGATCCCGTAACTTTCGACCAGGGGTTCGGCACAATGGTGTCCGGTACGAACAGCAATACCCAGTTTATCAAGGATCATGCCGGTATCGTAATGGTGTATGTCTCCGATCAAAAAAGAGATAACACTGATCTTATGTGCCGAGTTTCCATAGATCTGCAATCCCGGGATCTCCTTCAGCCGGGCTGTGGCATAATCCAACAGTTCTTTTTCCCAGGCAACGGCATCATCTAACCCTGTTTTCTGAAGGTATTCTATGGCTTTTCCCAACCCAATGGCTCCGATATAATTCATGGTTCCCGCCTCAAATTTCAGCGGCAGGTCTTCGTATATGGTTTTCTCGAACCTCACTTTTTTGATCATATCACCTCCCCCTTGGTAAGGAGGCATCTCATTCAACCATTTTTCCTTGCCATATAATACACCAACACCTGTCGGCCCGTAGATCTTATGACCCGAAAAAACATAAAAATCACAGTCCATATCCTGAACATCTGTTTTTCCGTGTTGTATTCCCTGGGCTCCGTCCACCAACACCGGCACATCATGAGCGTGAGCTATTTCCACAATTTCCTTTACCGGGTTGATTGTCCCCAGCACATTGGATACCTGTGTCACCGCCAAAAGGCGTGTCTTGTCTGAAATCAAATCCTCCAGCTTATCCAGCATCAGGTCCCCGGTTTCATCCACCGGTAACACTTTCAGGCGGGCCTCTTTTCGTTCGCATAGCATCTGCCATGGCACTATGTTGGCATGATGTTCCATCCCAGATACGATGATCTCATCGCCGGCATGGACATACTTTTCCCCGAAAGAAAAAGCCACTGCATTAATTGAACTGGTGGTACCATGTGTAAAGATGATCTCATGAGTGTGGGCAGCATGAATATATTTCCGGACGGTATCCCTTGCTGACTCGTAATTTTCCGTGGTCAGGGTACTCAGATGATGTACCCCCCGGTGAACATTTCCGTTCTCACGGTTATACAGTCTGTCAATCGTTTCCAGGACGACCCGGGGTTTCTGGGTGGTTGCCCCATTGTCCAGATAAACAAGTGGTTTTCCATACACTTGTTGGTCCAGAATAGGGAAATCTTCTCTGATCTTGTTAACATTCAGCATTGTTGCCGGTTTTATTTACTTATTTACTTATTATAATCGACAAGACAGGTATGGCAACGTGGCAGTTCTCCGCGCAATCTCTTATCTACCAATTCATGGATACGGTCCTGCAACGGATCGATTTTTATCTCACGGATCACTTCATGGGCAAAGGCATACATCAGCAGCATCCGGGCTTCATACTCATGGATTCCACGTGAACGGAGATAGAACAGTGCTTCTTCATCCAACTGACCGACGGTAGCCCCGTGAGTACATTTCACATCATCGGCATAGATCTCCAGTTGCGGCTTGGTTTTCATCTTCGCATGATCGGTAAGCAGTATATTCTTATTCACCTGAAAGGCTTCTGTTTTCTGGGCATAAGGACGAACCAGTATTTTCCCGTCAAAAGCACCGGTAGCTTCATCGTCGAGCACTCCCTTGTACAGTTGATTGCTGAAACAATGAGGTGCTGCATGATCGATAAAAACCGAATTATCCACGTGCTGCTGCCGGTCTATAAGGAAAAGACCGTAAGCCTGGTTCTCGGCTCCTTCTCCCTGCAGACTTACATGCAGGTTGTTACGGATCAATCCTCCGTGCAGGGAAATGGTGTTGGTACGAACACGGCTGTTACGCTCCTGCCGGATAAACAGACTCGAGAGGTCAGTCATGCTGTTATGTTCATTCTGCAGCTTGGTGATTTCCATCGCACTGTTTTCTCCAACAAATACTTCCATCAGACCATGTGAGATAAACTTTTGTTCCGAGAGAGCATGATCACAGATCAGTAAAGCAGCTTGTGCATTCTTTCCCAGAATAACCAGACTGCGATGCTGGGTCATAATATCTTCGTCATCTTTCAAGAGGTTGACCAGTTGCACGGGTTTATCCATCACCATGCCATCAGGAACATACATAAAAAAGCCATCTGTAGCCATAGCTCTGTTCAGAGCCACCAATCCGTCATTCACTGTATTGCTGAGTTTATCCAGATAAGCCTCAGCTAACTGAGGCACCTGTTTCAGAGCCTGCCGCAGTCCGCCCACCAGGACTCCGCCGGGTAATTCCACGAGGGTCTCCTGTTCCTCGAAGAAAAAACCGTTCAGCACCGTGAACGCCAGGGTGTCCAGGGTAGGGATATCACACCGGAAAATTTCCTCCACCTTGAAGGTGCGGCGGTGGGGATGCAGCAAGGGAACAAACGGCCTGTCCAGTATTTTACCGACATCCGTATATCTGTATCTCTCATTCTTCCCTGCCGGGATTCCCAACCGTTTAAAATCCTTCAGAGCCGTAGCACGTACCCGGTCCAGAACCGGATGTATATTCTCGCCGGTTCCGTCGTCAAACCTTTCCAGTATCCGTGTATCCGGATGTTTCGGTAATTTCTCTTCTACAACAATCATAGCGAACCGTTCAAACTGTTTTCATACTCCTCTTTCAGCCAGTCATATCCTTTTTCTTCCAGGTCGAAAGCCAGCTCCTTGTCGCCTGATTTTATGATCTTTCCTTTGTACAGGACATGTACATAATCCGGAACGATATAGTTCAGCAGCCGCTGGTAATGAGTAATCACAATGGTAGCATTGTCCGGTTTTTTCAGAGCATTGACTCCGTTGGCTACCGTACGCAAGGCATCAATATCCAGACCCGAGTCGGTCTCGTCGAGAATGGCCAGTTTAGGTTCCAGTATGGCCATTTGGAAAATTTCGTTTTTCTTTTTCTCGCCGCCGGAAAACCCTTCATTGACCGAACGGTTGGTCAGTGCCGAATCAATGCCTAAGAGTTTTTTCTTTTCACGCATCAGTTTTAGAAAATTTGTAGGAGACATAGGCCCTTTTCCTTTGTATTTCCTTTGCTCGTTCACTGCTTCCCGGAGGAAGTTGACCATGCTCACCCCCGGTATCTCCACCGGATATTGAAAACTCAGAAAAATTCCTTTCAAAGCTCTTTCTTCCGGAGATAACACTGTCAGATCTTCTCCAAAATACAGAATCTGTCCCTGGGTGATACTCACATAATCCCTTCCCACAATGGCAGAGGCCAACGTGCTTTTACCGGATCCGTTCGGTCCCATAATGGCGTGCACCTCTCCGGGATGCACCTCGAAGTTAATTCCCTTCAGGATATTTTTTCCATCGATCTCCGCGTGTAAATCTTTTATTGTCAACATACAACTCTGTTTTTTTTCTTTTTTATAATAAGACAAAAGCAGTTTCTTGTCTTCCCTTTTTCAGACCAGGTTGTGATCTGTTTCTGTATTTAATATTATTCTTTCTTCCACATTGCTTCTGCTTTGCTTTTTTTACCCCACACTTCCTTCCAGACTTATCTGTAACAATTTCCGGGCTTCTACGGCAAACTCCATCGGCAGCTGGTTCATCACCTCGCGGGCATAGCCGTTAACGATCATTCCGATGGCATCTTCAGTGGAAATGCCTCTTTGGTTACAGTAGAAGATCTGATCTTCTCCGATCTTGGAGGTAGTGGCTTCATGTTCCACTACCGCCGATTTATTATCCACTTCCAGGTAAGGGAAAGTATGTGCTCCGCACTGGTCGCCGATCAGCAGGGAATCACACTGGGAATAATTCCGTGCATTATCCGCTTTTTTCATCACTTTCACCAATCCCCGGTAACTGTTATTGCTGTTTCCGGCGGAGATTCCTTTGGAGACGATGGTACTCCTGGTATTTTTCCCGATATGGATCATCTTGGTTCCCGTGTCGGCCTGCTGATAGTTATTGGTTAACGCCACCGAGTAAAACTCAGCAATGGCGTTATCTCCTTTCAGGATAGTACTGGGATATTTCCAGGTAATGGCCGATCCGGTCTCCACCTGTGTCCATGAAAGTTTTGAATTGTTGCCTTTGCAAATGCCTCTTTTGGTCACAAAATTATAGATGCCGCCCTTCCCTTCCTTGTTGCCGGGATACCAGTTTTGCACAGTGGAATATTTCACCTCTGCATCATCCATCACGATAATCTCCACGATGGCTGCATGCAACTGATTCTTATCCCGCATAGGAGCCGTACATCCTTCCAGGTAGCTTACATAGCTGTCTTCTTCCGCCACAATCAAAGTCCGTTCAAACTGACCGGTATCGGCCAGATTGATTCTGAAATAAGTGGATAGTTCCATAGGACAACGAACTCCTTTCGGGATATAGGCAAAAGATCCGTCTCCGAAAACAGCCGAGTTAAGGGCCGCAAAATAATTATCGCTACAGGGAACCACGCTCCCCAGGTATTTTTTTACCAGGTCGGGATAATCCCGGATGGCGTCACTCATCGAACAGAAAATGATCCCTAATTCGGCCAGGGTCTCCTGAAAAGTGGTTTTTACCGACTGGCTGTCGATTACGGCATCTACGGCCACTCCCGACAGTCTTTCCTGCTCTTCCAAAGGGATACCCAACTTATTAAAAGTATCTATCAGCTCCGGATCCACTTCGCCCAGACTTGCCGGACCTTCTTTCTTTTTCGGGACCGCATAGTAAATAATATCCTGATAATCTATCTCAGGAATCCGCAGGTGAGCCCATTGCGGCATTACCATTTTCTGCCATTGGCGATAGGCTTTCAGCCGGAAATCGAGCATCCATTCGGGTTCCTGTTTTAATTTCCATATCTGCCGGATTACCTCTTCATTTAACCCTTTCGGCAAGGAATCCATCTCTATGTCGGAAACAAAACCATATTTGTATTCGTTTTCCGTTACATTCTTCAATATTATTTTATCCTGATCTTTTTCCATATCTTTGCCACGGAAGATGTTCTAAAACAGCTTATTCGTATTTAATCTAATTAAGACTGCAAATATAGGGAATATTTTACGATAAATATAATATGCCATGCAATCGACATCCAATAAAAGTACGGATATCTCGGAATTTGGCGAATTCGGGCTGATTGCCCGTTTGACCGAAGGTTTCAGGATAAGCAACACCGAAACAAAAAAGGGCATAGGGGATGATGCGGCGGTTATTTCGCCCCGTAACCGACAGATGGTTGTTACCACGGACCTCCTGTTGGAAGGGGTCCATTTCAATCTGATGTACACCCCTTTGAAACACCTTGGTTACAAAGCCGTTGTGGTAAACCTGTCGGATGTGTACGCGATGAATGCCGAGCCCCGTCAGGTCACGGTCTCTATCGGGGTCTCCGAAAAATTTAAGGTGGAACATCTCGAGTCGTTGTACGAGGGTATCAAACTGGCCTGTGAACATTATGGCGTTGATCTTGTAGGTGGGGATACATCTGCCTCCTATACCGGTATGGTGATCAGTGTCACTGCCATCGGCAGGGCAGCCCGGGAAGAACTGGTGTACCGCAATGGCGCCAGCGAGCATGATGTGATCTGTGTGTCGGGAGACCTGGGGGGGGCTTACATGGGTTTGCAGATACTCAAACGGGAAAACAAACTGTTTCAGGAAAATGCCGGTTTTCAACCCGATCTGGCCCGTTATGAATATATTGTAGGCCGGCAATTAAAACCCGAAGCACGACGGGATATAATACAGCTTCTCAAGGAAAAGAGGATCCGACCCACCTCCATGATAGATGTTTCCGACGGTCTTTCTTCCGATCTTCTGCATCTGTGCCACAATTCAGACACCGGTTGCCGTATCTACCAGGACAAAATCCCGATAGATCAGGAGACCGCCTCTGCCGCCGAAGAGATGCAGATAGAACCGCTTGTTACAGCTCTGAATGGCGGAGAAGATTATGAACTGCTTTTTACAGTCTCAACCAAGGATATGGACAAGCTCACAGGTGTTTCGCAGATCAGGCCCATCGGTTTTATGACCCGTAAAACAGAAGGCCGGCGCATGGTTACCAATGCCGGCGCCGAAGTAGATCTGCAGGCCCAGGGATGGAACGCTTTCGGAAAGATAAATGGCAAAGGTTAAAAAAATAAACCGATTATACTCCGCTTCGTATGATTCCCCGCTTTGAGTTACGGATGAAACCGAGGATCTCGTCCCTTTCCGCAGAGGGCTCATATTCTTTTTCTATGGATTCAAGCGCCTGGGATACGGTTAATCCTTTCAGATAGATGGTACGGTAAATATCAAGGATTTCATTGATTTTTTCGACAGGAAAACCGCGCCGGCGGAGGCCTACAGAATTAATCCCCATATAACTGAGCGGATCGCGGTCGGCTTTGATGAAAGGGGGTACATCTTTTCTCACCTTGGCTCCGCCACCCACCATCACATGGGCACCGATGTGGACAAACTGATGTACCAGGGTTCCTCCGGCCAGAATAGCCCAGTCGTGCACTTTCACCTCTCCGGCCAGGGAAGCATTGTTCACCAGGATACAATGGCTTCCTACCTCACAGTCATGGGCAATATGCACGTAGGCCATCAGCAAGGTGTAGTTGCCCACAACGGTTTTCCAGGTTGCCTTGGTGCCACGGTTTATTGTAACAAACTCGCGTACGGTTGTATTATCTCCTATCTCCACCGTAGTGTTTTCGCCCTCAAACTTCAGATCCTGAGGAATAGCTCCAATCACGGCTCCCGGAAAAATACGACAGTTTTTCCCGATACGTGTCCCTTCCATGATGGTCACATTGGGTCCGATCCAGGTACCTTCCCCTATTTGAACATTATCGGCGACTGAACTGAAAGGCCCAATGGAAACATTCTTCCCAATAACAGCATTGGGGTGAATATCCGAAAGCTTATTTTTCATCTCCGTATTTTTTATATATCTGAGCCGTAAGCTCTCCTTCTGCCACCAGCTTATTTCCCACAAAAGCCTGGGCAAAAACGGTGATAATGCCATGTCGAATAGGTCCGGCCATAACTACTTTTGCAATAAGCGTATCGCCCGGTACCACCTTGTGTTTAAATTTTACCTTATCAATTTTTAAAAACAAAGTTCCATAATTTTCAGGATGCGGGACGGTATTCAATACCAGCATGCCACCCACCTGTGCCATAAACTCGATTTGCAATACTCCAGGCATTACCGGCTCATCCGGAAAATGACCTTGAAAAAACAGCTCATTATAGGTAAGATTTTTTAAGCCGATCACAGTCTCTTCATCAAGGTGAATAATTTTGTCCACCAACAAAAACGGATAACGGTGAGGGAATCTCTTACGAATCTCGAGAACATCAAGCACCGGTGGCACATTCGGGTCATACACCGGGATATCCTTTTGAGCCTTGGCTTTTTTGATAGCCTGGCGGATAATCCTGGCAAATTCAGTATTGGCTTTATGACCGGGACGGGTAGCCACGATTTTTCCTTTAATGGGCTGTCCTACCAGAGCTATATCCCCCATCAGGTCGAGAAGTTTGTGGCGGGCCGGTTCGTTGGGGAAATGTAATTCTACATTGCTTAATACTCCCTCAGAATTAGCTTTGATATGCGGTTTGTTAAACAAATCGGCGATCCTGTCGATCTCTTTCTGGTCCACTTTCCTATCCAGGATTACGATAGCATTGTCCAAGTCTCCGCCCTTGATCTTGTTTTGTTTTTTCAGACCTTCCAACTCATGAAAAAACACAAAGGTGCGGGATAGGGCAATCTCGGTTTCAAACTCTTTCCGGTTGTTTAATATGGCATACTGGTTTCCCAGTACTTTCGAGTTGTAGTCGATCAATACATTAATACTAAGATGATCATCCGGATAGATCATCAAGTCAACGCCACGCTCTTCGTCAGAATAGGAGATTTTTTCTTTGACCTCAAAATAATTCCTGGGTTCATTCAGATCAACGATACCTGCTTTTTTTATGGCTTCCACATATTTGATTGAACTACCGTCCATGATCGGAGCCTCGGGACCGTTTATTTCAATCAGGGCATTATCCACCTGCATCCCGTTAAGGGCAGCCAATACGTGCTCTATTGTTGCCACCCTGGTTCCGTTTTGCTCAAGGGTCGTCCCCCGTACCGTTTCCACAACATGTTCTGCCAGTGCTTTGATTGTGGGTTTTTCAGTCAGATCGGTACGGACAAATACGTATCCATGATCGGCAGGTGCAGGTTTAAAGGTCAATGTAACGTCAATACCGGAATGTAAACCTTTTCCTGAAAGGGAAACTGCTTCTTTTAAAGTAGTTTGTTTCTCACTCATAAATATTGTGCTGTTTTTCTAAAAACGAGTGCAAGATACAAAAATTCGACAAATCGAAAATTAAACAACTGACTCGCCATTTTCCGGTATCAGAATTAATCTTCCTCCGTTAATTTCTTTAGTTTTTTCTCGAGTTCATTGATTCTTTTGTATAAATCCGGGAGGCGTTTCAGGTATATAACAGATCTCTGGAACTGAATCTTTGGCATAGCCGGTATACCCTCGAGGATCATGTTTTCTTCCTTCACCGTGGAAGGAATGCCTGTTTTAGCAGCAATCTTAACCCCATCAGCCACCTGTAAATGGCCGCTGATACCTACTTGCCCCCCGAACATACAGTTCTTTCCTACTTTTGTTGACCCGGCAATGCCTGTCTGAGCAGCGATTACGGTATTATCTCCTAATACCACATTATGACCTATCTGGATCAGATTGTCCAGTTTTACTCCTTTCTTGATCAGGGTGTGTCCCATGGTAGCCCGGTCGATGGTTGTGTTGGACCCTACCTCTACATTATCTTCCAGTTCTACAATACCGATCTGAGGGATTTTTTCATATTTGCTGCCGGCAGGAGCAAAACCAAATCCGTCGGATCCTATTACACAGCCGGCATGCAAGATACAGTTTTTCCCGATAATGGTATTCTGGTAAATCCGGGAGCCTGCATAAATGATGGTTCCATCACCGATCTTTACATTTTCTCCGACATAAACATGGGGGTAGATGCGTACCTTATTCCCGATTTTCACATTTTGACCCACATAAGCAAAGGGTCCGATATAGATATCATTGCCTGTCTGCACATTTTCTTCCAGAAAAGCCAGCGAATGTATCCCAACGGGTTTCGGTTTGTTTTGTTCAACAAGGGTAAGCAGCGTGGCCAGGGATTCATAAGGATCATCTACCCGTATCAAGGCCGGCTGCACCGGTTTTTCAGGCTTAAAATTCTTGTTTACAAGAATAGCAGAAGCTTCTGTCGTATACACATATTTTGTATAGACCGGATTAGACAGAAAGGTGAGTTCGCCCGGCCGGGCTTCTTCTATTTTACCAAAGCCTGTCAAAACCCTGTTCCCGTCTCCTTCCACTTCACCTTTCAGGTATTCCGCAATCATCTGAACTGTATATTTCATTTTATGCTTGATTATGATTGTTAGTACTTATCAGTATATTCTTTAGGGTAACATATAATATGTTTTTTCTCTATCTTTGAAATAATATTTTGATCCATGATCTCCGAAACTTTGGTGATATCTTGTATGGAGCCATCTTTTTTCAGTATTTTTATCTGTTGGTCTTTTGGAGAATAGGCATAATTGCTGATCATATCGGTAAAAACAAAAAATGCCGTTTCGGTTTCACTGAACCCATAGTCTTTCATCATTTTTCTCCGGATCGCATTTACCTTTTCTGTTTCAAAAGGATGGTTCTGTATTTCCACATGGAAGAGTTTTCTATTGATAAGCCGGTTGCATAGGATGGAAAGAACCGGATCGGGAAAATCAGACCATACTTTGGCGGATGTGATAATATCATTGTCATCAAGCAATGAAAAATGGTACAGTAATTCTTTTCTTTCCCCGGCAGTAAGGTCTTTCACATTTTTCTCAGGGTACAGATCATAAAGAAAGTAGTGCAACGCCGGGGTGGTAAACAGTTTTTCTCCTTCTCCTGCCAGCTGGTGAGCCCGGGCCAGAATCTTTAACAATAGCTGTTCGGCCGAAACCACGGTTTTATGAAAATAAACCTGCCAGTACATAAGTCGTCTGGCCAGTACAAATTTTTCGACGGAATAGATTCCTTTTTCTTCTACAACCAGTTCATCCTCCTGCACATTCAGCATCTTGATAATCCGCTCCAACCCTATAATTCCTTCCGATACGCCTGTAAAATAACTGTCCCGTTGCAGATAATCCATTCTGTCCATATCCAATTGCCCGGAAATCAGCTGGTTAAAGAATTTTCTATGATATTTTCCCCGAAAAATCTGCAGGGCATTTTCCAACTGTCCGTCAAATTCGTGGTTTAGTTGTTGCATAAACAACAGTGACAGTTGCTCATGTGAGAGTCTTTTGATAACAGTTTCTTCAAGAGCATGGGAAAACGGACCGTGACCAATATCATGTAACAAAATAGCAATGGATGCAGACAAAGCTTCTTCGCCGGAAATCGGGATTTCTTTCCCTTGCAAGGATTGTATGGCCTGCCCCATAAGATAGGAAGCTCCCAGACTATGCTGGAACCTTGTATGATTGGCTCCGGGATAAACCAGATAGGTTAACCCGAGCTGACGTATCCTCCGCAGACGTTGTACCCATGGATGTTCAAGCAGGTCAAACAACAATGGTGAAGTTATCGGTATAAAGCCGAATACCGGATCGTTAATGATTTTTCTTTTTCCTTTATCCATGTTGTTAAACCGGTTTTTCCAGCAGCAAAGATAATGTCTGTCAACAATCTTATCCGGTGCAAAATAGAATTTTTTTCTTTATTTAATGACAGAAAATGAATTATTTGTTTATTCCAGGGAAAAAGTTTATATTTGCAACCGAAATGAGGAGAATACTGGCAGGGGACATTGTCCCCTGTTTTATTAGGATAAAATGATCAGAAAAGACGACATTGGGAAACTTATCAGTGAATATCCGGGAGGTGAAGATTTTTTTATTGTGGACATCCGGGTTTCCCCCTCCAATAGGATATCTGTTTTTGTTGATCGGATGGAGGGCATTTCTATTGACGAGTGTGCAAAAATCTCACGGTTCATCGAAAACCATCTCGACAGGGGAAAAGAAGATTTTGAACTTATCGTTTCCTCACCCGGTCTGGATGCCCCTTTTACGGTACCGGCACAATACTTCAAAAACATTGGAAAGAGGATAAGGATTCAATTAAAGAATGGTGAGACGCACCAGGGAAAACTGATCGCTGTGAAAAATGATGAAATTACTTTGGAGGAACAGGAAAAAAAGAAACCTGCTTTACGGCAGACAAGAAAGAAAAAAGATAAGAATATCAATATAAAAACAGTTGTATATCCTCTGGCGGAGATCAAAACAGCCAGATTAAGTATTGAAATAAAGTAAGATTATGGCAACAAAGAAAAACATGGATGGCATGAATTTGTCCGATACCTTTTCAGAATTCAAGGAATTGAAGAACATTGACCGCGCTACTATGATGAGTGTGCTTGAAGATGTATTCAGGAGTATGTTAAAGAAAAAATATGATACGGACGAGAACTTCGACATTATCATTAACATTGATAAAGGAGACTTTGAGATTTGGAGGAACCGAGAGGTAGTGGAAGATGACCGGTTTGAAGATCCGGCCCGTCAGATTCCTCTTTCCGAAGCCAAGAAAATTGATGAAGACTATGAAGTGGGAGAAGAGGTGACCGACGAGGTAAAACTGGTTGATTTTGGTCGCAGGGCCATTCTCTCCCTCCGACAAAATCTTACTGCACGCATTCTCGAACTTGAGAAAAATAATGTTTTCAACAAATACAAAGACCGTGTTGGTGATATTGTAATCGGTGAAGTTTACCAGATTTGGAAAAGAGAGACGCTTGTTCTCGATGACGAAGGAAATGAGCTGATTCTGCCCAAAAGCGAACAGATCCCTTCCGATTTTTTCAGGAAAGGCGACTCAATACGTGCCGTTGTCATCAAAGTGGAGATGCGCAACAACAATCCACTGATCATTCTCTCAAGAACTTCACCCGTATTTCTGGAACGTTTATTCGAGTTGGAGGTCCCCGAGATATTTGACGGATTGATTACCATTAAAAAAATCGTACGTATTCCGGGAGAAAGAGCCAAAGTAGCTGTTGAATCCTATGATGAACGTATCGATCCGGTAGGCGCCTGTGTCGGGATGAAAGGATCCCGGATACATGGGATTGTCAGGGAGCTGAAAAATGAAAATATTGATGTCATCAATTACACCACTAATACACAGTTATTCATACAACGGGCTCTTAGTCCTGCCAAGATCAGCTCCATCAAGCTGAATGAAGAAGATAAAAAAGCTGAGGTGTATCTTAAACCAAGCGAAGTATCTCTGGCTATTGGAAAAGGCGGATTGAATATCCGGCTGGCCAGCCAGCTTACAGGTTATGAGATCGAAGTTTACCGTGAAACAGACGAAGAAGAAGAGGACGTTAGTCTGGAAGAATTTGCTGACGAAATCGAACCCTGGATCCTCGATGAACTGAAAGCCATCGGTTGTGATACCGCAAAGAGCGTACTTGAATTATCGGATGAAGAGCTGATTAAAAGAACCGACCTGGAAGAGGAGACGATTAAGGAAGTGAAGAAAATATTAAAAGAAGAATTTGAATAAAAAGGACATAATTGTTTTATGTTTATAGATAACTTCTATTTTTGTACATTGATTAATATGGGCTGATCGTTTATGGGAGAAGAAAAAAAAATAAGATTAAGCAAAGCTGCCAGAGAATTTAATGTAGGAATTTCTACGATTATCGAATTCCTGCATAAAAAAGGGTATGATCTGGAACTGAATCCTAATTCCAAGATATCCAATGAGATATATATGATACTGGCCAACGAATACAGCTCTGAAGCCCGGGTCAAGAAAGAGTCTGAAAAAGTAAAGCTTTACACAAGAGAGCCGAAGAAATCATCCATATCCATAAATGATGTTATAACAGAAGAAAGTGTCGAAGAGGAGAGTGAAGAAGAGGAACTGCTCATCCAGGATCATAGCGCAGAAAAAGAAGATACTTTTAAGTCTTCCGCTGAAGCCGAAGCAAAGAAAGAACCTTCTGCCAAACTAAAGATTGTTGGGAAAATTGACTTGGAGGTAAAGAAAAAGAGTAAATCTTTGGTCAAAGAAGAAGCTCCGGAAAAAGAAGAAAAGAAAAAGCCAACGGCTGAAAAGAAAAAAGAAGAAGTTAAAGCGTCAGAAAAAGCCGAAAAAGAAAAAACTCCTGAGATTTCTGCTTCAAAAAGAACAAAAAAAGAACAACCTCCGGATGTATCTGTTTCTGAAGAAGAGAAACCAAAGGAGACTGTTGCAGAAATTCCTGAATCTGTCGAAGAAAAAAGTCCGGTGGAAGACAACAATTTTTACAAATCCGACGTAGAACAACTTACAGGGCCAACGGTGGTTGGGAAGATTGATCTTCCTGTGGAGGAGCCCAAAAAGAAACCGGTTGCTTCGTCCAAAGCTCCGGTTCCAGGTAACAGGAAAAAGCGGAAACGGATACGCAAAGACAAGGAAAAAGTAAATCTTTCCGATAATAAAGTCAAAAAAGAGGATAAAAAAGGCGGGAGAAAATCCCGTTATCCCCAACACGAGGTTAATGAAGAAGATATTCAGAAACAGATTAAAGAAACCCTGGCCCGTTTGACATCCAGAACAAAATCAAAAGCTTCCAAATACCGTCGTGAAAAGCGTGCAGCCATCAGCCACAAGCAGCAGGAAGAGATCAAAAAGCTTGAAGAAGAAAAGAAAGTTTTAAAGGTTACTGAATTTGTTTCGGTAAACGAAATGGCCAATATGATGAATGTCCCTGTTACGGATGTTATTTCCACCTGTATGAACCTGGGACTTATCGTTTCCATCAACCAGCGGCTGGATGCAGAAACCATGTCACTGGTGGCAGATGAGTTTGGCTATGATGTGGAATTTGTCAGTGCCGATATTATTGATACAGTAAAAGAAATCGAAGACCAGGAGGAAGATCTGCAACCAAGGCCGCCGATTGTCACAGTCATGGGCCATGTAGACCATGGGAAAACAAAATTGCTGGACTATATACGGAATACGAATGTGGTGGCCGGTGAAGCTGGTGGTATCACCCAGCATATCGGAGCCTATGCCGTAACATTGAAAGATGACCAGAAGATTACTTTCCTAGACACACCGGGTCATGAAGCCTTCACGGCGATGCGTGCCCGAGGTGCTCAGATTACCGACATTGCGGTAATTGTCATTGCTGCTGACGACGGAATCATGCCCCAAACCGTAGAAGCTATCAACCATGCCCAAGCTGCCGGGGTGCCTATTATTTTCGCCATTAATAAGATAGACAAGCCGGATGCTAATCCTGACAAGATCAAGGAGGAACTGGCAAATATGAACCTGTTGGTGGAAGACTGGGGTGGAAAGTACCAAAGTCAGGAGATTTCCGCCAAACAGGGTCTCAATGTTGACATGTTGTTGGAAAAAATATTACTGGAGGCCGAGATGCTGGAGCTGAAAGCCAACCCTAACAAATCTGCTTCCGGAACGATCATTGAATCCTCCCTCGATAGGGGGAGAGGATATGTGGCTACAGTTCTGGTCAAGGAAGGGACCCTGAAAGTCGGAGATGTCGTTTTGGCAGGTAGCTATTATGGCCATGTGAAAGCGTTGTTCAATGAGCGGGGAAAGAAAATAAAAGAAGCCGTCCCCTCTATGCCGGCATTGATCCTGGGATTGAACGGCGCTCCCCAGGCTGGTGACAAGTTCATTGTCATGGAAAGCGATAAGGAAGCCAAGGAGATCGCATTGAAACGAAGCCAACTGCAAAGGGAACAGGGATTAAGAGCTCAGAAACATATTACGCTGGATGAAATCGGGCGCAGGATTGCTATTGGTAATTTCCAGGAACTGAATATTGTCATTAAAGGTGATGTGGACGGATCCGTGGAGGTACTCTCGGATGCCCTGACAAAATTATCCACCGAAGAGATACAGGTTAATATCATTCATAAAGCGGTGGGGCAGATCACCGAATCTGACATACTGCTGGCTGCTGCTTCCAATGCAATCGTGATCGGCTTTCAGGTAAGACCTTCTGTCAATGCCAGAAAACTGGCTGAAAAGGAAGAAATTGACATCCGCCTCTATTCTATTATTTACGATGCTATCGAGGAATTAAAAGCAGCTATGGAAGGTATGCTGATGCCGGAAATAAAAGAAGAAATCACCGGAACACTGGAGGTAAAGGATCTCTTTAAAATAACCAAAGTTGGTACTATTGCCGGATGTATTGTCACCGAAGGAAAGATCTTCCGTAAATCCAAAGTGCGTGTGATCCGAGACGGTATCGTCATATATACCGGCGAACTGGAATCTTTGAAGCGCTTCAAGGAAGATGTAAAAGAAGTTGTAAGTGGTCAGGAGTGTGGATTGAACATCAAAAACTTTAATGACATCAAAGTGGGAGATATCATTGAAGCGTTTAAAGAAACAGAAGTGAAAAAGACATTATAGGACTTTCCCTCAGAGAAAAAAGGCCTGC
>Ga0136651_10000050_pt1 | contig 51608 bp, 78 predicted proteins | sample Mar14236cmmetaG_FD_94867 | JGI IMG/M metagenome (GOLD analysis project Ga0136651, IMG submission 94867) | Marine hydrothermal vent microbial communities from Guaymas Basin, Gulf of California to study Microbial Dark Matter (Phase II) - Marker... ... | reverse complement strand
GGGTACGGGGAAGGGGGGGGGGGGGGGGGTGAGTAATATGGGAACAGAAATGCACTTTGGGATATGGGTATTGGAGAACAGGCCGACACTCAACGGAAGGGGAACATCTGGGGCCTGGGAAGCAGGTGCGGGAGATGCCTTGAAGGGAGATTACAATGTGATCTATGAACGGTCAGACTGCATATATGCCTACATAGCAGGATACCGCAAGATGACGGCCTATCTGGGGTCAGGAGGCGTAATCATCTGCGATTGCTGTGGATCAAGGATAAGGAGGGAGTAGAGATGCCTCTGGAAGCCTATAATTCATCCATGCCACTGTCGGACTTCGTGGATGCCCGCATGGAGCAGAAGCGAGCAGGGAAGTCCGTGCGGACACTCTACTGCCCCCGTTGCGAGGTATCATTTCGCAAGGTCGGATCGACAGGCAAGAAGTCGTGCCCGTTCTGCGGGTTCAGGGGGACGAAGAGGGGGGACTGAAAAATGACCGAAGATAAGATAGATAAGCGTAAGTTCAAGAACGGAGGTATGTAAGATGCAGGACATGATAAAAGGATGGATAGCCGAGAGAATGCAGGCGAGGATACCGCCGAAGGGCGGTGCGATATGCTCCAGGTGTGGCAAGCACATGGAGCAGGATGAGGGCAGGCGATATAGGAACAAGTTTCGCCACTATCACTGCCTTCCACCATCCAGACTCGCCAAGATCAAGGATGGTGCGAAGTTGGCAGAGATGACACGGGAGAAGTATGGCGGTGATGCAGAATGAGCCTGATAGGTTTGGAAGCAGTGAAAGAATTGGTGGCGAAGTGCCCACGCTGTAATGGAAGGGGATATATAGACACTGATACAGAGAGGGATGTTCCTTGCCCTGAATGTCACCAGAAATTTATGGTGGGTGATGCGGAATGAGTGGAGCAGTTAAAGGTCGTGAGCAGGCATTGGACAAAGAATCTGGCAAGTGGATAAAACTTGATAGGGAAACCACCAGCCAGGCAGATAGGATAGCAGAAGAGATATTAGGGCATATCAGGAACGGGAACATGAATGAGGCCCTGAAACTCCTGAATCTTCTGAAACGGGAGATTTATCTGGCGAAGAATGCTGTTCAGCCAGAGAAAGATACTGGAAAACCGAAATGCCCGTTCCTTGGCGACCCGTGCGATCCCGAAGGGTGTGATGGGAGTCCAGAGGCTTTCAAGAGGTTCTGTTTCTACCCTGATATGCCAGCGATAGAACGCCTTGCATTCAGCAAGGATGCGATAAGCATGATTGGAAGGAAAGCATGGAACGCATGGCTACGCACGGTCAGAGAGTCTGATGGCATTGGGGGTGATACCGAATGAAACTATCGGACAAGACGGTAAGCATGATCCGTGAGGTCATAGGGGAAGAACTGCTTGGGCATCTCATACCAACAGAGTGCCTGTATTATGTCCTGACGGACAAATTGGGCATGAGCAATGGCTGTGCGAAGTTCTTTGCGGTCAAGTGTCATGGCGGTGGGAGAGTATTCGATGCCGAAGAGTTCAGCAGACTGACGACCCAGAAGTGGAAGAAACATCAGATGCCAGCCAAGACAGCCTCACGGTTCATCAAGAGATACATGGTCGGGGGCAGGATCAAGGAGATAAACAAACGCCCGTATGTGTGGGAACTCAATGGATTCGAGAGCAACGAACCGCCGTTCATAGCGGGTTACAGCAGGGAACCAGATGGAACCGTTGGGGGCATCCAGCCCGTAGAACAGGAGGAATTGATATGGGGGATGGCAAGCGAAGTTTGATACTGGAGAAGGAGCAAGTCATACAACTCACAAAGCAACTTGAGAACAGGGGACTGCAAGAGGGTATAGATTTCGCCATAGAGAGGGTTTTCGTGGTCAGAAGTTACATAGAGAGCATACTGTTGAGTGAACCGATCTCGGAGAGTGAATATGATGAGGGCCTATTCGACAGGGGGGATGTATTGGACACTGGCGAAGTCCTGCACGAAGAGAAAGAGGAAATAGGTTTCACGCTTACGAACCTTGACGGGGAGTGGTTCACAGATGCGGACATAAACAAACTCATGGAACTCAAGACCATCGCCAAGCCAGATCGCTGTTTCGTATGCGGTGCAAGGCTGGTTCCATCAAGAATCGGAGGGGATAGGAGAATGAACGGAAAGAAATTGGTGTGCATTGACTGTCACGAAGAGCAGATTGATGAGGATGCCATCATGGAAACACTAAACGATACAGAGGGTAGGTGTGTCATCTGCAAGAAGCGTGTGATCATAAGGAAGCCAGACGATAAGAGAAGAACAAAAGGCGGGATGCGGTGTTTTGAACATCTCAATACACCACTATCGGAGGCATGGAAATGAGTCAGCAATGGTTCGGAAGGAATGAACGGGGCCGTGAGATACAGTATGATGTGTTCGCCACAGACGCAGAACGAAAGTGCAAGACACCAACATTCAGTTATACCGCAAAGCGGTTCAGCGTCAAGCGTCTGATAGAGGAATGCAAGAAGCACGGGATCAAAGGCCCGATAGTGATAGTTTCATATATCACTCTTAACAAGTGGGGTATGAACTTCGTAGAACGAGCATTCGACATTCATAATGGAAAGGAGGTCTGATTAGCATGAGAACCGTTGAATTGAGTGAGGACAACAAGATAAGGATTCCAGAGGACTACGCCAACGAGAGGCGGTTGGTTGTCAGAACGCCCTGGATGGTAAAGGTCATACAATACGATAAGAAGTCTGGGTTCGAGAAGGTGATGGCATATTTCAGATCGAAGGATTTAGGACACAAGCCATACGTTCCAGAGGGCTTCGTGGAGATCAACGGAGAACGCTTCAAGGTCGTCAGAGTGAGATACAAGCGGGTAAAAAGTCACACAAGAAACGTGAACGGAAAGCCAGTGAATGTGAAGGCATACTTGAGAAAGATAGTAATGGATATTGGAGGCGAAGAAAATGAACACCAAGGATAAGATAAGAGCAGGGATACAGAAGGGAATAGACATCGGGATCGGCCTGGCCAAGAAGGTCAAGGAATACATGGTGGATGACACCATAAATGACCTGAACAAGATGTTCGGGCCGAGCAACAGCCAGAAGGAGAAGTAGATACATGAAGGAACAGATTATTATGGCAGTGATCGTTATATTCGGACTATCAGTAGCAGGAGGCATGATGATAATGCAGGAATATGGAAACCAGGGACAGGAAGCGACAGATGTAAGGTTCAGCCAGGCAGGTGCATTAGCCCATCTGGACAAAGAGCAGACCGAGATCGTGATAGACCTTCTTGGAAACAACAGCAGTTATGATATTCGGTTGGTTGCGAAGGGAGATGCGGTTGAAGTGGAACGTGAGTTCAGCAGTTACATGGGCGGTAACAGGTCTGTGATCATCAGCCTGGACTTCATCACAGACGATTACGATGAGGTCTGGCTTGAGATAAGAAACTGCACAACAGGTGTCACGGAACGCCACAGGATCATGTCATTGGGGGGCTAATATGGACTTTCTTGCATGGGTAGAGGAAAGCGAAGAAATCTTTGGAGATTCAGAGGTAGGTGAAGAAACAGAAACCTATGAGAATCCAGATACCATAGCCGTGACACTCGATAAGGAACTGGCGAAAGTAGTGATTATGATACTGGATCGAGAGGTCGGCTTTGTCGGCGAATTTGACGACAGCCTGGAAGAGTTCATACGGAGGATCGAGAAGGCCCTAAAGGAGAGTGGAGGGAAATGACCAGGGAACAGCGACAGGAACAGGATATTCTGATGGGCAGGTTGCCGACACCGAGATGGTGGTGGAAGCGACTGGACAGGGAAGTAAGCAAGACAAAGAAATACAGGAGATGATCAAGGTGGCGAGAAATGACGGATACGGTAAGAAGTGGATACTGGAGAACGCACTTTCAATAATCGAGCAGTATGAGAGCCTGACCATCAGGCAACTGTATTATCGACTGGTATCCATAGGGATGCCGAACTCTCTTAACCATTATAAGAGGGTTGTAAATGCCATGACCAGTGCCAGGTGGGATGCGGTTGTTGAGTTCGATGTGTTCATAGACAGGGAACGGGAACTGTCTGGAACCACAGAATACTATGAAACATCTGTTGAGAATGCCATACGCCAGGCAGAAAGGCAAATCACCCTATGGGCAACATCATACTCAAAGAACCGTTGGGAGAATCAAGACTACTACGTTGAGGTCTGGATTGAAAAGAAGGCACTCCAAGGCGTGTTCGAACCCGTCTGCAAAGAGAACGCTGTTGCCCTTGCTCCGTGCAAGGGTTATCCAAGCCTGACGTTCCTGAACGAAGCCAAATGGAGATTCAATGAGGCGATAGATAACAAGAAGGAATGCGTGATACTATACTACGGCGACTATGATCCATCAGGACAGGACATCCCACGTTCCATAGAGGAAAACCTGCAAAAGATGGGCGTGTGTATCACGATTGAACACAAGATGCTCCATCCAGACCAGATAGAACTACTGAACCTACCAGGAGTCCCACCGAAGGCAAGCGACTCACGGACTGCTAACTGGGATGGTAGCAGTGCCGTAGAACTCGATGCTGTTGATCCGCACACTCTTGCCAATATGTGCGATAGGCACATCAACCGATATTTCGATGAGGACAAGTATGAGGAACTGCTTGAACAGGAAGAAATTGAGAAAGAAGAGTTCATCGAGAGGATGAAGGAGATCGTAGCGACATTGTAGGTGGGATAAAGATGGAAGTGATATGCCCAAAGTGTGGAAAGCCAGGGCGGTTTGGAAATCTCGGTAAGCCTGATCATACTGGGATAATGGCATTGATAGAGCATGATTTTGAAACTATGGGCACACTTATTGGAACATTGAGTGTCGCAACAAGACGTTGCTTCCTGACCGAAGTAGAACTGACGGATGAAATGAAAGCCATTGTCAAAGAGGCCAGAGAGTGGGATCGCAAACCGATTGAAGTGACGATGGGGGTATTGGAATGATACCAGATGGAATAACAAAACGTGAGTTGGAAACTCTAAAACGTTGGGGTTATTCATTTAGTGATGAAAAAGCCAACGGACAGAAGTTACATCGTGTGATAATGATAGTCCATAATCCACGACAAAGACATGATAGTGGATACCCATATATCAGAGCATTTGGTGAGATAGATAACTCCGAGTTGATAGATATGGGATTGCATGACCATTACCTATGTTATGCACAAACCAATACTGATGCCATAGGTGAGAATATATGGCGAGTAATGCCCTGGGGCCACATTAGTTTCAAGTTATCAAAACACTTTTGCCCAGGTGACACATTGACACTGGATAAAGATGGAGTATGGTGGTAATGTATAGTGTAGGTGAGAGCCAATGAAGTGCAGGGATTGTGGACATATAACAGAGATCGGCGGGAAGCACTACTGCGGTGTATCCGAACAACGTGTGGGGCTGGATGACCACTGCCCAATCCCAGAGTCGTTCATACAGGCTCATGGAAAGAGAAAGAAAATACGTGTATCTGGGAACCGTAAGGGGCATTACACCTGTGGTTTAGGTCATAAGTTATACCTATCCAGGCGTTGCCACCCGCACAAGTGCAAGCATCTACGATATGATGGTGAGTATGTCTATAAGAACAGCAAGCCATTGACTGGCTGTGAGGAGGCGAGCAGGTGAAATACTATGATGTAAACGATGCCACAGGTGAAACCGAAGTCTATCCCTTATTCTATCTGAAAGATGGTAAATTTTATAGGTGGTCTGACTTTTTCTGCCATAAAAACACTCTTGTTCCAGGCGGTGATGTGGTGCATCTCGTATGTTATTGGAACGAAATGGATAAGGAGGAAAACCAATGATACCCAATAGTTGTGAACGAATCCCTGTCCTAACCTCAAACGGGATTTGGAAACTTCCTTTAGAACTCGAATTGCTTGGGATTCAGTCAATAAGAAAGGAGGGAACAGGAAAATGAGATGTGAGATATGCGGAAAGGAAATAGTCGGCGATGAGAAGATAAAATTAGAAGGACTCTGTAAGAGTTGTTATGATAAGGGCGTGAAAGACGGTTTGTGGCCAGCCGAATATGACAAATACATGATTCAGAATGAGGGGGGCATTAGATAATGCAGATATGCGGTTACTGCGGGGAACCGATACGTTGGTGGCAGAGGAAGGTCTTGGTCACAGGATCGACATCTCTGAACGGTAAGGTCTGCCATTGGAGTTGCATCAGATTAATCAGGTGATAGCATGGAGTTGAAGAAAGGAATAGAATATGCGGACAAGAGTTGGAACCCGTATTCGGGTTGTAGGAACATAGAAGATGGGATGTGCCTTGTAGGAAAGGCTTGTTGGGCACGGGGCATGGCACATCGGCTTCGTGGAAGATTCGGGTATGATAGGGATGATCCGTTCAAGCCGACATTCCACCCTGATAAACTTGACATCCCATTGAAGCGGAAAAAGCCGACAAGGTTCGACTGTTGCTTTATGGGGGACATCGGCTTTGCCAGGGCCGAATGGATGGAAGAGATATTTGAGGTCATCCGCAAATGCCCACAGCACAGGTTCTATATGCTCACGAAACGCCCTGACCTTGTATTGAAGTTGAACTTGAAGTTCCCCCCGAATGTATGGTTGGGGGTATCGGTCAATGAGAATAGAGAGGTATGGAGGATACAATTCTTAAAATCGATTGATTGTGAACACAGTTGGGTATCATTCGAACCATTATACACTGCGATAAACCCACCGTTCATAGATGGAATCGATTGGATAGTGATCGGGGCACAGACGAACCCAAGCATCCAGCCCAACCCAGAATGGGTGGAACTACTGATTGAAGAAGCGGATGATCTTGGGATACCAGTATTCATCAAGCCCAACTTGACGGTAGTAAAGGGCCGAATGGAACTTCCTGACGATTTGAATTGGGGGTGAACATTGATGCCCCGTTTTGAGTTCGACAACTGCACGATAGAATATGAAATCGGTGATTGTCTGGAACTTATGAAAGACATTCCAGACAAGTCTATCGACCTGGTGCTGACAGATATACCATACAATATATCCCGTGATTCAAATGGTTTAAGAGAATTAGATTATGGTGAGTGGGATAAGCAAGCGGGTATGGAAAACGAATGGATAACGGGAATGGAAGCATTGGCTCGTAAATCCATAATTGTGTTTTGCCACAAAACACAATTTGGTGGCATTTTAGACTACCTCATAGATAGGAACTATTTAGTTAAACCTATTGTATTAGACCCGTTCGCAGGAAGCGGAACAACGCTGGAAGTCGCCAGGCGGTTAGGCAGGCGGTCAATCGGGATAGACATAAACCCAGAATACAAGGAGATTGCCCTTAAACGCAAGACATTATCAATGATGGACCTATTCAGTATTGAAACCGAAAATACTGGAGGCAGTGCATGACAATGTGTGATTGGTGCATATTCAAGGATCGGTGCAAGCGACCAGTATGGCACATTAGGGCGGTCACAGACGGCATCATGTATTGCCCTCACTTCAAGCCGACACTCCGAAGAAACCTGTCAATGGCGATGGTGACAGCATCTTTCGCATCTGGAAGTAAGGAAGTGACCAGACGGAACTGGGCAGAAAGAACCAGACGACTATTCCAAGAAGGAACAACAACCCTTGTCTGGAACAGACAGGCAAGGTTCGGCGGTGAGCCAATCGGTGTCCTGCGACTTACAGAACCGCCCAAGGTAGAAAGCACTGCCGATATGCCAGATGATGATTACTACCATGAGGGATTCCACTATCTCGATGAACGATACTATGAATCACATGAAGAATGGCCCTTGAAACCGCTATTCATGGATTGGAGAAGAAAGGATCAAATACTGACTGTAATCCGTTTCAGCATAGTAGAGATATTTCCTGGGGTTTTCAACACCTATGCAACAGATGATGAGGTTGAAAGGTGTGTTAAAGCCCTGTTGAAAGCGTTTGCATAGTGTAACAACACAGCCTGATTCCACCCACGCACCCACATCGACATCAAAAAACAGGTATGGTTCGGTAATCAGCCGTGTGGAGATTATATCTCCAAGCCATTTCGATCCCATCATGCGAACCAACCCATGCAGACATCAAATGCAGATGAATGACCAGGCTATGTTATTACGGATACACAATGTATTCTCAAGTATATATGTCTTTGGAGGTATGTTATGAAAGTGCCCTATGTTCATTCCGACAATAATGCATTAGTGCCGAAAAGGGTAATTTTCGGAACAATAGGATACCGTTTAAAAGACAAAAAACGCTGAACATACTTTTTGATATTTGACAAACGTAAAGTTTTTATGTATGTTTAGGTATTACGTAAACGGCACAACCATGAAAATGAAGGAAATCTTGAGGGTTGCGGAACGAACCGCAAGAAAATCACCGTGTCGGTTCAAGGTATCGTGCATCCTTGTCGATCAGACGGGGGACATCGTTGCGACAGGCTACAATCACTACGGGACAAAGAAACGCATGATGGGAAAGCCTACGGTTCATGCGGAGGTTGATGCCTTGAACAAAGTTAGAAAGCCCTCTCCGAACCTCACGGCATTCATTTACAGGGATAATGGGAAGTTGATAACGCCCTGCAAATCTTGTCAGAGGCTTCTCGCAGTCTATGGCATCCGAACTGTGTGGCACTCGATAGGCATTGGCGAAGGAATGAAGAAATGGAATAAAGGAGGAATATGATGTATGCTTGGGAAAAGCCTTTAGATGGGCGTGAATACAACATCTACAAGCGTTGCAGACTATCATACTGCGAAATGATAAGAACGGGGGATAGGATCGAGGAATGCAAGAAATGTCGGATTAGAATCTTGATAGAACAATCACAGCAAACAAGAAAGGAGGTTAGAACAAATGCCAAAGAAGTTACCGAAATATCTGACACCAGATGAAGCGAAAGCACTATTGAACGCACCCTACAAGACCAATCGGCATCATATCCTGATGTTGAAGTTCGGCCTGAACTGTGGAATGCGGAGCAGTGAGATACTGAATGTTCGTGTAAAGGATATGACACTTCACGGTGAGGGGCATCCGAGGATCAGGATACTTGGAAAGGGTCAAAAAGAGAGAATAGTCCCGATACCATACGAGTTCGCCAAGGAGATCGAGAAGTATATCCAAGACAACAACATTGGATATGAGGATAAACTATTCGACATGAAGCCAAGGGGTTTCAGGCGATTGGTAAAGGAGTATGGGAAGCGAGCAGGTCTTGAAAAGGACATCCACCCGCATATTCTCCGTCACACTTATGCGGTTTCATGCCTGAAATCGGGAATGAATCTGCGGACATTGCAGAAACTTTTGGGTCATGCCCGATTATCCACCACCCAGATATATCTCGATGTCACGGGCATGGACATAGCGGAAGATTTCTACAATCACCCTCTGCCATACTGACCATTCACTTCATTCAAAGGGCCATATAAGGAGTTCATTCAACCCTTCACAGAATCATAATAATTTAGATTATTATGATTTTCAATGGTTTTATTACGCCACTCACCGCTTCGTAGTCTTTATAAAAAAGAGGGGGCAAGGATCATTGAGGTGAGCATTTGCCCCCTGATGACCAAACTCCTTGGAGCAGAATGGAGAGAGGAAATAAGCGAGCAATCATGTGGAGTTGCTTCTGCCCCATCGGAGTTTAGATCGGGATGGGTTATGAGATAGTATATAGAGAACAAAATTAAAAACTTTATCATAGATTAGATGGGGGCATTCACATAAGAATGCCAATGACCATTATGTATTTTCCAACCATCTGGATCGTTGATGGTGTGCCCGTTTATTATTATAAGAAGCCATTTATCAAAATCAGGTTCCATAAACATTACTTAATACTCTTACCTAATATACGTTGGAAACGGCGATTTTAATTTTTCCAATTTTTTCCTGATATATCAACTCAAATATCCACCTAACCATCTGAATATGACAAAGACACTATCGCAGGATGACATAGCCAGTAAGTCTAATGAACTGCTAAACAGAATATCCATACTTTCAGAATGCCCCGCATAACGAACTCTGCACATCAGAACAATCATGTGAGTTGCATACAGATGAAACACCAAGCATCAAACCATTTATAATAATCGAAATTATTATAAATCATATAAATCGTAATACCACATTATTGAATAGTAAAGTATATAATTTTGTAACGTCTATCGGGGGTTCATGCAAGATGAAGGGTCATTCAACTCTGTGGTATCGGGTTTCTTAAATCGGTTATCTGAATTGACATCAACAGCCGAGCCGATAGATTATCATGTCGATACGTTATGGAGTTTATTAGACCCATACATACTTGACATAGACCAAACGACATGGGAGATGGAAACGATGTCTATGGACTATTCTGCATCCATGAGCAAACTTCGAATCATCTCATTGGTATTGTATCGTGCTGGTGTATTACCCAGGCGAGATATTAGGAACCGTAAGTTTCATGCGGAGATTCAGGGGAAAGAAGTCAGGATCAAGCGTGGTATGACGAGCCACATAAAGGAGGATTTGCGTTTTTCTGACTTCCTCACACGGCATTTCCATTTATTAGCATTTTTAACAAAGAAGGCCCTTGATATAACGATTCACGTTGATGTCATTTGGTTCCTACTATCTCCTTACATTACGGAAGAGGACTACTACCGTTGGGAAATGAACAATAAAGCATTTGGCAATCCCAATTCTCGCAACTATTCTCCGTATGTCTGGAATATAGAAAAATTAAAGATAATAGCAGGCGTAATGAACCGAGCAGACTTCATGTGGAAAACTACCATAATCGATGCTCCAGAGGAATATGTCGATAAGGAGGGGAACATCAGTGTCAGAAGTTCGATCACCAGAAGAAAATGATGATTTCGAGATTGAATTTGAACCCTATCATTTCCATGCCAGCAAAGATATTAAGGAAGATTATGACTTACTTTTTGAACAGTCACAGAAACGGCACAAGTATTGGTTGAGTGACTACGCACTTCGAAGAGTTAGAATGAACCAGAACTATATCCTGCTAATAGTCGGCGGTGTCGGAACTGGAAAATCATACACAGCCATGTCATTGGCCGAGGACATTGATCCATACTTCTCTGTGGATAGGGTGATATTCCACCCAAGGGATTTCATCGAATTACTTGATAGGGGCCTTCCAAAAGGGTCTGTGATTATGTGGGAAGAAGTAGGGGTTTCGTTATCTTCCAGGGATTGGTATAAAGAACAGAATAAAATTGTATCATCGTTATTCGAAACATTCAGACGGCACAATCTGATACTGATTATGACAGTTCCATTCGTGAAATTCATCGACAGCAGGATACGGTCAATGATTCATGGGTTTGCAGAGATGATAGACCCTACGTTTACTGGAGGTCAATTTGGTTGGCTAAAGTATTATCATGTAATCGTTGAACAGCGGACAGGAAAGATTAAGCACCGCTATCCAAGGATCAGAGATGATGAGGGTAAAATCCAGATTATACAAGGTGTGAACAGCGAATCTGGAAATATGCACTTCAATCTTCCATCCAAGGAACTCATACCATTATACGAAAAGAAGAAATTAGAGTTCGTCAAATGGCAACAGGAAACAGGACTAAAGCATTTCGAATTGGATGATAGCAAGGAAAGTAAATTCATCGAAATTGAGGATTTCATACGAATATTTACCAGTAATCCAAGGAAATATCATCTGATAGTCCAAGACGAAAGCGATAAGATGACATTGACAAATCTGATAGAGAACAACTGGGTTTTACTTAAATTGGATTACCCTGATAAGATCATGCGTAAGAAGGATATGGTCAGTGCATTACGTTTTGTTCTCCACTCCTACGATTTCCCATTCAAAAAGACGGGCACTAAAATACAAGATAATGAGATAGATACAATCATAAGATTACTTGATATTGTGGGTGGGAACCGCAATCAGGTAGCCAAGATGCTGAATACCACACTCCCGACACTTACGAGAAAGATCAACCAGTGGAAAGCAGATGGAACATGGGATGAAAAAATTAAAGAAATTAAAGGTGTTACAGATGACGATGAATACCATAACTATGAGGACAGCGAAGAAGGGTGATGCCGATAGGATAGCGGAACTCTATGCTTCAACAATCGGCCAGGTCAGGAATCCATATAGATACTGCATGAAGTTCATAAAGCGTAAGAGTTGCACAGCCCTTGAGATTGATGGAAGGATCGTAGGGGCCTATATGATTGCTATCACCCCACATCCGAACCCATACTCCATGTCCCGCACGGAGGGGAAGCGTTACTGCTGGTTGGAGCAGATCATGGTCTTTCCCGACAGCCAGGGAAATGGATACGGAACAATGCTGATAAATGACTTCATCAGGAAGCATGGGAATTACGAGATGCGGTTGGTATGCGAGCCGAAATTGGTCAGTTGGTATCGTATGTTCGATTTCAGGGTCATTCGTTACATCACTCACAACAAAAAGACGCAAGCGATTATGGTCAGGGAACAGTGATTTCCGACATAACATTTTAACATTTAAGAAGGGATTTTCACGCATATTTTGTAAAAAGAGGGGGCATTATTGACATAAAAACCCATGCAAAAATAAATCACAGAGCCATTTTTTAGGATAATGTTAATTTTTAGGCGTTTGATATTGACAAGGGTTTTTATGTCAGTAAGGCTTACAGTCTGATGATAGTGAGGATATACTGGCCACAGTAACAACTTGCTATCGGACATAGAGGAAGTGAACACATGAACACAGAGAAGATATGGAAATGTCTAAAGTGTGGATATGCTATGGGCATGGATGAGGGAGATAGAGATCAAGAATGCCCCGAATGTGGTGAACACATGGAACTGCTGACGTTGAAACCAGTCAGGTGTTTCAACTATTCTCACCCCATGAACACAGACGGGCTACCATCTTATACCTGCAATGGGTGTCAGATCTTCTCTCCAATCCGAACTGTTCCAGTGCTTACCCCGTTTGTATTTCCAGATGGAACTATCAACTGCTGGAACTTTGAGGGAGAATTGAAATGGAAGCCTGTAAGTGATGATGGTTTGAAGGCGTTTCAGGAAGTGAAAGAAAGATTCCTACAATCTCACCCCATATCAAAGAAAGAAACGTATGACTACGAGATGGCAATATTAGAACTCTACTATCGGGGACTGATTGAGCCATCCTCTGAATAAAGAATATGAAAATGCGGGGGCAGTCCTGCTCCCGCCCCACTCTATTTTTATTGCCTCCTTCGATTCCGTCTTGTCGGGTGGGCACACCCGCCACGCCCACGATTTGCTCCGATCCCACGACCAGAGCCATCACGCTTCGGGATGCCACGCCGTTTCGTATCTTTTATCATGGCTCACACATCAACGTATATCAATATTATAGGTTTGTCCCTAAAAGCAAGACAATCTTTTTAAATTTGTATGGCTAATGTTTCATCATGGCGAAATGGCTAATGATTATGGAAGGCGAGGATTTAAGAGATAGAATACTTGAAGAATACAAGCGTCACCCGCAGGTATTCGATTTGATAAGCGACTTCCGAGAATGCGACCCAACGGAATATGATAAGATAATTATCGGTGATGATATTTGGGAACGGTATAGGGATAGTGAAGTCGGTAGTGAGTTCAGAAAATCATTCAGAGATTTCAGGCATGAATTAACGATACGGACTTTTAAGAGTAGGTTCACCTATCATTTCATCCTGCAGTGCAGTGCGTGTGGGAAGGTCGGAGTCAGATTAGACTTACGTTATAACAAGGTATGTAAGGTTTGCAGGAGCAAATCAATGGCGAACCCAAATGCCGTAATATCTGACAATCACAGCGAAGAATGGATTTCCAAAACGAAGGGAATTGAACCAAAAGGTGTAGTTATAGCCACCAAGAATGTTCCAAAAGAACTTGGTGAAATCACCGAATGGGTAATCTCAAAATACTTTCCAGAGTTCAATGGCATCAATATCTACTTAACAACTACTGCCAGTGGGCAATCATTCGGCCCCTGGGATATTGCATTAAATCCAGATATGCTTAATCCATATCGTTCAAGGCGTGGAATGATCCATACCATAGCCCATGAATTAACACACCAGATGTGCTTACTACAAACGATATTGAGGGAAAGGGCTAACGGAATGGGAATATTATATGATCAGAAGATTCCAACTGGAGAATTAGCAACTGATATATGGACATTCGCAAGAAGCCCAGATTTGGTATCAACTGGATATTTTCAACGAAAGTTGGACAAGGAATTATCCAGAAGATTAACCAGACTATTGCTGAAATCGGATATGGGTGATGATAGGGCAACCGTTGAATATCATACACTGTGGAACGAACTCCAAGTAAAGCATTTCGAGAAGCATCAGGATACAATTCACTCACTCGCAGTAGAATCCATTGAAAAGAGAAGGAAGGGGCTTATAAAATACATCCAGTGGTTCAAAGAGCAGATGAAAGAGATTGAAATCTATGCTACACGATGAAAGACAATCTTTTTAAATTTGTAGCGTTTATATCGTTTCGGTGAACTCTATGGAAAGCAAGGAGAAGATAATGAAGGCAGGGTGGATCACAGCCATCGGTGTCATCGTGATATACTTTGCCACCACCACGATGCTGTGGTTCAACGGAGTGAGAACGCTGGATGTGAACATAGCCATCTTGATGTTGCTTGTGTTCGTGTATCCGATAATGTTCTTTTTCCTGGGGATTTACATAGTCCTCAAGAAAAAGATATTCCCACTCCAAAAATGAAGGTGTAGCGGATGTCGTTGAGCAACGGTTTCCACACAATGATGTACGCGGTCTGGGAGATACTGGACAAGTTGGATAGAGATGTAACCATGTTCAGTATGAATGCAATCAAACTGGGGAAACTGATCAAGCGACAGAAACTAAAGAGTAAACATACCCTCACCCAACAGGAGATTTCCTACTATTCAAGGGGGTTGATAGAGGTCTGTCGGAACTGGGCGATATACGGCCATCCTGATTGGAAAGTCAAAGAGAAAACGCCGAGTTCCATGTTCACAGTTGTATTCGAAAGGAAGGGGTCAAGATGATGGTCAGAAAGTTCAGTAATGACGACATGATGCTTGTGATAGTATCCGTGCTAATGATTGGAGGCATTATCTATATCTGGATGAATATAGCATCCTTCTGGTTTAATCTTGGATTCACTATCTTGCTGTCATTCTCTCTCTACTATCAGGTGATGGTATGGCTTCGTCAGACGAACTTTATGATGGTAGCGACAGAGATCGAGGACAGATACCTAAATGAACTTTCATATCAGGTGATTAAGCGTGGTTACACATTTAAGGTCAATTCAAAGAGGCAGATCAGAACCAACGTTCCGAGATGGAAGAAGCCATACATAAAACTGGTGACACTATTTTTCGTGGTCTTGTTCCCCGCCTGGAATTACCGAGAGTTTGATGAAGAGGATGATATATGGGAGGATGAATGAATGGAACCAGATATTAATTTGAGGGCCAGGGTTCTGATGGCAATCCATGATTTTGAGAAGGAGCACGGTGGGCCGAGCATCAATGAACTTCACCAATATATCGGAGTAAAAGAATTGAAGCCATTGGATCTTGCAGAATCCATTATCAGCCTGGAGAACATGATGGTAGCAAACGATCCAGACTTCGAGATGAAGGTCAGTGATATGGCAAAAGATAGCCAGATCGACATGGACACAACGATTAAAGGAGGTTCTTAAAATGACCTGGGAAGATATATACGCTAAAAATCCAGAGCCAGATGATGAATATCCAGAGATTGCTGAAACCATGATCAGATGCGATATATGTGGAAAAGAAGAAATCTGGTTCTCTCGACATCTATCCAAAGAGGAGGACATAGAGAATAGCAAAAAATTAGACGGCTGGTTGATGATAGAACAATTCAGATGGGATGATAAGGAGCAGATGCTTGATAGTGGAATAGGCATTATGCACGTTTGCCCAACCTGTATAAACTCTATATGTGGTCTTATTCTAATCAACAACAACGTGCTGGTTACAGAGATCAACAACCAGACTCTTAAAGTCCCAATCGCTTTCAGTTTGAAAAGTGATGGTGACAGTATTGAACTCAAGAGTGAAAAGCATGGAATCCATGTATTCGCACCCACACTGCCAGTAGCGATCACAGAAGCAAAGCAGGAACTCCTGGCGGTCTGGGAGCATTATCGTGATATGCCAGACAGTGAACTTGGAGAACGTGCGATGAAGATTAAGACGGCATTAGCGAGATCGTTTGGTAAGGGGGTGAGCAGATAATAACAGCAAAACAATGCAAGACTTGTGGGGGTTCTGGGTTCGAGCCAGAGAATTACCCAGTATTATGCCAAGAATGTGATGGTCATGGATTTATCGTGAAGGAGGCGAGCAGGTGAGTATGATACAGGAAGTTGTTGATGTGTGTGATGGGGATTATATCGTTGTTGAAAGAGAGGAAAGAATGTGTAGCGAGTGCGGACGGGGTATTGAGCATATTCCAGACATTGATGGTATGTGTCTTGATTGTTTCACAGACACAATATGGGGGGCAAGCGAATGAGCATCAAGATAAACTCTTCCCCTCTTTGCCAGGGCGGTAAATCTTTCCCCAACAGCACAACGGAACGTGCCAACTACACCACCCTGGCTTTTTTATTATACGGAGGGACATGAAATGAACGATGTCAGCGTAAAGGTAAGGCTCAAAGTATGGCTCGATAGGAATCTGCAACTAACTGGCCGTATTACTGGCGTTATAGAACTCAAGGATCACGAATCCAATTCCTGGGTTCGGCTATATCAACATTGGAGGACATGAAATATGACGAAACATGGGGCTGTGGTCGAGTCCGAGTGCGGGATGGCAGTCCATAAACTTATGGCAAACCGTATTCGGGGCAGACGTGCTTTGGGCAGACGGCTTGTGAACCCCCACTTGGCAACAAATCATGCAGACGTGCATGGTTATAATTCGTGGGGTAGTAGCGAGCCTGACGTGGGTTCGAGTCCCACCAGCCCCTCTAATTCTTTTTCAGGAGGAATGATGTAATGGGTGAAAAGGGCGACATGAGAGAGGAAACCGACCATCTGATATTCGATTTCGTGGATTTCACGGGAAAGACACACATAATTGATGTGCGGAACAAACATACTGGGGAACACATTGGTGAAATTCGATGGTTTGGTCGTTGGCGTAAATATTGCTTTTTTCCTAATGACAATACTGTTTATGATGCAAAATGCCTCACCGACATAACTAATATATTGATAGAACTTATGAAGGAACACAAGGAAAAAAAGGCGAGTAGAGCAAATGATTTAAAGGGGAAGAACAATCAGAAGGACGGTGATTGATGTGGTAGATATTGATGTAGCCAAGAAAATAGAGAAACAAACCACTGGGGGGAAGAGGAATCCCATAGTTGATGAGTTTATAGCGGTATTGAAGGAGCATCCAGAGATAGAAATCCTATCTGTCACGGATACGAAGGTGGATTGGCGTTTTAAGATTGACAGTCCCACGATTGTTGTTAATGTTGGCGAGTTCCAGAGTTATGATGAACTAACAGAGGAGCAACTGGGGCAATGCCGTAAGTTGGAGGAAGAGTATATGAAAGTCATCACGAGGGAAGTATATTCCAGGCTTGGTGTTGTCAGAACGTTAAGAACGCTGATGGGGGGTAAGAAGTAACATGGACTGGCTTCAACCTGTAATGTTTTTGATGATTATAGTCATGGTCGTAATGATGGCCGTCAAGATGGTAAAGGAGATTGTCAGTAAGGGGAAGAAAAAATTAATAGAAATCCCACGTGATCCGAATGAGAGGCTGGAGAAGGCATATAAGTTAGCAGTTAAGGGTGGTCTGAATAAGGATAGGATGAGGCATACATTATGGTGTAGTGGTGACAAAATCATACAAGGCTATCGTGTGGGTGATATTGTAGGCATTCAGCCACAGAATGAAATGTATAAGATGCACGTAAAACCGCACTGGTGGATGTTTTGGAAAAAGGCGATACCGATATATGTTGATCCGATACTTTGTTCTGATTTGAACTGCAAGGATGTAGTTGTGCAGTGCAGGGGATTTGAGGCATTGACAGACGGTCTTATCTATCCGATTCCGATAAGCGGGACAGAGAACCTTGAGGCCATTTATGTGGGTCGGGACAACTGGCGATTGGCACGAGTATTGAAGCAGTCTGCTGACGATGTGAACACCGATACGGACATTCTCTTGAAAATGGCCATGCGTGGCGATCTTGCACGGGCGGGATCAGAGATTGGAAGGCCAGAGATAATTCCAGAGATAGATGAAGAACTTGTTAGGCGACAACAGGCGAAACGTTACAGGCAGTTGATTGAACAAGAGGGCGGGGGTGATTGATGAATGTATTTCTGGGATTTAATTTTCATGTATCCAGTGGAGTCCGCAATCGTGATAAGCATACTTTCAATAATTTATGTAGGTTGGGTAAAGCGATTTTGGTATATTCACAAGCCATCATTATATCTCACACGCATGGGGGAGTGGCGGGTCAGACGCTTTATCGGTAGAATTGTGGATTTTGAAACGGAAAACGGGAAACGCATATTATCCGATGAATGGAAGGCGATAAACAAGGATGATTCTGTAATTATCCGTATATATATCAACGGTCAGCCTATCAGACGCATGAAATTGCAAGTAAAGGATATATGGTTAGTCAGGCGGGCCCCACGAAAACTATTCAAGCGTGAGATCACGATGAACAAGAAAAATGTATTTTGGAATCCGAGCAAGAACTATTATGAACTCACCGATGAGAACGTTCCAATATACATAGTCAAGCCACACATATTCGAGAAGGCAATCTTAAGGAAGGTGGACAATCTTGATGTGAAAGCCACACGTGGATCAAAAGTTGCACCACAACTAATCCATAGCGGTTATTTCGGAAACCATCTTGCACTTCCACCTGACGAATATGAAGAGAGTGAGGATGTGGTCGGTGACATATCTCCATACGCATATTCTGTTGATGATGCTGGAGAGTATGGAGAGTATGAATCCGTGATGGGCGATAATGGAGTTGAGGATGAGGAGGAAAGCGGAAATGTTTGATGAAGATTTATCAAAGTTCGAGAGCGAGATTGATTCACGTCTTGAGGAATTGCAGAAGGAGCGTTCAAGGATACTCAAACTCGACATACAGCACATACAAGAGTTCGTATGGGCATTCACACAGGCTTATCAGAATGGGGATATGCACCGTTGTGGTAGGATTCTTGACATTCTCATTACATTATCCCACATCAAAGAGGAACTGCCGACATTACAGGAATATTTTGGTGGTATGAAGATTGGAAGATACAAGGGGACTATACATATAGATAAGGCATCAGAATGGGTGACATACTTGGGCGAGATAATAATCGGAAAAACAGATTATAGGGTAAAACCAGAACCAGTGAGTTGATGGATATGGCGAAGATGAGCATCAAGAAGAAAGAGGAGGGGCTTGGGAACGAGAGTGTTTCAACGGATGCAGGGGGGCCACAGGTCAAACAGCGGTCAATGCCATTGAGATGCCCTAACTTGTGCAATAACTTTGAGTGTATGCTGGCGGGGCATTGCAACATGGAGTGCGAGAAGTTAGACATCGCCAAGGCGTTGATATGCGATTTGTGTGTGAACGATTGCAGTGAAACGCAGAAGAAGATATTACTCGATACAAAGTATTTCCAAGAGAAGAAAAAGGAGTTCAGCAGAAACATACTCGATGGAGTAAAGGAGATTAAGGATAGGCATTACTATCTCGAAACAAGATACAAGGAACTTAAGCAAAAGGCGATTCTAACATCATGGTGGCACATATTAAGATTGTTAGAGATAAAATCAGAAGGTAGCAAGATCAGATACGAACTTGAACTCTTACGGAATTTCATGGACACGCTGGAAATTCCCTACAAGAAGGAGGTCGATCTTGATGGATGAGAAAATCAAGAAGTTAAGGGATAAAAGTTACGCCAATGCGGAACGCCTGATACTGCAAGCCCCCGCCAGGGATTTGGAGTGGTTGCTTAATGACATCTGGGACTACAATGCAAAACTCTGGATAGATGATAAGTCCCACCATGACACTATCGGCTTCGAAAGCGTGATGAAGCATGGCTTCACAACTAATCAATTAATGTGGATTCATAACATCTTTGCGTTGTTGAAATCCAATGATGAGCAAGTGGAAGTTCATAATACCAAATGCAATTTCAGTGCAGTCGTTCCAGACGTTCAGGAAGATGGCGTTCCAGTGATACTGTGCATCCTGAAATATAAGATATACGAACATCTTGGGAAAGATAAGTATGGCTACTGGAAGTGCGATGGTGAAGAGTGCATATTCCAAAGAGTATTGAAGGAGGCGAACAGGTGAGTGGAATAAAGAAATTGGGATGTGGCTGTGAGATATATCCACTTCTGTTCAAAACTGGGAACTGGTGGGCAGGAATGTTGGAGAGATGGGCGGGTGATACTTATGGAACTCATAGACACACACAACGTAACTTGTGACAAAGATGACTGCATCTATGCTGTGGACTGCCCCTACTATTCCCGTTGTGGTGGTGATTACCCCGACCTTCAAATCTCGTGGGAATATGGGCTTATCGCTATCCGTTGCCCAGACTATGAACGAGTATCGGAGGGTGAGGGCCATGAAGAATAAGTTGGGTTTCCGATGTCCGAAGTGCGGAAAATTCGTTTCCGAGGTCAAGGTGATATTTACAATCGATGAGAAAATTGAGATAGAAGGAACGTGCGTAACGCATGGGGTAGTTGATGTGACGAACACCGCCGACTGGTGGTATGAGGATTTCTTTCCAATGGAGGAATGACGGTGTTCGGATTAGCAGACCGATTGGAAAAGTTAGAAAATATTAAATAACGGAGATGATATTTATGGGTATGCACATGACACGGGCATTTGCTGTTGGTATTGCGGTCATATCTGTTCTATTGATTTTTCAGTCGCCAGTAGCCAAGGCACAGGAGGATATGACAACAACGGAATTTCGTGCGGAGTTCCCAGGTCAAGAAATCCCTGGCAGTCTGGAAACCGTTAATAACAACATCGCTGATCCGAGCAATGTATCCACAGAGATAAGTAAATGGGAAGAGGACATTGGAAAAGAAAACACCAAGGGGTCTTATATGGGGCCATTGTTTGAATCGTCGATCTTTGAAGTTGATTATGAGCCATACCGTTCAACGGACACTTATTCGACAGTATATACATATTACGATGATATAAACCAATCATTCCCATACAATTACCTCAACTATGGTAATGCGATTCTCGAACAAAGAGAAATAGACTCAAGTTTTACCTATTACGATAGACTGTCCGTGCTGACGGTTACAAGTATTATGCAATTCCCAAACAGAGTAATAATGTCTGGGGCAACAGAGTTTTGGCTGAAAGTTCCAGTAGTCCCCAGTTGCATTGATTTCGTTGTTACAAAGCCCTCAATCTCTATTTTTAAGACGGATGAAGATAATACAACGATACAAAACTCATTACAGAATAATGAGTTAGTATGTAAACCACTATTTGATGTGATTTATGATCCAGCACCTTATAAATTTGAATTATATCCAAATGGTAGTGCTTATGATGTGGAACAACCCATCGGAAGCATACGAGAAGACCTAAATTCTGGGAGATTATTGCAATCAACATATAAAGGTAATTATCCATACATATTGCAACCAATCACATCAGATAGCGTTATAAATGATCGCATCTATCTCAAAATATTTGGAGTAATCGAACCTAATACTAATTATCTATTTGTCTTTAATGGGGTATTAAAAGACAAACCCAAGTTGTTGGTGACAGAAGAAGATGTTTGTAGCAATGGAAGATATTGTTCAATCGATACAACAGACGTTCCGTTCATTATCAGCAGTGATACGCACTATGATTTTTCAGCCAAAGACTACATACATGAGGTAAAGGAGGTCGTGGCAGATACATCACAAGAGCCCTATACATCCGCACATTTAGATATGCCGATAGACTTATCGTTTTCTACGATTTTCCTCCAAGGGCGTGGTTTTGGCGGGATGTTTGGTCACAAACTACATTTTGAGAAGGATGAGGGTTTTATTTTTTATAATACATTTGACACGCCGAATACGGATAAATACATATCGGTTATGATACCGTTTATATGCGATAAGCAGGTCGAAGTCAATATCACAGTATTTTTATTGACACCGAATGTAAAGTTTGAACCACAAGCGTTAGTCCCTTGGTGGTCAATGAACACAACAGTATATAAGAATCCGAACTTTTGGCAGGCCCCAAAGAATATGTCATATACGGATTACATTTTGTTTACAACGCCACGCAAAATCCAAGCACTTCCTTCATTATATGGCCCAGAAATTACAGTAAAAGTGTTGGTCACGTTTACAGAGCCAGTGGATATAACACTTATGTTTTCAACATTATCCGCATCCGAAATCACGGATACAGTTTACGATATTTCACCATCATTAAGAGATTATGAAATTCGGCCTGATTTGCTGACTTCTTGGCATTCTCCAATTTTCCAAAGGAAAAATCTATTTTATGTGTATAGGAACATCCAGAACATGGGAGTCATCGAATTTACAACTCCGCACAAGGACGATTTCAAAAATGGTGTTGTGTTTGGAGGGTTCAATTGGTTATATCGAACGTATGAAGTAAGAAAAACACCACGCATACTCACTGATGCAGAAATATACCATTACAGTCTGTTCCGTTCTGTCCAACTAACCGATGGTATCTGGCACGAACTGGCAAAGACATCAAGCGGTGAGCAATACGCCACGCACTTCTTTGAACGTAGGGTTTCAGTTGGTTTGATAGAATTATGGATCGATACATCCAATAACGAGAGCCATGAGCAGAAGGCTTGGTATGACGATACCTTACAAGAGTGGGGTATGGCGTTGGAATCTCTCGAAGCCCTTGATATTGTTGGTGCAGTATATCATGCGGTATCGGGTGCGATCTCACTAATATGGAACGGCCTAAAGACTCTTGTTGGTGCAATTCTTGGGGTATTCCATAAGGTCTATGATGCACTGGTTGGGATTGGAAAGTTTTTAGTGTCAGTAATTACATCTTTTGTTGGGACGGTAATCTCAATAATGGGGGATATTGCCGATGGGCTGGTAGATATAATCGAAGTATCTCTTTACATAATCGCCGTGATAATATTCATGTGGTTGATTGGAGAGGCTGGAAAACTAATATATGTGAACAAATTAACGATATGAGGTGGTATAGATGGCATTAAGAAAGACATTTGCGGTAATGTTCGCCTGCTTGTTTGTATTACTGGCATTCAATGATTATGTATCTGCCGAAACCGTAGAGGAAGAACGCATATTCAAGATTGATGCCTCCGATCTGGTAAATTATACGGCGGTGTTCAACATAGTCAATGCGTCGAACAATCAATACTCGAACTACAACGTCCTTGTCGAGCCATTCATCGAAAATTCAAGCATCAGCGGTGGATATTCGGGGTCTTTACTCCCCCCCGCCAGGTTTCAACTTTCTGGTGGTGAAAGTTCATCGACGAACAACAAACTTGTCTTGGCATCATTTGTGGAGTTTAATGAGAAGAATCTTTTGTCGGGGTCATCAATATCATGGTGGCGGGTTCCATACTATTATAACCACAGCATAGCAGGTAGTAGGAACTGGGATTTGACATTGCGGATATTCCATGTAGATATGCCAAGGCACGTCAATCTATCATTTGAATATGCTGTTGCGGGTCAAAATTATCCAGTATATCCCACAGACGAGGCCCACCCCTCATTAATCTTTGAGAGGACATATAATAATTGCGGAAACACCAGAAACGACCAAGTTTATTATATGGATATAGACAAGACAATGCCAGCGAATGACACGCTGGTTGATCCAGATAAACCTCTGAACCTGACAGCGGGGCCGAATTACAATCCATACAAATACAACGTCACGCTATCATATTCACACGCTTGGGTAAATGTTACTGCACCGATTTACCCGAACGAGAGTTATATGGCGATTTGGACTATCTATGATGCGGATATGCGTGCTAACGACTCGGCCTCATGCTGGATTACATCTACTGACATAGGGGCAAATGACTATGGCCGTAGCCTAATATCATGGAATAGCAGGGATATATATGAACTTCCGATAGACTTGGATACTTCAGTTATATTTGTATATGGGTTGGGCGACGGGGTGTCTGGGGCAAAACTCTTTTACAACGATCCGCAGTATCAGAACCACAATACCGCATTCACAAATCTGGACTTTGAAACCAAAACTAACTACTTACGTAGGACTTTTGCAGATAGTTTCGCATCGGAAGGATGGAGTGCATGGACAACATCATCATCAGATGCTTATGTAGTATGGGATAGCATAACAGAAACAGCCAAGTTTTACCATAACTCCACTATAATTGCAAGTGCTGGAATAACCAATACGGCGGGGCTTTCCAGCGAGGGGGAAACCATAAAGATTGATGTTTCATTGCGTTATTACAGTTATACAACCACATCATCAAACGTCGCCTATGTTAGCGGGTTTGGAATATACACATCCGATAGTTCAAATCTGCATAGCAATATTTTCATATACGCCAGAAAGTTAATAACTTCATCTGGGGTATATTTTGATAATCTACTGGTATATTCAGATAGTTCTGGCGGGACAACAATTACGCAACTACCAGACATATTGCCTTCAAATATGTATATTACATTGCAAAACGGCATAGGGCGTTCACTATTGTATATTTACGACAAATTAGACCCACGAACCCCGATTGCAACATACAATCTTCTTACCGACACGGCAACAACGGCGACTGGTTACAACGTTACATTGAGATCACGTATATTTACGGGTGATGGGATCAAACTGACATCGGCGATGCTGGCAGGCAGTGGGGCATCCGTTGATGTTCTGATTGCAGAAGTCCACGATATTGCATTAATCGAACGAACGAACAACTTTGGTGGGTGGTCAGTAATTGGTAGTGATACTGGCGTATCAAAGGAAGAGTTCTACGAGGGATTTGAAACCACGCCACCAGAATATGATATTACAACAAGTTCGGTGGCATTCAGTTTTAAGGCACACAGCCTATTTACACATGAGCAACTAATCTCACAGACGCAGGCAGTAAGTATTAGTGGTGATAGGTATGTATTTTTCAAGGGGTATTACCGTCTTGTCCAAAGCAATTTATCTGGTGGTTATGGCGACTCATTTATACGCTTCCAATTAACGGGTGTCGGTGGGGCATCTGGAAAGGTAGTGAGCATAGCGTATGGGAGTGCTTGGGATAGTTCATGGCATCAGATTTCTGTAAATATCAGGGGTGACTTTGCCAGATTGTATCTCAACATCTCATCTCATTTTGAAGGCACATTCCCATTTATGAATATGAGGCAGATGTATGTAGATCAGATTGGCATAGAGAGCATAAATATTGCTGGCACTAACTATCATAGGTTCTATAAACAACTTGACAAGACAGACTGGAACAGCACTAATTACCTATCATTCATGCTTCCATTTAAACAGTCCGTAGAGCCAGATTATCCCCCAATATGTAAACTTTACTTCAAGAACAGTATGGGGGCGACTGTTTATACATGGATGACAGGGCCAACTGATTTTTACCACGATTTCATCATGGTATCAATAAAGACTTCTAACATTCCAAGCACCGCCGAATATGTGATGTTCTCTCTCACGAACTTCGGTCAGGAAAGTTATCTGTTCCTATTCGACAAAAACAACGATTTTGATCACAATAATAAAACAGATTACAAGTTCAATTATTTCTGGCTTTACGATGGGAGTTCAGTTGTGGATGACATATTTATCTCACCATATTACAGCCTGGAAACAACCGAGGGCGAATGGTCAAATGCGGATTCCGTATTCACTACAACATATTTCTATTTTGTTGTGGTTCATTTTGTGGAGTTCAAGGACGGCGATCCTGAAGTCATAAAGATAGTCTTTGATAATGTAGCAGTGCAGGACTTTGCGGTTTACAGATTCAATATGCGATCTTTTGGTGAAGTTTATACAGCAGAAGAATGGATGACATACCTTGAAATAAGAAGCGATCCAAGTTTCACAGACAGGATAATTGACGCATTCAGTGATTTTGCCAAGTGGTTAGCAGACTCATCAATAGGTCAATTTTTCGGTGCGATAGGGAAGTTCATATATGAGGCATTGAAGTTTCTGGCTCCGATACTCGAATCTTTGGTTAATTATCTCATACTGATTGCACAGATGTTCATCCCAGTGCTGGTTTACATTGTTGCAACATGGGCTATGTGGAAGTTTATGATGGTTTGGACTCTTATTGGAAGTGGCAGGACAGAGGACGGGATCATGCTTGCATCCGAATCAGCGAATAGGGCCATAAGTAGAATTAAAAGCACGGTCAAGGCTGGCGTATCGATGATTGGTAAGATTGCATCAGGGGGTGCAGGATAATGTTCACGATACAGGAACTTCCATTCTTTGCACTCCTGATATTAACGGCCCTCCCAATCACTATTGGCATCATCATATTCATGCGTATGATTTCATTATTCAGGGAAATCATATTGAAATATCGTAGGCACGAATCGTTTGACCTTTCATCATTTGGGAAATTACTTGTGTTTCTGACAATTTTCGATGTGATAATAAACATAATACTTTACTTGCTCAACCAACAGGCAGACGGTTTTTCGATATTTGACTATCTCATTAATGATATGCTCCCTCTGACATGGTATGTTATACTTCTTTATGGGATACTCATACAACTTTCTATATTCTTCACGGAGGCAGATGGATGATAGATTTAGGGATAATGATGGGATTGATTACGGCATTGATCGCCCTTGCGATAATAAACAATCTTAAGCGTATCTTCAAGGGAAGGAGTTAGTATATAATATTTTTCCTTCAAGTTATTTATATGAAAACGGAATTGTAAAGCCCAATGCAGTCCACAGGAATAAATCACAAAGAACGCATCTCTGCTCAAAGATGGAAAAACACAAGAGCATCCAACGGTATTGGAAATGGGGGTGATTAAAAATGTCCACAGATTTCAGCGACATAACCACTCTGGTAATATCCCTTCTGCCCGTGCTGGTGATCCTGATAGTCTTCAAGTGGATCATCAAGACGTTCAGCCAGATGGAGTTCTGATTGCCCAATAGCGAACAGGTCAGGTGATGCAAATGGGATCCAAGAGATTCATGGCATTGGCTATGACATTGCTCGTTGTTGTGGCACTTTTGGCTACACCACTCGCTAACGCATCAACGGTAGAGGGCACTGGATCGAACAGGACAGTGACGTTCTACGACCAGTTCAAGGACACCAACACCACCGTTGTTGTCCCAACGGTCTTGAACAATGCCACCGACAACTCTTTTGCCTTCACGGTAATTGACGAGTCGGGGCTGTGGGGTTCCAACTATACGTTCAACATCACGATCTACGATGGGAACGCTACATGGTGGAACGGCACTGTTGATATTGTCGGAGTCCCAAACGCCAACACGACTGGATATATCAACTTCACAGCCTATACATTTTCGGTAGTGGATGATGCGAACATTACTATAACCATGCAGTGGTCAAACTGGACTGCCACTAACGATGATGTGTGGTATGGCACGGTTGATATAGTGGATCAGAATACCTACGCCATCAGGGTGACGACAGCGGAAGTCCTAATATCTGCTATGGCTTTCGGCATAGTCATACTACTGATAGGCAAGGTGCTATCATCCATAGAGTTCGGCGGCGAGAAGAAACCGACAAAGAAAGAGTAACCCAACAATGAGGGGGGCGAGTGATTGCCCCCCTCCAACTTCCAACAACAATCAAAAAGTATAAAAAAATGTAATCACATTCAAGGTCAGGTGAGTCAAATGGCAAGAAAAGGCCCAGGGTGGCATGACGAATCCCGCAGGCATTCGTTAGCCAGGCGGGGAATAAAAACAGCAACAGATAATCACGAATTAGAAAGGAGATATGTTGCTCAAGGACAGAAGTTTTATAGTCAAGTTTTTGCATCATACATACTCAAAATTGTGGATGCACTCGACAGAGGTAGGCGGCGAGTTATAATCCCTTGGAAATTTCGTAAGCAAATCTACGATATTGTTCGAAATAATATGGATGTACTGGACTTAAAGTATGTAAGCGAAAGAAGTAGATTGACAGGCAAATTTGTCATCGAGGGGAATAACGGGAGAGTTGTCGAGATTATCCCAAGAATGCTTAATGATGTGGACATGGCTCAATCATTATCCGAGTCTATGAAAAGTCATCTATTTAATCCAGGACTTAAAGAGAGGCATAATGAGATTCTTAAAAGATTGAGGTAGAAATGGTGATCAACATGGCAAGGAGTAAAGGTAAAGGCTGGCATGATGAATCGAGGCGACACAGCCTGGCCAGGCGTGGGATAAGGACAGTGATAGATGACAGCAGGCGGTTGCCCGTGAACAGGTTTGTGGCGAGAGGCAAGGAAGAGCCAAAGACAATACAAGAACTTGCTCAATACTACGCGGAGTTCTTCGAACACGCCAAGCGTGATAGCGATGGTAGGGGATACCTGCCTGCCAGTCGGCTTGTTGCAGGTGGGATCAAATATCTTGGGAAAGGAACATTCTCAAGAGGAACACTTGACCGTTCATATCAGGAGTATCTATTCAAAGATGAGAATGGCGATGAAATCTCGGTCATAGTCTTTCTGGAGCCATCCTACACCGAGGAAATCCCAGTTATGGGGGATGAGTTCTGGACAGACACAAAAGAACTCTCGGAGGCATACGGGGCAGTCCATCTTGGTGAACCAATCGATGTGGTATTATGGAAAGGCGATGATGGATGGCACGTAGAACCAACGAACCCAAGATACGGTGGAGGCAACTGGGATGAAGAGTATGCACCGCATGGCGATGAGCAGGCTATGGATGTTATTCACCAGATCGAGAGATGGAACTACTTTAGCCCTGGGAATATGGAAGTAGAAGTCGTCTGGAACGGGGCACTCGATTTTACTGGAAATGTGGATGAGTTCAGGAGAAGATACCCTGATTTATACGAACCCATGAAAGATAAACTGGTGGTAAGCAAGGAACGGTGAATGTAATGGCTGGAAGGGGTTGGCACAGGGAGTCAAGGCGGCACTCGTTAGCGAGAAAGGGCATTCGAACAGTTGTTGATGACAACAGGAGGCTGGCTGTAAATCGATATGTAGCCAGAGGTCACACATATCTTACTGGAAGCGACATTGAGAAAATCGTGCATGATTTTGTTGGCGAAGGAAAGGTAGAATACGGGGATTTCTCCATACTGAAAACCTGGGTTAATGACCATACGCTGGCCATTGATGTCTATAAGAAGGGGGAAGCGTATGACGGCGACTCAATAGAGGACTGGCTTGTGCTAATGCTCCCAGATGGGAACGGAAAATATAGGATTATGGATTATCAACTGGTCAAGACCGATATTGAAGAGGACAAGGTAAGGGAATTATACAGGAAGAGGTCAGGCGACATTGAGCCACGCAAGGCATACTCGCTTGGTGGAAAGACCTTCACGGCCAGGGATAAGATGCACGAAATGTATCTTGGGCTGTTAGATGCCTACAACGGCATCGGAACAATGCTCGGTCAGGACAGACCAAAAAATCCCAACTGGATTGACGTTTCAGTCGAGTATCTTGATGACAACACGATGGAAATCAAGCATGACCTTTACAAGATTTTCAAAGATGGAAAGATACGATATGAAGGAACGAAGGTAATCGGAAAGGCAAGGTGATAAATATGGCACGGAAAGGAAGCGGTTGGCATGACGAGTCCCGCAGGCATTCGTTAGCCAGACGGGGAGTAAGAACCGTTCCGAGCAGGATCACGGTAAATGAGGATTCGGGGGTGTGGTTCGAGTCCAGCGGAATCCTTGGGGACATGGTATCGCTTATGCAACTTGTCGGGTTCGATGACCTCATGGAGAAGAAGAAGGCCAGCGGGATACCCAAGGAGCAGTATGAGTCAGATGCCGAGCAGGTGATCATATTCCCATCAGAGGAAACCGAGAGGTCGGCCAGGTGGTTGATGCGTGAGTATATCGATGGGGGTAACAAGAGAAAGAAGCAGGTCAAGAAGATAATTGACATTGCCATTGACGAGATCGAGAGCAGGCTTGGCAAGACCAAGAGTGTGGATATTAGGATCGACCTGCACAAGAGCAGGAAATTGCTGACAGAGTTACGGAAGGAGTTGAAGTAAATGGCACGGAAAGGTAGAGGCTGGCACAATGAATCTCGCAGGCACTCGTTAGCGAGGCGAGGGATCAGGACAGCAAGGAACCACCAGGTCAATGTAATGGCATCAGGCATCGGAACGGATGTCATTGAGGACAGTCAAATTATACATCATTTTAGTGAATTGATTGCGGATGACCTTGATGAATATATAGATGTGAACAAGGATTTGGCCGATTACCTCAATGACAACTATGAGATATTCGCGGAAGATGAGGATGGAGAACTGGTAGAGTTGAGGCCATCTGTAACCCGCTTTAGTGAAGTCATGGGCCTTTCACATCCATATTATCAAGGCTTCATATTCGAGAAAGACTATGGGATATGGGGGATAGTAGATCGTTATGAAACCATCTCGGACTACGTTGAGGACTTCCTTGAAGAGCATGGTTACTACAACCGAAAAGTTCACGATGTGATATGGGGGGATAAGAACCCAAAGTTGAAGGACAAGATAACAAAGGAACTCATTGATGGGTTCGAGAAATACTACTATGACACCATCATAATCCCGACAGCCGAGGGATACATAGACGAACTGGAAGAGCATGGAATAATAGTAAGAAGAAAAGGAGGCAGATGGTAATGCCAAGAAAGAAAGGCCCTGGGTGGCATGGAGAATCAAGACGGCACTCACTGGCGAGGCGTGGGATACGAACAGTCCCAGAGAACGGCAGGTTGATGCAGTCCTACGGGATACGGTATGATGGCAACGGTTCCGTGATGGTTTCCGAGGGGATACTTGGCGACCTGTGGGACAAGGCGAAATCAGCCGTTACGAAATCCAAGATCGGAACCAAATTAAAAGAAATCGGGACATCTATTAAGGAGAAAGTTAGTAAACCAAAATCTCCAGAGATCGAGCAAGCCAAATTAAATGTAAAACAGGCAAAGCAGAAAGCCAAAGAGGACAAAGCCAAAGCAAAGGAGGCGAAGGCCGAGGTCAAGAAAGTGAAGAAAGATATAAAGGCAGATAGGAAAAAGGATTTTGGGGAGAGGCCATCGGAATCGGATGTGGACATATCCAACAAGGGCAGGCTCGGAGCAATAAAGGAGAAGGTTGCATCTACGGAGCATAAGGTATCCGAGAACGAAATGAACGATGTCACGGATGAGATGTTCGGCAGTCCAGATGCGGACAGCATAATCGCACTTGCAGAGAACTCGGAGAAGTTGATCGATTACGGCAACGAGTTGAAGTATGACATCAATATGCTCCGCACCGAGGGCAAGCGGTTGCAGAAGCGGTTTAGTGCCGATGAGAGGCGGGAGCAGGCCATCTTGCAGGCCGATATGCGGAAGGATCGTGAGGCCATTGAACGCAAGATACGTGACTGGAAATCAAGCGGTGCAGACCCAGTAGTTGTCAAGAACAAGGTTGCACGGTTGAAGGCCGACTACGAGCAGAAATACAACCAGCGGAAAGCAGAACTGGATGCGTTGAAGTTGCGTGACCGTGTGACGCTGAAATACATCAAGGACTTATCGGATGACCTTGAACGGGTGGCAAGGAAGATAGACAAGAGGATCAGGTATATGACAGCATCAGGCGTGAAGAAGGATGGTGATAAGTAATGGTGTGGAAAGGAGAAAGCAGGCGACATAGCCTGGCCAGGAAGGGAATAAAGACGGTGATAGATGACAGCAGGCGGTTGCCCGTGAACAGGTTTGTGGCGAGAGGGAACAAATATCCAGAGTTAAGGACACCAGATGATGACCCAAGGTCGGTAGATGAAGTGATCATTGAGTATCTCCATCAATTCGGGGCGTATCCCATACACATAGAGGAATACAACTCATCTTTCCCTAAAGGAACCATATATATCTTTGAAAGCGAATCAGAAGATATACCCGATACCATAATCATTGATGGGGAGGAATGGGTTGTTACACGATTGCGTGGTATCACTTCCGATGGGGCATTTAAATATCCACCGAGGAACTGGTATTTCGATGAGGAAACCATAACTCTATTCCTTGATGATAATGGTTCATGGGAATGGGAGCAATACGATTGGGATGATCCTAACAATGAAATATGGGAGGGCCTTCCATTACAGCATCCGAATAGATGGTGGAACGCCATGCGAAAAATCGGGGGCGGGGATGTAATGGGCATTGATCCGACAGAGGTTGAAGATGTGCTTGTCGTCAGTAATGGAAGGGATGATGGCCCAGGATACATGGGTGAAGTAGAAGAAGTAATCCCAATGTCCCGCCTTGAGAAGATAGATGGCGACAATGGTAGGGATTGGCACTCTGTGACATACAAGGACAAAAAGACGGGCAAGGAGTATGTCAAGTATGTGTCCTACTGGCAGGGAGAGCCAGACTACCACGCATACAGGAAAGAGGTTGCAGAGAAGAAGTATGGTGATTGAAAGTGTCATGGTGGAACGAGAGTCAAAGGCACTCGCTTGCCCGAAAGGGCATTAAGACAGCGAAGCCGAGGGTCACAGCGAGGGGAGTAGCAGACCAAACGATAGTGAAGCACAGGCTTTCGAACAACATCCACAAGAACATCACGGCCCTGGACAGGGTATTGCGTAGGGCCACGAAACTGAAAAGCCCAGGGGACATCCAGCGGAATCTGGAAGAGGCCGAGAGGCTGTATAAGTCGTTGGCCACGAAGATAGAGAATCACAAGAGCCGTTACGGTGAGATGCCCGACTGGGTGAAGCAGGACTGGGTGATCAACGAGAATTTCAAGGATGGTCAGGGCAGTATCTACAAGCAGATACAGCGGTTGAAGTCGGCAGAGCCGAAGAACATCAAGAAGGAGCAGGACAAACTCTGGAACCTGATAGCGTTAAGCACGGAGAAGAAAAGGTGATGAATAATGGCAAGGAATAAAGGAAGCGGTTGGCACGATGAGAGCAGAAGGCACAGCCTGGCGAGGCGTGGGATACGGACAGCAAGCGATAGAACCGTTAGGATAGGAGCATCTGGGACTATGAAGCCCGAAACAAGGGAACTCATGGAGAGCATAGCGGACTTCAAGGATGGGGGTCACTACTATCCACCCTGGGATGTCAATCATCCGCTGATGCGATTTTACAGGCTGGAGATGGATGGTTCTTATCGTGGGTCAGATTATTACCATCGGGTTCTCGATAGGTTGAGGGAAAGCGGTGGAAACGAGAGAAAACTACGTTCTCTTGCGATAGAGATATTCATGGATAGTCTCGAAGATGACTATGAGGGCATCAGCCGTTCAACCATCCAGCGGACTGTCGTAAAGTCTTTCAGCAAGGATGAACTTGAGAGGCTGAACGATATGCTTGTCGATCGCCTGATAGTCTTTGCCAGGGATCACGATATTGATTGGGCGGTGGATAGGAGGTAATAAGATGGCACGGAAAGGTAAAGGTTGGCATGACGAGAGCAGGCGACACAGCCTGGCAAGGAAAGGCATCAAGACGGTGATAGACGACAACAGGAGATTACCCGTGAACAGGTTTGTGGCGAGGGGGACTAATAGGGTTCATACTTGGAAAGAGATAAATCCACATACGTTAGTGCAAGATGAGGGATATGATGTTGCCCTCAAATGGCTGAAAAGGATGGAACGGATGCTTCATCGTAGGGGGTTATACCCAAACGGAACGAAACCCGTTATGAACGGCATATATTTCACAACTGACAGTCCGTATGGTAAAGTGGATCGGTGGTTTCATAATTTCCCAAAGACAGATGAGGATGAAAAACTCGCAAAGACATACGCCCAACTGGAAGCGAGCATTGAGATGTATGCTACTGATCACATGAATCCTATAACGGGGGAGATAGAATAATAACAGAAACAGATATAAGGTGATAAGGCTGATAAACACCGATGAGATTGAGTAGCAGGAGGGATTGAAATACGCATAACGAAGCCCATAGCCATACTCGGCATCTGCCTGATGGTATCGATGCCGTTAGTGGGAGCCATCTCGACTGACAAGGTTTATGTTGGAGAAACGGGACTGATCGGCGGTTATCCGACCTATGATTATGACGCATATCGTTGGGGGGACTACATTGTATGGGTTAGAGCACTGGACATATATGACAATTCGGGCAATGTAAACCCAGACGGCGATGTAACAGACAGATTTGATCCGTCGTGGGTAATGATACATCAAATATCCACAGGGGAAAGTTGGAACATCACGCCTGACTATGATGCTGGCCTATTCATATCGCCCAACCAATACCACCACGCCCAGGCGGTATCTATCTGGGGTGGCAAGGTTCTCTATGAGTATGTATATGGCGATGATGACTGGGAACGCACTTTGTATATGTATAACATTACAACGGAAGAATATTGGAATATCCCACATGGTTCATTAACTTCACATACATCGGGGCACACGCATCAGATTTATGGGGATTGGATCTGTTTCACAACTTATGGTGGTGGTGGCAGGACAATATACGTTATGAACTATAAGACATCAGAGGGCAGAAGGATTGACGACGGCGAGGTTTCAAATACAGCCATAGGCATGGATGAGGATTTTGTATGGTTCACAGCAACGGCGGGCAGTCCTGATATACTACTGATACACGGTTTGGTAAATGATGTGGTGACTGCCATCAGTGGGGAGCATATTGGTGCGAGCATCTATGCTGGTCGAAAGAGCAGTAATGGGCTACTCGGAATAAGGATTGTGCAGGGCGGGAACAGCGATTCATATATAATTGACATGGAAGCACTGAACATTACAGATGAGGGGGGGGATAAAACAATCTATTGGGAGGACATACCAGATGATGCACTTATTGAGGTAGATACTGAAAGTTATGACTCTTATGCCCCACTGACAGACGGGAACTATGCGATTTATAATTACGACAATGCGGAACGGGATATAATGATCTATGACATTGATAGTGAACAGAAGACCTATTTTGCAACATCCAGCAATGATGAAGTGTTATCAGATTACTACAACACGATGATAATCTATCGCACCAACATAAACAGTTTTGTCCACAACAATGATGCCCGTGATGATTATGACATCTACCGATCAGTTAGTGATACCGAATTTATTGGGGAAAGCATTACTGCAATAGTCCCAATAGTCATAATCATACTTATTACTGGTGCGATACTCGGGGCATTCAAGTTATTTGGCAGTGGAGGAACAGGGGGGATGATATGATGATATGGAGAAAAGCGTTATCCATCATGGTCTGCATGGCGTTTCTGCTTCCAGCATCATTAGTTTCCACAGCGGATGATAACCTGATACAGAACGGAACGTTTGATATAGATATGAGCAACTGGAGCATAGCGACATCACGGAATTTCAGCGTCACAGTAAATAATGGGGTGTGTGATTTTAACACGACGCATACCGACCATCTTGAGGATTATGGGCAATCATTCCATAATGGGACGACCTATAACATGACAGTTGCCCATGGTGATCCAAGCGGTAATGATTTAGGTTATCACATAGAAATTGGGAACGTGACCTATGAACTCCTGAATGAAACGTTCGATACCCTTGATCTCAATGGGTGGGAATATGATGAGCATTCAGAGTTAGAACCATTCTTACGTAGTAATTTCAGTAGTGCATACAAGTTATCGGACGGATATAGCCTTGGGGCAGAGGCCAAGAAATTGTCGAACATTACGGATTTTGACTATGATTTCAGCACAGAGCCAGAATCTTTCACTTACGAAAACGGTTCTGCTGATTTTGTTTACGCCCACAATCAGTTGGAATGCCTTTATACAGGGAATAGGGAGTCCGCAAGAGTTTGGAATATCTCACAGAGATATATCGTGGGGGAAAACGAATCTAACCAATTCGGAATGGAATTTACGCTTAACGTGAACGAGAGTGGTTACAACGAGATTGGTTCATGGATTCGCATTGGCTACGGGAACAGGTCAGACCCAAGCCTTGTGGCCAACAATGATTTCAGTCTGATATTGGGCCGTTATAACTCGACACATTATAGAAGTCGGGTTACAGCCAGAAATAATACTGGAAGCGCGTTATCATCCCCATATAGATACCTAAATGTAACGAACTTGACAGACGGAATCCGTGTAACGATATGGGTGGGATATTATTCAGTCATATATTGCGAGATATTCGATCAAAATACGGATTTTCGATTAGCCAGTATATCTCTGGCGGGGTTAGCCGATATTAGGGTGAACTCAATAATGGTTAGGAATTATTATATAGGGACATCAAGAGTAACGGCAAATTTAACCAGCCTAAAGTCATGGCTATCGTCAGAGAACCTTCCGACATCTGGGACTTCATCTCTTGAACGCCAACTAACACTCACGAACAGTTCGGTAAGATTGGAAATTGAAACCAACCGATTACATTATCACGATGCACAGAACGGATTGATACGGTCATCTGTCAGTATGATTACCACCAGCGGAAAGACCGAGTTTAGCAATGTGAGCACGACATCAACTGGCAATTGGATTGCAACGCATGATGCACTCACGGATGTAAGCGGGACTCCAGAGTTCTATGCGTGGAACTACTTTTCGCTGACAGAGGGTGCTACGAGTTTCCCTGCGAAGGGCGTGTATTATGATAACCTGAAGGTGACAGCGATAGAATATGACTCCAATGGTAGTTTCACATCGGCGGTCTTGGATCGTGGATATTATGCGGACTGGAGGGATTTGGAGATTTATTTCAATCAGATTTCAGGGTCTTATTCAGTTCCACCAGGTTGGGACACGATATTTGCCGTCGATGTATATACACGAGTTGGAAATCATCAGACGATAGACGGCACATGGTCATCATGGCAACCGCTGATAGGCAAGACATTTACTGATGAGGGCGACATCCTGACATGGGCGGGGGCGATAGCATCCAAGAATGGCCGTTTCATCCAGTATAAGGTCGAAGTCACCAACTGGAAGCGTGGCCTTGAAAGCCCGATCCTACTACTGACAGACTTGAGTTCTGTCCCAGTGGATATATCAACAGAATGGGGTAGTATCGAGCAATCGTTCTACAAACCATACACAAATTACAGTATATTAAAATACGATTACAGTATCGTGGATTTGAATAATTCACTGAATGGCACGATTAACATATCCATAAACGGGAACTTGGTAAATCAACACAACTTCACATTCTTTGAAACCACCTGGGACACGGTGGAGATAGCACTTCCCGATAGTTATAATGCCTCTGGCGTATATACACTCAATATCACGGTCTTTGCGAACTTCAATTCCACCAATGGATCGGCAACCGTCTGGTTCGATAATGTGGAGTTCCTGATAGCGGAGCAAGCCCCTGTGATCACATCATTCGAGGCCCACAATGCTACGGAAGTGTGGTTCACGGGGACTTTCAGGGATTATACCAGGGGAGCCGATTACGATTTCCTGGGGCTTGACGGGATCGATACCGTGAACATCACCGTTGGGGGTACGGTGCTGGAAGTCGATAATTATGAGTATCTTGGGAACGGAACGTTCTACTTCAACTACACATGGGAGAACACGCCGTTCCAGATTTCAGGGAACGTCACGGAGAACGCCACGCTTACGGTGAGGGATACCACTGGAAGGTCAGACACGGCCACGATAGAGATAATCTACCCGTCAGCGACAGGGTTTATGATGTCGTTCCTGTATGCTGGCATATTCATTATAATCATACTCCTTATATTCCAAAGACATCTTATGACCGACTGGGACACGGACAAGGGAAGGAACGAACAAAGTCTGTTGCCCGATACGATAGTCGGCGACAAGGGGAGATGATACCAATGTTGAAAAAGATAGTAGCAACGGCGATAATCGTGGGCCTTGTATTAATGAACATGGCCGTGATCAATGGCACGGCAGAGGACAGCACTCAAGAGGTCACAGAGGGCGTTCTCGCCCCAGAACCTATGCTTACCAGCCACGCCCCGATCCGCATAAATTCCGACTCGGAATTTAATGCGACCAATGGCGTGACGGGCGGCTCTGGGACATCAAGCGACCCCTACATTATCGATAACTGGGACATCGATGCCACAGGTGCAGGGTGCGGTATCTATATCGGGAATACAACCAAGCATTTCGTGATTCGGAACTGCACGGTTTATAATGCGAGTAATTCGGGTGCTGGCATTCAACTATATGAGGTATGGAACGGTGAGTTGTCTAACAACACGATATACAACTCGACATACGGAGTGATGGTATTCCACGCTAACAAATGCAATGCGGTAAGTAACAATGTTTCATACAACGAAGGGGGAATCTATTTCGATATGTCGGAGAGTTGTATGATAAGTAACAATACTATTAACCATAACGATATTTTCGGTATGAAACTTCTTGCTACGTATGGTAATTCCATAGTATCTTACAATAATATTAGCGATAATGGAAACTTTGGGGTGTCTATGCAATCATCTTGGGATATAGAAATCACAAACAATGTGATAGTGAACAATGGTTATGGAGTTTACGATGAAGGTTCATACGGTAGTGTTTATATTTATCTTAACACTTTCATAAATAATACAAACAATGCTTGTAGCCACTTTGGGGATGTGAGTTGGAACACCACAATCGGCAATTATTGGGATGACTATACAGGAATTGATGCCGATAGTGATGGCATTGGTGATTGGTCATATAACTTTACGGGAGGTAAGGACTATTATCCGCTTATGCGCCCCTATCTACAAGCATACGCAGGTGAGGATGATGCCATCCTATCTGGTCAGACGTATCAATTCGATGGAAGCGACTCTATGGGTGTCATTACCAACTATACATGGTCGTTTATATATAACTCAACAAACATCATCTTGTATGACGAGATGCCAAATTATACTTTCTGGACATACGGGGATTACAACGTTACCCTAAATGTTACGAACTCGTGTGGTGATTACTCCGAGGACAACATGATTCTGTCCGTTGGATCATTGCCAATAGCCGATGCAGGTGGCCCTTATTTCGGATACACGAACAGCACGGTAACGCTTAACGCATCAGGGACTTCCAGCCCTGACGGTAGAACAATCACAAATTACACATGGACAATCAATGGAACGAAATACTATGGCGACTCTAACCCATATCTGAACATCAGCACAGTTGGATATTCCAGCGGTATTTACAACGTCACCCTGAACGTCACAACCAGCATTGGGTTCCAAGACGAGAATACAAGCACGTTGAAGTTGCAGGATTATCCAATAGCGGATGCGGGGCCAGACCAGTATTATACTGGGAATCACACTCTGAACGGTTCTGCCAGTATAGGAGAGATCATTAACTACACATGGACTTTCACCTACAACGGAACACCAGTATCATTATACGGGCCAGTGGTCGTTTATAATTTCTCCATTGAAGGGACTTACAATGTGACACTCACTGTTACCGATGGGAATTATTCAGATAGCGATGTCATGGTCATCCATGCCTACCAACTCAACGCAGATGCGGGGCCAGATGATACAACATATACCAATCTGGAATATCAGTTCAACGGTAGCGGTAGCAACGGAGATTCTCTGAACTATACCTGGAACTTCACGGATGCAGGAAGCCCAGTAACATTATACGGTGAAACGCCCACCTACAACTTCACGAACTATGGTGTTTACAATGTCACGCTGACAGTAACTGACTCGTTTAATGACACGGATACCGATTGGGTAATAATAACGGTCTTGAGCAAGCCGATAGCGGATGCAGGGCCACCGCAAGCAGGACTCAAGGGGTATTACACCCTGAACGGTTCGGGTTCCCATGATCTTGATGGTGTGATAGTGAATTACACATGGACATTCACCTACAACGGTAGCACGGAGCATCTTTATCTGACATATCCGATGTTCTACTTTGGGATACTGGGGGACTACGAGATCACGCTTATGGTCACGGATGATGACGGGCTTACTGGGAACGATACTACCTGGGTGAACGTCACGAATGCCGATCCCGTAGCGGATGCTGGAAGCGACATTACTGGAAAGAGATTAATCACCTTTGACGGGACAGGATCAACAGATGTAGATGGGGAGATAGTGAACTATACTTGGAACTTCACGGATGCAGGAACTCCCGTGACCTTGTATGGCCCGACACCAAGTTATGATTTCAACATCAGCCAGCCACCGATACTGGTCACTTTGACAGTCACGGATGATGAGGGCGGGACTGACACAGACACCATGATAGTCACGCTTGTGTTCGAGAGTCCTGTGGCAGATGCAGGGCCAGCCCAGGGATCACTGAAAGGGACTTACACGCTTGACGGTTCAGGTTCATACGATCCTGATGGGACAATAACGAACTGGACATGGGAATTTGATTATGACGGTAGCACGGTATATCTATATGGTGCGACCCCAACATTTGATTTCCTGCTGGAAGGTGATTATGAGATAGACCTGAATGTAGTAGATGATGATTGGAGAACAGCATCATCCACCACCTGGGTAAACATCACATTTGTAGAACCTGTGGCCCACATATCGGTTTTGCCAAGCGGAACATTGAAAGGCCAGAGGACACTGGATGCCAGCCTTTCAACGGATGCAGACGGAACGATAGTGAACTATACCTGGGAATGGACTTACAACTCTACAACTTACCATAGATGGTCAAAGACGTTCACGTTTGATTTCCTACTGGAAGGAACATACACAATCTCTTTAAGCGTGACAGATGATGATGGCTTACATGATGAAACGGGTGCGGTAATAACGATCTCCTATGTGAAGCCAGTTGCCGTAATCAGCGGTGGCGACAGGGTAGTGGTCATGTTCAATACCATATCATTTGACGGGACAGGATCAACAGACGCAGATGGTAGCATAGTGAACTACACCTGGAACTTCACCTACGATGGAACTAACTATACCTTCTACGGCGACAATTTCACGTTCAGGTTCAACAGTGTGGATGGGTTCACGAATGTAACGCTTACGGTCACTGATGATGACGGGCTTACTAATTCCACCAGTATCATGCTGGAGATCAAGAACCCAGGGACTATGCTCAAGGACATATTACTGTTATTGATATCGCTGTTCATAGTCATAGCCGTTGTGATACTGGTAATCAGATACACGAAGAGAACGACAGAGGACACGATCACTGGGTGATAACGAATGGCACGGAAAGGAAGCGGTTGGCATGACGAGAGCAGAAGGCACAGCCTGGCGAGGAGGGGCATCAAGACCACAGACACCTACGAAATATCCATCAAAAGCGATGGCAGGTCGAAGTTGAGGGTTGGCCTTCCGAGTTACAGCAGGGACTTGATACGCCACCTTTGCGAACTTGCCAATGACAAGGAGTGGATCGCAGAATTGAGCATGATCAAGGGCAATATTCTGATAGATGACATTCAGGTATCCGATGAGATAGACCACTCATATCTCCGCTGGAACAAGGGCGATGAGGCGAATAATGTGGGGTATATCCATTACCACCCGCCATCCTTAATTCCAGAGTTTTCGGCCCAAGATTTCGTTCTGGCCCTTGAAATCCACGACCAGCGGGAGAACAAGGAGAGATACCCGTTCACACTTATGGGCTTGGTATATCCAGACGATAACGATAAACTTCATGTGAAGTTGTATGCCCTCAATCCAAAGAAAGACAGGCGACCCATATTCGAGAGTAAGGAGGTTGCCGAGAGGGATTTGCAGAAAGAATTAAATATGCTCAAGGACAATGGCGAACTGATAGAACTAAATAACATAAGCGGAGGTCTTTGAATTGGTTTCCAAGGAAGTGGGGCGGTCACGGGGGCTAATAAACGGCCAGGCCAGGAGCAACGTTCCACCACATAATATCAAAGAGATATGGAAGCGTAAGAGAAGGAAAGCGTTGCTATCATATATGTCGGTATTCATCGTGATTTGCATCATTCTGTCAATACTTCTTGTAATCGGTCAGGACAATCATCGCACGGTATTTAGGGTGGATAATAACTACCAAGAGTGGTCTGATCTCATGGACATTGGGTTTGGGTATTTGGGCGTTGCACAGAGCAAGAGGGGCCTATATCTCACATTACAGAGGGATGGGATACTCGAAGGTTATAAGAACAGGACAGAAGCCTACATGATATTCCTCAACGACAAGCGGGAGGATTATGGGTATAATATTGGTTATGGCACGTTTGAATATTACATAGATATTTACGGGTATAACAACTCGGTTTCTGGAGCGAGTGGTTATAGATTTGATGATAGCAAGAACAATAGCGACTGGAATGGTTTTATGTCCACGTATGCCCCGTTCAGTATCGATGTGGCGAACACGCAAGACCAGATGGAACTATCAATCTATCCAATACAGTTCGGTCAGACCAATGTATCACTATTTGAAAATTGCTCATTGCTCATTTACCACTTTGATCCATACGGCGATTATGAGTATAGCAGGATACTTAATATAGATGAGATAAGATACAATAGCACTGTGAACGATGAAACCCGTAACGAACCGAGATTGAGTTACTACCACATATTCGAGAAGAATGAACTCCACATAGTCACACGGGAATCTCTGGCGTTCAACAATATACCTTATGAGATCAGGGTGATTCAGGACGACAAGCAACCAGTTCCCGAACAATCCCAACCACTCCACCCGCAAAGTAATTTATATTCAGATAAGGATTATGAGGAACGGGATATGACCATTACATTCAGGATAAGTTATGAGTTCTGGGATGATGACATAATAAAAGAGTGTGGCGGGGTAATATACGAAAGCACCGCCAACGCAACGCTGAACGATGCCGAGATGGTATTATACGGTATTAACCGCACGGTAGTCAGCGTTATGGTCAGTGGTGATTTCGGAGTCAAATATGTTCCAGAAGAGGGTGTTAGAAGCAGTGCCTTCACCGAATTGGACTTCAACGCAATACCATACGTCAAACCACGCCAGACGGTAGGGACAGATACCGAACTGGAGGCCAGGCCGACGGCGTATTACACTGTGGGAAATATAACCATTGATGGTTTTTCTCCGTTTTCCAGCCACAACGAATGGTATCCATCAGAGTATTACTACGTGAACTATCTACATGATATGGACATCGGGGTGATGAAGGACAGAACCTATCTATACGTGTATCTCCGTGCAGAAACCGATAGGGATAACGACAACGCAGATTACGGCCAGGTATACTTTGATACCGACCATGACGCTACATCTGCCCCTGACGCTGATGATAAGAGAATAAGGGTATATGGGAACGATACGATAGCGTATTATGAGGGGGATGGCTATGCATGGGTTCAGACATCGCTACCATCTTCGTGGTATGCCAATGCTGGATTTAGTTCTGGGGCATATCATGGTTACACCTTCAGGATACCCCTATCCGACTTATCGACCAACGGTAGTTGGGATGAACGTGGGGATAAGATAGGCTTCGGCGGGTGCGTATATGATTATTCAGGCGGCGGTAATGACCTTTGGGTGTTCTATCCACCTGATTATACTACAACTGTAACCCCCGCTAATGATGATAGCCTGAACCCCAGTCTGTGGGCAGACATAGTTTACACCAATTACTCTACGAGTGCCCCTGGAACGAATGCAACCATCACCATAGATGGTGTATTGGACGAAACTGCCTGGCAGACAGATGCTACGTATATCAAAGTAATTGATACACGAACAATGCGGGTGTATCTAATGATGAACGAAACGTATCTTTACTACGGTTGCATGATGGAGAACGATACGGCACTGTCAAGCGGGGATTTCGCCCAGATATTCTTTGAAACTAATAATAGTGGTGATCTATACCCACAGACATCATCCTGTGGGTTCTCATTGTCTGGCGATAACTCAACAACGTGCTACTATGGAACAGGAAGCGGGTGGATCACGAAGCCGACACCAGACGGTGCAGTAGCAAAAGCATCATATACCAATGGCAATGTTTCTTATGAGTTCCAGTTACCGTTGGAGAACCTTACCGAGAATGGGAAGTTCAATAATACTGGCGATGAGATACTATTCATGGTGATGACCACAGATGATGATATTGGATACACACTACAATACCCAAATTACTATGGTGGAAGCCACGACATGAGATACGACCCGCAGTGTTGGGGGTGGCTCAAGCGGGAACTTATTATACCAGAGTTTCAGGATTATGGCTCGATGATATTGTTCATGTTCATAGCATCATTCATTGGAATCCATTACAGGGGGAGGGGTGGATGACAAAAAGACGCTGGCACATGATAAATCTGGCAATATTCCTTTCTATGATCGTAGTTCCGCTTATGGTCATGGCATCGGTTCCTACCACGACATCATTTGACAGACATAATGTTTATCGGCTTGACGGTTTCAGGGATGGCGGGTATTATGTTGAACGCCACGATCCTGCCACAACAGGATACATGAATATGTCCCATGTCGGTGGAACAACGGAGTTCACGATAGAGGCCTATAACATCAAGAACATCACACTGGACATGGACTTGATGTTTGAACGCAGGAAATCGTTATTCGGTTGGGGCAATGTGTCATGGGAGGAAATGGTATCTGCCCTTGGTGGCGAGATTACTATCCATATAAACACGACAGACCCGATTGAAGAATTGCGGTTCGTGGACAATCCTGATGTTATGGTTCAAGTAAAGAAAGACGGATTGGTATATCAGCCCTGGGGTAGATTGAACGATGTGGAGATTGAGATCGATCCCCTTGACAGTGGTGAGAGTGTAGTAGTTCTCCAGTTCGATCAGTCCATATCGATTTATGACATATTGTATTCATTGCTCATGGTCGTCATACTTTTTGGGCTTATATTCCTGATTGTCCGATACCTGAACAGAACTTTGTATTATGATGGCAGTTATTACAAAGAATGGGGGCGAACATGAATGGGGATATTCGTGGTAGTATGGAAGCAGGAGATGGATGACGGGACTGTTAAGATACTGGATACGAGTTTCACGACTCCAGAAGAGGTAGAACGGCACATAAGAAAACTCCGACAGGATGCCAAGACATTGGGAAAGCCATTCGAACTGGTATCGGTGACTGACCTATCGCATGAGAAGATCATTCCAGAGCATAACAGAAGATACGCCAAGAAGGGCCGAGGCTGGCATGGAGATTCCAGACGGCACAGCATGGCGAGGCGTGGGATCAAGACCAAGAAATAGAAAAAAGGAAGGAGGTAAGAACAATGGCAAAACGAAAGAAGGGGGCCAGAAGCAAGCGGAAAAAGGCCAGCGGACAGCGGAAGTGTGGTGTCCCGAACCCGATGAACACTCGGAGCAACAAGGAACTGCTGTTCGGGCATTCCCTGACACACACCAAGAACTACCAGAAGAGTGTCGGGTTCCAGAATGCCAAGTGCGAGCATGACCGCCTGGTTCGGAAGATGAAAGAAAGAGGGATGCACCACAACAGCCCACTCAAAAGGAAGGCTTAAACATTTCTCCCCAAAGGAAGGGAGGTAGCAACTTCCCCTATCTCCCTACTTTTTTTATCGGGAGGCAGGAACAGTGACGGCAAGAAGGAAAGGCCAAGGCTGGCACAGGGAGTCAAGGCGACACTCATTAGCAAGGAGAGGAATACGGACTGTCCCAGGGAATATGCGTTCAAGGGGGGAACCGAAGGACATAATAAATCACCCATATTTCCAGGCATTCAAGAAAAACATCCCCCATCTGCTTGAACCGAGTTATTATGCGGACTGGAAGAATGAACGGTTCAAGATTGTCTATATGCCAGTAAAGGAGTATGAGAATGCGATAAGGTTGGGTTTCTGGAAAGATCAGGGGATTCGTAGGGCCAACAATGACGAGTTGAGAAAACGCCTGTTCAGAGAGAACATCGACTACATCAAGAAGGATATGCTTTTGGGGAACAAATGGACACCACCGCAACTGTATTACAAGGTGTATTGTGAGCATGGGGATTCAGATGAATGCTATGCAAGTTTCGGCCAGGAGGGGCATCATAGGGCGGTTGCATCCGAAGAGTTAGGGGAACGCATCATACCCGTTATGATAGTGTATCCCACCGAGAAATATCTGGACAATGCCAGGGAATTTATGACACCGTATGTTCAGGAGGCACTTGGGGTATGAGTTGGAAAGGCGAATCACGGAGGCATAGCCTGGCAAGGAAGGGAATCAGAACCATAGAACAAGACGGTAGATCAACTTCCATTTCAATGGGGGTGGGGTATGAAAAGATGGGGCGTTCAGAAATCTTAAATCTTATTGAGTCCAACCCATTGTTCGATATAAGTGGTTTTTCCGAAAAGAAAAAAGAACGACTGATAACAGAACTTCAAACGATGGTTGGAGATTTACAGCATACGCATACAAGAACCATGCTTGATTCTCTACTTGAGTATCCGATACTCTTTAAGGAGGATTATGGTGGTGGTTATGTTGTGATTGGTGTCAGGTCGAAACACCGCATATCCGAACCGAGAGTATCAAAGGTGGTATGGGATAGTTTGAATGTTCCGACAAGAGATGATTTTTACAATCGGAGGGGGGATTAAAATGGCATGGAAGGGTGAAAGCAGGAGGCACAGCCTGGCGAGGCGTGGGATACGGACAGCCAGCGGAGTTCCTGATTATTGGGAGGAACGTGAAGCGACAAGGCAGAGGCTCAAGGCAGAATGGATTGAGGATCGCAGGAACTACCTAAAGCGGTTCTTGCCAGATTGGTTTGTGGACTCGCTGGAATTTCAAGATTGCATACTGGATGTTATTGATAAGGATGAGTATATACAGCCAAAAGACAAAACCAGGATCAATCGATTAGAGGAATCGATAGGCGAGGATGTGATATTCGTAAGCAGTATCCCATTTGACAGGGGGATTCTTTATCGCAAGGTGAAACTGATTGCCGTAGAGGGTGATGATGTCATAATAGAGGTCGATGGAAAGCAGGTCAGGACAAAGGCATTCAATATAAGGTATGTCAAGAGGAAGAGGCCCAGGAAACCACGCAGAAAGCGTGGGATACCGATACCAAAGAGCAGTCTGCCGTTTAAGTTAGTGACTGATGAACGTGACTGGGAGATATATGAAGCCCGTGCGAACTGGAATGGCATACCAGTCATATTTTGGGTATTCTTGAAATATCATTCCCGCTATGGTGGCTGGAGTGTCCATTATGACATCAAGGGTAAGAAATACACAGTGAGTGTCCCAGGCTATGGGAAGCACGTAAATACACGGAAGGAAGCGAGGGAGATCGCCCACGACATCATAAGCAAGGCTTCCATTGAGGACATCGAGAAACTTTCGGACTTTCAGAAGGAATCTCTCAAAACAGAACGATAGGCGGGGCGGTATCCTACCGCATTTCCCACGCAAGGCGGTGCGGTGTTGTGGAAGTCGCACAGGACAGATACGGCCTAAAAACGGCCTTTACGGGCTTTCTACGCTTCCGATGCACAGGGCGGTGTAGGGAATCTTTTTAAATTTGTAGTTCCTATGAGGTTCCATGAAGGGTAGCACCGTGAAGAAGATAGAGAAAATATTAAGGAGCAGGAAGGCCATGAAGGTATTGTTCGTGGCCAGCATAGCGTTATCGGCCTGCTTTTATGGAATGGCCATACTACTATCGAAATATGGGCTTCCAAGCGGTATCCCAGAATCATTCGGTCAAGCCTTCGTGGTTGTGGCGGTATTCATATATGCTTACTTGTCATTCACGTCTGGGGACAACTCTAAAAACAAGAAAGAACGAAGCGGTGGGTGATATAACATGATTTGGAAATTACCAAAAAGAAGAACGGTCATAAAAATAATCCTTATCACGACTGCAATACTGGTGACAATATTCAACATGGTTGTGGTTATACCGCAATACCCTCAATATACCTGGCAGTTCATGCTGAATCTATCTACCGCAATACCCTCAATATACCTGGCAGTTCATGCTGAATCTATCCATAATTTACCTCTACACATATTTCTATTTCAGGTCATCGGGTGAGAGTGTTGGGAAGAAGCAGAAGAGTAAAACTGATTGATGTAGATAGCAAGATTCCCAATCTCGCCCTGATGAAGATTTCAGCCTGGCACAAAGAACAGGGTGACATAGTGTCCTGGGATGAACCGAATCCCGACATCGTTTACGCCAGCATAATATTCACGGTGAACAGACACAAACTGTATTTCTTGGAACAGAGTTATCCAAATGCGGAGATACACATCGGGGGGCCAGGATATTCATTTGAGAAACTTCCAAAAGAGATAGACAGTATGTTCCCAGATTATTCTCTATATGGTTGCGATTACAGTTTGGGATTCACGACACGGGGCTGTATCCGCAACTGTCCATTCTGCATAGTGAGAAGAAAAGAAGGATACATCAGGAGATACATGAGGATCGAGCAGTTCCACGATCCGAAGCACAAGAAGGTAGTTCTGCTTGACAACAATATCCTGGCACTAAAGGACTTCTTTATTGAGAACATGGAATATGTGGCCGAGCATGATCTTATAGTTGATTTCAACCAAGACAGAATAGTGTGTTTTCATACTTCATGCCCCTCCGATGATAATCCATATTCCATTAGAGATTTCTGATCCTTAAAATCGGCGAATATCATATCTTTCGCTGACATACTCCCACGACTAAAGTTCGTGGGGTTCTTATGTTTAAAGTTTTAAGGTTAGTATCGTTCATACCATTGCCTCTTTAGGGGTATCAGTGCTCCCTTCCAATACATCTCTGTCTGCATCGGATCGATATATGCCTGCCACCGTTCCCGATGGCTGACGCAACGCTATGTTGAACGAAGCGTTGCAGTCGGCATTATCAACATGGCCACAGGTGGAACATCTGAAATCCTTGCCGTTCCTGTTGCCTATATGACCGCAAATACTACAAGTCTGGCTTGTGTATTCTGGTGCGATATACTCAACGGGAACTCCATGCAACTTGGCCTTGTATTCTACCATACGCTGAAACTGGTAGAACGACCAACTGTTCAAGGAATACCTGAACGACTTGGATGATTTGCCCCTCTGACGTAGGCCCTTCAAATCTTCCAGCCTGATGCCATATCCGTTCTCTCTCGCCATGCTCACAACCTTCTTGCTCATCTTATGGTTCAAATCTCGTATCAACCTCCTTTCTCTATCCTTTATCTGCTTGACCTTACGATGCTTACCCCCTCTCTGCAAGTTCCTACGTATGTTCTTGTATTTCTCATGGATATGCCTTGCCTTCTTACCCATCTTTATAACCTTGCCCGTTTTTGGATCGGCAACCACTACGCAGTGCCCCGTAGTATTCAAGTCCACACCCAACCAGCCTTTAGGGTCTATCATATCTTCCTCTGGAACGGTGACCGATATAAATGCAAACTCGTTGTCGATTTCTATCTGATTGACCTTCTCAAAGTCGTTCCTGAACCGATATTCCAGTTCTAATTTCAAACAGGGAATGAAAATCAACCTCCGTTCCTTATCTACCCTGATGGATTGGTTCGGAATGGTCAAAGGAACTCTGCGAACTCGCTTCGCCTTCCTATCCAATGAATATTTCCGCAATATCTGGTTCGCTATTGCCGACTTCAACCCAATATGCTTGACATCGGCACTGGAACGGCTCCTGGTTCGCAAACCAAATTCGGCCACCTTCTTGGCTTTAGATAACTCATCGCTGAAATCACGTCTATGCCTAATCTTGTATGTCAGTATCACTCGATCAACACCTGTTGCATCGGGGCTGGCTTATTCGTGTCTTTCTCCATCCACATCACCGCCTTTAGGTGTAGGCATCTTGGATAGCGGGAACTTGAATGATACAACAAGGTTCCCATCCACGATCTTCACAACCGCATCTGGTTCTGGATACTTCTTTGGACTGCCATACGTATCCCTAATGCTGGCTGGAAGCCGTAGGTATCCCATGTCCTTCAACAGTAGCCTTTCTTTTATCTTTGGTCTGCTCATCGAAAGGACATAGGACTTACAAATTTAAAAAGATTATCTTTTGTTTTTAATCACTTTGTTATATTCGTTCAGGATTGAGAGATATGTTTTCATGCTATATTCTTGTTTGAGATAATCCCAATATGACGGATACTTGAAATAGAATCCCCTCTTGTTGCAATAACGCCCTAACGACCTTACGTGCTTCTGGCCAAGTGGCTCACGCTGGCCATCATAAATCTTCTTATATATCATCACGAAGGCTGGTATGCTCCGTTCCCTCAAATAATATACCCTCTTAAGGTCATCCACAATGTCCGTGTTGAAATCGACAAGAACATAGAATGATAGTTTGTGCTTGAAGTCCATATCCTCGAAACTGCCCAATATGAGATCAAGTTTCTCTTTGATTGTCTTACTGTCCTTCATCATGTCCCAGGCAAACCTCAACTCGGTGATCTCAATACCCTTCAGTATCTCTATAATCTCTTCATCAATTAATCTAATATCCAGTCCTTGGGCAATCTGGATGAATTACATCCTAATACCGTATTAACAGCCTGCGGTAAGGATGTGCTCCCAGAATTTGCTACTACCGAACTGGAGGAAGTCACCTGCATACTGTGTTTGAGATCAGAACTGGCCATGCTCAAGCCGATGCTTGAGGACATGAGAGAGGCGGTAATTGATTGCGAATACGACATCTCTGTTATCAAAGAACGCTTGGAAGGGTTGAATGGGGGGCAGACAATGAATGAGGAATTAAGGAGGCGAGCAAGTGAGTGATGAAACGGATGAGATGCTGGAGGGGACATACGAAATAAGAATGGGCCATTCCATCGAGATCAACACGCCGTTTGGAAAGGTCATCAGGGAAATTCTGAACATGGAAGTCGGTCAGGAGATAACAATAACAAAGACTTCTTGAAAGGGATTGATCGAGATGGGATTGAGAAAACTGGATTGTGGCTGTGTGATATTCGAGGATGAAGCGGGTTACCATTACACCAAGTTCTGCTCGAAGCACGACCCAAATAGAAGGGGGGTGAACATTGATGCCCCGCTTTGAGTTTGACAACTGTTGGGTGGAATACGAAATCGGCGATTGCTTGGAACTTATGAAAGACATTCCAGATAAGTCAATCGACCTTGTGCTGACAGACCCGCCGTATGGTATCGGGT
>Ga0136651_10000045_pt1 | contig 54417 bp, 36 predicted proteins | sample Mar14236cmmetaG_FD_94867 | JGI IMG/M metagenome (GOLD analysis project Ga0136651, IMG submission 94867) | Marine hydrothermal vent microbial communities from Guaymas Basin, Gulf of California to study Microbial Dark Matter (Phase II) - Marker... ... | reverse complement strand
CGACTGCCTTAGAACGTTGTAAGCAAGTCTTATCAGACATTTCGCAGATTGAAGAGCCCGATTTATCCATGTTATCAGTAGCATTACGCGAAGTGCGAAGTCTTTTGTAAAAAACGCAAGAGACGCAAGAGACGCAAGAAAGGCTTACTAATATGCTTTATGGCACAACATCTTTAGCGTCTTTAGCGTCTTTATACTGCACGCGGGCACAATTTAAACTTTTAGCTTTTAGTTTCGCACAAGGATGACGTATAAAGGCAAATCGATAAAAATATTAAAACGCTAAGGCCCCGTAGGGGTTGAATATGAATAGCCCCAGGTGGCAACCTGGGGTTGCCAAAAAATAAAAGTTAAGTTTATTCCCGCGCCGAGTATAACAAACAATTCATTAAAAATAACCTTCCCCAAAATCCGTTATAATCAGAAGTTTTTTAACAGAATCTGTTGTGATCAGTATTAATGTTTCTCACGTAAAAGTTTTTGCGTGCAAAAACGTTTATGTCAAATCCTGTTCGCCACTACATTTTTAACACAATCTAATCTAGACTAAACAAAATTGTTAAAAGATTGATGTCTTCCTACTTGAATCTTTGTGTGATTAAAATTCATAATTGAGTTCAAACATTTTTTGATATTACGAAGAGTCACCCCCAAATCCGTAATAATCAGTGCTTATAAACCCTTAAACATTATTGGTATTAAACTCATGATTTTTATCTTGTTATTGTTGATTTTGCTTAGTATGTTAATTATTTGGCGTGCGTCAAATGGCTTTGAAGCCGCTTCGGCTTATCTTGGTCACAATTTTTCTGATGGTGTACGTGGCGCAACGATTAATGCCATCGGCAGTTCATTGCCTGAATTATTGACAGTGATAATAGGCTTGTTATTATTTATTGATAAAGATGGTTTTGCTATGGGTGTGGGTACCACTGCTGGGAGTGCGATTTTCAACAGTGCCGTGATTCCAGCGGCGGTCATTATTACCATCATTACCATTGGCCTTGCGACGCAAGCCAAGGTTTCCAAAAAAGTCATTTTGCGTGATGGCTTATGGTTGATTGCCTGTGAATTTGCTTTTATTTTTATGCTGTCTAAAGGCGTGATGGAATGGTGGCATGGTTTATTTCTGAACTTATTATATGTCGGCTATATCGTGTTCATGTTCAGCACTATGTCACGTTCTGAATGGACGGCTCACCCAGAAGATGAGGAGGAAGAAGATGTGGGTGGCTCACGTCCTATCGCCTTGTTGACTCTGGATTTGCAATGGGCGATATTTGGTAACCGCCGCTTAAATTATAGCCGTGCATGGTTATTGCTGGCGACTGCGATTATTGTGATTTCCTTAGCTTGTTGGTTATTGGTTGAAACGGTTTATATGTTTGGTGATGTGCTGGGTATTGGCGTTTACTTCGTCGCCGTGATTTTGGCCGCAGCGGCGACTTCTGTACCGGATACCATTTTGTCAATAAAAGATGCCAAAGCTGGTGAATATGACGATGCGCTTGCCAACGCACTGGGCAGTAATATTTTTGATATTACCATTTGTTTAGGCTTACCACTGATGTTGTTTGGGCTGATTTACGGCGAAGCGATTACCATGCTGCCAGAATCACAAGGCCCCATCACTGAATTACGCGCCTTATTGCTGATTTTTACCATCATTGCCTTTAGCATTTATTACTTTGGTCAAAGCATGGGCAAACTCAAAGCTTTTCTGCTGTTCTGCTTATATTTGGCTTTTGTTGGTTATATTGTTGCAAGTGCTTATCAAGTCACCTTTGCGCTTGAAATTGGGCAATTTCTGCAAGGGATTATTCAGCTGATGATGTAGTGTTGTCAATCCTTAAACCGGCGTGGGATTTTGATTTAGGAACCACTTTAATTATCGTGTTTGGTTATACTTAGCACGGTAACAAACTGAACTTTTTAATGAAGATGGTGGGCAACTACATTAAAATGGTGGGCAACAAAAACACGTTACCCACCCTACATTGATCTATTGGGGCCGGCAACAAAAACACGTAGGGAGCCCTACATTTGATTGGGGCCGGCAACAAAAACACGTAGGGAGCCCTACGGTATATTAAAAAAATATATTTTTAATAGAAGCAACCATAAGAGGGGCAACCACAAGGGATTGCCCCTACGGGCGCGGTTGTAGGGGCAATCCCACTTGATGAGCCCTTTGCGATAAAATACCTGTTTATTTGTGCTTCAGTACTTAGAAGGACACAAAATCAGTTTCACAGAGGAATTGAACCTTTATGCTCGGGGCAACCACAAGGGATTGCCCCTACATTAACTCGTTGTACTAAACCATCACTCTAATCAAAGGATAAATTATAATTATGCGTCACCTCATTCACACCCTAAGTGTGGCCGCCAGCATGGCCCTATTCAGCAGCGGGCCCGCCATCGCCACAGAGGCAGCCAATATCAATTGCGGCAAGCCAGACAAAGTCTGCCGTCTGGCCGATACATTGTTGCCACTACGCGCCTTACCCAGGCCCTTTTCCAACATTTATCACCGCTCCACTATCGGCAATGTCGCCTATTCAAATGTCAAAGCCTTTTTTCCCCTCTATGTCTTTGACAAAAAAGACGTAGATTATTCCGATCCCGCCAATCCCAAAGGCTGGTACAAAATAGGCTCCAGCGTCTTCGATAAACCACTAGGCTGGATGGAAGCCAAGGATATCATGGAATGGAAACAAGCCCTAGTCGTATCCTACACCCATCCCGGCACCGGTGAAGAACGTCGGCAACCCGTATTGATGTATGAAAACCTCAGTGATCTCAAAGCCTTGGTTGAATCAGACGAACGAACTGAACAGGCCCAATCCGCCTATGAAGGCATGGCCAAAACACCCATGAAAGTGCCCGAAGGCGTTGTCAGTATGGAGCCCAAACGCTTTGTCGATATCGAGAACAAGGAAGGCTTCTACATCCTCCCCGTTTTAGATTACGAAGAGCTAGACATTTTCGATGACGAAACCCGCTATCTGCAAATCGCAGCGGCCATACCGCGTGATCGTACAGATACTGGCGGCGCGGATTTACTTCAAAATCAAGACTATGTCGAACAGGCCACCCAAGGTGAAACCACAGAAGGCACAGAAGCCGAAAACTTAGGGGTTGATATTAAATTCGTGATGGACATCACGGGTAGCATGGGGCCTTATATTGATGCCACCAAAGACGCGATCAAACAAGTCGCTACACAAGTCGTTGCCAAAATCGACACCCGTCTCCATTTTGGCTTGATTGGCTACATGGACGACACAGAGGATTTCACCCCTGAACTCGTAGATGGCAATAGCTTTGTCAACGTCATTTCAAAAATCATGGCAAGAGGCGGCGCGGATTATCAAGAAGAAGTCTTTGCCGGCGTGAAACAAGGCATTGAAACCGCTTGGAGCGAGAACAGCATTAAAGTCATGATAATCGTCGGTGATGCTAGTTCTCATCCAAAAGGCCATCCCAAAAACCTGACCAACATGAATGCCGCTCAACTGCAGGAACTGGCAAGCAATCACAAAATCGCCATCATGGCCGTTCATATCAAGAATCGCCGTGCAGGAAGAGATCATCCTATTGCTAAAGAACAATTTAGCACACTGGCGCGTAATTCAGACTCTCCAGAAAAGTCTTACTACTTCCCGATAGATGCTGACAATGTTAATGCATTCGGACAAGTCATCAAAACAGTGTCAGAAACCCTCTCGAAAACCATCGCAGATGTGAGAAGTGCCAAAAGTGGTGATAAAATCGACGTGATTGAAAGCACCGCAGAAGTGTCCGATTTAGACACCATTGACAGTTCAGCCGAAGCTGAAGAAGCCGCAGCCGCCTTTGCCAAAAGCTTAGTCGCCACCGCCCTAGTTGAATATCTCGGCAGTGCGGCCAAACCGCCTAGAGATGTCACAGCCTGGGTATTAGATCGCGATATCACCGATCCCGATAAACGCGCCCTAGATGTGCGCCTCTTGATCAAGAAATCAGAACTCAATGATCTGATAACCGCCTTAGAACAAGTCTTAATGGCGATCAAACGATCCGAACTCACCAGTATGCAATTTTTCGACGCACTTCAAGGTGTCGTCACCGCCGCCGGTAAAGGTGAAGATATCAGCTTTGAAGGCGCAAAAAGCCTGAAAAAATCAGGCCTCTTACCCGCCTGGATTTCAAGCTTACCCTACAAAAGCGCCATTTTGGAGCTGGACGATGAAATGTTTGAATCGCTCTCACCCGATGAACGCGGCACATTGGAAGACGACATTGATGCCAAACTGCAATACTATCGCGAGATCAACGAATCTGATCTTTGGGTAAGCCTAGATGATCGAGATAGAAATGATGCGAATGTCTATCCCATCAACCTTGAAATGCTGCCCTAATAGAAATGTCGATGTTATTTATATACTGAAAAATAACGCACGCAAGAGGCGCAAGAGATGCTTCGATTTATCTAAATAGCGTCTTATTGCGTCTTTTGCGTCTTTTGCGTTTATTGTCTTCACTTTAAGTTCCCAGCAATCCAAACGCTTGCCCCCCATTCCCATCTATTTCTGCACGCATCTTTTGCGTTATTTTTCACGCGCAATAATAACTAAATATTGTTTTATAAATCCACTTTGCCTATAGGATTAATCAAGTCCGGCTTAAAATATAAACGCTAAAGACGCTAAAGACGCTAAAGACGCTAAAGGGGCCTTAAAAATATCTTTTGCGTTCTTTAGCGCCTTTTGCGTCTTTGTGCGTTATCTTTTTGTCCTAATTCTGTAATTTGATCACAGCGAATTACTGCGTATTTTCCTTTTGTTTCAATAGATTAATTATATTTCTCAAATCATTCACCTGTTGTTTTAAATAATCCATTTCTTTTTGTTGCTGTTCAATCATTAAATTAGCTTTTTCTAATTGATGTTTATATTCGATTTGATCATTTGAAGGGGAATTAACATTCCAATTATTATCAATACATTGGCTATTGTTGTGATCGCAACTTAAATTAAAGACATTCTTTTCATCCAAACCAAATAACTGCGACAATCCTATATCCATCACCTCAGCAATTTGTTGAAGCCTAGAAAAATTGACATCCGTCTCACCCCGTTCTATTTTCGCGTAGGCATGGGTGGATATGCCCAATTTATTGGCGACATCTTCTTGTGTCCAATTTTTAAATGAGCGGATCAATTTCAGTTTTTGAGGTAACGCCATGAATAGATACTCTGGGTTAGGCAAATAATAACTCTGAGTTACTTTATCAATTTAAGATTATTTTGTATAATGCGACACCTTCTAAAAAGTGGGTTACATGATAATGCCTACTATTTTTAGTGTTTTTAACGGGTACAACTTTTTGGCTTAATTTCTAATACCGATAAAGGATAGGTAATTATGCTTAAAAAAGCAATATTTCCTTCTTGTTTGATAGCACTATCTTCTGTTTGTCTTGCCGAAGATTATTATTTGGATGCGACGACAATGGGAGTTGGTGCAACTGCTGGAGAAAATTTGGTTGTTAAAGAAGGCTGTCTTGACCCAAATGAGAGTAGTTGTAGTGACAAATTTAAATGGCTAAGTTCTGTATCGCCAGTCAAAATTGGTAATTTACAAATTATTGGTCAAGTTAGTGGGGATTTTGAGATTGTTTTGACTGCAGATTTTGCTGATGGTCCTAAGAGCATCTACTTATTGAATACTGATAATAAAGGTATTTCTTTAAAACTTTTTGGGGTGAAAAAGTGGGAGTTTCAACCTAACGGTATAGGTAAAGGTGGAGATTGGCATTATAATAACATATCAGGATGGAACGGAGGAAATAATTTCAATGAGATCAAGATTTCTGCTCAAAATGGTGTAGCTAATGTCTATACTAATGGTCAAGTTGCGGGCGAACCTATCAATTTTGACTCAGGAGTGATTTTTGAACGTGTTGCTATCGAAGGCATTATCAGCAAAGACCGTTTAATTGATGTAAAAGTACGTGGCATTCAAGGTGCTGGAAGTTGTTCGGCTACACCTGCTCCAACACCAAGTACACCAACGACTCCAACATCTTCTGGAGACTGCATGGCAAACTATTTGAACGGTCAATTGCATGTACCATGTGTTGCTGTTTCTGACCCATTTGGTACTACAACTGTTTACGATATAAAACTGCAACAACAATCTAGTGGTTTTACCTTTGATTTAGATATGAATAGCGTCAAACCTCGTTAATTCTTATTAATAAAAGCCAGCGTAGTATGGCTTAAATGTAGAATTGTAAGGTGGGTTGAGCAATAGCTCAACCCACCTTTTTTTTGTCCGCCACATTCGTTAATTTTCCTCACCTCTTTTTTAATGCCCTATTGGAACGATATAAATGATTTTCGATTATAATAAAAAAAGTATTGTTCGCTAAGCCAAGGTTAAATATCGAATTGTAGAATTATCGGGTGGACAAAGATTTAAATCGTATACTAAAAAAGAGGTTAATGATGTCAACAGAAACCCTTACTTTAAACATTCCAACGTCATTGGCTCAAGAGTTGAGTATGGCAAGTCAAGCTTTTTTGATTAATATTTTAGAACGTGGCTTGCATGATTTCAAAATTGAGCGGGCTTTGGAGCAATATAATCGTGGTGGGATTTCATTCGGTGGTGCTGCAAGGCAAGCCAATTTACCTCAGTCTGTGTTAGCTCAACAAGCTTACGCGAGAGGATTGGAACCGCCGTTTAGCCCCAAAACGGTAGCGGAAGAATTAGGCGATATGTCATGCTAACCGTTTTAAGTAATGGTAGGGTGGGTGAGCAATAGCTCAACCCACCTTTTTTTTGTCCGCCACATTCGTCAGTTTTCCTCACCTCTTTTTTAATGCCCTATTGGAACGATATAAATGATTTTCAGTTATAATAAAAAAAGTATTGTTCGTTCAAGGTTAAATCTCGAATTGTAGAATTATCGGGTGGACAAAGATTTAAATTACACACTAAAAAGGAGGTTAATAAGGTCAACAGAAACCCTTATTTTAAACATTCCAACGTCATTGGCTCAAGAGTTGAGATTCAGTGTTCACTGAGCCGTTATCAGTTTATAGCCTATTTTTTTATTGACAAACCCAATCCCTAATAACAGACGCGGGCGCGATTCATTTAAAAAGCGTTCACCATAGTTTTTGTCTTGGATTTGCTTAATGGCTTGCTTAGTCAAGGTTTCCATCTTAGTGCCCGCTTTGCCATATTTAAATTCAATCAGATAAATCTTATCTTCTAACGCCAATACCCCATCAATTCGTCCTTTGTCGGTTAGCACTTCTAAATCTATCTCAACTCCCATCAGTACCGAAATCATATAAAACAACGAATGATAATAAGCTTCTTGTTCTATGTGGAGTAGATATGGGATTTTGGCCAATAAGGCCCTGATGAGGTTCATAAAACCTTCAAGATTATCAGTTTGTAAATAGGTACGTAAGTCTTCGGCGGCAGGTTGGATGGCTTCTAAACCGTTTTGGGTAAAACTGGCAAACAGATAAGTAATAAACGCTTCTTTCACTTCCAAATTCGGGTAGTTCAAGATATATTGAGGGGTTCGCCCTGTTTTATCAATGTGTGTGAGAGTGAGATAGCCGGTTTGAAATAACAGTGCGAAAATATTCAAGTTTTCAAGATTGTAACTGTCAAAGACAATCTTGGACACTTTTTTATTTTCAAGCACCGTGGCATCATAAGTTGTCTTTTTGATTAACTGCATCAAAAAGGTTGGGGTGCCACTGACAAACCAATAATTATCAAATTGCTGTTCAGTAAACAAGTTGAGAATTGAAAAGGGATTGTACACTTGGTTTTTCGCATCCCATGAATAACCATCATACCACGTTTTGATTTGAGCCAATAACGGGGCTTTTTTTATCCCTAACTTAAAACAAAGACTTTGGATATGTTGTGCAAAATCACTTTCTAATTCGTTTTGAGTGTATCCAAGCAGGGTGGCAAATTGAGGTGAGAGGGTGATATCCCTCAGATTATTTAAGTCGGAAAAAATCGAAACCCGCGCAAATTTGGATACCCCGGTTAAGAAAACGAAACGTAAAAAAGCGTCTGAAGATTTTAAAACGACGAAAAAATCTCGAAGAATTTCACGGTTTTTGGTAGCCCGATCAATATCTTCAATAGAATTAACAATCGGTTTATCGTATTCATCAACCAAAATGACCACTTTTTGGCCGGTTTTGTCATGTATCTTTTTAATTAATTCAGCGAATTTGTCTTTAACGAAGAGTTTTGACAATTTCAGATCATATTCAGCGGCAATATCATCTAAAAAGGATAATAATGAGGTTTTGAATATCTCCTCATCACCAGAAGAAATCGCATTAAAATCAATCACAATCACGGGATAGGATTGCCATTCAATCTGATCATAGATCGATAATCCCTGAAAAAGGGCTTTATTGCCGGAAAAGATTTCAAACAGTGTTGAAACCAGTAAGGATTTTCCAAAACGGCGAGGGCGGGAAAGAAACAAGTAGTCGCCGGCTTGAATTAATTCGGCAATATGCCGTGTTTTATCAACATACAAACAATTATCTTTGATCAATTTGGTAAAGGTTTGAATACCAAGCGGTAATTTTTTCATCGTTTCCTCCTTTTGTAAAATGAATCAACTTAACCGTTTATACTGCCAACCGCCACACAAGCTCCTTTTGCTTTTTGTAAAAACATCGAAAATGCTATTTCACGCTTTCACGCTAAAGTTTCGCTCCGCGAAACTTTAGCGTGAAAAGTTGCGCGCAACTTTTGCGTGAAATGGATATATTGGGTTAGTCACCTTTAGGTGACTTGAGCTTTTAGACAACTGCTTTAGCTGTTGGCTTAAAAATCAAAAGTAATAGCGACCTTATGACGATGCTAAGTATAGATGGTGGGCAACCACGTTACCCACCCTACATTTTAACTTATGTATAACAACGCAAAAGTTTTTGTGTGAAATGGGGGTAGAACGAAACCCACTTTTTCCCACCACATTCGTTAATTTTCCTCACCTTTTTTTTAGTATTGAAGGGGGCTTTGAAAATCGTGCCATGCCATGAGCAATTTAAGTTGCCGTCGTGCCGTTGTGCCCTAACAAAATAAATAAAGCACTCTTCAAAAAACGACCTTGATTTTGAATTATAATTATAAACAATGAATTAACGGTTTTTTCCAAAGACTTCGAGAAATACAATGTCATTTGATGAATATAGAAATTACTCATCGACTCAATTAGAAACCCTTTTTAAAGTCAAAATCATAGCGGACGGAGAATTGTTTGCTGATTTAAAATCAAGCGGCAAGGATTACCCAGAGTTACAGCACAGAGTGGATTTGATGGAGTCACGCATCAGTATATCCGCTGATGCTGGCAATGAAGCAACAATAAGCAACCTTTTAGTATCGCATACCTTGTGGGAGGCTGTTGCGGATTATAACTTAGGTATCTTCTTTGAACCTGCGGTAGAGATTAGCCGAGAAGAAACGCCTGATTTACCGCACCAGTTAAATGGCAAGTACGACTGCGGTTTGAATTTGAATAAGATTGATTTTGTCTCACCTATTCTTTCAGTTGTTGAAGTCAAGCCAACACAAATTGCTTATGGTTTGGGCCAGTGTTTAGCTGAAATGTACGCGACATTAAAAAAATTTAAGCAGAATCAAGTGTACGGAGTCATCACAGATGGTGAAGTGTGGAAATTCCTGTTATTATAAAATGCGGTACTCACTGTCGATAAAAAAAGTTACTATATTAGCAGTGTCCGAGCTATTATTGATAGGATTGGTTATATTGCGGAAAGATTTAGAGAATAGTGAATCGTGATAATTTTAGCCTGGGGATTTATCCCCAGGATTTAATTTTTTCATTGTACCAATTGAAATCGTTCTAAACGCTAAAGACGCTAAAGACGCTAAAGACGCTAAAGATGCTCTGTTCAAGAGAAAGAGAAGCATCTCTTGCGTCTCTTGCGTCTCTTGCGTCTCTTGCGTTATTCCTAAAGTTTAAAATTTTAGCATAAATTACACGATATTTGGTGACAATGGGTTTCCATTAATTTTTATTTTAGCCGTGAAAAACAAAAACAGGTTGCCCATCCGGCATTAAAGGGTGTTATCATTTAGATTGGGTATCGGCATGGTGGGCAAATTTGGTAGCTTGTCGTTATGCCGGTTTTTAATCTGAAGGAATTTGATAATTGATAATTGTTCATTGATAATTGTTTATTGTAATAAGAGAGGTAATGATGTCAAAAATACTTGTTGTTATATTGACAACGCTTTTTATTTTGATCAGTTGTGCTACTTCGCCGTTGGGTCGATCACAATTTAAGTTGATGTCTGATGACGAACTGAACGGTATGGGAAGTGAGGCGTTTTCTCAGATTAAACAGAAAACGCGCGTGGAGAAAAGTAAGCGTATTAATCGCTATGTGAATTGTGTGGCCGATGCGGTGTTGCTAGTCAGCAATAGTCCGATCAAAAACTGGGAAGTGGTGGTTTTTCGTGATAAGTCGGTTAATGCCTTTGCCGTGCCCGGTGGCAAGATTGGGGTGCATACGGGTTTGTTGAAAATCACTAAGAAGCAAGATCAGTTAGCTGCTGTGCTTGGACATGAAGTCGCTCATGTGTTGGCAGATCATAGTAATGAGCGCGTTTCTCAAGAGTTGGCCTTGCAACAAAGCATGAATGTGGTTCAAGTACTCGGCAATGTACAATCGCCAGAGGGTAAACAATTGATGAGGTTGTTAGGCTTGGGGGCAGAAGTGGGGTTGATATTACCTTATAATCGCTTCCATGAAAATGAAGCTGATGAGATGGGGTTGTATTTAATGGCTAAGGCGGGCTTTGATCCGAGAGAGAGTATTCGTTTATGGGAAAACATGGGGCAGGGCAGTGGTAAACAGCCATCTGAATTTTTTTCGACGCATCCTGCACATGAGACACGCATTAAGCGTTTGAATCAAAACATGAATCGCGCGATGCAGTTTTATCAGAAGGCGAAGGCGAGTGGTAAAAATCCACGTTGTCGTTGGTGAGTTCACTGATTAATGTTGTGAGTTCAAAAAAAAAGCCTCCCGCCTAAACGAATTAATGGCGAGAGGCCCAACCACACATAAGGAGATGTCGCCTTATTATTAAGCAATACTTGTACCAACTTGAAAATGGGCAAGCATTGAAAATAGGAAAATTTGAAATGAATGAGGCAGAATTTTTGATCTGGCTGCTGTTTATGTTAGCTTTTGCCATTTTACCGATTAAACCTTTATTTAGAGCAATTTGGGAAAGATTGCAAGGAAAGATTACGCCCTGTATTGATGAAGAAGCTTATAGCGAAAGACATGAGTCACAACTTTATCGCCCAGGTGATAAAAAATATAATAGAATTGTTGAATTATCTAATAAGGCTAAAGCTATTCATAATGAAAAATGAACATCATAAATAAAAAAATTAAAAAATTAAAAAATTAAATAATCAAATCATTAGAGTTTATACCGATTTAACGTCATTGATTTATTTCAATTCTCATTTTGAGAAAACTCATAAAATCAAACCATTAAATGAAATGGGTATAATGTCTATTTTCTAATAAAGGCGAGATTCTCAGGCCATAAAAAAACCCCGTTTGAAAACAAACGGGGTTTCGATTGACATTTTTAATATGCCAGATTTTCTGCGCTGATAAACCACAAGATAGTTTTATCAATTTTCCAAGCCCTCAAGTTGTATCTTATGTTCACGCCAAAACTGTTCAGCAAAAGCGACAATGGGATGTACGGGTGCTTTAGGTGGCTTCTGTAATGTCATGCCTGCCTCTTGGAGGGTGCTATCCCCTTTAGAATTATTACATTTTTCACAAGCTGTGACGATGTTATCCCAAGTATATGTGCCGCCTTTTGAAGTGGGCATGACATGATCGAGGGTTAAGTGTTTAGTGTTGCCACAATATTGACAGGTGTGCTTATCACGTCGCAAAACTTCGCGCCGATTCACCGTAGGCACTCGCCAGACTCGGTTTTTATGATTAACCGTTAAGCGAATCTGTTGGGGTACTAAAAATACCATAGTGGGTGAATGCACGGGTATACTTGTGGTGTTGTTGCCTAAATCAAGCGGTTCTGCTTTTCCACTGACGAGGAGAACAAGCGCTCGCTTGAGGTTGACTTGATTGATGGGCAGATAATTTTTTGAAAAGACTGCCACACTCTGTCGGAAGACGTCAGATGCATTGGTTGTCACAATGAATTTCCCTGTTTTTGTCATTATTAAAAGTGTTCTAAAAAATCAAAGCACAAGATTGTGCAAAACTTCGGAATTATAATAAATTAGAAATATTTACGCAATGCTGTCGTGTCACAGTGGGTGTGATTAAAACGGCATGGCCAGGAACCCCAGGTTCCACCTCAATGCCACCTTCGTTAAGGGCATACACGCAGGTCTGCCCCTACCAAACCCCACGTATTCAGGGGTTGTAGGGGCGAACCTGCGTGTTCGCCCAGGGCAGACACGCAGGTCTGCCCCTACCTTAATGGCATTGAGGTTCCACCTGGGGCTATTCACATTTTCAGGATTTCACATTTCACATTTCACGCTAATGTTTCGCGGAGCGAAACATTAGCGTGAAATCAAGTTTCGCTTCGCTGTACTTTAGCCTGAAAACCCCTTCGGGGCCTTAGCGTTTTAAGCTTTTATTTTTAAAATAAAAAAGCCATGTACTTTTAATCACACCCTGTCACAGTTCTAATTATCAGTAGACACGAAATCTTCTTATCATCTCAATTTTATGATTTGTCTCTTTCAATTTTATGAAAATCGCCATTAGATTGTTTTTATCTTTATTTATTTTAGCGGGTGGCATTTTGGGCTTTATGTACATGAAACAAACCAAACCTCAAAATGAGGCAATTCAAATTGAAGAACAAGCTTGGACTGTAAAAGTAGTCCCAGCGTTACCCACTGCTTTGTCACCAACAATAACGCTATATGGACGTGTTGAATCGCCCCGCGCTGCCACTTTACGCACACCCACTTTTTCGTTGAATATCAATGCGGAGGTGACAAACGTTTTGGTACTTGAAGGCGAAAAGGTTAAAAAAGGGAAAGTCCTGATACGCTTAGAAAACAGTGACAGTACACTCAATCTCAAACAACGTGAGGCCGATATAGTAGATATTAAAGCGCAAATTGAAATTGAAAAGCAGCGTTATGCGAACAATCTCACTGCCCTTGAGCATGAAGACGCTTTGCTGGCTTTAACGCAAAAAACGCTAGGACGTCTTCGTAAGTTGAAAAGACAAAGAGTGAGTTCACAATCGAGTTTTGAAGAGGCGCAACAGGCGGTAGAGCGGCAAATGTTGGCCATTACTCAGCGAAGCTTAGAAATAGCCAACCATCAATATATTAAGCAACAATTACAAGCTAAACTCACTCGCGCTGTGGCACAGCGCGATCTGGCCCGTTTAGAATTGAAACGTACTAAAATAACTGCCCCATTTAGTGGTGTCATTGCTGACGTATTTGTGGCAGTGGGAGACAGAGTGCGTAGTGGAGATGCGTTATTATCGGTTTATGACAACACCGCTTTAGAAATTCGGGCACAAATTCCTGGCCGTTATCAAGGCACCGTACTGGATGCTTTGAAAATACGACGAAAGTTATCGGCCAAGGCTATGGTGAATAATAAGCCAGTCAATTTGCGATTAGAGCGGGTTTCGGGACAAATCAAGCCCGACAGTGGGGGAATTGATGGCCTGTTTAGCCTGAGAAAAGGCGCTCACTTATTGCGTTTAGGGCAATTTTTGCCCTTGTCATTGGATTTACCGAAACAAGCCCGTGTTATAGCCTTACCTTATGAGGCTGTTTATGGCATCAATCGTATTTATAAATACGTTGACGAACGGATGAAAGCGATCACGATTGAAAGAGTCGGCGAACAATTGACAGCGACAGGCCAATCAAAAATTTTAGTGCGTAGCCCCGCCTTACAAGAAGGCGATCAAGTGATAATCACACAATTACCCAATGCGATGGAAGGATTAAAAGTGCGAGTCAGCGAATTATATAGCGTTTCAGATCAATAATTTGTTTGATTGATTTTGCAGTTATTTTCAAATTTATTTGTGTGGGAGTGCAAAATTTATTTTGCGGAAGTGTGTAGGGGCAAGCCCTTGTGGTTGCCCTTTGTCGTAAAATAGCTGTTTATTTATACTTCAGTACTTATACTGTCCACCGTTATAATTTGCGCTTTTGCTGAAGTTATACTGCCCACCGTTATAATTTTCGGATTGGGTTAGTCACCACCACCTGACTTGAGCTTTAAATTAAAAGTAATAGCGACCTTATGACAATGCCAAGTATATTTATGTGGGAGTGCAAAATTTATTTTGCGGGAGGGAGTGCAAAATTTATTTTGCTTTCATGACAGCAAGCTTTCTATTTCCTCTAATATGTGATATTCATCACGGTAATCAATAGCAATAGGCCACACACTTGTACCCACTTCCAAACGCAAACTGGGAAACGAAGACACATTGAGTTTCCGTGTCAGTTGTAATTCCGCTTGTAATTGCTGTTCAATCAAAGCACTCGTGTAATCTTGTTTAAATTGAGAGGATTGCAACCCGATTTTTTGATCGCAAGCGAATAAGGTTTCATCTAATGCCGGATTTTGAGCATCCTGATAATAAGCTGTTTGAATCGCCTCCAACATGCGCTGTTCAAATTGTAAACCCTGTTGTTTTGCCGCCAATAATGCGCGACAGGCGGGATAAGTTGAACGAATTGGTGTCGTTTTGTGCCAAAAATCAAAATTAAATCGAATTTCTGGACATTTTTGTTCAATACTGCGCCAAGCGTGTTGTACCTTTTTTTGGATATCTTCTGGCATCACTTCTTTGGTATCTGGAGCCAAACCACCGATCACAGTTTGAAAATGAATTTCAGGTAAAAGTTCGCTCCGCGAAACTTTTACCTGAAATGTTGTCTGTAAATTGTCGCGTAATTTTTTTAACACGGATTTGAAAGCATAACACCAACTACACATGGGATCATGAACATAATATAAGGTTTGTTTCATAATAAGGCTTTGAGACGTACATCAAATGAACGGAATCAGTGTCAATCAGTCAGATCATGACAATCAGTGTTCTATCTTCTTATTTTGGGTTGTGCGAAAAGGATAGAACGCTGATTAGACTGATTATCATGATTTACACTGATCGATAATTCTTAAATCAGAGTGAATCAGTCGGTAGCCCCTGGGTGTGATTAAAAGTACATGGCTTTTTTATTTTAAAAATAAAAGCTTAAAACGCTAAGGCCCCTTCGGGGTTGAATGTGAATAGCCCCAGGTGGAACCTGGTGTTCCTGGCCATGCCGTTTTAATCACACCCGTAGTCCCTACAATGGATGCATTAAAAATCAATGAGTTATAATATAAGAATATCAGCATGAACGATGTTATACTCATTCAGATTAAGCTGAGTTTTATGGTGATAGTCACTATTGTCTGTGCAGCAACAAACCGGTGCAACCCATTGAATAAACAAGGGGTGATAAAAATGACCTAAAAATCTTGCCGATACTTGACAACGACAGTAGGTATACAATTCCACGCAATACTGATAAATCATTACTGTATATAAATCTCGCAATCAAAATCTCGCAAAGGTGTGTTGACTTGTGAATAAAATGGGTTTAAATTGCCTCTGATTCAAATAGAGATAATTATGATAAGTTGAATGTACCGTTACTGTGCTTTATCCCTCTCACGCTTGCTAAGTCTATTCTGTTGATTTTAAAACCTATTTAGCTCGTTCTGCTCCTATCATCATGCATATGAGACATCAATTCTCCATTATACAACCATTTTTGATGATATCTGCTTTTAATCAAACTTCACACAACTCATTCCAATAGACTATGTTAGTAGAATTTTCGGTTTCCAATTACCGTTCAATTGGAGATGAACAAATATTGAGTTTAGTTCCTTCAGAAGGAAAAGAGTATTTAAATAATATTATTGAAAAGGGTGAATATAAAGCATTGAATGCTATTGGAATTTATGGCAATAATGCCAGTGGAAAAAGCAATGTGCTTAATGCCATTGAATTATTAGATAAACTCCTCTATTTATCGGCTCGTTCCAATTCAACAACTAAACTGCCCTACCAACCCTTTTTACTCCGCGAAGGATATGAATTAAAACCAACCAAGTTAGAAATCACCTTTATTCTTGATGAAAAACGTTATCGTTTTGGACTTGAGTATAATAAAAACGAGATAGTGAGAGAATGGTTCTATTACAAAGAAGCAACACTTATGGAAGTGATGTTATTTGAAAGAGAAGGTGATATCATTGAAGTCTCTTCCGAATATAAAGGTTCTCCTGAGTTAATTAATGCGGCTATTGAAGCGACAAAAGATAATTCCTTATTTATTTCAACCTGCGATATGTTAAATGTTGCCGGTGCCAAATTAATTTTTAAATGGTTTGACAAACTGGTTTCCATTAATGGTATAGAAACTGAGCGTGAAGAAATGACAACGGTTCATTTGTGGAAAAATAAGGAATATAGAAACAAAATTAAAGAATATCTCATGCTCCTTAATTTAGGTATCCATAATTTAGATATTTTAATTGAAGATATTGATATTTCAAAGTTCCTTAGCAACTTAGATGAAAATACGAAAAACAAACTAACCAAGGAGTTTCAGGGAACTCAAGGATTTAAAACGATTACCGTTCATCAAGCCTATAATAAACAAGGCAACACAACGACTCAATTGAAAAATTGGGATTTAGATGATCATGAATCAGAAGGTACAAAAAAAGCCTTTCATTTAAGTGGGCCTATCATTAGGACTTTGCTTGAAGGCGGTGTTTTGGTTATTGATGAAATTGAAGCTAAAATGCATCCCATGATGACCATTAATTCGATCAATTTATTTTTAAATAAAGCCACAAATCCGTATGGCGCACAAATTATTTTTGCCACTCATGATACCAATTTACTGACTTATGGCCCACTTAGGAGAGATCAAATCAATTTTGTCGAGAAGAATAATTGGGAAGCGACTGAGATTTATGCGCTTTCGGATTTTAGCTATTTTGATGAAAAAGATCAGTCCGAACGTCCTGATATCAATAAAGAAAAAAGCTATTTTGAAGGGAGATATGGGGCTATACCTGCTCTTGGTTCTTTTGTTGAAAAATTGGAGAAATGGTATGGCTAAAAAGGGAAAATTAAAGCAACATCATCAAAAAGGCGAAAGCAAAAGGCCTCTCAGACTCAAAAAATATGCTCAATTTTTTTAATTGTTTGTGAAGATGAAAAAACAGAACAGAGTTATTTTGAGCAATTTAAAAGCCAGTTTCCAGAAGGTACTCTGTATATCAGAACGGTTGGAACGGGACTGGATCCTAAAGGGGTTATTGAGCAGGCTGTAGAGAAAAGAGAAGCATTTAAATTAGAATTAGAATACCGCAAAGAAATTGATTTCGTTTGGGCTGTTTTTGATAAAGACGATGCTGATGAGAATGAAACCAAAATGAATAGATTTAATGATGCTTTTAAGATCGCTAAACGGGAAAATATTCAAATTGCATACAGTAACGAAGCGTTTGAATTATGGTTGTTACTTCATATAACTTATGTTGAAGAAAGTAAAGCTTTGTCTCGTAACGAAATCTATGCTAAATTACAAAGTCAAATTAGAAAGTCTGCTGAAAAATACAATGACTATGAGTATGATCATTATAAATCTAACAATATTGTAGAAATAATCAATGAAATTGGCAATGAAGAACAGGCCATACAAAAAGCAAGCAAATTGCTTGATTACCACCAAAATAAAAAACCAATTGATGCCAACCCAAGTACAAAAGTTCATCTTCTTGTTAAAGAATTACAAGATTGGATAAAATTTTACGAGAATTGAATGTTTTTGGGCTGTTTTACTTCCTATCACTTCGTTTCTGCGACTGTCGTTAAAAGAAAAACGGCAACCCATTATGGAATCCTATAGAGAAATAGTCAATATTTTTTTAGCCTAATTCGCCATTGCGACTGAAATGCCAAGTTAAAGCACTTGATACGAGTTGGCCATCTTCTTTCTTAAAGGCATGGCCTTCTAAAAACTGAAGGGGCCTGAGGAAAACAGTACGAAGTGTCAAGTGTCAAGTATGGACTATAACAAGCGATAGCAGCATGTATTAAGCCAAGGGCAACATCGGCGCGTGGAACTGAGCAAGCGCATTATGTTTGCGCTACCCATATTGCCGGATAGCGAGTGTGCTTTAATATAGAATATCAGCATGACCGATGTTATACTGACTTTTGTCAAGCTGAGTTTTATGGTGAGAGCTACTATTATCTGTGTAGCAAAAAACCGGTGCAACCCATTGAATAAACAAGGGGTGATAAAAATAACCTAAAAATCTTGCCGATACTTGACAACGACAGTAGGTATACCATTTCACGCAATACTGATAAATCATTGCTGTATATAAATCTCGCAATCAAAACCTCGCAAAGGTGTGTTGACTTGTGAAGAAAATGGGTTTAGATTGCCTCTGATTCAAATAGAGATAATTATGATAGGTTGAATGTACCGTTACTGTGCTTTATCCCTCTCACGCTTGCTAAGTCTATTCTGTTGATTTTAAAGCCTATTTAGGTCGTTATGATCCTATCATCATGCGTATGAGACATCAATTCTCCATTATACAAGCAGGGAAATGAACATGCGCTATATAGATAAATATCATTGTTGCAAAGCGTTTGATCAGTAGCTCATAAATAGTCGCCCTTCAGCTTGGAATAAGTTTGATGACAATATAAAATGGCTATTTTTATTTAAAATAATTATTTTGATGAGGTGTTTGATATGGAACAACCAATGATTTACAAAGCACTAGATGTCGCAAACTGGTTTATCGATCAATTTGATAAGGAATCGGGAGATGTCGTTACACATCTTAAATTGCAAAAATTACTTTATTATTCAGAATGTTGGTGTCAATTATTGCTTTACCGTGAACTCTTTTCTGAAAATATTGAGGCATGGGCGCATGGGCCCGTTGTGCGAGAGGTGTTCAATGAATTTAAAAGCTCTGGTTGGGAACCCTTAAACGTCAGTAGAAAATCAGTTGATTTTGATGAAGATGTCGTGGATGTTTTAGAACAAGTTTTAGAGGCTTATGGAAACGTCTCAGCTAAAACTTTAGAACAAATGACCCATCAAGATCAACCTTGGAAAGAGGCGCGTGGCTCCTTATCACCTGAAGCGCGTTGCTCAAATATAATGAGCAAAGAAAACATGAGAAAATATTTTATGAAAAAATATGGCGATCAATTGAATGGGTAAAAATACAAAACGGAAATTACCGAAAAAGCTGATAAAGCAAGAATTGAATGAACTTTCCGTTAGAGCCAATAAAAAAGAAGTTAAAATTTTGGGGTTAGTATCTGAAGAAATAGAAGCTAACGCCAAAGTGCCCAACATGAATCCTTATGTCGCTCTTAAGTATTTTAAAAGTGATTGGCAATGTTTTTCTGACTGGGAGTCACAAGAACTTAAAGAGTTTTCTTCGTTTCTTGAAGTTTTATCAAAACATACCTGGCAGCAAGTCTATAACACCGGTAGCAAAATTCCAAAGCACGGTTTGGCCTATACAAAATATGAAATAGACGAGGTTAAATCAGAGGCCATTAAATCAAGACTGAAGTCTGTCGAAAAAGAAATTTCAGAAGATATCAATTTCTTTGAGCTTCGTGTCAATCAAGATAAGCTTCGAGTTCATGGTTTTCAATCTCAATCCGCTTTTTTTCTGGTCGTACTTGATCGTAATCATGAAGTTTTTCCGATGTAACTAAATCAAAAAATCAGATTGAGTTGAAGTTTAACATCATTTTGATCACTACACATTATTAAAATCAATACAAAGTTTTTTGATGGGTTTCGCTTTCGCTCTACCCATCCTACGCTTGCTATACTGTCCACCGTCACAATTTGCGCTTTTGCATAGTCTAAAAATTGTCGTTAATCCCCATTTTTGAAAGGAGGAAAGCGCCATTAAAAAAAGCGCAATTTATGACGGTGCTAAGTATAGCAACTTTGTTTGTCCATTAACGTTTGCAAAAATTGAGGCAGCAAGTTTGCAAACTGACTTAAACATTAAAAGGTGATATGATGTCAAATATATTTGAGAATGGCTACGCTTTATCTATTGGTATTGGAGCAGACCTTCCAGTAACGATCAAAGACGCGACGGCAATTTATGAGCTATTAACAGATAGAACGAGATGTGCTTATGACAAAAATAATGTAAAGCTTTTAACAGAATATGAAGCTACGCGTGATGCTATTTTAGATGCTTTAGATTGGATTGCTAGTAAGTCTACTGCTAATTCAACTGTTGTTTTGTACTTTTCTGGGCACGGTATACAAAATCCAAATTACTACTTATTACCTTTTGGGTATAACATCTCAAAGCTATCTGAAACCGCAATTTCTGAATCTGAGTTCAGTAATAAAATTAAGTCAATTAACTCTAAGAAATTAGTTGTCATTTTAGATTGTTGCCATGCAGGAGGACAAGCTCAAGTAAAAGGTTGGAATAATTCACCGCTACCAGAGGAATTACTGATTGAGTTTAAGAAAAGTAGAGGACGAGTTGTATTAGCCTCTTCTCGTAAAGATGAAGTTTCATATACTGGAACTCCGTATAGCGTATTCACAACGGCGTTGCTAGAGGGATTTTCAGGATACGGCGCATTTGAACTAGATGGATATGCGCGTATATTAGATATAACATTGTGGTTAAGTCGAAAAGTTCCTGATCGTACAGAAGATAAGCAGCATCCAATCATTAAAGTCAATAACTTAGAAGATAACTTTGCCATATGTTGGTATGCTGCGGGTAAAAAAACGCAGTCTCCTTTAACTTGGGTGTCTAGTAATCCTATTTACACTACAAAAGAAGATATTGAGAGAACACAAAGTTATCAGTATAGGCTAAAGAACTACTCTGAAAACCTCCGTCTTATTGAAGAAAGATTGAGTGACTATATAGACTATACCGATGTACCTCTCCAGCTTCTTAAAGCAAAGAAACAAACGGAAAGAAATATAAAACAACTAGAAATTGAGTTGGCTGCATACAGGATAGGTGAAGAGTAAAATTATATGTTTGAAAATATCATTTTGGATAAACATATTGTTGTTGCCTCACATAGACGTTCTGGGACTCACCTCACCATTGACGCTTTGAAAAATAATTTCCAACAATACAACAATATGTATGTATCAATTACAGAAATGTATAAGAATCGCCATAATCCTAAGTTTATCTCAGAATCAAGGAATTTATTAAGATCCTCTCGGATAATAAAAATGCACTCACATGGAAATATAGAGGCTTTTTATGGTGATTGCCCAATGTTGTTAGATTTGGTCATAAAATTGCTTTCTTCAAAAATTATTTATGTATACCGTGATGGAAGAGACGTTTTGACCTCTTTATACTTTTATACCAAGAAATTTGCACCAGAATTTTTTACAGAAAGCTTTAAAGAATTTATAAGGGCAACAAATAATTTTGACGCACATACTTACCATGGAGAGATGAACAGAGTAGAGTATTGGCAGTACCACTTAAAAACATGGTTTGAATTTAATCGAAACAAAGTTTTTTATGTTTCTTTTGAAGACCTTGTTAAAAATTATTCAGATACGTTACTTAGAATTAGCAGCTTTCTTGAGCTTCCTTTGTCTGATAATAGAATAGATGTTCGTATTAGTAGTGCTTCAAGTTCTAATGCTAAAATTAATTCTAATCATGAATTTTGTAGCACATCGGTATATTTCAGAAAAGGTGTTATCGGAGACTACAAGAATTTATTCTCCAAAGAAGATTTTGATTTTTTTTACTCAATAACATAGGTAGAACGCTATGCCGCCGCAAGATTATGAAACTATATTGTCGAATTTAAAAGGTAATTTTCGGATGATAGAAGAACGATGTTCTAAATATATTTATGAAACCGATATTCCATTGCAAGATATAAAAGAACGTGAACGCATAAAAGAGCAGATTCTTCACTATGAGTTACAGCAAAGTGAAATCACTATCAATAATGAAGAAAAAAAGCACGCTGTTAGCACAAAAAGTAATCAATTTAACTCTATTGTAAGTAGAAAACAAGAGATGTTAGAATCAGTAGAAGCCTATTTAGATTATGGCGATTATATCAGTGCAAAAAATCTTCTATTAGGATACTTGCCATACAATGATCTACCAATTGATATGAAGTTACAAATAATAATCATTGAACAAAAATATGGATTAATTAATGATGCAAGAAATCATATTGATTATATATTTTCTCATAATTTAGAGACTGTTCCTACTGATTTAAGAATTCAATTAAATATTGTAAATTTTAAAATTTTAAGCCAAGAGTTTAAATTTGATGAAATCATAGCAAGCTCTAATAAACTTATTTCTTTGCTAACGGATAGTGAATATGATAGGTTCTTGTGTCCTGTATATAGCCGAATAGGATTTGCATATGCCGTAAAATATGACTTAAAAAGCAGCATTAAATATCTTGATCTATCTTTAGCAGTAGCACAGAAGTACAATGAAAAGCATGCTGAAATTACTAGCAACATGTTTCGTTCTCTTACTCATCTTTTTCGTTGGGTAGATGATGAATTTTTTGACTCTGCCATTAATAATATTGTTGCAACACAAAGCTTGTATTTAACATCTCCAACCAATATTAATCTTTGGCAAGCTAACCGCCTTAAGTCAACAGTTCAATGCTTATTTATAGAAGCAGCTTCTTATTTACTTAGAAGAGATGATAGAGGATGGATTCGCTTAGTTATAGCACATATTCTCACACAGAGCGCAAAGTCGCACCCTCATGCAGAAGGATATTCTGAACTATTAGCTATAATCCCTGGAGACGACCTAAGAAACCTAATTGAATTAGCTATTTATTCAGATGATTTTCATAGAGACAAATTCCAGAAAGAATTTTTATCTTCGGTATCAATGTACCTAAGGGACTGTCAAGAAGTTGTCTATCAGATTAGAAATCCCACTGCTGGAAGCTGGAAGAAGCTACGTAAGTTAATTAATAAACTGGATAAGAAATATAGATAATAAACACTCGATTTTCTAGTTTTTTTTAGCGCACTGATTTATAAAGCTTTTTATGGCACAGGTTCAGTTCAGTGTAAAAACTATAAAAATCAACAGGTTAAAATAATGCACTCAAAATAGGCTAATCGCCTGGTTGTATCAAGGCAAGGAAAGCCTATTTAGGCATTAGGTTTGTATTGAACTGAACCAGTGCCCTTCAGTAGATACGTGTAAGAATGAACTACAGGAATGTTTTATTGCCTCAAGGACGTTCAATGTTCTTTTAATGATTAACATGAAATTTTTTAGGTGTTTTGATTAGACATTATATCGATTTAATTTAAATGCTTGATTTTATGAGTTCTCTCAAAATGATAATATTATATAAATAAATCAATGAATTGCGTTAAATCGGTATAAACTCTAATATAAAATTGTGGAAACTAAGATATAAAAAAATACTTTCAAAACGAAATTCTTGACATTAATTTTATATGACTATAGCTTCTCATTGTTTAAGAAAACACACTCAAGATAAAATATTTGATATCTTATCAACGTATAGAATGCTTGAATTTTTAAGAGGTTCTTGGAAAACAGGCACTTTCCATCTAAATTCATCTGGTAGGTATTCCCAAAGTGACATAGATATTCTGGTCTATAAAATAGATCAAAGCAGGGCTAAAATTATTTCAAACGCCATAATGCAGGATACACTTTTACTCTTTGATTCCCCTCTTGATGTATCTATCCACCCTGAAGACTCTTTATCTAACTTGAATATTAATGACTCTAAATTAATAAATATTGCTGAGTATATCTTTAAATACAAACAATATATATTCAAGAACTCAGGAAACCTTGATTATATTAAAGTAAAAATAATCTTCTTTTTATTACGTAAAACTGTCGATGACAGTTATACATCTATAACGACTCGGATAGATACAAAAGAAATAAAACATGCCCTTAACGTAAAAATGGGATTGGAGTCTATTTTCCCTTTAGAGTACGCAAAACAGCTTATTTATACATACGGAAATCAGTTTGCTTTTGATTTTCTAAAAAATTGCCTTGTTAAGGTTCCTGATGAAGATTTTATTAATTTTATTACAGATGAAATACATAGCTCTAAAACAATTGATAGTTGGTTGCAGAGCTATATGTTAGAAAAACTATGTCGGTATTAACATGCAACACTTATTTCTTGGTACAAATTATGGGCATGGTTCCTCTGTAGCTCTCATAAACGATCTGGGTGAACTAATTTTTGCAGTAGAAGAAGGGCGATTGATAAACGAGAATAATTCTAATAAATTTCCTATTCACTCTCTTCAATTAGCCTGTGAAAAAGCTGGTACAAGCCCAGTCTTTTGGGCAGAAGGCTGGCATACATATAGAAGGCTTTTTTACAAAGGTTTATTTCAATCTCTGAAATATGGTTGGCAAGATCGAATTTACTTTACTCATCGCTTACTTAAAGAATTACACCGATTTTATAATGGAAGATATAACTATAAGGAATGGTTGAATACATTACAAGCTCAACGTGTTTACCTCTCTGGACACCATTTAGCCCATGCTTATAGTTTATTGCCTTGGGGGCTCCCACCAAAAAGCCTTATATGGGTAAGTGATACAACTGCTGAAAAAGAGTCCATATCAAGTTTTTATTGGTCAGGTAGGCGCATGCTACCTATTTTTAGCAGTATGTATCCACACTCAATTGGCTCGATTTATCATCAATTTGCTTACCATGTTGGTTTTCCTGGTCAAACAGGGCCTGGTAAATTAATGGCCCTATCATCTCTTGGAGAACCACTTTGGAGAAAAGAGTTGGAAAGTATTGGTGCAGTAATTGATGGTAGATTCTATGTAAATTTAAAAAAATATCCTGCATGGAAAATAAAAGGAGGGTGGTTTGATTTTGCAAATCAGCACTCTAACAATCTTTTTAAGAATGAACTCCTTAGCTCTTATCAAAACTACGAACTTGGCATTAATTTGGCAGCATCTATCCAAGAATGGTTTACCAAAACAACTATTAAAGCCATTTATCAAGTAACTCATAAAGTTAGAAAAGAATTTAAACTTGATGTTCACCATTTAGGACTTGCAGGTGGAGCAGCATTAAACTGTTTAGCCAATGGTAATATTATTAGGAACATAGGTGGACTTGATATTGAGTCTGTTATAGTTAGTCCGTGGTCAGATGATCCAGGTACAGCCATCGGCGCAGCGGCTTGGATATGTCACCAAAAGTCCCCTGATATTGTATTTAAGCCTGCTAGTGTATTTCTTGGCCCAACAGCCTGTATTCAAACAAAAAAATCTATATCAGAAAATGATATTAACAGTGCTGTAATTGCTTTGATTAATGGAAAGCCTATTGCTCTTGTTAGTGGTAAGTTAGAATTTGGACCTCGTGCATTAGGAGGTAGGTGTATATTAGCTAATCCACAAGATAACGACATAGTAAAAAAGCTTAATACACTAAAAAAACGTCCTTCATTTATGCCTTTTGCTCCAGTTGTCCGCGATGAGGACTTTGCAGTTTACTTTAACGGAAAGGGTTCAAGTAATATGGCATGGACCGTTTCTGCTAAAACTCACACGTTAAAGTATATTCCTGCTGCAACCCATGTGAGCCGCGAATCAAGAGTGCAAGTATTAAAAAAAGGAGAAGCTATACTTCTTTATAAAATCCTCACAGAATTTAAAAGCAAAACAAATTGTGGTCTGTTATTGCTCACATCGTTGAATGGTAATGGAGAAGCTATTCCAGCCAGTTTAACCGTGGCAGAAACTACTGCTCGTCGACTTGGGCTTGCTGGACTAATATGTGATACAGGCTGGAAAGACTTTAAGGATTCTGCGCATATTCCTTAATTCACTATTCGGTTACAGGATAGCGAGCGTAGGGTGGCTAGAACGAGATGAAACCCAGCATTCCTCTTATCCTAATCAGCTAATTGATGGGTTGAAGAACCTATCAAGCTTTAAATTGCACACTACTCGACATGAACTCACAAGACGACCGTAGGTTGTTGTAATTCAGCGAGCGTAGGGTAGATAAACGTGTTTGCCCATCATTTGTGTGTTCATCATTTTCAAAAGCCTATTCTGGCCCAAGTTTCAGGATAGCTTCTATGGTTTATTCAAGCCATTTTAGGGTTTTAATAATTGGGAGTTCAATAATGGAAAGTATAACTCTTTCGCAAAATTTTCAAATCGTTATTCCTGACAATATTCTGGAAAAATTACATTTACAAGCCGGTCAACAGTTTATTTGTATTACTGAAAATAATACGATCCGTTTGATACCTAAAAACGATATTCAAGCCTTTCGTGGAATACTCAAAGATGCCAATCCAGAAAACTATCGAGATCGACCGGAACCATGAATAATAAGTCTTATTTAATAGATACTTGTGGCTGGATCGAGTGGTTTATGGATTGTATTTTAGCCGAACAATTTACGCCCTATTTCCAACAATTACCCAATATTATCGTACCGACTGTACTACAATACGAACTTTATAAATGGGTTTGTCGAGAACGGGACATTGATACAGCACAAGCCCTCATTGAACTGACTAAACAAGGTAAGCTTGTTGTGCTGGATACAGATTTAGCACTATTAGCCGCAAAATTGGCCACTCAATATCAACTGTCAGTAGCAGATGCATTGATTTATGCCACGGCTCAACAAGAAGAAGTTGAACGGATTACTTCTGATAATCATTTTTCTGATTTACCAAACGTTTGCTATTTTCCAAAATCGTGGATACCCAGCAATGTATGTAGCCCGTAGGTTTTCGTTCGCTAGCGGAAGTAACGAGCGAAGCGAGCGAACGAAAGGTTATAATTGAATTATCATCGACTTTTGTTGGATTTGAACTCAGTCAGTCCAACCTACAAACTCTATCTTATTTCCACACTCTTCGTGTTACAAATTTGAGAACACCTACCATCAACGCCAGTGTCATTCCTTTAACAAAGTTAAATATTGAGTCGATAAAAATTGAATCAACTTAGGAATTGAGATATTTTGAGTACCAAACCCCAGTTATCAGTTATCAGTTATCAGTTATCGGTTATCAGTTATCAGTCAACTATATATTGAATAGGTTGCTCTCCATTGTAGATCAGGGTGCCTTCTTCGCTGAGACGATAACCGATGTAGAGGGTGTATTCACCTTCTGGCGGGGTGAGTTGAAGTACGTGTTCTAGTGTTTCGGGTAGTGCGTCGTAAGATTCTACGGCTTCTAAGTGGCTTATCGAGCCATCCCATGTCAACCACTGTTCGCCAACTAACATCTCAAACCCTTGGGCGTTTTGTTGAATGATGAGCAGTTCACCGGCCTGTTGAACATGGGCCTGATCTAGGCTGATGTGGATTGAGAAGCTGAGGGTTTCACCGGTTACCATGCGCACGGGTTGGGTGTCAATTTGTTTGACGGGATGTGTCAGGCAGTCAAATGCCGTTTGTAAGTTGTCTACGGGGTTGCCGAGATTGTCTATTCCTGTTGCTTGGCTTGTGAATCTCATTTGCCATCGTACCCCTTCGCCTAGCGTGACGGATTCGCCTAATGTGACGTTGTGAGCGATGATGACGTTATCAAGGTGGCTGCCGGATTTGATGCTGAGGTTTTCTAACCACGCGGGGGCTTGGGCATCTCCTATGATACTGCCTGACAGTTGTCCGCCTGTAATCTCAGTATTGGGGGCTAACTGCACATCTTGAAAATACCCGCCCACTTGACTGCTGTTTCTGATGTTGCCTGCTAAGGTGCCCCCTATAATCGACATGCCTCGAAATTCAAAGTCTTTCAAGGTGCCTTCATTTTCAATATAGCCGCTGAGAATCCCACCCGTTAAGAGGGCTGTTGGTGTGATAAGAGAATTAGAAATCAATCCTTCATTGTCAATCTCGCCTTCAAAAATCGCGTGGCTCATACTGGCATTTTCACCAACCACTACGTTTCCACTCAAGATTCTATCCCCTGCATGGCAGACTTGGTCAATTGTACCTTGGTTTATCGAACACAGTCTGGGTAAACTGACATAGGGACTTGCTGTCACGACGGGCGTGTGAGGGGTTTGGTTGAGTGTTAACATGACTTCAACGGTTTGTATATCACCGTTACTGCCGGTAATGGTGACGGTGCCGGTGTATTCGCCTATCTCCAATCCAGTCGGTTTAGCGGTTATCTTGAGTTGTGATGGCGCAGCATCACTGATTGCCAGTAATTGTAACCCGTTGACATCACTGATGGCTGTCCAATTGAGGCTTGCTTCACCCAAGTTATTGATTTCAATGGTGTCTGACAAAGCCTCGCCATTGCTCAGTAAGTAGACATTTCGACTGGAAACGGCTAATCTGGCTGGCAATACGGCGGGGCGATCCCGGAATATCTGCACTGTGATACTGGCCGTGTCAGTCAGCCCGTCACTGTCGGTTGCGGTTAATGTCAGTCTGTGTTCACCGATGGCTAAGTTATCGGCTAACAAGCGGTGATTGCCTGTGCCTAATTCGCCATTGCGACTGGAATGCCAAGTTAAAGCACTTGATGCGAGTTGGCCATCTTCTTTGTCAAAGGCATGGCCTTCTAAAATGAGGGTTTGTCCAGTGATGTAGAGTCCACCGTCTTCGGTGAAGAGGCTGGCTGTTGGTGGCTTACCGACAACCGTAAAGCTGCTATCTGATGAGTCTAGTTTTGTGTGAAAACCATCGTTAGCCCATACGCGGATTTGGGCTTCTCTCGCGCCGGGGAGCAAGCTGGTGTCTAAGTTTAGACTGGTTCCCTGCCATTGGGCAGCCAGCAGTTGCCAACTTTGCCCAGCATCGACACTGTATTCAATGGTGTAATTCAAAGCGTCACCATCGGCATCATGGGCTTGCCAAGTCATCGGGATAATGCCAGTTTCGTATTTTTCGCCTCCGTTGGGGCTGAGAACAGTCACATTGGGGCGGTTTGCTGAGGCGTTGCGTGTGGCGATTGCTTGCCCTTGCTGCATTATCGCTATACGATTCATTGCCGCTTCTCGCGGTAACAGCAATTCAAAGCGATAACTATTCTCTCCTGATGTCATGTCGTCGGCATCATTAGGAATCAGCGTGGGGCCAAAAGGATAAGCGGCTAATTCATTGCCTTGACTGTCTTCAATGCGTACCGTGTAGTCGCCTGGTTCTGGAGTGGCCGTGCGCGTTTCGGTATCAATGATTCTGTCTATTTGCCCTTGATTGGCCGTTGGCAAAAGTTGTCCCGTTATCAACAGGGCTTGGGTAATGGGTGTCTTGCCACTTCTGGTTTTGGCGCGATTACCGCGTTTGGTATTGGTGGGTTGCCAATCAATATACCGACTTATCACGCTATGAATATAACGGTAATGGTAAGGTGAGGCAATCCAGCCTTGCATGACGGATTTATCGGCGGGCATAAAAAGACGTTTGTCGTGGATATCGAGACGATAGACTGCCCGATCACCGGTCATTTCTAAGGGATAATCTGCGGAGAACGGAAAATCTATGGGCTTATTCCGACTATTGGCAAAACCCATGTTGTGTCCCATTTCATGTGGAATGACATAGCCAGCCACTATGCTACAAGCACGATTTCCGCCCACGGTTGCTAGTCCAGCAATATTGCCTTGAGAACCAAGCGTTAGGGCATGATAATAACCGGGCCTACCGATTTCGGCTTGTTTTGAGCTTAATCCATTTAACCCCTTAGTGATGTGTTTTTCTGTCATCTCAGCGACAATGGGGGTGGGATGATAATAGAAGTCAAGCTCACTCAAAGGATAGGTGGCGACAATGTTGCGTTGGGCAAAATCTCTATTGGCTTGACTGGGTGCCCGTACTTCACCTGTTTCGGAGTTTATCCTAACCACATCGACAAAGGTGAGCGGTAAGATGAAGTTTTCGTCAAAGCTGAGGGTGGCTTGGCAGTCGTGTGGCTCGCTGGCATTTTCTTGACAAGCGACGGGTTGATTTTTGCCTTTAAATTTAAAGGTGATATTGGGCTTTAACCAGGCTATGGGCACTTCAAACAGAAAACTGTCGTTGAGATGCGCTCGATTGGGATTGGGGATCACATCAATAGAACCGCCGTTATTCACTGGGTTCAGTTCGCCAATGAGGCTATTGCCTTGTTTGACTTTTAATGTGGCTGTCATGTTTTCAATGATCTCATCTGTGCGACTGCGAACATGGGCACGTACAAACGTTTTGCGTTTGAGGAACAAGGGTACGCTGTTCAGTAAATCTTGCACGCCTTGGGTGATTTCTAAGCCATATAGGGCGATTTTGCTGTCGTCAAATATCGTAAAGCTTACCTGAATTGACTGTGAAGTGGTGCCACCAGTAATGTTAATCGTCGCGGTGTGCGTGCCGACTTGCGTCAGTTGACTGTCAGCAATGATCACATCGACTGTTGCGGGAGTTTGTCCACTGGTGGCGCTGAGTAATAACCAATTTTGGTCGCTCGTGGCTGTCCAAGGCAGTTCGCTTGCTCCACTGCTTCTGAGTGTGAAATATTGAGCGGCGGGCGCTTCGGCACCTAACAGCATTCCATATTGCAACTGGGTGCGATTCGGGATAATTTCAGGATTATCCGTGATATGCATGGTTACTGGCACAATAAAATGACGCGCCGGGATTCTGTCGTCATAAACCTTAATATTGGTTTGGTGAATACCGACAGCCAATTCAGCGATTTTTGGCCACACGTTGTAGCTTTTGTATGAGGCCGTCTTGGTTTGGTTTGCCCAAGTGATCCATTGTTGCTTATTATCCACTCTGGTGAGGTGAGGTGTTCCCACATAATTGCTCAAGGTGAGGGTTTGGGGGGCCGGATTGACACCGCCTAACAGTGCTGAAAAGGTTAAGCTGCTCGGTTGCACATCCAGTGGCAAACTTTGTGGTTCTGTCACCGTCAGTTGGACATCAAGGGTTTGTGGGCTATTGTCGGCATGTTCAGCAGCTACTGTGATATGTCCAATATAAATACCGCTCACCAATCCACTCAGATCGGCTGAAACGGTGAGGGTGGCTAAATCACTTCCGGAGGCTTGACTTACTTGTAACCAGTTGTAGCCAGCCGGTAAACCGGCATTGTTGTGCGTTTCAACCGTTGTCTCAATCGTCCAATTGAGGGTACCTTGGGCTGCGTTGCTCACGGTAAACGTTTGAGAGGGCGCGGCTTCACCTACTGTACCGGCTAATTGCAGGGGCGTGGTTGGATTGAGTGCCAGTGCGGCTTTGTGAATCACTTCTAAATCAAAGCTGAAAGTCGTACTGGCATTGCGCGTATCGGTGGCGATTATCTGGATAGCTTGGCTGATAGCTAAGTCAGCAACCGTGGGCGTACCACCGAGTTCTCCGGTTTGGGTGTTAAAGGTAAGCCATAACGGTTGGTTTTCAATACGATAACCGGTAATGCTATCGCCGCCGTCGATTTCGGTAAAGGGCGAAACGGCCGTGTAGGGTATGCCGACATAAGCTGTTGTTGTGACAGTACCGGTAATCCTAGGCGCGGCGTTGACATCCATCACTTCAATCTGAAATGCGGGCAAGCTGCTGGTATCAATGCCATCAGTGACGCTGATGAGAATGGGGGCTGTCGTACCGACTTGTTCATTTAGCGGTGTACCGCTCACAAACCCAGTGCTGGTATTGAACTCTGCCCAGAGGGGCTGATTTTCTATACGGAAAGTCAAGGTTTGTCCATCCGTATCAGTGACTGTGGGTATAAACTCATAGAGGTTACCTTCATCAATACTTAAAGGTGGGGTACCCGCGATAACGGGTACTTGGTTGGCAGCCATGCCAAATTCATAAGCACCGAGATCACATTGCCCATCATTACGGAGAGATTTGCGTTGATCAATCGTTATCACCGTGCCATCAATCGCCGTACAGTCAGCAGCATTAATAGCGGGGCTACCGGCATTGAGTGCAAATGTCAGGGTTTCCCCCCCATTGTCTTGCAATTCACCCAATATGGGATCACCGAGAAAGCTTGGGCTACAACTGCCATCTGCAATCAAGTTGTTCAGATTGCTAGCCAGCACGCCAGAGCAATAGCTACCCGTGCTATTGGCAATAATGCTGTTTTTGAGATGCAATGTGGCGGTTGAATGGTTTCCAAGACTACCTGTTTCGGCGGCATTTTTGGCGCGATTACCTGAAAAGGTGCTGTGATTGATCGTCAGTACACCACTGCGATTGTAAATCGCGGCACTGTGACGGTTAGCTTGGTTATTGGCAAAAGTACTGTTGTTGATAGTCAGCGTACCCTCGTTACGAATGGCACCGCCACCCCAATAAGTATCGGTGTTTTCAACAAAGGTACAATTGTTAATGGTTAATGTCCCATTATTATGCAATCCACCCCCGGCATTATTACTCCCTTTAGTTATCGTCAGGTTATTGAGAGTAACCGTTCCCCCACTTTGAATTTCTATGACGCGCACATCACCTATGCCATCATGATTACTATCGCCACTGAGCGTGAGATTACGTCCACTGCCCTCAATGGTGATGTTTTTATTTATGAATAAGGGGCTGGCAAGGTGAATCGTTTGCCCAGCAATACTGATATCAAAAACCAGGGTATCACCCGCATTGGCATTGGCAATCACTTGCCGTAAAGAACCTACGCCATCATCAAGGGTATTGGTGACAAGGCTACCCGGTAAGTTAGGCACATCGGTTTTGACAGTCAGATTAAAGGGCGATAAAGCAACCGTCGCACCCCCAAAGTCTGCGACGCTGATCACAATATTGTGAGTCGTGCCCAAACTGCCATTGCTCGGATTGCCACTGAGTTCCCCAGTTTGAGGATTGAAGTTTGCCCAAGCGGGCTGATTTTCAATCGTGAAAGTGAGGGCATGTCCATCGGGATCACTGGCCGTCGGTGTGAAAGTGTAAGCATTACCCACATTGAGGCTGGTAGTGGGTGTACCGGCAAGGATGGGAGCCTGATTGACTTGTGCGCCGACTTCAATAGCACCCAAATCACATAAGCCATCTTCACGAACATAATCGCGTTGATCAGAATGATGGATAGCGGCACAAACGGTATTATCGCCCGTATTAATGGCTGAGCTACCGGCTAAGAGGGGAAAAGTCAGCGTATCACCGCCATTATCTTGTAGTTCACCCAGCATAGCCTCACCGCTAAAGCTTGCGCTGCAACTGCCATCTGCAATCAAGTTGTTCAGATTGCTAGCCAGCACGCCAGAGCAATAGGTACCCGTACTATTGGCAATAATACTGTTTTTGAGATGCAAGGTGGCGGTTGAATGATTACCGATAGTACCCGTTTCGGTAGCCTTTTTGGCGTGATTACCCGAAAAGGTACTGTGATTGATCGTCAGTACACCACTGCGATTGTAAATCGCCGCACTGTGACGGTTAGCTTGGTTATTCGCAAAAGTACTGTTGTTGATAGTCAGCGTGCCATCATTACGAATTGCACCGCCACCCCAATACGTATCGGTGTTTTCAACAAAGGTACAGTTGTTAATGGTTAAGGTACCGGCATTATGCAGTCCACCCCCAGATTGATTATTACCTTTGGTAATCGTTAGGTTATTGAGGGTAACTGTCTTGCCCTTTTGAACTTGCATGACCAGAATATTGCCCACACCGTCATTATCGCTGTCACCACTGAGCGTGAGATTGCGTCCATTTCCATCAAGGGTGACGCTTTTATCAATCTCTAAAGTTGTGGCAAAAGCAATCGTTTGCCCAGCAAGACTGGCATCAAAACCAATCGTCTCCCCGTCACTGGCATCGGCCAGTATTTGGCGTAAGGAACCCGCACCACTGTCTTCAGTCGTTGTGACGATTAAGCCGGCAATATTGGGGGGTAGAGTAGGGGTAGGCGTACTGACAGTATTCACGGTGATCTCAAAGGCTGGCAAGCTTACCGTGTCGGTGCCATCCGAGACACTTATAATAATATTAGTAAAGGTACCTGCTTCAGTTGGCGTACCGCTTAATTCGCCCGTCGTGGCATTTAAATTAGCCCAAGCGGGTTTGCCAGTAATAGAAAAACTCAAGCTATCACCACTATCACTATCATTAGCCGTAGGCGTAAACTGATAAGGCGTGTTCACATCGACAAGCGTCAGGGGAGTACCAGACAAGGTTGGCTTGGTATTTTGCACAACTTGGGTATACGGTTTTTGCCCAGCAGAATTGCCTGGTGGATTGTAATTACACACCCAAACGTGTTCATTAGCACAGGCCGCTTTTCCACAACCGACTTCGGTGGTTTTTTCCCACACGATTTGAGTGTAATGTCCACACACTTTATCTGGTTGACAAATGTTGGTGTCATAATCGTAGTCCGCTTTTTCACTGCCCCAGGAATCCACGACACTTTTTGGCGTTGGTGAAGTGCCACTTGCCCAATAAATATTTTCACCGTAGGGCGTATTAGGATTATGTTCAAGTTTGCAAGCTTGATCTTGCAAAGTATTAGCCCAGGTTTGAGCCGCATTAGCCAATTCAGAATGCCACGTTAATCCGTCAACACCGACTTGTTGTCGCCATTCATTATGAGCCGCTATCACGCCACTAAACTCAGTCTGTTCTTGAGTACTGATCGTTACCGTTACCGTAAAAGCCTCTAGGCTTACCGTGTCAGTGCCATCCGAAACACTGATCGTTATACCACTGTGTTCGCTGGCACTGTTTGGCGTACCACTTAATTTACCCGTACTGGTATCAAAATCTGCCCAATCCGGTTTAGCGGTAATTGAGAAAGTGAGACTATCGCCATCACTATCACTTGCGCTGGGGGTAAAAGTATAAGCACTAGCTGCGGTAAGCGTCGTTGTTGGCGTACCCGAAATGCTCGGTGCATTATTGGGCATTGCCATCACAGTAAGACTAAAAGCCGCTAAGTTAGCAGACGCTTTACCATCGGAAACGGTAATCGTTATACCACTGTGTTCGCTGGCACTGTTGGGCGTACCGGTTAATTTGCCCGTGCTGGTATCAAAGTTTGCCCAAGCCGGTTTACTGCTTATGGAAAACGTTAAACTATCACCATCACTATCACTCGCCGTAGGGGTAAACGTATAAGCATTACCTACGGTAACGCTAGTAGCGGGTGTGCCAGAAATAGTGGGCGCATGATTACTGGGGGTTGGCGCATTCACCGTCACGGTAAAAGCCGCTAAGCTGGCAGAATCTTGATCATCTGAAACCGTAATCGTAATACCACTGTGCGTACCCGCACTGTTTGGCGTACCACTGAGTTTACCCGTGCTGGTATCAAAGTCTGCCCAATCCGGTTTACCGGTAATCGAAAACGTTAAAGTCTCACCCTCATCATCATTGGCTGTGGGGATAAAACTATAAGCCGTGTTGGCAGTCACACTGGTTTCAGGGCTCCCCGCAATCGTGGGCACCTTATTAGTAGCCGGCACTAAATCGCCTTCATACGCGCCCATATTAACCGTGCCATGAGAAATGCGTGGATTACCGTCTAAATCGGTGGACACGCCAGAGGCAATGAGACTATTATCACCGGCCGCGATAGCGGGAGAACCCGTATTAAGATGAAAATCGCCCGAGGTAGTTGGGGCACTGGCCGGATCAATAGACGTGACAAACTTCGGATCGGCATCAAGATTAGCAGTACCTGTCCAACCGCCTTGGATAATAGAATGATTAATCGTGCTTGTTCCGTCTTCATCAAGCACTTGAGTCTCGGTGGGGCTGTTATTCCAAATAATACAATTATTCAGAGTCATACTCGTGCCGGTGCGAATACCAATGGCACCGGCCTCATTGCCAGCCAGATTGCCCACAATCGTCACATTAGTTAAAGTCGGATGACTATTGCCTTTATTCGTGATCGCGCCGCCAGACTTGGAAGCCTTATTGCCACTAAATAAAACATTATTGAGTATGGCATGACTGCTATACTCATTAATCATGGCCCCTGCCCAATAAGCTCTGTTGCCTCGAAAAACAACATTCGTCAGAGTGGGGCTACTCTGAGATTGATTATACATACCCCCACCACTCACACTGGCACGATTTGACTCAAATCTGACATCAGTCAAAGTGGGGCTAGATTTTTTGTTAAAAACGGCACCCGCATAACCCTTAGCTTGGTTATTGCTAAAAGTCGCATTAGACAAAGTGAGATGGCTACCATTCCAATTTGCCATGGCAGCACCGTTACCTTGAGAAAAGTTGTCAGTGAAAATGACATTTTTCAGGGTTGGACTGCCGGCATCATTGTACATACCACCACCTTGATGCTGCATAGCGGCACTATCACCATCGGCACGCCCTTTAGTCAGGGTAAAACCATCAACAATAGCACTACTATCGGTACCACTACCGGTTAGAATGTGGTAACTGTTATCAGTATCGTCACCTTGGGCCCCAATGTCCCCACTTAATATCGCAGTATTGGTTTCCCAAAGGCGTTCAGAAACAGTGCTTTCCGTGCCCGCAAAGCCAGCATAAATCGCGACACCGCTTTTCAACTGAAAAGTCGCGGTTCGATCAGTATCTGTTGTGGGTACATAAGTACCCGCGGCAACCCAAATCTCGTCACCGCTAGTCGCACTCGTTAAGGCCGATTGCAAATCAAGATAAGCATCAGCCCACGACGTGCCATCATTGCTGCCGCTCGCATCGTCATTCACGTAGACAGTACTGGCATACGCTACGTGATTGACAAGGAAAAACAAGCAAACAAATAGTCTTGGTAGACTTGTTTTCATAATAGTCATTGTTTCTTACACGTTGATTAAGTTGTTTATAAAGTCAAACCATAACTACAAGGATTTGATATAAGAAAGGATAAACCTGGGGTGGGGAAAAGGAAGGGGCGCATTCCCAAAAAAAGGGTCATTGCAAAATGAATTTGGAACGTAAATCAAACGCAAAATAACAGGCATTCCAGTCAAACGCAAAATGAATTTGGAACGTAAATCAAACGCAAAATGAATTTGGAACGTAACATCAAACGCAAAATAACAGGCATTCCAGTCAAACGCAAAATGAATTTGGAACGTAAAATCAAACGCAAAATGAATTTGGAACGTAAATCAAACGCAAAATGACATGCATTCCAGTCAAACGCAAAATGACATGCATTCCAGTCAAACGCAAAATGAATTTGGAACGTAAATCAAACGCAAAATGAATTTTGCACTCACGACCAAAATTAATAATGACCCTTTTTTTGGGAATGCGCCCAAAAGGAAGTTCCAATGGCTATCTCAAATTGTTCCCGTTTTTATGAAGTTCATAAAAAACAATCAGTTATGTTCGTATTGTTCGTTAACGCACAGCACATAGTTAATTTTTAATTGTTAACGAATATATACTAATCGCCAATCATTTCAGTGAAAATAGTTTTTTTAAATGATTGGAACTCCTTATTTAATAAGGCTTTTCAACATTTTCACGGAGTTGATTTCTACTTAGTATAACTCATTGTTTTTTATGGAGGGAATAAAAACGGGATCAATTATCGTTTCGCATAAAGAACCTCCTTTTTACCCCCCAAGATAAACCCCTAACTAGACACCTCATTTTTCTGAGTATACCCATTAATAGAAATCACCATAAACAACAAATACAGGCTGATTTTTATCGACTTTTTTAACATATTTAAATTTCCTAGTGCAGGAAAGCGGAAATATCCAGACCACCCAGCCAACAGCTAAAGCAGTTGTCTAAAAGCTAAAGTCACTTAAAAGTGACTAATTATGCTTCAAATTTTTGCTAAAACGGGCAGCTTTAAATGGATTTTGACTTCCAAAAAAGCGCAAATGATAACTTTTAACAGTAACGTTTTTTGACAAAAATGATGCTAACAATAATAATTGTGTGGATGTAGTCACCTTTATGTGACTTTAGCTTTTAGACAACTGCTTTAGCTGTTGGCTTTAGTTGGCTGGGTGGTATGATCATTTCCGCTTTACTGCACTAGTTGCTTTGAACATTAATTTCATTAAACTTGATTCTCGTTTCGCACCCTCTATAGCCTTTCCCGATTGAATGAAGTTTAATTGTTTGTTACAAAATCATTTCGCGTAGGCCTTTGGAGTGGCCACTTAGCGATAAATTCAATCAAATTAACCAAATGGCCAAACTCAACGAGGACTATCGCAAAGGTTCCCGTGAGTAGCTCGTAGTAGGTTGGACTGACGAAGGAAGTCCAACAAAACCCAAAAATAAATTGAGTTTTTAACATGATTGTTGGACTTCGCAAGCTTAGTCCAACCTACGGGCTACAATCCGTCAAATTGTATACGACAGTTTTATCCATTTGATGTAAATCGAATTCAATTTGAATTCTCATGTAGGGTGCCCTACTTTAATTGGTGAGGTTTGTCAGGTCATTTAGAGCCTTCGCCCGGATAATTACACATCTACCTCATGCATATTCCGCACACTCCATTGTTGAACATGCGATGAACCGTTTTCTAAAGTTAGCATCCATTTGTCTTCTGCAAATGCCTGAGTGATGCAGAAGAAACTGCCTGCTCCAAGAACAAAGTTTCGCGTATCTTACAGTGCGTGAGCTCGGAGGGCTAACGCACCTTACCCGGTTGAGGAGGAACGAATGCCATTGGGGATGGAGCCCGCTATTATATTATTAGTCATGCCTTTCACCTTGTTGATTTGCTGTTGTGTTTTGATGTTTAACTAAAGGCCAAAGCGCATTCCCCACTCCAGCAATCATCCCAGAATAAAAAAGCCCCATTCCTGTAGCAACACAAAAACGCAGTAAATAAACTCCGCTGATAGTAATTATGCCAGGTATCATACTAATGGCCATGTTTTTCTCCATAGTGCCTTCAAACTCATCCACTAACTGGAAGAGTTGCTCCAATCGACTCAAGGTTCCATCCATAAAAATGATCTGTGCGGTATCAGTAGCGGCACTTGAAGCACCTTTAAGGGAAACAGATACTTGCGCCGATTTCAGGGCAATGGCATCATTAATGCCATCACCAATAAAACAAACAAAACGGCCTTCTTCACGTAATTGCTTCACTAACGTAGCCTTATTTTCCGGCAGAGTTTCGGCAACGTAATGCTCGATATCCAGTATTTTAGCCATATTTCGAGTCGGGGCTTCATGGTCCCCTGAGATAATATACAGTTCTATACCACGCTGTTTCAGGTAGCGAACAACACGTTTGGCTTCTGGACGAAGAGTAGGCTGCATTTCCAGGATACCTGCAAGCTGCTGACCTATCGCGACATAGATGAGGGAATAACTGTCCCGTTCCGCCTGCAGTTGGATGGTACGAACGGTTTCAGGCAACTCAATACCTTCGCGTTCTAGGAAACGGGCACTGCCAACCCGTATGACTTTTTTATCAATCTTTGCTTTAATGCCATAACCAACTTCATAACTGGCATCGTCTAGTCCAGGTAAATCTAGTTGTTCTTCTATCGCTTTGGCTTGTATGGCTTTAGCAGTGGGATGTGGCTGACGATATTCGGCAGCAGCAGCATAACGCAACACACTTATTGTATCGAAACCATCTATCACATGAATATTGCCTACAGTTGGCTGTTCCAAGGTTAAGGTACCAGTCTTATCAAAGACGACGGTATCCACTTGCCGCAAGGATTCAAATATTCGCCCATCCTTAACTAGGATAGCATTTTGTGATAGGATTTGCAGATAACTCAATATACTAAGCGGTCCCAAGCCTTCCATGGTTGCCCCTAGTGCAGCCCATGTGACAGCTAACGCAGGCTGGGATCCCAACACAAAAAAGGTAAAAGCACTGATTCCCAAAGTGACTGGCACATAGCGATTGGCTAGTTCACGCCCACGAACCATCAAAGTTTTACTGTAACTTTGAGTCTGGTTAAGTATCTGGCCAATCTTGGCGGCTACCGTGAGTTCACCGCTAGTTTCCACTTGAATGAGAAGGGAGCCAGACAGCAGCAGAGTTGAAGCGAACACTGGAGCACCAACTAATTTTTCGATTGGCTGACTTTCACCCGTCAGGATGTGCTGGTCAACCTCACCCATTCCAGAATGAACTACTCCATCCACAGGAATGACTTCTCCAGAGTTGACAACTATGATATCATTGGGTTGGATGTCATGGAAACTGATTTGGATCTCGACATCATCCTTCAGTACCCAAACATTGTCAGCATGTCCAGTAAATACCTGGGTTAACTGTTCATTTGACTTGTTTTCCACCCGAGCTAAGATTGCTGCAAAAAAACTACCAAGGAGTCCCATGGCAGTCGCCAAAACCAAGTGTCCGGTGATAATCAAGCCAGCCATTGAGACGGTGGCAATCAGAGGAACCGTCAAGTAACGTCCTCCCTTGAAATCCTCCCTGAGAAGTTGAAGGAGATGGCGTGACAGATAAATAGCCCCCATGCTACCAAGGACAAAAAAGGATGGGTAAACACTACTCAAGAGAGCCAGTCCTATGGCACCAGACGAAAATAGAAAAATTCGCCTTTTCTTTCGATGTTCTTCTTCAATAGATTCACGTAATTTAGGATCAAGACTCATCTGTAATTGCTGGCGACCATCTACCAACAGCGCATTCTTGATATCCTCCAGTAAATGGACAGTACTAAAGGAAGTTGCTGATCTTCTGGTTGACTCTTCCTTCCTAGCAATGGGTTCTAATTTATGTTGTATTGTTCTTTGCTTCCGTCGCTGTAAGTACCAATATCCTCCAGTACTCACCAACAAGAGTTGGATCAGCATGATTCTTGCTCCTCAATAGTAATTATTTTCATGAATCGTAAGCAACCATCCTTTGATGACTTTATGAAGTCAAATAAATCAAGTTCCAAGCTCCAATTTTCATTTATCGTTTAGATTCTTCAGAACCGAACGCAACTGGTTGCTATGTTCAAAAGTATACACGGATTCCAGCGCTGCTTCCTTTATATATTTTGTCTTAATACCATATTCCATTTGCAAAAGAAGAGGAGAGTAGAATCGTTCAAAATTATAGATAAACATGGGCGTTTGTTTTAATTCACCGAGTGATATCCTTGCAAGCACATCAAACATTTCATCAAAAGTACCAACACCTCCGGGGTAACAAATAATCGCATCTGTTTCCATCAGTCGTAGTTTTCGCTTTGACAAGGAATCTACCAATATTTGTGTATCAGATTTGTTGCACACTATATTTGGATACTTTTCAGCGAACCAAACTGGAATCACAGATTCAATTTCCATGCCCTGTGTTCTGCATTGCTCGGCAAAAAAATTCATGTATCCAATATTGGTTCCTCCATAGACTAGCGTGTGGTAGTAATCCTTAATTACATCAACGACATTCTCAAAATCAGGAATAGCTCCCTCTATAGATTCAATTTCGGTTCCAGAACCAAAAAAAGTTATTCTTTTCATATCAATTTCCTTTGTATTTCACAAAAAGCACAAAAAGTATAATATTGTATTTAAATACTTGGGGTTTGTTTATATCCCAGGATAATCGTCCGTTTTTACATTGCAAATACAATACACTTTTCATCTCCTAACGGGCATTTACGTTATAAGTAAAATAAACGTTTGAATATAAAATTTTAAGTATTTATTTTGCGCCTCAAAAACGCTCAATAAATCAGGGTCAGCTAGCTATTTTGCCAATGCCATATAAGGAAATTAGATAGAGCCGTTAAATGCCTGCCCGATTTAACGTCTTCATTTGCGCTTCAGTCAGATTTATGTCCAGACAACCCAAATTCTGCTCAATTTGCTCAACGCGACTTGCGCCAATGATAGGTATGATATTTTGGTGCATCAGCCAAGCGATAACAATCTGATTGAGTGTGGCATTTAGCTCTTCAGCAACTGCTTTAAGTGCTTCCATTCGGACATCCGAATCAGCATGCTGGTATTGGGGCGGCAAGGGACGATCATTCCGCATATACGCGCCGTGAAGCAGCGGTGAGTAGGCAATCAACTGCAAGTTTCGGCTTCGGCAGTAATCAAGCAGATCGCTATTAGTGGAGACTTGGCCACCGAAATTGGCATTTACCTTCGGTCTTAAATAGGTATATCGCTGTTCTACGCAGGAATGAAGCGGAAAACCATTGCTCAAACTGACATTCCGGGCTTCTTCCAGACGCCATGCCAGAATATTGCACGCACCGATGCATCTGACCTTACCGGCTTTCACCAGCTTATCCATCGCTTCGAGTTGCTCTTCAAAAGGCGTAGACCGGTCATCCAAATGGGTATAATACATATCGATCGTATCAATACCCAGCCGTTTTAGGCTTTTTTCGGCTTCCATTTCAATGATCTTTGCTTTTGCGCCCATCGGCACATCCTGATAGGGAACACCCACTTTCGTAGCAATAATAAGCTGATCGCGGTTTTTTCGCTCTTTTATCCACTTGCCGATCAGCGTTTCTGATTCTCCGCCTTTAAATCCTTCAATCCACGCTGCATAAAAATTCGAGGTGTCCAGAAAATTTTCCCCCGCTGCGACATACCGATCGAGTATGGCCGTAGAGGTTTCATAATCGACCCGGCTGCCGAAGTGATCCGTTCCGTGACACAGGGTACTCACTTCAAGTTCATTGTTGTTTCCAAGCGTCTTCTTTACCATTGCTTCTCCTTTTTATCCTAAGCAAATTTAACATTTGGGCATCCTTCACGAAATTTTAGTAAAAATAGAATTTTTTGGTATATAGAGATATTTGAGTTCCAGTATCTCCTTGCTGGGCGGGTTTTGTAAACCCGCTCGCAACATTTTAAGACAAGCCGGAAAAAACGTTCAGGAACTGGTTGCAAACTTGTTCCCGCATCGTTCATTTTAAATTGTGCGTAACTCAGGTTTTAAGTATTTTGCGCCTCAAAAACGCCCAATAAATCAGGATTAGCTGTTGCCAATGCCACATGCATACCATCTATTTCAATGGCAACTTTATTAGCAATAGCCCACTGATGCACTTCCCTAGAAATCGCTAATTTTTTTAACGACATGGTAACTAATGCTGCGTAGGCCTGTTCGTGACTGATAGTCTGCGTATTCATATTTTCTGCAATACCACGAGTGTCCACAAGAGTATATTTGTCATTTGCCACTTTGGTTACCTTTAGTGCTGGAAGAGTTTCCTCCTTTTCAGGAGGAGAAATAACTCTGGGATCATTAATCTCTTCCTTTGGTAACCATTTAGATCGCCATAACGTTATCTCATTTTTAAGCTTATCAATAATCTCCGGATTTTCCAGAGAACCACTATCATACTCACAGGTAAAGCGATAAGCTATTTTTCTTGGGTCCACATGTTCTGGTAAAACCTCAGAATAAGAATCTAATGGCCTTAGATTTTTGATGCCAAATTCAGAAGGTTTGTAAAAATACAGGCTGAATCGTTCAATTTTAACACTAAATAATATAGGCGGTGTAAGGTGATGCAACAGAGGAAGATAACGTAATGTTTCTTCATAGTCCTCTTTCTGATCTCCTGGAAAACCGTACAATAGATTCCAATTGATCGCAACATCAAATATGCGTGCATAACGCATGGTGGCTATATTCTGAAAGGTTCTAATACCTTTATTCATACGCTTTAATAAAGATGTTGAGATAGCTTCTATACCCGGTTGTATTATATCTACCTTTGCCTCTTTGAGTTGCCCCATCTGCTTTAGATTGATGTTAGACCTCTGTTCATAAAATATCCCAAACTCATTAAACCTATCTTTTATGAGAGGCAAAAATTCCGTGTAATAAGATTGAGGCATGATACTATCATACGCCGCTAGTATTTTCGCGGGATAAGACGTGACCAGTTCTTCTAATTCCTCTACAACACGGATTGGTGATTTTTTTCTATATTTCAAATTATTACTATTAAGACCGCAGAAGGTACATTGGTGCTTCTCTCCCCACCAGCAACCTCGACTGCTCTCAAATGGTATGCAAAGATCACGAGGTAAAGGTTCAATTAAATACGATAACTGATCATAAAATTCTTTATAGTTTGGTGTTGGAATCAAATCCATATCAAGGCATGGTAAACTTCTGATAATTCTATCTTTTGATAAATTACCAGCCTTCATTTGTTTAAGGAAAGTTGGAAATACAATCTCACCGTCACCGGAAAAAATGTAATCAATAGAAGCACTCAGTGATGCCACACCCTCAGCCATATCTGCTGCACAGTTTGGTCCCCCTATAATAGTTATTGTCTCAGGAGACAAATCTTTAATAGCATTGAGGAGCGCAACACTTGCAGCTGTCTGTTCAAAACTAGTGCTACATCCTACAACCTTTGGAGCTTTACTGACCACCAGTTTTGCTATATCACTAACCCAATGTTTAGCTTCCAGAGCCAATGTTTGAAGATCAGAAAAACTCAGTACACAATTGTCTTCACTCTTGGAATAGTCTCTTAACATTGCATTGAAAGCAACTTCAGCATTTTTGCCCAGCAGTGAATTTCCGTATGCAGTTTCAGCAAACAGACGTTCAGACAATAAATAACTTGGGCTTAGATAAGAAAACATATTATTGATTTCTTCACCAATCCAAGCACCAAAGGCGATATTACCATAAAAGACACTCACTCCGGTACCGGCGTACTTTGCAGCACAAGCCTGTAAAATATGGAGAGCCAAAGAGGGTCTGTCAAGGTGTGCAACAGGTGGTACAATAAGAATGACCTCTTCTGTTTGGTAAGACTCAAACATAGCAATCAAACTTTCTCTGGCTTTAGAGTCATTCCAAGATTCTAATTTAGAAAATATGTTCATTCTAATATTACGGTTTTTCCTTGTTAATTTTATTCATTACCAAATACGATAGTCTCCCTGTAAATCACAAAAATAGGAGTTTTCGTGGGTAACAGCCATTAGAGACTTGGGCATATAAAGATAATCAACACGGTCTCCCAAATCGACCGTAAATAGGCCCAAGTTTTTAAGATAGAAACCGAGTTTTTCATTAAAATGGGGAAACAAAAGGAGCTTAAAGCCCTTCTCTTTGCCATAATAAAACAAGAAGTTCACAAAATAATCTACAATATCGCCAGCTTCGGGATATATCCAAATATCATTGCACTGAATGATGCCCTTCTTCTGGTTTTCATGAACGACAATATAGCCTAATAGTCTTTTGTTCTTGAAATAACCAAAAACTGTCATCTTATGATTTCCATTAGCAAGAAGCCAGTTGATGGTATCTGCATCGCGTGAGTTGGTGGCTTGGTATATTTCTTTAGTTCGTGTCCACAGATCATCGAAGCAAACACCCGCCTCTGTGACTTGTTCAATTCCAGACAATTGGTTTTTATTGGCGTGGTATCCCATACTCAACTTATCCAAAAACTCTCGTGAGAGCCCTTCTATATCAGCTTCACGGATGTTCCAACCATCCTTTGAAAGTTGGTGCATCGGCACCAGAGGCAAACCCGATACAGTTTTCTTTCCATCATCACTTCCCCTCGGTATCAACGGAATTTTTAACTGTTTGATTATGTTTAAAGTGGTTTCATTTGGCGTGGTAATGAAAACAGGGGAATTGGGAGTTCGCAATAAATGGAAAAACAGTTTGATCCCATGGTTTCTATGCTCAGACGCTACAAACCATGATGTCCCATTACACGCTTCCACTATTTCTCCACAAAATTGGAATTTCGTGGGAATATTACCCAAAAAACCTACGATATCGTCACCTTTCTTCAGTGCCCACCCTCGTACCTGATCAGAAAAGGAGAAAAAGGCTGGATTCTCGTCCCACCACACCTTGAACCTATTTTTCCAGAATTCAGGCAACTTTCCGTAATGTTGAGTCAGCAACGAAGAGATTCCATGATAATCGTCCTTTTTTACATTGCAAATACGATACATCTTTCATGTCCTAAGTATTTATGTATGCCACAATGAGTGGCTAAGTCAATCATATTGCCATTTTTCGATAATGCCAGCAATCCCTCTGAAAGTACGGAACTCATTAGACAGTATAATATCCGCAGACAAATTGATACCAAAAGAAACTTCCAGTCTGCGAATAAATTCAATCAATTGAAATGAATCAAAATAACCCTCATCTTGAAAATCTACATCTATTATCTTAGTATCATTAATTTCGATCATAGGAGACAAATCTGCGGCGATTTTTATCAATTTATTTTCTATGTCTTTGGCCAAAAGTAACTCCACTAATGTGACATTGTTCAAATGGGGTGTTATTTGACAAAAGACACCTTCGGGTGAATATAGGTATTTCTATTTTATCCTTAAAAATTATGAACATAGTGCCAATTTCGTATTTCACCCTAAGGTGTGTTTTCTCATATAACACCCCAAATAGAAAAAAAGCTTATCTCCTAATTGGTGAACCAAGGTTTATCACTTTTCTTGGTATTCCCATCCACATGGGAATACCAATGAACCGTCGGTAATTTAGGCAAAAACTTTTTATATGATAAATCATTATAAGTGAAAAATATATGATCTGCGAATAACCTTGCAATTACAGTATTCTCAGCCTCAACAATTGCAAAATATTGTTTTGCAAGGACCATAGCTAATTCACTCGTAGAGCATCTTTTTTCAGCTTGTAGGATAAATAATTCTTGATGCCCGAATCGTTTCCACTTTTCTGTAAATCCAGGTTGATTCACAGAATTCACGACAGCATCAAAATCAAGCCCACTTTTTTCCCATATATGACTTAATTGGATCGTTTTAATTTCTCTGCTTTCAGCTTCTGACTGAATTGCAGCAAAATATGCTTCCATGATTTCCGTTGGCACCCTATTTACTTTCACATGGATATCCGTAAGTATTAGCGTAAAATCAATGGACTTTCTTCCCATAAGCTCATTTATAGACACTTTGATCATTTCTATATTATCCAAGGCTCCAATATCGAACTTGTTAAGCTTTGACCTTTTCCCCCCCCCCCAATAAGCAATCATTCCAAGTTTTTCACCTGACAGAATGGATTTTTGAACCAAACGATTAATCTCACTGTCGTTCTCACAATTGGCTCTTCTGAATTTAGGGATGTTAAGTAACTTGATTACTTCGGAAGCTCGTTTTCCTCCAACAATACTTTTTAGTTCATTGATATTAATCTTACCCATTGAAGTTCTAGGAAACTCTCGCATGATAACATATTGATCTGGTAGCTTATGCGAAGATAACCGACTGCGAAGATAACTGCGAAATTCCGACACATCTTCCTGTTCCTTGTCCTTAACTAGGCAAGCTAATATTACTTTTTCACCGAGCAGCTCGTCTTCTACACCAAAAGCACAACAGTCCACAATATTCTCATGTTCTCTCAAAGCATCATTGACCTCTTCAGGAAATAGGGTTATTCCCTTGCGTTTAATGATATTTTTGATTCTGCCAACTATATACAAATGCCCATCTTTACCAAAATAACCGATATCTCCTGTCTTAAACCAACCTTTAAAGAAATTCTTTTTCGTGAACGTTTTTCGGTTATAGTACCCTTTCATTACTATGTCTCCGCGAATAAGAATTTCCCCCACTTTTTTATCTCGGTTATCCATTTCTTGATGTTGTGTATAAGCAACCTCTCCTACGGAATCGTACTCCATAATTTTTATTTCGCAACAACTTATTGGCAATCCAACACTTTCAAAATGTCTCGGCTCTTTCATAGGAGTCATTGTTGCCCAAGTGGTCGTTTCCGTAAGCCCATACCCCTGGTAACAGGGAATACCAAAAATATCCTCAAAGTGTTTCCATAACGTCTTACTTAAGGGAGCTGTGCCCACCAAAGCATGACTCACATGAGAGATATCATGATCTGCTCCAGACGGAAAAAGCTTTAGCAACATTGCCATAATAGATGGAGTAAGACTAAGAACATCTATCTTGTTATCAGAGACAATTTTCCAGAAAAATTTACCAACTAATGGTCCGAAAAGAGAAGACAATACAATATGAGCTCGACTTAGAACACAGGCAAGACCCGTCACCATTATTGCGTTAATATGATAAAAGGGCAGAATGCACAAGAAACGTTGATTCTCCTGATACTTATACATTGTTGCAAATGCATTTGCCATAGAATACAAATTGTTTTGAGATAGCACAATCCCTTTACAATTCCCTGTCGTACCAGACGTATAAATAATTAAAGCATCATCATCTTTATAGCACTCTTCATCGGACAAAGGAAGACATTTCAATGTTTCCTCTCCAGTGATTGCAGGAAGGTTACTTTTCTTCAAAGCAATTCGTTGTTTTCCTAAAATCGACAAATCCTCCATACCTTCTCCATAGAAGGTAAGTTTCGGTTTGGCATCCATCAGCATTGACTTTATTTCTGATGGGTGGTTCTCTGGGCTGATGGGAACAAGAACTGCGCCCACCGCTGAACAAGCAAAAAACAGCGGATAAAACATGGCTTCATTTCTTGTCACGAAAGCCACCCGATCTCCTTTAACCACCTTATAATCGCTCAACAAATGCCGTATTGATTGAGTCAAGTCATAAAGAGTCTCATAAGAGTATTGTTCGTTATTTTGAATATCGGTTAGAAAGGCCTTACTAGCTGCCTTGGCCTTTGCGTTTGTTAACATGCTATAAAGTAAATTCATTTTAATTCATACATTACAGGTAAATTTGTTATGAGAGACACGGTAAAAAAACTCGCCTCTTATGACTTAAACTTAATTATAGGTTGTATGAGGAGTTCCACACCTATAAAAGATAGCATTACACAAGATGTTTCATACTCGCCTTATCCTCAAACTATTGCACTGAGTATGACTCACGTTCTTAACTTTTTATACTCATCAGGAACCAGACTTGCGTCAATGACGAATTTTGCGTTGAATACGAGAAAATCCATCTGCACTCCCAAAAAGCATTCAACGGCTTGCCGTGGCGTTTCTACTATGGGCTGCCCCATCACATTGAACGACGTATTCAGTAAAACACTCACACCAGTAACGGACTTAAACGCCTCAATCAAGTGACGTAAGACTGGATTACTTTCTTCCGTAACCGTTTGAACTCTCGCCATTCTATCCACATGCGTCACAGCAGGTATAGAATCAACTTGTTCTTTCCTTGTTTTATAAGTCATCAGCATATAGGGGGATTCTTGATCACCCTCAAAATAAAGCTGAAGGTCTTCTAGTAACACTGCCGGCGCGAAGGGCCTAAAATCTTCCCTATGTTTCACTCGGTCATTAATAATATCCTTCATCTCTGCGGGAAATGGCGAAGTCAATATGGATCGATTTCCCAATGCCCTAGGACCAAATTCCATGCGTCCGTTAAACCAGCCAATAATACGACCATCAGCCAATTCCCGAGCAATTTTTTGAAAAATGTCAGGATGGGTTTGATAGGGCAAACCCATTTCCTTTAGACAAGTCTCAATCTCTTTGTCACTGTAAAAAGTGCCCGTATAAGTTCCACCTGGCCTTTTCTTGGGCAAGTTGTCTGCATGAAGATAATAATAACGCAATGCCGCCCCGATGGCAGTCCCTGCGTCATTAGCCCCAGGTTGGACAAATACTTTCTTAAAATCACATCCTCTTTGAACCTTGCCATTTGCCACACAGTTCAGGGCGACACCGCCGGCCATGCAAAGGTTAGGACTATTTGATATTTCACGCAAATGGTTCACAGTGTGAAGCATCGCTATCTCTGTTACCCGCTGCACTCCAGCTGCAATATCCATATGGCGTTGCTCCAACTTGTCCTGTGGTCGGCGAGACGGACCACAAGCCTCTTCAAATAATTCTGTCAACCAGAATTCTCGACTGAATGGAAACCGTAAATAATCCAAGTTTAATGTATATTGGCCATTTTCTTTCAGCAGTTGTAAAATATTATCGAACACTTCCCTGTATTTTTTTCTCGAACCATAGGGAGCAAGCCCCATTACTTTTCCCTCATCGCTATGATCTTTGAAACCCAGATAATTTGTCACTCCTGCGTAAAGAAGGCCAATGGAATGAGGAAAATTGATGTTTTTATCCTCGTATATATTAATCAAATTTCCTTCCGCATTACCAACGGCTGAGCATACTATCTCTCCCATACCATCAATGGAATATAGAGCACTATTATTGAGACCTGAAGTGTAATAGGCACTCGCCATATGGGCTTCATGATGCGGACAAAAGAAAATATCTTGTTTAAAATCAAGTTTTTCTTTTAATATTTCTTCCAAACCCACCATAGATTTTACTATATCCATTTCCTGTAACAGGACATCCAGTGTTTGGGGGAAAGAAACTAAATTATACTTAAGAAACTTCTCCTTAATAAATGCCATTGGATCGAAAGATACGCATACCGCATCAAGTTCACTACTCTTCACGTTAGCATACCGCAGACTCGCATCAATAGCTAGATTCGGGAAACTGGAATCGTGCTTGAATCGGGATAAGCGTTCTTCCTCAATGGCGAAAATCACTTCACCTTTCCGTATCAGTGCTACAGATGAGTCATGAATTCCTTGATTAATTCCTAGTATCAACATTTTTATACCTAATTAATGGTTCAACATCTCAGTTGTTAAGCTAATTATTCTATTCATACTATTTTCTTTAAAATTCGGAGAATGTTTTCTGAATTTGTCTTCTCGGTAATACTCGTACCTGCCGGGGTAGCATAATATTTGTCGATAAACCCTGTACCAACTGAATAGACTCTGCTTAATATATTTTTTGCATTTGATATCATATATTTATCTTTTTTGGTCAGTTCGAGTTCAGTGAAATAAGGTATGTTTTCAATGAAGTGCCAACCAGAATCAAGTAGTGATGGATAGTCAGGGTTTGTTCGTTCTGATACTACGAGAGCCGTCGAAGGCAAATCGCCTTGATTTGGTACAATGAGATTAATATTGTCAACACTTTGTGTTATTTTCTCAAATTCCTTGTATCGCTTGGTGATTTTTCTCTTTATTTGACCATAGCGAGCAAGTTGGGCAAATGCGACTGCAGCAGTCATCTCATTGACGCGAAGAGATAGTCCTTTTATGTAGTCATCTACAGACGCTTGTCTTTTTCCGTTCTTAATCACACACCCTTGGTCGTGAATCTGGCATATTTCCTTATAGAGCCGTGGATCATTCGTTACAGCCATCCCTCCCTCCCCTGTACTGATAATCTTGTGGTGATTAAATGAAGAAAATGCCATGTGACCAAATCTTCCAGCATAGTTGCCCTTAATTTTCACACCAAAAGACTGCGCGATATCTTCAACTAGATCAATGCTATTTTTATTGCATAATTTAGCAATTTTTTCGATATTTTGCTGTCCCCTACCCATCAAATGGGGAATGACAACCAATCGCGTCTTGCTGCTTAATTGTTCTTCTATCGAGTCGACAGTTACCTGAAGTTGTTCATCCAGTGTCGCAAATCTGATCGCCATCTTATTGAAAAGGAGAGCAGAATAGTCAGCAACCCAGGACAATGGTGATATGATAGCTTCGGAGCCAAGCTCGTAATTTCTAGAAACCAAATACGCAAAAAAAGCAGTTGTTGCCGATGGGAAAGTCAGACATTCGCGAACATTCATCATTTCGCATACTTGCCTCTCGAATAGATAGGCATATGAACGTCTATCTCCTTTAGGATACCGGAATAGATTTTGTGAGCATAGAACCTCGTTGACAAGGAGTTGTTCTATTCCTCCAATGAGTTGATTACCTAGTGCCATTCGTCCTCCAGATAGAGTTGGGAAAAGTTTTTATGAACATTCTCCAGTACAAATGTGCTCGGGTGCTCCAACCAAAGCTTTATAGCATAATGTAATGAACCAAGAGAACTTGGATCAAAAACATATTCGCGCGATCGGATATTCTCAGAAATTCCGGTCTTGTTGGAAACAAAACTTATTCGATTCACATCAATGGCGTAATGGGGCATAAGACAATAGGGATCATAAAGTGATGGCACAATGAGTGCCGATGCCCTTGAAATTTCTAACCTTAATTGATCCAGCGATACTTTATTTTCCACTTGCACAAAATCAGTAACTCCAAGCGAGTCAATATGTTTCTGAAGTGATTCAATAAAGGAATTTCTCTTCAATGTCCCCGTTAAGTGATCATATTCTTTGCATAGAATTTGGAGATTAAACCCTAACCCTTTTTGTTTGGCTAACTCAACAAGCAATGGTACCTCTTTACACAACTCAAAATATCCTTTTTCATGGACAGCCCGTCCGCCAGTAATAAAATTCAAAATTTTGTTAGCATTTTTGTCTGGCCTGACTTCATATCGTTCCTTTTTGGAAAAAGAAATTACACTAATGGTATCTCGCTTTTTACCTAACTCGTTCTCATAAAATTCTTTGTCATTGGTACTTTCCACAACAGTGATATCACAATAATCAACAAGGTGGGATTCATAGAATTGAGCCATGTTCTGCTCATTCCTATCAAGCGTTGATTGCTTAATATGATCATCGCCTGCAACAAAATTCAAGCGGCTTATTGTCAGATACGGAGAAAATATCTTTTTTCCATTCATTAATATTTTTTCAATACATTCCGACGATAATACAATACCTGACTCCCAGGAGTGAAAGTGAAAAATTGGATTGCCCAATAGGACTAAATTTGTAAGGGCAGCTTCGATCTGAAGCGTGAGTGCTTGCTCTGCTCCCTGCAAATTACACCGTTCTTTGGCATATTTATAGAGAAAGTCAGGGATCTTGACAAGTACTATATTTCGTTCAGATCTGTTGCCACTTGAAGATAAAAACGAATACTCAATAGAACTCACGCGGTCGAAGGTTAATATTGCATGATTTGTCCGTTGATTGGTTCGTTTATATTCATTATCAGTAAGCATTAGTATTTCATATTCAGTACCATTTTTAACGGGATTCTGGTTTGACCAAGGCCGTTTAAAGCATCCAAATGCAAAATGTACGATACCAATAGGAATGTCTCGAATCAGGTTACTTGAAAATATTGGAACACTTTTTGATATCGTTGCATAGGTTCTAAGACGATACTCCATTTTTTTAGGGCTGAAATTCCAGTCAATTCTTATATGTTGATTTAAATGGGCATAGGCAAGTGCTTTCAGCGCAAACACTACGTCATGCAATTCCTCGTACTTCTCTTGATATTTATCAGCTTCTAGGAATTCATCTATTTCTTTGATAAGAAAAGGTTTTAACTCGTTAGCAGTCATCCCCACACTTTCAACCAACATATCAATATTCATTATAAATACCTAATATTTGTTCTTTACTCAGTTTTTTTGGCTCCCATAGAATGGGCTTGTCATATTTATTGCACCACCATAGCTGTTCTGCCAAAGACTCGTTATGCTCAATATAGTGTCCGGGCAGATTGCGGGCATGAAAATACAATATTCTCTCCTTTGGAATACAATCTCTTACATCTTGGCAATGCAAATCAGATTCGATTAGATTTTGAAAATCAATCACAAATCCATACGCAGTCGAAGTAAGAATCGACTCGATAGCAGACATAGTAGATTCCCACCCGCCGTGTATTTCGATACCAACTTGCATAGGACTAATCAGTTCAGCAAATTGAGCTAGTCTACTTTCGACAATTTCGTTAGAAACAGAAGAATCCCCGCCTATCATAACACGAAACACAGAAGCACCAAGAAACGCTGCTTGTGACCACTGAATTCGTAGATATTCTAGGTATTCATTAAACTCGAACCCGGATGTACTACAGAAATTGGTCGTTCCTGCATACGCTACCTTTCCCACCAGATTGTTTGAATAAGCATTGTTAACACTCGTTTTCAGTGCTTTTATAGAAATCTCTCCATCAACTAGATCCTTGCTGACTTCAAAATAGCCTGGCTTGACTGTCGCTAGATAAGTCTCTAGTTCAGCAATTGAGAAATCTCGTGTTGCCCATCCTGAAAGAGGTAATTGTATTGTTCGTCTCATGAAAATATTCTCTTTCCAGCGGTTGTAGCTCACTAACCACTCTCCGGTTTCTCCTTCTGAGTGGCACAAATGCTGAGCGGTTTATCGTCTTTATGATCATCATTACAATTTTTATTGGTTTTTCATTAATATGTATTGGAAAATATAGTTTTTTATCAGCGAATATCCAACCTACCCTCATATCGGCGTTGGTGACGGGTGTTAAACTAAGCCCCCTACGTCACCGTAAAGGACTCGTCTTCAGAGCACAAGCCATGAGACTGATCCCGAACACGGCTCCTTTCCCAACTATTATTATTTGACTGTATTCCACTCACCTATAT
>Ga0136651_10000044_pt1 | contig 54476 bp, 53 predicted proteins | sample Mar14236cmmetaG_FD_94867 | JGI IMG/M metagenome (GOLD analysis project Ga0136651, IMG submission 94867) | Marine hydrothermal vent microbial communities from Guaymas Basin, Gulf of California to study Microbial Dark Matter (Phase II) - Marker... ... | reverse complement strand
CTGTTCATTTCCGCTGATGAGTTCATCAAACACCTCGTGATCATTGATCCTGGCATTGGTTATTTCTGTTTTCCGAACTATGCCGGAGTCCTGATCCACTCCTATATGGACCTTGTATCCGTAACAATATTTCTTGTTTTTACCCTTTCCCTTGGCACCCCATGCAGCATCAGAATCCTTGGCTTCTTTCCCTTTTGCTGGTGGTTTAGTAGAGGCCTGATAGAAAGATGCGTCAATCAAGGTGCCAGTTTTTACAATAAGCCCTTTTTGTTTAAATTGTTTGTTGATTTCTTCAAACAGGTCATCAGCCAATCCTATGCTACCAATGTAGTTTCTAAAGTTGCAGATGGTGGTCTCATCTGGTCCGGTATCAGCGATATCCAAACCGAGAAAGATCTTGAAAGAGATCCGGTCATTGATCCGGGCTTCAGCCTGGGGGTCCGACAGGTTGAACCACTGTTGCATGAGGAGTATTTTGAACATAAAGACAGGGTCATATGCAGGTCTACCGGTATTAGAGGGGTGAAGATTGGCAAATTTCCGCCTTATTGGCTCCCAATCGAGCAGCTTGTTAACATTATGCAACCAGTTGGTCTTATCTAAGCATTTATTGACCTGGAGTTGCGCAAATGATATTTGATACTTTTTCTTCTTTATCATCGTTATCTCTCCTGAATTGGATTCAGAGAGATTATATAATATTGAGTAATATATAGCAAGATATTAGTATTAGGTATGTTTTTAAATTAGCTAGAAAGTTTCTCAGAGGTCTCCTTGAAAGTATGCTAAGTTTGACGAGTTCTATTACAGCAATTACAATAATAAATATTCCAAGATAGAATTTGATCCCTTTCCCATTTGCCATAACTTCAAATATTGATTGAAGAATTTATATATGTTTCCTGTGCCTTACAGACAAAGTTAAGTTTTTTTCGACTCGTTATCATGACCTTATAAATAAATACCGTCTTTAAATCCGTATATGCAGGTTTTACGTTTAGAAAAAAAGAGGCTGCTCCATTTTCTGGATGTGGTGAAAAAGGGCTTTGAGATCATTGCGCCAGTAAAGTCCGACCTGGTAAGATTCTCAAAAATATACCATGCAGAAGAGATCTATCTTGAGAAGCAGTCCTACTTTCCGGTAAAAGAGTACTTCTTCAGGAAAGAAGAGACACTCTTTCAGTTCAGAGGTACCAGTATAACAGTACCGGCATACGCGGCCAAAAAACGCATGTTCTTTGGTTTGAGGCGCTGCGATCTGAATGCGATAAAAAATCAAGACATAGTGTTTATCGGCGATATGGGAGATCCCTATTACAAAGCAGCGCGGGAAAACTCCTACCTGCTGGGATATCACTGCAATACAGCCCCTTCACCCTATTGTTTCTGTGGATCATTGGACCTTGTGGATTTCTTCGATCTCATGTTTTTTGATAAAGAAGATCATTTTTTGGTAGAAGTAGGCTCAGAAAGAGGAAAATCACTCGCGGAAAAATACCGGGAATTTTTCACGGATTCACAGCGCCTCATAACCCAGAATGAGAAAAGGATTCCCGGAGTTCACAGGCTGGAGAATAAGGACATATCCGGATTCTACGATCACCAGGACTGGAAAAAGGGTGCAGACATCTGTCTTTCCTGCGGCGCCTGCACAACACTCTGCCCAACCTGTTATTGTTTTGAGATCCATGATGAAGTGAAGACAGCGGATCCATGCAAAGGAGAACGAAGAAGGGAGTGGAGCTCCTGTCAGCTCCAGGAATTCACAAGAGTGGCAGGAGACCACATATTCAGAAAAGAAAGAGAAGACAGGTTCAAACACAGAATCTACCATCAACTGCAATATTTCAAGGAAAAATATGGTGTACAGATGTGTGTAGGCTGCGGCAGGTGTATCGAGGGCTGCCCTACAAGGATTGATTTTGTCAGGATACTGAATGAGATGAAGAATGGCAAAACAGAAAACAACGGTTGAAAATCCATACCTGCCAAAGCCGTATAAGATTCTGGAGTTCTATAGAGAGACATCCGACAGCTTTACCGTCAAGGCAGATATGGAGATAGATCATGATCCCGGCCAATTTGTCCAGGTGGGCCTCCTTGGAATCGGAGAATGCCCGATAAGCATCTGTTCTGATTCAAGAGAATATATCCAGTTAAACATAAGAGAAGTAGGCAATGTGACCATAGCGCTTTCAAAACTTGAGCAGGGAGATACGGTCTTCATACGCGGGCCCTATGGTAAAGGATATCCCATGAGATACCTGAAGGGAAACAGCCTTCTGATCATAGGTGGTGGTTGCGGCGTGGCTCCCCTCAAAGGAATCATTGATTACGCAGAAAACCACAGGAGAGATTATAAAGACCTGACTCTCCTGCTGGGATACCGTTCCCCGGATGATATATTATTTCAGCGGGAGTTATTGGAATGGAAGAATAGATATAATCTTCAGGTGACTGTCGATCAAAACACTCATGGAAAGTTTTGCTACGGAGCGAAAGAAGGATTTGTGACCGATGCGCTCGAATCAATGGATATATCAAACAACAATCAGATAGCCTTTGTCTGCGGTCCTCCAGTCATGATGAAGTTCGTGATAAGGTCCCTGAAAGACAAAGGATTCAACGATGATCAGATATTTCTCTCAACAGAACGCCTGATGTACTGTGCCCTTGGTGTATGCTGTCACTGCATGATAAAAGGCAAGTTCACCTGCGTGGATGGACCGGTGTTTAGATATGATGAGATAAAAGATCTTGAAAATGAGTAAAAACAAAAAGCTCAAAGTAGGAGTATATGGAATTACCGGCTGTGCCGGCTGTCAGCTCTCCATCATCTTCAATGAAGAAGAGATTCTGGATCTCCTAAGCCTGATTGATCTTAAGGCATTTCCCTTCATCAAGGAATTGAATACCGACGAAGAGTTCGACTACGTAATCCTGGAAGGCCTTGTTGCAAATAAATTGGATCTTGAAATTCTCCGGAAATTAAGAAAGAACAGCAAGATGCTTATTTCCCTCGGTGCCTGTGCATGCACAGGTTGTGTGCCTGCATATCGTCACTTCACACTGAAAGAGAACTATGAACACCTTCTGTATAAAAGGCAAGAGGAGTTGCAGGACATAGAACCAAGTCCCCATGATGAACATGTAAAGGTAGATTATTACATCCCGGGCTGTCCGCCGGATAAAAAAGAGATCCTCAGATTCATTAAGGGATCGGTCAGGGGGGTCCTTCCAAGACCTCATCAGAATCCAGTCTGCATCGAATGCAGAAGAAATGGAAATGCATGTCTTCTGGACGAAGGAAAACCTTGCCTCGGGCCGATAACAACCGGAGGCTGCAACGCAGTATGTATCAATGGTGGCCTTGAATGCTGGGGTTGCAGAGGACCGACAAAAGATATGAATCTTGAGCTCATGATCAAGATACTGAGAGACAGGGGGTTTGACGACAGGTTCATTCAGGACCGTATGCGGACATTTGCAGGGCTGAAGCTGCCTATGCTTGAGAGAGTCATGCAAGGATCAAAATCAAAGGTTTTGCAGACAAGATTTGACGGAGAAAAGAAATTCTATGAGTAAGACTATCACGTTGAATCATATCACAAAAATTGAAGGCCATGCAAGGCTGAATCTCAAGATAGAAAAGGGAAAAATCACGACCTGTGAACTATCGGCGACTGAGGGGGCAAGGTATTTTGAAGGCATTGTGAAAGGAAGGAGGTATTATGCCGCCCATGAGATGACAAGCAGGATTTGCGGCATCTGCAGCTGTGCCCACGTTGTTGCTGCATTGACTGCAATAGAAGACGCCCTTGGTTTGACAATTTCCGAACAATCCTGCCGGTTAAGGGTCCTCCTTACGCTTGCGGAACGCATCAGAAGCCATGCGACCCATCTCTATTTTCTTGCGCTTCCGGACTATTTGGGATATGAATCCGCCCTTTCCATGGCACCGGAATATAAGCCGCAGCTGCAGTCGGCATTGCGATTGATGAAAATGGGAAATGGAGTAGTAAAGCTCTTAGGCGGACGGGATCTTCATCCTGTTTCCGCAGGGGTCGGAGGATGGCTGAAACTCCCAAGACAGGAAGAAATGGAGGAGACAGGAAAAGAGCTTCTGAAAGTAAAGAAAGACGCGATTGCGACAGTAAAGCTCTTTGCAGGTTTAAGACAGCCTGAATTTGAATCAGACGCAGAGTGGTTCTCTCTTGTTGATCCAAATGAATATGCGGTCCTGAACGGAAAATTCGCATCAGGAAAAAGCTCATTTGGAAAACATGAATACAGAAAGTTCATTGAAGAATATCATCAATCCTATTCAACAGCAAATTTTGTAGTAAAAGAAGATCATAGATATTTTGTGAGTGCCTTGGCACGACTTAATAACAATCATCGTCAACTCTCAAAGGATGCACAAAAGGCGTTGAAAGATACTGGCCTGAAGCTTCCATCAAAAAATCCCTATCATAATAATCTCGCGCAGGCGATAGAACTCATCCATTGCATCGATCATGCGATGGAGATATGCAAGGGGGAAATAAAAAAAGAAGAGATGCCTGAGATTACGCCAAGGCCAGGAAGAGGTGTCGGCGCGATAGAGGTGCCGAGAGGAACACTCTGGCACGATTATACCCTGGATGAAAGAGGGACAATTACAGATGCAAATATTATCACTCCAACGGCACAGAACCTCTATGCGATGCAGGAAGACATCAGAAAAAGGATGCCGAGCCTGCTGAAAAAGAAAAGAGAAGAGATTGTATTGGATGTCGAGAAGCTTATAAGAAATTACGATCCCTGCTTCTCCTGCTCTGCACACTTCCTTGAGGTAAAATGGCTCTAAAGCACCTGTACGTCTTTGGAAATGAGTATCTGAAAAGTGATTCCTTTGCAAAAGAGATGGCGGAAGAATTGAAAGAAAAGGCAAAGATAACCTTCTGCACAACACCGGACCTGCTCCTTGATGCAGAGGAAGAAGAGATCATTATCCTTGATGTGATAAAGAACGTAAAAGAGACAACAGTCATCACTGATGCAGCTCAACTGAAGATAAATAAACTCGTCTCGATGCATGATTTCGATGTTGCCTATTTCCTTGAGCTGATGAAACAGCTGGGAATGTTAAAAAAGATAAAAATAATAGGGGTTCCAGAGAGTGGAGATAAAAAGAAGATTAAGGAGGAGATAATAAAATATCTATGAATAAAGGTATAGTGCTTGTGTTCTGCACCGCGCTCATCTCAGGGTTTTCAATATTCATAAACAGTTTTGGCGTAAAAGGATTTGACTCATCTGTATTCACCTTTTCAAAAAATATCATTGTAGCAGTCTCGCTTTTTGCAATTCTCCTTGGAATTGGAAACTGGAAGGAACTGAAAAATCTCACAAAAAATCAGTGGCTGAAATTGACTGTAATTGGATTAGCGGGCGGTTCGATACCATTCCTTCTCTTTTTCAAAGGCCTACAGATGACAACCGGAGCAGCAGGCTCATTCATACACAAGACGATGTTTGTCTATGTCGCGGTATTCGCAATGATCTTTCTGAAAGAGAAGATGACAAAAGGCATACTCGCAGGGGCGATCCTCCTGATGGGGGGAACATACGTGATGATACAGCCGGAACTGAAATTCTCCCTGGGAAATCTCCTCATCCTTGCGGCAACACTGTTCTGGGCAATAGAAAACACCCTGGCAAAATACGTACTCAGGGATCTCTCAGGAACAACAGTGGCCTTTGGCAGGATGTTCTTCGGATCCGTTTTTATCCTCGCATTCCTTTCTGCAGCGGGTAAAATCAGTATCCTCTTTTCCGTGAGTACATCACAATGGACGTGGATATTGATTAGTGATGTATTTTTGCTCTTGTATGTCCTGACATATTATAACGGCTTAAAATTCATCAAGGTCACAACTGCAGCTGCAATCCTCACGCTGGGAGCACCGATAACAACCATTCTCTCCTGGTCTTTCCTGGGAGCAACTGTAACGATAAATGAAGCAGCGGGTATGCTGCTGATCGTGACGGGGATAATTTTAATCGTCCGGCTTTCAGAACACCCCCCGTCAACAGCATTAAAGGCAAAAGGTTATGGATGGGCTTGAATTAGGGATCAGGTTCTCATTTATCACAAATTCCCTCCGGTTCTGCGGACCAAAAGAAGGAAAGGGGGTTTTCCTGAGGTATTTGGAAAAAAGGGATAACAGGGAAGAGGTGGAAGAGGTATTCAGAAAATTTGAAGGTCTCTACCCTTACTTTGAGTCAATAGCAGAGAAGAACAATAAAGATCCATTTGATTATGAAGTAGTTGAAGCCTACTGGATAGGAAATGAACTCCTTGACGGATTCAATAAAGAAGATAGTGGAAAGATAATCACAAAACTGACAACAAGAGGTCTTCCGCCTTCATTTGCCAAAAAGCTGATCGAGAGACTGCCGGAAGGCTTTGTACCACATCATGATTTCAATGTACTGTTTGTCGGTGTCGGAGCGACGACAGGTTCAGTGGAAACAAACATACGCAACATGGACAACTGCAGGATAGCATGGGGAGAAGTATTGGATGTTTTTAAAACTCAGATAATTGTAAAGACTAATGTATTAAAAAAAGAAAAAGAATATTTTCTTAAAGAAGGCGAGATGAAGACAATAGTCTATTCCGAGCTTATGCTGCCTGGGATCAAAAAAGGAGACAAGGTGGCAATTCACTGGGGCTATGCAGGACACATACTTACAAAAGAGCAGGAAGAGAATCTGAAAAGATATACAAAGAAGGTCAGAGACGTCATGAACACACTTTTTGATAGAGCTTGAGGGATTCTTCCGCTTCTTCTTTTGGTATCTTCTGAATCACGATGCCGCCCTGAACAAGGACGTACTCGCCAACAGAATAATCTCCTTCAACAATAATGCCTTCCCGTTTCTCTGTTCCGTAATCAACAACAGCCCTGCCGGAAGCAAGAGAGATGATTTTCCCAGGGACCATGAGACACATCTATTTTACCCTGACGCTTACGAGTTTGATATCAGTGCCGGCGACTATGACAGGCATACCCTTGCATTTTGGACATTCAATCATGAAATGGTCATGGCCGCGTTCAAGAATGGTCGGATGACCGGAAAATCCACAGTCACACTCCACCTGCGCAGGGATCTCTTTCCAATCAATTTTCCAGGAGACACGTATCCGAAAGGAAGAGACAAGCTCTTCGCCAGGGACATGGGCAAGCTCCCCAATTTCAAGAAAAACTGATTCTATCTCTCCTTGAGCACTCGCCTGTTCGATGATCTTATCGATAAATGCCTGTTCGTGCATAATAGAAAATAAATAAAGGTGACGGGAAATCGCTTTTCAGGGATTGGCAAGCAGGTTGACCAGTCCAGTGCCGCTTGCTTTTTGAATCATCACCCTACTTATATGGGCCTTTGAAGCTTTCCCTTGATATATGCTGTAATAAAATAGCAATGCCGGGGAAATTTTTCAACCGGGCGCCGGTATCTGCCGGTACCGGCTCGCAGGTCTTCAAAATCGATGAATCTTCGGCCCGTCTGCCCTTTCTTTCCGCCTGAATGTGAGCAGAAAATAAGGTATTTCCCTAATCCCCGGAGAGATTTCCCATAAACTATTTTGATGAAGGCAAAAGATTGACAGAGTTTTATATATCGTTATATTACGATTTATAAGTAAGGAGAAACCATGAAATCATTTTTAAAGGTTATGAAGACCCTGTCCGATCCCAGTCGAGTCAAGATCATGAAAATGCTTCAGCACCGGGAGATGTGCGTGTGCGAAATCCAGGCCGCGCTCTCCGTGGCCCAGTCCACGGCCAGCAAACACCTTCAGATCCTGGAGGATGCCGGTCTGATCACATCCAAAAAAGAAGGATTGTGGGTTAACTACCGGGTGGCGGACGGTGGACAGAGCCCCTATGCGGCGACGATGATCGGAGGCTTAAGACACTGGCTGGAGGATGATCCGGAAATTCGGATGTTGGCGGGCCTTTTGCCCAGTATCAGACGTGAGAATATCTGTAAAAAATAAATTTCATAAATCATGACTGACCAGAAAGTCTCTAGATTATATTTTTTCTCTCTTTGAGAGCTAAACCCCTGATATAGCAGGGATGGTACGACTGAAGCAATCCCCTGCCTTTTAGATGAGGTTGCTTCGGTATTTGTTCCTTAAACCTCGCAATAAAGCGCCGGGTTTCGGGTTTTTTTGTTAACGTACTTATTATATCGTTATATTTCGATACTATAGATTTATTCGGGAGTGAAAGGAGTTTGTTTTATGCCAGGCGCAGCCGATGAAAAAAATGGGCCCCCGGGTCAGAAGGTGGTCGCCTTTTTTGAGGGCACTCTGTCTGTGCCGGGAGCCGCCATTGCCGGCTGGCCTTTGAAGGCATGATTTTTATTTAAACAAGGTAAAAATAAGAAAATGAAGGAAAAAACAAGACTTTTCTGGCTGGTTGCCCTGTATCTTGGCGTTTATTTCATCCCCTGGGCCGACCCGGGGGTCCGTCAGGCCGGACTTGAGGCATTTATGATGCTTCAGGAGTACGCCCAGGAACATGTACTGACCTGTCTGATCCCGGCATTTTTTATTGCCGGCGCCATTACGGTATTTGTGTCCCAGGCGGCGGTGCTGAAATACTTCGGGGCCCAGGCAAAAAAGGTCCTGGCGTATTCGGTGGCGTCGGTTTCAGGAACGATCCTGGCAGTGTGTTCCTGTACCGTGCTCCCCCTGTTCGCTGGAATTTACACCCGGGGTGCGGGCATCGGTCCGGCCACTGCATTTCTGTATTCCGGTCCGGCCATCAATGTGTTGGCCATCGTGTTCACCGCCCGTATTCTGGGTTGGCAGCTGGGCCTTGCCCGGGCCGTCTGCGCTGTTGTTTTTGCAGTGGGTGTCGGCCTGACCATGGCGTTTATTTTTCGAAAAGAAGATGCAGAGCGGGTAGCTGGAAATTTTTATTTTCCGGATGAAGATGAAAAAGGACGAACTTTGATACAGGACTCCATGTATATGCTGACCATGATTTTGATCCTGGTGTTTGCGGCGTTTGTCAAACCCGGTCCGGATGCAGCCGTGATCTGGAAAGGAATTTTTGCCGCCAAATGGATTGTCACCATCTTTCTGCTGATTGTCCTGGCATGGATGCTCAAGGCCTGGTTCAAAAGGGATGAACTGATCTCCTGGGTGGACGCCACATGGGGATTTATAAAACAGATTACCCCGCTGCTCGCCATCGGCGTCATTGCCGCCGGGTTTCTGCTGGGCCGTCCCGGCCATCCGGCCCTGATACCGGAAAAATACGTTGCCATGCTGGTGGGCGGCAATTCTTTGTCGGCCAACCTGTTTGCGTCCATGGCAGGTGCGTTGATGTATTTTGCCACCTTGACCGAAGTACCGATCCTGCAGGGCCTTTTAGGCTCCGGCATGGGACAGGGTCCGGCCCTTGCGCTGCTTTTAGCGGGTCCGGCACTATCCTTGCCGAACATGATTGTCATTGGCGGTGTGATGGGATTCAAAAAAACAGCGGTTTTCGTCACCACCGTCGTGGTTATGTCCACCATTGCCGGGATGGTATATGGGACGTTTGTTGTATAGGCTGATATGAAAAATAAACAAAAAATCATGAAAGGAAGGTAACCAATGGATATTAAAGTATTAGGACCAGGATGTCCGAGGTGTAGACAGACCGAGAGCATTGTCATGGATGCGCTGGCTGAAGCCAATGTCGCCGCCAATGTGGAAAAAGTGACGGATGCAATGAAAATCGCGAGTTACGGCGTGTTCGGCACGCCGGCGGTCATTGTTGACGGCGAAGTGAAATCCGTGGGCAAGATCCCGACTAGGGCGGATGTCATAAAGTGGGTTAAAAAATAGTGGTAAAAAAGACAAGGTATCTTCCTACTACCTTGATCGATTTCCTGTCAACTTATTGTTTCGACTGCTTTATGACCCCCCATTTCACTAAACGTTGATAGGCATACTCTGCCTTATCTCCCTCTGTGACCTGCTGGAGATATCGAGAGTAGTCTTCGGCCGATTTTTGCCTGTTGTCCATGCCTTCAAAGGCATATCCTCTATAAAAAATGGTGTTCGGATTCCCTGGCAGTTTTTTTTCATAGTTGGTGAAATCCTCAACCGCCTGATCAAATTTCTTTAGCTTGATTTTGGAAAGCCCGCTAAGATGGTTTGCCTGCGCCTCCTCAGGATACACCCGCTTGGCCTCTTCAGAAAAATCCAGCGCACGGTCATATTTTTCCTGTGCGTATTGACATTTGGCCATCATAACCAGGCCGGCATAATCCGATGGTGCAATTTTCAATCCCTCTTGAAAAGAAGTTTCGGCCTTGTCATATGATTCTTCGGCCATTAATGCCTCGGCCTCCTGAAAATGCTGTATGGGGATTTTCAACTTTCGAAGACCGGCGGTATTGTCCATGTAACGTTCTCGATTAAGCGGCCTTCCTCTGGCATAGCTAAATTCGGAATTCCCTCGTGAGACCGCAGTATCGTATCGCTCCTGGCTCATGGGGTGTGTGGCGAAAAGAAGGGAAACTGCATTGGAGCTTCCCTTATGAAGATCGTTTAGTAAGGTCATCAGTTGTACGATACCTTCTGTGCCATACCCGCTTTTGATCATATACGTCATACCCAAATAATCCGCTTCGCGTTCGTTGTCACGGCTGTAGGATGCCAGAAGCGCCCCGGCGCCCAGCATGCCGAGCTGGGAGGCCAGCTGCCCGTAAAATTCTCCTTTGGTCCCCACATAAGCACTTATCCCCCCCAGTATGGCTTGAGTTACAGCCCCTTTTGACATCTGCTGAGCCGTATGTCTGGCATTGACATGACCCAGTTCGTGACCCAGAAGGGCGGAAAATGCAGCTTCACTTTCAAGTGAAAGCAGAATTCCCCGGGTAGCGGCAATGCTTCCGCCTGGAAAGGCATATGCATTGATATAGGTTGCATTGACCCCTTGAAAAGAATAGGGCATTTGGGGGCGGTGGGTGTGAGGGACCATCAAGGCCCCGACCTGTTGAATATATCTATTCAATCCTTCATCCTGGAGTATTCCGTAGTCTGTGGAAAATTGATGAGGCGAATTCTGCTGGTCAACTTCTATTTCCCATTCCTCTGAAACCAGCATCATCTGTTTTTCCCCCGTTACCGGGTTAATGGCACATCCTGCCAGAAAACCTGCAGATGCCAGGGCAGATAACTTAAGAAATTCTCGACGGTTATAGAATTGTTGAATTGTGAATTTATCAGTTGCAAAAGTTGTCATATTAAAAATCCCTTTTATTTCCCGTTGTATAAAGGAAAAGAACTGTATTTTATGACTTTTTACGGGGTAATCATTTTTTGTCTTTCTTGGAGAATTATTTATTGATGCCTAACGCATTAACTATGATTGGTTCTAGTTCGTCCTTGGATACCAGGCCGGTATATTTTTTGAGAATCCGATGTTCTTTGTCAATCAAAAAGGATGCCGGAAGCGCATAGATATTTCCGTAATCTCTTATCACCCTAGATGTGGCAAGCAGTATAGGGTAGTTAATACTTAATGCCTGAACAAATTCAGGAAGAATTCTTTTCCAATTTTGGTCAACAGATATTCCAATAACGGCAAAACCCTTCGGACCATATTTGTTTTGCAAAAGAATGAAATCCGGGATTTCAGCTCTACAGGGAGGGCAGGTGGTTGCAAAGAAGTTAATAAGTACTACCTGCCCTTTATATTCAGAGAGGTTTACAGATTTGTTCCGGAGATTTAAAAGTGTAAAATCAGGGGCCCTGGAAGGATCTGCGCCGTTCTGACATGCCTGCAACAAGACTACTCCCATAAGAGATAGAAGAAGGCAGTTTAATATCGGAGCTACTTGTAAAATCCATCTTTGCTCAGGACAGCCATTACGTGGACATGGCAATTTTCTCCATAATTCAGAATTTTTTAGAAATACGTTCCAAAAACCAAGTGCCCAAATTGAATTGGCCTTAACCATCAAAAGACTCGATTCTGTTTACCAGGCTTAGCAGGGCTTCAACTTCTTTCTGAAGCAAAGTTTTTCCCTTTTCAAGAGAGGCCTTGGAAGGATCACCCCATACGCCCCCGGGCCAAAATTTTCTTTTGTCTCTCGCCAATATAGGTGTGGGAAAGGAGGGATACTCTTCCGGGCTTGTACCATTTATGTAAGCCGGCCTCAGGTGGAGCATTAATGAAGTCTCTACTTCACCGGCATGCGAGTCGTTTTCTGTTTCTACAGTTCCGTCTCGAATTTCAGCTATCAGATCAAGGATAGACAATACAGCCACCCGGCTTTTTTCAAGATTAGAGAGTATCTCTTCGCCTGCATCAGTGAGTGCAGCCATGTGGGTGCCACCGGCATGACCGGAAAGGAGTATAAAGTTTCTGAGTCCTTGATTATAAAGTGATGTGCTGAGTTCTACGGCAAGGCTTTTCAAGGTATCTCCGGATATGGTAATTGTTCCGGCATGTTGATTTGTGCTTCTGCACAGACCGTACCACACTGGTGGCGCAACAAAAATAGGACGATATTTGCTTGTTTCCTTTGCCAATTCATACGAATGAATCGTATCTGTCCCTAATGGTAGATGTTGTCCGTGTTCTTCGACAGCACCAAAGGGGACTATAATAGTGCGGGTTTTAGTGAGAGCTTTTATAAAGGCCGGCATGGTAAGTTCTTCTAGAATCATAGAGGAAATTTACTTTTTGTGATAAAATCTGTCAATTGATCACTTCTGAATTTTATTTTAAAAAGCTTGCCACTGCTCAATAAATTGAGCTAATATATTTGAGACCTGTGTTATATAAAAAAACATCTTACACAGGCTGGAGGTCTTTATGGGCAAAGTTGTAAATATGCGGGACAGAAAACCTTCGGGTCGAGGGCATGCCTACAGGCTGAAAAAAATTAAAGAAGAACTGTCAGGATATTATGGTATTGATCTGGATTCGCTCATGGCTTCGGAGCCTGTTTCCAATCTTTCTGTGGATCAATTTAACGAATTAACCGAGTGTATACTTGTTACAATCGACGATTTTTGTGAGGAACATTCAAAAGTCACTGTTCATGATGTGCTCTACATTCTTGAGAATGTAAAGGACATTGTCAGAGAAAACTCAGAAGAAGATGACTGACGTTTTGGTAGATAAATGTCTCATTGATTAGAATTGTGGTTATATGCCTGTTCGTATTTTTGATTATGCTATTTTTTATTGTATTCAAAAATTTAATTTTGATCAGGCTTTAATTTAACGAGGATCGACTGAAATGCAGGCCCTTTCTTATACAGCTATAACTGAGTCAGAAAGAAGGCTCACAGGGCATATCAAACCAATTAACATACATACATACATACATACCATCCTAATTATCACAAGATTACACAACTGTTAGGGCTCGGATAATCGAGTAATAGCCAATTCGTTAAGTAAAAATTTCGCCAATAAAATCTACAAGTTCTGTAAAAATAACATTGTTGAGACCGCTATTTACATTGGCCATAAGTCAAGACAGGTTTCAAGCCTATATAGAAGGCGCTTAACAGATAAATTTAACTAAGCTGATTAGGCTGAGTATGCCAGCGGTTCAGTGTATGTCTCTATAAAGAGACAAAATAAGGAGAAACGTAATGAAGGCCAAGATCGAAAACAACAAACTTTATATCGAAATTGAAATTAATAAAGAACCTGTACCAAGTGCATCAGGAAAGACCTCAATTGTGGCCAGTACTAGAGGGAATATTGTCACCGACGTCATGGTTGACGGCAAGCCTTTGACAATAGGACTGAATGCGTATATTAAGAGATAATTCTGCACTGAAAAACACAGTCTGAGCAGATGTTTTCCGTGCTGAAATCAATAAGAGGTATAATTTTTAGATTATAAACGATTTAAAGGCAGATTTTAAGGAATAAGCGGAAGGCGATATGAAATCAGGAGGTTACAGCATTTCGGGCATAGGCGAGAAAAAGGTTAAGTGGCCAAAAGCTACTGACTTCTGCCCGCGTTGTGGAAAGCCATTTGGTACAGGTAAAAAATTGAGGTTGAAAGATGGTACGGTGGTCCATAAAGCTTGCGCAAGAAATAAATAAAGAATTAACATGGCCAAATAAAAAGGCAAAAATCAGGAGCGCGGGCCAAGTCATAGTATCAAGGAAAGAACAGGAGGAAGAAACTATTTAGCAACAATTATTTAGAACATTTAGACAGTTAAGATCATTTGCAGGAAATAAATGGTGACTGGAAAGACGCTGCTTCACTATCTATTTGATGGCTAATATAAAAAAGACGAAAAATAGGGAAGTTATATTTTCCAGGCGGGGTATAAGGAGGTATGATTATTATTCATAAGGTAAAATAACCGGATCAAGAACTATGAAAGGCGATGGCATTTATTATCAGGCACGGGGCGAAAAAGAATGAAGGTATAAGACTAATAAAGGCGGTTTTATATGGCAAGAGTGGCTGTTGGAGGTTCTCGAAGTATAGAGTCATATGAATTGATTCAAAGTGTACTGAAGCATTTGCTGATTGATGGAGACGTTGTACTTTCGGGGAATGCTCCAGGGGTTGATCGTTTGGGCGAGCGCTACGCAAGTGAAGCGGGTCTTGAATGGAAGATTATTCCTTCAGAGTGGGAAAAGCACGGGCTGAAGGCTACTATGATGAGAAATGAGGTATTGCTCAGATCAGCGGACTTTGTGATAAATTTTTGGGATGGACGCTCTGAAGGTGCAAAGCATATGCTGGAGATATCCAGGCGGGCCAAAAAACTTTTGGCCGAAGTACGAACAGATGGTTATATAAAGCTCTTTCTGAATCCCAGACGATTGGCATAATAATTCTTTGTATGGAAGCGAATATTATGACTCCTGAGGACGAGGCGATTATAACCGAGTGGCATAGGAAATTAGACGGAGAAATTCGGATCGGTTTTATACGGACAGAAGACCACCGCAGCAAGCAAATTCAGGCATTTTGCGAAGACTTTAGCCGTCTGGCTCCAGGCGTACATATAGAAAGAGCGGAGGCTGACGGCGAACAGTTGCCTGGAATCAGTATCGGGGAGAACATAACCTATCATGCCGTCCCCCTGGGAAGGGAGTTGGTCCCCTTTTTAAACTTGCTGGGCAGATGCGACATGCCCGGGGATAAACCGGGTGCACCGGTTCGAGACGTCCTTAAGAAACTGAAGGCCCCGGCTTTGCTGCAGGTCTATATTGCTCCTCAATGTCCTTTTTGTCCTCAGGTTGTGACTTTGCTACTGACTCTCGCCGCATCTGAAAATCTCATCTATATCGCTGTTATTGATGGGGCTATGTTTCCTGAAAGAGCAAAATATAACCACGTCCGGTCCGTGCCCACGGTTATATTGGATGACCGGTTCCGTTGGACTGGAGCGATTCAGATGGAAGAACTCGTTCATATTATGCTGACCAGGGACCCTTCACAGCTTGGTACTGACTCACTTATAAAAATCATCGAGCAGGGTAATGCCGCTGGACTGGCTCAGATGATGATGGAAAGCGGAAGTATATATCCTGCATTTCTAGATCTGCTGACCCACGCAAAATGGCAGATTCGCCTGGGCGCCATGGTGACGTTTGAGTTCTTAGCCGAAGAGCGTAAAGAAATGGCTTCTCAGGTTGTTGGGCCTTTGTGGGACCGGTTTCCCCGGGCAGATGATAATACTAAAGGCGATATTCTCTATGTTTTGGGTGAGTCAAAGGATCTTAATGTGATACCGAAACTCAAAAGTGTCTGCAAAGGTCTTTACCCTGACGAAGTAAAGGAAGCCGCCCTTGAGGCACTACAAAAACTCCCGTGAAAATGAAACACCAGGGGGAGAAGATTAGACTTAAGGCTCTTCCATTATCCTAGATCTGGATGATCGGTGGAGTTTTTTAAAATTATTTATATCAATCTAATGAGAATGACACGTTTCCCAGAAGCTTGAGGATATAATATCTGAAATTTGGGATTTCTGATCGTCTGAGAGCTCATCGAAGCGGATGCCTATTTCGTATTTAAATTTGTTTGTTTTACTCTTTTTACACCATGCAACTATCCCGTTAACTTTGATCGGCGGCTTTGTCGAACTGGTTATGCTCAGCTTGCTTTTAGGTTCAAGCGGTTTCGAGGCGGTTATGCACATTCCTCCAATACTGATATTGCTTATGAATTCTGTAAAGAAGAAACGTCGATCTGAATAGTTAACAGTTAACTGAATAGGTGCCCTAACGTGTTTTCGTTCATCAATACCCATTGAATCTTTCCTTGGTGACTTACCATGTTGCGGTATTATTTCAGCCTATTGATTTATAGTTTAATCTCTTGGATATTTATCGTAATAAATAGTGAAATGCATAAATCCGATCCTGGTTGCGTTTGCATAACTTATGCAGACCATGAAACAGAGTATTCAGCAAGGGGCCTTAAAATGTGAAAACTAATAACTTCAGTATTGCTACTTTTAATGTGAATTCCATAAGGTCACGTCTTCACATACTGATACCTTGGCTAGAAAGGAATTCGATTGATGTTCTTTGTATGCAGGAAACAAAGGTACAGGATGAAAATTTCCCAAGGGAGGCATTTGATAAAATAGACTATAATGTGATCTACAAAGGCCAGAAGTCTTATAATGGCGTTTCAATCGCCAGTAAACATGAGATGAGCAATATAGCCGTTGGTTTCGATGACCTTGAAAACAGTCCGGAGGATGAAGCCAGGCTTATCCGTTGCATGGTAAAAGATATTCCTGTTGTTAATTCATATGTCCCCCAGGGTAGGGCCTTGGACCACATGTATTTTCAGATCAAGCTAAAGTGGTTTGAAAGGTTAAGAGATCTATTTGACAGGAATTATTCCGCGGACGAACCGCTGCTTTGGTGTGGAGACCTCAATGTTGCCCCTGAGTCAAGAGATGTTTATGACCCTGATCATCATGCAAATCACGTCTGCTTCCATGAAGATGCCCGCAAGGCCTTGGAGAAAGTTAAGTCATGGGGATTTATAGACGTATTCCGGAAGTTTAATATGGATCCGGACCAGTATACGTTTTACGACTACAGAATACCAAATGCAGTGAAGAGACATTTAGGGTGGCGCATAGATCACATACTTGCTACAGCTGCTTTAGCGAATCGTGCTGAAAGGGCATATATAGATATCAGTTCGAGGCTTGTTCAAAAACCCTCGGACCATACTTTCCTGGTAGCCGAGTTTGTTTTCTGATCAATTAAAGTCCATCTCAAAGCTATAGATGTCATCATTCAGCTTGCTTCTGACTCGCAAATCACTGTTATTAAAAATTGCCTGCATTCTTTTGTTTTCTCTAAGGACTTCCGCTGTAAATCCGGATATGCCATGCCGTTTGGCAATATTGGTAAGGTGTCTGAACAAAAACTTACCTATGCCGCGACCCTGCCAATCATCGCGTACTACAAATGCGACCTCCGCGCGGTTGGTCCGTGGATCAAGGTAATATCTGCCAACCGCAATTATATCTTCTCCATGGGCCTCAGGCAGAACAGCTACGATGGCCACTTCTTTTCTATGGTCGACGAACACGAAGTCTTTAATCTGCTTATATGGGAAGCGCTGTACGTGTGTCATGAAACGAGAGTACACTGCATCTTGAGAGAGTGTATACAGCAGGTCCTTCATTTTCGGTTCGTCGGTAGGATGTATAGGCCTGAAATTGATTTTCGTTCCATCATCTAAAAGCAAGGATGTCTTTGCCTCGTGTGGAGCTATTATAAAGCTTTCCCCTACATCTGCGAGCTCTTTTCGGAGATATTTCGCCTCAATAGCTTCCTTAAGCAGAGTTTCAAGAAAACGCGGGTGAGCAATGCTGATCAATGCCAGCGCCCGGTCACGCACACTTTTGCCGTGAAGATAGGCTACACCGTACTCAGTTACAACATAGTGTACATCTCCGCGGGTAGTTACTACGCCGGCGCCCGGACTCAGTTTTGCAACGATTCGTGAAGTGTTCCCGTCCGATGTAGTGGATGGCAGGGCTATAATTGCCTTGCCACCATATGATCTGGCCGCCCCACTGTTAAAATCCACCTGGCCGCCTATACCCGAATAAAATTTGGTGCCGAGGGAATCCGCGCAGACCTGCCCTGTAAGGTCTATCTCCAGGGCCGTGTTAATGGCCACCATTTTGTATTGTTTTGCAATAATAAAGGGATTATTGACATATTCGGTCGGACGAAAAGAGAAGAGGGGATTGTTGTGGATATAGTCATAGAGCCTTCGTGTGCCAAAACAGAAGCTGGCAACAATTTTACCCCTGTCAAGGGTCTTCCTTGCGCCGGTTACAGCCCCTGATTCCACCAGATCTATAATGTTGTCCGTGAACATCTCCGTGTGTATACCAAGATTTTGTTTTTCCTTTAGAAAATCGACTGCTGTGTGAGGGATGCGTCCGATTCCCACCTCAATCGTTGATCCGTCTTCTATAAGGGCTGCGATCCGTTTTCCTATGCGGCGGGTCACTTCTGTGCTTTCCGGCGCGGTGGTTTCAAAGATAGGTATGTCCGCAGGAACCAGAAAATCCAGATCGTAGACATCAATAAAACTGTCTCCAAGGGTCCTCGGCATCTGGGAGTTGACTTGAGCGATGACAAGCGAGGCATTTTCCGCAGCACTTTTTACAATATCCACGGAGATCCCGAGGCTCACCTTCCCGCGTTCATCCGGAGGTGTAACCTGTATTAGGGCGGCATCCAGAGGTAACTGACCCGAACTGAAAAGTCGTGGAATATCTGAAAGAAAGATAGGTGTATATTTGCCCAGGCCTTCCTGAATGAGTTCTCTGATATTGTCCGCAATAAAAAAGCTGTTTACCAGAAAGCAATCAGTAAGTTTCTTATGGGCATAAGGGGCCTCGCCCAAAGTAAGTAGTTGGACAATCTCCATGTCGGCCAGTTTGGAGGCACGGTCAGTCAAGGCCTTTACCAGTTTTTTCGGTTCTCCACACCCTGTCCCGATAAATACTCGCTGCCCCGGCCGCAGTTGCGACAGCGCCTGTCCCGGAGTGGCGATCATGTCTTTATATTTATCCAGCCAGTTTGTGTCGTAATCCATCTGATTTGGTTTGCCCATTACTCAGTCTTTTTGTGAGCCAAGGTCATGCGTGCATCGGCCACAAATGGTCCTGTCCCGATGTCTCCGACAATAAATGGGTTGATATCAAGCTCGATAATTTCCGTATAATCCGTAACCAACTGGCTTATTCTTTGAAGTCCGTTGGCTATTGCGGCAAAATCAACTCCTCTTTTGCCGCGGGTCCCTTTAAGCATCTCATAGGACCTGGTACTTTTAAGCATTTGAAACGCCTCTTCCGTGGTGATAGGGGCCAGATGAAAGGTAACGTCTTTCATTACTTCGACAAATATGCCTCCAAGCCCGAACATGAGCATTGGACCAAACTGGGGATCACGGCTCATGCCTATTATGACTTCCATGCCCCGCGGCAGCATTTTTTCTATATAAATGCCTTCGATATAGGCTTCAGGCGCAATCTGCCTTATCCTGAGCATCATCAGATCAAATGCATCTCGTACATCATCAGCAGTAGAAAGGTTTAATTTCACGCCACCGAGGTCTGTTTTATGAATAATGTCGGGTGAGACTATTTTTATAGCTACAGGGTAGCCTATTTGCTCTGCGGCCTCCAATGCTTCATCGGTAGTATTTGCCAGGTGGCCTTCCGGTATCCTAAAGCCATAAGCACTCAGGATATGCTTGGCTTTAATATCACCTACATGGGTCCTGTTGGTCCTGAGATGCCGTGCGATAATACGCTCAACCCGCCGGCGATGGACTCTGAATCGTGTCACTATCCGGGGTGGGCGCCGCCGCCATACTGAATATTCGTACATGGCCTTGAGGGCGTCGACTGCCCGCTCAGGCGAATTATAGACCGGGAGTCCGGCAGCAACCAGTTCTTTATTTCCCGGCATTACATGTTTGCCCCCCATGAATGAGGCAAGAACAGGCTTGTCGGATCTCACGCAATCGGCGATAGCTCTTGCGGTCTCTGAGGGCCTTGTCATGGCCTGAGGCGTCAAAATTACGATAATGGCGTCTACTGAATCGTCATCCTGGGCGGTGCTTAATGCAATAGCATATCTTTCCGGATCAGCGTCGCCCAGCACATCTACGGGATTTCCAGTACTCGATGCCCTTGGAAGCTTTCCTTTAAGGGCGGCTGAGGTACTATAGGCCAGGGCCGCGACGGTCATGCCTGATTTTTCTACAGCATCCGCAGCCATTGTTCCCGGTCCACCGGCGTTTGTAATAATGAGAACTCGGTCACCCCTGGGGAGAGGCTGCATTGCCAGGGCCGATGCGTAATCAAAAAGGGCCTGAAAATTATCTGCCCTGATTACTCCTGAGCGTCTGAAAGCAGCTCCATAGGCTATATCGGCTCCGGCAAGACCCCCCGTGTGAGATGAAGCAGCCTTCAGACCTGAGGGGGTGGTCCCGGCCTTGAGAATTACAACAGGCTTCATGGAACAAGTGTCTTCGGCCGCCTTAACAAATTCGTCACCAGAAACTATATCTTCAAGGTATCCGACGATTACCTTTGTATTGTCATCTTTGGCCAGGGCTTTAAGAAAATCAACCTCCGTGAGATCTGCTTTGTTACCGAGACTTATGAGCTTAGCAAGCCCGAAATGGCCTGTGACAGACGAATCTACAATGGCGGTGCAGAGTGCTCCTGATTGGGAAAAGACCGATATATTTCCTGATTCAGGCATGATCCCTGCAAACGAGGCATTCATGTGTTGATGTGTGTTCATAATGCCCAAACAGTTAGGTCCAAGTAAACGCACATTGTGTGCCCTGCAGAGCCCTGCCAGTTTGCGCTCAAGCTCCGCACCTTCTTTGCCGGTCTCCCTGAAGCCGGCAGTAATCACTGCAAGGGCCTTCACCCCGGCCTCTATAGAGGACTGTACGGCGACCATGACATTCTGGCGGGGAACAGTCACGATGCCCAAATCCACAGTTCCTTCATAGTTTTTAAGGGTTTTGCAGCATTTGAGCCCGATTATCTGGTCTGCTGACGGGTTGACAGGTACTATATCGCCTGCAAAACCGCCATTTATCAGATTGGCTACTATCTCGTAACCTACCTTTCCAGGTGTTCTCGATGCCCCGATTACAGCGATGTTTTTAGGGTAGAGCAGAGCTTCCAGCATGTTTTATGGATGCATTTTATAAATCAAATTTAAAGTTATGGGCATTAAAATCTATTAGATACGGTCGAATAGATACGGTCGAACTATTTTTAATTGTACTTAGAGCTTTTGTAAATAGTGAATCATTAATCTATAAGGGATTTTTTTGATTAAAATATGGAGGGATAGAACTTGATCACTATCGCATAATGCCTATTTGTTCATTCATCTAGTGGGATAAATTTATGTTTTGTGATATAATTTATAAAATATAAAAAAGAATATCTACTATCAGTTTAATCATAAACTGTAAAGGAGAATTTCTTTATGAAAGAGGCCCTTTTTTATAAGGTTGAGGACAAAGGGAATGTGCAATGCAGTCTATGTAACCACCGTTGTCATATCAAGTCCGGGAAAAGAGGAATTTGCAAGGTCCGTGAGAACTGGGACGGCAAGCTCTATAGTCTTGTATATGGTAAGATAGTTTCGGAAAACTCCGACCCGATTGAGAAGAAACCACTTTTTCATTTTTTGCCGGGCTCAATCTCGTATTCAATTGCCACGGTAGGGTGCAACTTTAAGTGTCTGCACTGTCAGAACTGGCAAATTGCCCAGTATCCAAGCATCTATGGAGGAGACATCCCAGGAGAAGAAAGGAATCCGGAAGATATTGTAAATGAGGCGGTGTTGCATGGAGCAAAAGGTATCAGCTATACATATGTTGAACCTACAATCTTTTATGAATTTGCTTATGATTGTGCAATTTCAGCTAGAAATAAGGGGCTTAAGAACGTATTTGTCAGCAATGGTTATATGACACCGGAGGTAACGCGTCACCTTGCTCCTGTACTGGACGGAATAAATATTGATATAAAGGCCTTTACGGATAAATTTTACCACGATGTCTGCAGTGCAAGGCTTCAACCTGTGCTTGACAATGTTCGTCTGATGCACGAATTGGGCGTATGGGTAGAGGTTACAACCCTGGTTATCCCCGGATGGAATGATTCACCAAAGGAGTTGAGGGATATAGCCGGGTTCATTAAAGGGGTCGAACCATCAATACCGTGGCATGTCACCGCCTTTTATCCTACCCACAAAATGTTGGACAGGCCGCCTACTCCGGTTGCCACCCTGCGTCGTGCCAGGGAGATAGGCCTTGAGGAAGGCCTGCGATTTGTCTATGAGGGCAATGTGCCTGGTGAGGGCGGAGAGACTACCTATTGCCCGTCTTGCGGTGCAGAAATTATAAAAAGAATCGGTTTCAGGATAGTGAAAAATTTGCTGTCTGACGGAAAATGCAGCAAGTGCGGAGAGATTATCCAGGGTGTATGGGTCTGATCATTTCTTTTTCCGCCTTCTATGCAGTCTTCGACCCATACGTCTATTAAGAAAGTCTTTTATTATAGCAAAATAGAGATCTCCCGCCTTTTCCGCAATGTCCTTTCTGCATTCGCTGGGTACGATCTGGAGCTGGGTCGCTTTTGAACGGCTCTCGGCCACCAGCCACTCAATCTGATTCAGAGATATGACTTCGTCGCGGTGGCTGTGCAGAAAGAGTACTGCCTTGCTGTAGTCATTCATCTTAGAGCGGTTTGAAAAAGGATCTTCTCCGGAAAGCCCTGATCCATTTATTTGAATTCCATTGCCCGACAGAAAATCTTCTGTCAAGTCAAAGGAGCTTTCCATAATAAGGGCCAGGGAATCATCGTTGTGATGAAAGGCAAGATCGAGTGCAACCGCAGATCCAAGGGAACGACCCATGAATACAAAGGGGCCGGTCCTTTGTCTCGCGACATACCAGTCTTTTACAGCCTGATAGAAGGCCTCGGCATCCTGAGGTAAGGTGCTTACGGATGGTTCTCCGCCGCTATCCCGGCATCCGCGATAGTCCGTTGTTATCAGGGTAATGCCTATTTGCCCAAACCCGGTTGCCAGATTCATGATATCTGTTTCATGGTCGTACTCTGCAGGGAAAAACAGAATGTGAGGCTCTTCCGGTATTCCACTGAAGATCCTGCAATGAATATCAATTCCGTCCGAGGATTTTGCTGTCAGTGTACCTGTCGTTGTTTTCCATGTTGAACGAGATTCTTCTGCCGTCCCATGCGAACTATTTCTGTTCCTAAACAAGAAATTGATTATTTCTGGACGGTCCAGCTGCCCCAGATGATTGTTTATCGCCATTTCTGTCTTTCTTCAAAGGACTGAATCCGCCGCCTTATGAATCCCTTTGCAAAGGATACATGCCCCATATAGTACAATGCATATTCTTTTAGTTCATTCAACATTTGGTTAAAGATTTTTTCTTTTTCCTTTACGTCTATGAAGTTTCTCTCCTTTTTCAGCTCGAAATATATTACAGGCCCTTGATCCTTTAAAAAGTCTTTGTAAAGCCTTTCGTCCTTGTCAGCAAAGTCTTTCTCACTGATTGTTATTGGAATCCTTACAAGTAATCCCACAAGCCACCTGTCCCCGGCTACAAGACGGGAATAGTCATATATTTCCAGAATAAGATTGTTTGGGAGATTTATTTTCTCAACAATCTTGGAAGGAGCTGTCTTCAAACTGCCATGCTTCTGAGATTTTTGCAATATATAATGCCTCTAATTGAATCAGGTCTAGTGTTTAAAGGCCCTTTGACCCGTAAATGCCATAGTAACTGGAGGCCCGGCCTCATTACAGGCTTCGATGGATTCCCAATCTTTAAGGGAGCCACCTGGGTGTACAATTGCCGAAACACCCTGTTTGATGCCTACATCCACCCCGTCCCTGAACGGAAAGAATGCATCAGAGACCATGACAGAACCGGGAAGACCGCCACGATCCGCCTTTACCTGTTGATCGATTTCATCTTTTTCGGCAACGTCACGTTCTCCTTTATTTATCAAAAGCTCAAGTTCCTTATAGGCTATTCCAAGCCTGTCATAGCAGAGAATGTCTGCGTACTTTGTATATGCCTTGTAGACCGCGATTTCTGCTACGCCGACTCTGTCCTGTTCTCCTGTGCCTATCCCTACGGTTACTCCATTTTTGACATAGATTACAGAGTTGGAAGTAACTCCTTGTTCAACTGCCCAACCGAACAGCATGTCTTCGTATTCTCTGTCATCCGGCAGACGATTAATCTTGTATATCTTGCCCTGGTATTCACATTCGGCGGGCTTCAAGTCTTTCCTGGTACGGATTTTGTTTACAGGGGATTGCTGGACTATGATTCCTCCGTCTATCAGGCTCTTAAAGTCTATAAAACGCTTGTCCCAAAAGGTCTCCAGTTGATCGATGCGTTTGATCCGGATAATTCTTAAATTTTTCTTCCGAGACAGTATATCTACCGCGCCTTTTTCGTAATCAGGTGCACAAACAACCTCAAGATATTGACTGCTGAGGGCCTCGGCTGTTGGCTTGTCTATAGGTCTGTTGAGGGCAACACAACCGCCGAATGCCGCTACTCTGTCCGCCCTGGACGCCTTTATTAGGGCGTCCTCGATGCTGGTGCCACAGGCTGCTCCGCAAGGGTTATTGTGTTTCACTATGACGGCGGCGGGGCCCTTGGAAAGAAATTTAAGTATATTAAGAGAATTATCTATATCAGTAAGATTGATCTTGCCTGGATGCTTGCCGGCCTGAATCATATCTTCATCGTTTATTGAGCTTACGAGACCGTTTCCAGCCTCAATATAAGCGCAGTCACCCAAGACAAGATTTCCATTTACCAGTTCGTAAAGTGCCGCTTCCTGGTCTGGGTTTTCTCCGTAACGGATACCTTTTTCTTCCAGTTCTCCGGACTTGTCGTTTTTTATCTTCCAGGTCCGCTTACGATAAATCAGTGTCTGCTCACCGAAGGATATGCGGAGTTCCAGAGGAAACTGATCCCCAAGTATTGTCTTATACATCTGTTTCAAGTCTTTCATCAGCGGTTTCCTCCTCTTAATATTAGGCATTGATAAATTTACTGTTTTAACCCATGAACTTTTACGGATTACTGACAGACAATATAGCCGGAGTCTATGATCCGTCAATGGAATGAACTAACAGTATTTTTATCTATAAGAGAAAAAACAAAAAACCAGAAGGCTATTTGAACTGCCGGTACAATAACGGAGATACCTTTACACATCTTTTTGTTGCTGATTTTTTGCTCCCATGGAATGGCCAAACCGAGGCAGCATATAGAATTATACATTACATAACACTCAAGGGCGAAGGGCGGGAAACCCAGAAATCCCAGAACAGGCATTTCAAAAAGTTTTAAGTCTCCTACAAAGGGGATTGTATAGATCCACTTGGATTTTGCCCAGAAATTCCAGAATTCCCACAGAAGGCCGCATATCATGCCGGAGATCAGGAGCTGGATAGCCTTTTGAGGTGTTCCGTTTGAGATGTCCTTAAGTAAACTGGGTCCCTTCATCCTTGCGTTTATAGGATCCAAAAGAAGCACAAACCCAATCCATACCAAGGGGAAAAAATATTTAGGCAAAACTATAGGCAAAATCAAACAAATCAGTCCTGTTGACAAAGAAATTCTTTCAATTATCGGCTTTATGGTAAAAGGTCGGGACCTTATTTGCTCTGAGATACCCAAGGTTTTTATAAGGTAGTAGGTTTCAAAGAGGGCGGGAAAAACCGTGGCAAAGGCAAGGGTATAGCCTGACCATCTCAAGAGAGGATTTGATACAAGTTGTATATAATGCCAGTTTTGGAGTCTTAAGTTGAAAAGCTCAAAGACCAGCCATATGGTAACAGACCAAGTGATCAGTGAAAGAAAACCAAACGGCCTGCCTTTAATGGGCGACCATCCTCGTTGTTTGTAAATCAGGCCGTCAGCAAGGATTATATAAGGCCACCAGGCAAGGATATAAAAATAGTCCTGAACTATAGGAATCTTTAAAAAAAGAAAGATCTCGGCAACAGCAAGAGCAGCGATTGCTGCCAGGGCATACCCCGGCAGCAGCCGACTATTTTTGTTCTTTCCGAGCCGCCTCATCCCTTGGAAGCCCTGTCAGCATCTCTTTTACGGACTGTTCCTCAAGCACGCCTGAACGATACTTGCCGTCGGTGAATATATAGGTCGGAACACTTGATATACCCTTTTGTCTTAAAAAGCGTATGGTATCTTCGACCTTGTTTTTCCCCTCTTGGCAAAGGTTCTCCGATTTGAGTTCACTGTGAAGGCCTTCAAGTCCCTTATTATTACATATGGCGGATATACACTGTTCCTTTGCGCCTTTATGAAAACTGAGGGGAAACAGCAAGACCTTTAATTGCAATTCCTCTGATTCCGCCATTTGGGCGATAATTCTCTCTGCCTTTTTGCAATATGGACATTGGGGGTCTGTGACGAAATAAACAATTTCCCCTTTTGAACCGATCGTAAAGGCAGTCAGGTCTTCAAGTCGTCTGATGTCCGAATCAGTAAAACGATTGAGTTCAACAATTGCCTCTTTTGTTATATTGGTTCCATCTGATGTCTTAAAGATTTGCCCGGCGATCAGAAATTCCCCCTTTGAGTCGGTATACAGGATTCGGTTTTGGCCCTTGAGATCCACCTGGATTTCGCAAAGCCCTGGCACAATACATGCCTGGATCTTTGTTACGGTGATATTTTGTTTGAAGGTCTCCACTACCTTTTTTTGCATGATCTCCTTTGATGGACAGGTATCAGCAGAGCAGTCTTGGGCCTGAAATAAGAAAAATAGAGGCATTAATAACAGCGACAGATAACTAAGAATGGACATTTTTAAATCCTCCTTATTTTAATTCAATTAGGTATTATTAGGGCAATATTTAACCGCCGAGGTCCAGCATGAATAGTGCAAAATTCGGGTCCAAAATATTGATTTTTACTCAAGGCTCAATAAATCAGCTAGCTCGGCCACCAATCCACCCCTAAATTACGTATTACATTGAGACCGCCGGGCAGCACAACGGTTTTTTTAATGTCGACACTGTCAAGGAAGCACTGGACTTCATAAGCCTTTGCGCCGGCATTGCACGTGAGAATAAGCATCTTATCTTTCGGGAGTTGTTCGTATTCTTCCCTGAATTTATCATATAACATGAGCTGCCATCGGTCTGGAAATTTTTCTATAAAACGCGCCGCATCGGCTGGATGGCGAAGATCAATGACCAACCAGTCAGGATGTGTTTCATTTCCGTCCATCCAAGATATAAATTCCTCTATGTCAATGGCCCTGACTCGGCCGGAAACCACGTTGTCAGATACGTTGGCGGTAGCATTCAGTATATCGATAGCCGTGGAAAAGGGTGGGGCGTATGGCAGCTCTAGATTGCTTAAGTCACTGATGACCGCTTTTCTCTCCAGCAATCCGGCTACGGCGTTGATTCTGGCCATTAGACCATCTCCAAGAGTTCCTATTCCCTGAAGACCCAGTACCCTTTTGTCGGACCTGTCGACCACCATGTGGAGGAACATATTTTTTTTATTTGGGAAAAAATGGGCGCGGTCATATTGGGCACAAAGAGCGCCGGCAGCGTCATAGCCTTCCGCTTTCGCCACGTCCAGACTAAGACCCGTAGAACCTACGGAAAGATCAAAGACCTTCATGATAAAGCTCCCTATTACCCCATTGAAGGTGCTGGGAATACCCGCCAGATTATCCGCCACTACACGGCCCTGGCGATTTGCTATGGAGCCCATCGGGGCATAGGCCTTTTTCCCGCTTATCAAGTTGTTGGTTTCAACGCAGTCGCCGGCAGCGTAAATATTGGGATCTGATGTCTGCATCCTCTGGTTTACTACTATCCCACCTTGTGACGAGACCAGCAAGCCGGCATCTTTTGCAAGTTCCGACCGGGGCCTGACACCCACGGCCATGATAACTAAATCCGTTTCAATCTCTCTTTTATCCGTAATAACCTTGCATATTTTACCTTGGTCGTCTCCTTCGAATTTACGTGCGGTCTCCTGTGTATATACAGTTATGCCGTTCTCCTTCAGGTGATGTTCAACCATGGAAGCAAGGGTGCGATCAATGATCCTGGGCAGTAACTGCGGCATGAATTCAACAATAGTCGTTTCAACGCCCCAGAGATCTGCCATAGCCTCGGCCATTTCGATCCCGATAGCACCACCTCCGATTACAACTGCCTTGCCTACCCGGCCTTTTGCAAGGCAGTCCTTTATGGCTATGGCCTTATGCAGGCTGCTGATGGTAAAAACGCCATCAAGGTCATTTCCAGGTATGGGTAGTATGTTCGGCCTGCTCCCTGTGGCCAAGATCAGCTTATCATATGGTATAGAGTCCTTTTCCATGGTGCGGACGTCTTCAACGTGAAGAAGCTTTTGTTTCGGATCAATAGATAGGGCCTTTGTCATGGTCCATACTTCAATGCCCTTTGCCCGCTTGAAATAATAATCATCCCTGACCATATTAAAGGTAGTTGAGCGCAGCTCCTTTTCATCTGTTACATCGCCTGAAACAAAATAGGGTATTCCGCAACCTCCATAGGAAATCAGATTATCTTGGTCTATTAGGGAAATTTGAGCATCAGGCATAAGCCGTCTGGTCCTGCAGGCCGCCTTAGGGCCTGCTGCTACTGCGCCTACAATTACGATTTTTTCACCCATTGTTTTTTCTCCCATTTTTTATATAAACTAAAAAAACCTTCTAAATCTTTTGAAATTATCACAGGAGCCTTAAGTATGCAAAGGCATGGATAAGGACCTTGAAAAAAATGGAATGTTCGCATACGGATTTCGCCATGGACCTGGTTGATCCGGATCAAGCCTTATTGCAGTATTGTCAGCGATAATTCTGGAATTTTGTGATTGAGGATTGTTTAAAGATATGGTGAAGCCGGAATGAGGAGACATCAAGTTATTTTTTAGGTCCCTAAGACTGGGGATTGAGCTTATAGCTTGTTTCTGCTATAAAGTATGAATATGCAAAAACGATATGATGGGAAAAGGCCCTTGAAAGAGCTGAATACAGGACATTCTGCTATCAACAATGAGAAGACGGACGGGACTGTAAGTTTGCCTTCACAAAAAGATCTGGAAAAGGAGATAAGTAATTATCTTTCTAAAAAGTATGGGGGTAGGATACAGGTAGTGTCTCAGATGGCCTTTCCTTGGCAGGTGAACTCTGACGGAACTGACCAAAAAGAAGGGGCTGATTCTGAAAAGGGCCCAAAAATGAGCTTTAATCTCAAGCCTGAGGAGCTTGAGGTCTATCTGAACAGATATGTGATCAGGCAGGATAGGGCAAAAGCCGTTATGGCAACAAAGATATGTACTCACTTTAATAAGATCACATATCTTCAAGAAAAGGGGAAAGATCCCCATTCGATTGGAGGCATAAAGAATAATATAATATTAATAGGTCCTACTGGTGTTGGAAAGACATATATAGTCAAGCTCATAGCGGCCAAACTTGGTGTGCCTTTCGTAAAAGGCGATGCCACAAAGTTTAGTGAGACAGGTTATGTTGGCGGAGACATAGAAGATCTTATTCGAGACTTGGTCCAGGAGGCGGACGGCGACCTTGAAAGGGCACAGTACGGAATTGTATATATAGATGAAATTGACAAAATTGCCTCTTCTTATCATATGAGTGGTCCGGATGTTTCCAGGTCCGGAGTCCAGAGGGCTTTATTAAAACCTCTTGAGGAGACCGAAGTGAACATTCGGGTTCCCCATGACCCTATTTCACAGATAGAGGCGATAGAAAGATACCGCAAGACGGGAAAAAGGGTTAAACAGAGTCTCAATACGCGCAATATATTATTTATATTGAGTGGTGCTTTTGATGGTCTAAGCGATATAATTAAAAACAGACTTAAGAAAAAGGGTATAGGTTTTGGTGCAGTGATAGATGCCCAGGATGAGAGGGGATGGCTAAGGCATGTGAAGCCACAAGATCTTGTTGAATATGGCTTTGAGCCCGAGTTCGTCGGACGAATTCCTGTTATTTCCATTCTTGAAGAACTCTCAGAACAAGATTTGTTTGAGATACTGCGTAATCCGAACAACCCGATTATCATGAGCAAGAAGCAGGACTTCAGGGCCTATGCAATAGACCTCAAGTTTGAGGAAGATGCCTTAAGATCTCTTGCACGCCAAGCCTATCAGGAACATACGGGGGCAAGGGCTCTTGTCAGCGTAGTGGAAAGGGCCTTGTTGCCTTTTGAAAAAAAATTGCCCTCAATCGATGTGTCTTTCTTGATAGTGACCAGCGATGTGGTTAATGACCCGGAGCGGGAGCTTCAAAGGCTCTTAGAGAATTTACAGGACAAGGCAAGGCTGAGAAGGTATAAAGCCATACTTGCTGAGGAAAAACAGGACCTGATTTCTCGTCTTGAGCAGGAGGATTCACCCTTGTGGGAAGACTTCAATTTGAAGCCGACCCCAAACAGACTGGACCTCGTGGCCCAGCTATCATTGAAAGAAGACTTGGATTTTAGACAGGCCGGGGAGCGGGTGCGATCATGGATAAAGCAGATAAAGAGTTATGAAGACTCTTTTTTTAACCGGTGCGGCCTGAGGATCTATTTAGAGGAAGAAGCCGTGGACAAGTTGATGTACAACTGCATGGATGATTCCACTAATCTCTATGTCCAGTGTGAGAGATTATGTAATATTCTTGAATATGGTCTCACTCTTATAAGAGAGAAAACCGCTCAGGATATCTTTAATATTTCAGCTGAAGCAGTGAATAACCCGGAGCTCTATATAAATAGACTTATTCGTACGTGCTATTAACCTAAGCCTCTTTATAGAGAGGAATAATCAGGTGAAAGAAGGCCAGACCATACTCCTTGTGGATTATAATGAATCAGTAATCGAGACGGTCCGTAAAATGGCGGATACAAGCGGGCTCAGACTGATACTTGCCGAGGATGGCCAGGAAGGTTTGGATTTGGCAAAGGCCGAGTTGCCTGATCTGATTATTATACGTAAGGATGTCCCCATGCTGGATGCCTTGTCTGTGAGCGTGCTTCTCAAGCAGTCCCATGAGACTGAGAATATACCGGTTGTGCTTATAAGTGAGATAACCTCTTCTTCGGAGAGGGAACGCTTGCACGACGCAGGCTGCAGCGGTTTCATTGAGGAGCCGTTTACCGCAGACGATTTACGTCGAAGACTGGAGAATTGGTTGTCATGATGTATCCTGAATATCGTCCTCGCAGGCTGCGCCGTACTGAATCTCTGCGCGCCCTGATCCGTGAGACTGCCTTGAGTCCGAAGCACCTGATATATCCACTTTTCGTTATACATGGGAAAGGTATTAAGCAGCCTATTGAGGCCATGCCCGGCTGCTTTCAGTTTTCTGTGGACAGGATAGTAAGAGAGGCCAAGGAAGTCTTTGATCTGGGAATTAATGCAGTCCTTCTCTTTGGCCTTCCTGAAAAGAAGGACTCAGCTGGTTCTCATGCCTGGATAAAAAACGGTGTGGTGCAAAATGCCGTATCTGCCATAAAGAAGTCGGTGCCCGACCTGCTTGTTGTAACCGATGTGTGCCTTTGTGAATATACTTCACACGGACATTGTGGCATACTCTCAAATGGGCGTATAGATAATGATGCAACTCTGGAGCAGCTGGTAAAGGTAGCTCTCTCCCATGCCAGGGCAGGGGCGGACATTGTGGCGCCTTCCGATATGATGGACGGCCGAGTGGGAGCAATAAGGGGAGCCCTTGACGAACAAGGCTTTGACCAGGTCCCCATTCTCTCCTATGCTGTTAAGTATGCTTCATCATTCTATGGACCCTTTCGTGAAGCTGCAGAGTGCGCTCCCAAATCAGGAGATCGCCGCTCATACCAGATGGACTTTGCAAATGCCAGGGAAGCTATGCGGGAGGCTATGCTGGACCTTGAGGAAGGGGCTGATATCCTTATGGTGAAGCCTGCCATGCCCTACCTTGATATAATCCGTTTGCTGCGGCAGGAGTTCACCCTTCCCATTGCCGCCTATCAGGTGAGCGGTGAATATTCTATGATAAAGGCTGCATCTTCCAAAGGCTGGCTGGATGAGGCCAGGGTTGTAGAAGAGTCTCTTCACGGCATCCGTCGGGCGGGCGCCGATGTCATAATTACTTATTTTGCAAAGGATATGGCCAGGAGTCTCTGACACGGATTTCACATGGTCTCTGTTTTTCCATTCAATAGCACTCTACTCGGTTTCGGCCGTTTCCCTTGGCCTGATATAGCGCCTTATCGGCACATTCAACTATCTGCTTGTAATTGTGGATGCGCTCGTCTGGAAATGTGGCAATCCCTAAACTGATGGTGAAATGCAACAGATTGTCCTTGTCGGGTATCTCGCAATGTTCAACCATATGCCTTAAGCGTTCAGCTACGTGAACCGCGTCCGGCTTGTCTGTGTAATACAAAATGATCGCAAATTCTTCGCCTCCGTATCTGGCCGCGAAATCGCTGTCTCTTATAGAGTCTTTGATGAGTTGTCCCAGAGTTTTTAATACTATATCCCCTGTCTGGTGTCCGTAAGTGTCGTTAAATTTCTTAAAATAGTCTATGTCTAATAAGATGCACGACAAAGACTCATGATATCTCTGGGCGCGCAAAAAGTCTTTTGATAGCTGATCGTGGAAATATCTATGGTTATATAAGTCTGTCAACCCGTCCCGGTTGGCTAAATTCTGGAGCTGCCTATTCTTTTTTTGAAGGGCTTCATAGAGCTGCCTCAATCGTAACTGTATATTTACGCGCGTTACCAATTCGCTTTCGTCAAAGGGTTTGGTCACGTAGTCCAAGGCCCCCAGCTCCAGGCCCTTTACCTTGTCTACAGGTTCTGCCTTTGACGTGAGCATAATTACAGGTATTTCTTTGGTGCTGTCTTCCTCTTTTAAATTTTGACACATTTGGTATCCATCCATGACCGGCATGATCAAATCCAACAGGATGAGGTCAGGTTGTTGGGATTTGGCTGCCTCCAGGCCTTCCAAGCCATCTTGAGCCAAAATTATCTCATGTCCTCGCTGGGTCAGAATGGTTTTTGCAACGTGGGAAATTAATCGACTATCGTCTACGACAAGTATCTTGGCCACGCAATAATCCTCATCACTATGTTTTGAATTTGCAGCTTATGCCTTGAAAGGATCTGAAATATGAAATTCACACATATAGGCTACTTCCTTTATTGTCATACTGACTTGAGCCTCGAAAGAACGATATTCGGTATGTCATCAAGTGGAGCCACTACTTCAACCGCGCCCAGTTTGATAGCAGCCGCCGGCATGCCGAACACCAGTGAGGTGGCTTCGTCCTGGGCGACTGTAAAGGCCCCGGCTTGCCTCATAGCCAGCAAGCCGTCGGCCCCGTCGCTTCCCATCCCTGTCAGGAGTATGCCTATGGCATTTGAGGCCGCTGTATTTGCAACTGAATTGAAGAACATATTTATAGAAGGCTGCTGATATTTGATTGGCGGGCCGTTTAACAGCCGGACATAGTATCCCGTATGGTCCTTTGCTATATTTATATGCATTCCACCGGGCGCTACCAGCACCTTTCCTCTATCGAGACGATCCAGGCCGTCGGCCTCTTTGATATCCATAGGCAACAATGAGTCCAGCCGCCTGGCATATGCCTTTGTATAGCGAGCCGGCATATGCTGGACTATGACAGTGCCGTTTATATCGGGAGGCATGAACCTCAGCAGTCTTTCTATGGCAGAAGTGCCGCCGGTAGAGGCCCCGACGGCAATAATTTTATTCGAGTTTGTCATACTTGCCGCCGGAACAAACTTTCTGTTTTTGCCGACCATGGCATAGGGTCTGATGTGAGTACAGGCTGCCGTCCTTATCTTAGTGATAATTTCATGCTTCAATTTCCAGAGACCGGTTTTGGCGTCCTCTCTGGGTTTGGTAATGAAATCAACAGCCCCGATATTCAGGGCTTCCATGGTATTAATGCTGTTTTTCCACGTATAGGAACTGATCATGATTACTGGAATGGGACGAAAGCTCATTAGACGTTTTAGAAATGTGATTCCATCCATTCGAGGCATTTCAATGTCCAGAGTGATCACATCAGGCCTTTTTTCTATCATAATATCCTTGGCATCAAAGGCGTCCGAAGCAACTCCCACTACCTCAATATCAGAACTAGATGACAGCATAGTAGTCAACACTGACTGCACAACAGGTGAGTCATCAACAATGAGCACTCGGATTGGTTTCATCTTCTAATATATCACTACTCGGGATTTTGCCAGTCGTCCCTGGAAGACCTTTCTCGTATAAACCTCTTCGTCTTGAAAGGAACTTTGGTCTTTTTCCATGTCAAATCGTTTTAAGAGGACTCGGTGGCTGTCGGTAAAAAAGAATATCTTTCTGCCGGCATTGCCTCCTACATCTATCTTTACAGCAGGAATGTCTTCCAGTTCTAAGAATTTTTTTACAAAACGAATATTGGATCCGGTAATATCGTTATCATTTCTTCTGAATTTCAATACATTGGCTCCTCCAAAGACCTTGGCCTGAAGCCCTTTTCTTCGTGCTCCCAACTTAATAAGTTCTCCGATCAACAGCTCCATGGCAAACATACCATATCGGGCGACTTCAGAAGACAGGATTTCATCAGGATGAATTATCCCCGGAAGTAGAAAATGGTTCATCCCTGCTGCTTTTATTTTCTCATCATAGATGCAGGTGGCAATACAGGAGCCGACAACGGTATGAAGTACCTCACCATTTTGTGTGACGAAATATTCACCGGCCGTGAGCGTTATAACCGGTTTTTTTAGCTTGTTGCTGTAAAATCGGTACAAATATCTATCCCCTCTTTTGATAAACGAAATGACCCACTAAGGCAAAACGGTCATCCACTCCGATCAAAGATTCAGAAGTCCCCAGACACAGGAATCCATCTGGTTCTAAAAGGCGGAAAAAGTTATCTATAAGCCTTTTCTTGACCTCTGTATCAAAATATATCATCACATTTCGACAAAAAATAATGTCTACAGGACTCTTGAAAGGGAAGTTGAAATCGACAAAGTTGAGCCTGCGAAACAGTAGTCGATTTTTTAAGTCCTCGTTGACTTGGAATAATCCTGAGTCCTTTCCGGTACCTCTTCTGAAATATCTGTTTAGATATTCTGTCGGGACCTGTTTTATGGACTCCTTTGTATATAGACCCCTATAGGCGAATTTGAGAGCATCGGTATCAATATCGCTGGCCAAGATCCTTATGTCCCAAGTGTGATCTTCTTTAAACATATCGTTTACCACCATGGCGATACTGTAAGCCTCCTGTCCTGTGGCGCATCCAGCGGACCATATGCGCAGCTTTTTGATGGTGTTCTTCTGTATCGCCACTTGAGGCAATAAGATATTGGCCAAAAGCTCAAACTGCTTCAGATGCCTGAAAAAGGCGGTTTGGTCGACTGTAAGCGTGTTGATGAGTTGCCTTAATTCCCCTTTGCTTTCTTTTTCTTGGAGCAAGTAAAGATAATATTTTCCATATGATTCCAATCCAAGGCTATTTACTCTGAGGGCCAACTTTCTTTGCAGGACCGCCTTTTTGGTACGATCAAACGAAATGCCTATATGTTTTTTTACTAGATTTCTGAATGACTCAAATTCTCTTTCCGACAGGCCGTCCATTATAAGAGCACGTCGCGCTGATCATGCAGCATCAAGGATCTCAAGTTCTTCGGGACTCAAGAGTCGATCTATATCTAACAGGACCATAAGGCCATATTCCTTTTTCCCGATTCCTTTCATGTATTCGGTGTGTACACCGGGAGGAAGGCTGGAGGTAGCTTGAACTTCTTCAGGGAGGAGTTCCACCACGTCCGAGATCTCATCCACTATAACCCCCATAACCCTTCCTGAAATTTCCATTACAATGATTGTATGGAAGGGAGTGTATGATGTCTCCGGTAGATTAAACTTTTTTCTCAAATCGAATACAGGCAAGACAACACCCCTCAGATTAATGATCCCCTTTATGAACCCTTTCATGTCGGGAAGAGGTGTGATCTTTTTATAAGCGACGACCTCTTTTATCTTGAGGATCTCAATTCCATATGTCTGTTCATTTATTAAAAAGACTACATATTGCTGAGCGTCAGACATTAAAATTCCTCAAACCCTGCATCCAGTTCTTTTCCTATAAAGTCTTCGGACTTCTCTTCAATTGGATATTGAGTGGCCAGCTCTTCACGAAGGGGCTTTGTGGTAAGCGGTTTATTTCCCCGCCTCTCGTTTTTTGAAACCAAGATGCCTTTTTTGAAACCAAAATCTTCAACCTCGATATCGTAACGGTCGCTAAGAATGAACTTATCCGTCATGTCTTGCAGTAAGGTCGCTTTTTCGTTGAGATGTTCTGCAGCGTTTGCAAGTTCATCCACCAATGTCGCATTGTGTTCAACCACATCACTCATCTCGCCCATTGCCTGGCCAATTTGTTCTACACCTTTTGCGCTTTCCTGTGTGGCCGAGGAGACTTCACCAAGGGCATCAGAGGCCTCTTTAATGGTTTGAATGATCTTTTTAAAACCATTTTCCAGTTGGCCGACCCATTCCTTGCCAGTGCCGGCCCTTTCCACGATATTTTGTACAAGGCCTTGGATATCTTTGGATGCGCTGGAGCTTCTTCTTGCAAGACGTCGAATTTCGTCGGCAACTACGGCAAATCCCCTGCCGTGCTCTCCGGCCCTTGCCGCCTCTACGGCAGCATTGATCGAAAGAAGGCTTGTCTGAAAGGTTATCTCGTTGATCAAATCCATCATCTCAACTACCTTGCGGCTACCTTCTGCCATATCGTTCATGGCCTCGGTTGTATTTTTAACTGTATTTCCACCTTCTGCGGCGACTGTCACTGCCTCCTTTGAAAGCCTGTCGGCCCTCTGGGTATTGCCAGCGTTCATGGTAATACCCGATACAAGTTCTTGCACGGTTCCGCTCGTTTCTTCCGTAGTGCTGGCCTGTTGCTGGGTGCGCTGCGAAAGCTTCTGATTTTCTTCTGAGATGTACCGAACCCCATTGACCACTGCAAGAGCTGCGTTTTTCGTCTGTCCGATAAGCTCCTCCATGCGGTCAATAGTCTCGTTGGTCCTTTGGACCAACTGGTCCATTGCATCGTTTTCGCTACTAATTTTGCCTCTTACTGTCAGGTCTCCCCTGGAAACCCTGTTCAAGATATTCGAAAGGTCTTCGACCCTGCTCTGTAATTTCTCCTTTTTTTCTTCTTCTTTAAGAAAAGAATTCTTGAGTATAGATTCTGCCTTGACCTCTTTGGATATATTGCGCATAATTTCAAATCCACCCAGGATTTTGCCGGAAGAATCCAACAGGGTAGCGCCACTCGCCATGATGGGAATTTCTTTGCCTTCAGAGGTTTTCAGGGTGACCTTCTGGCCAGCGCTGACTTTTCCTGTTTGCATGGCCCTTTTTATAGGGCATGACGTGCGGCACATATCACTGTTGAATACCTCTTTACAGGTTTTCTTGCCCTGAACATCAGCAGGTCGGACTCCGGCAAGTTTTGCAGCCGCATCATTTATATAGGTTATCTTCATATCAGGGTCGACCATAAGAAACGCGTCCGTGATGCCTCGGCTGAGGCTGTTGGCATATTCTATGCGATCGCGGATGTTCCGGATCATATGGTTGAAATCCCGAGCCAACCTCCCGATGGAGTCTCGGGAATCATCGTGGATTTCGACGTTTATATCGCCTGCCGAGACCTGGCCAGTTTTTTCTGCCAGAGACGTAATACGACGGGTTACCAGTCGATTAAACAGAAAGTTAATGACAAGTATAATCCCTATGATTTCAATTGCAGAAAACACGATTAGGCGATTCCTGGCTGCGGCAAGCGACGCGTAAACCTCCTTTACGGAGTGTTTCACAACCATGGCACCCAGTATCCTTTGACTTGTCCCGTGGCAGTGGTGACAACTACTTTCGTTCAAGAGGGGCATCATGGTGACCATGAATATCTCATTATCTTCAGTTTCTGTAAGGGATTCTTCAGGCGGCAGACCTGTGCTTATTACGTTGCTGAGTACTTTCTGGTTCTTTTTTTCAGACAAGTAGTGGGTAATGCTGGTATTAATGCGGTCCTCTTCTGAGGCATAGATGACGGTGTTGCGGAAGTCCGATATATAGACCTCAATGCCTTCCATGTGCTCTTTTACGTCCTTCAATTGAGCTTCAACTGTCTTGCTGTCCCCTACAGACATGGGATATCTGATGGCGCTGTAGGTGTTTTTGAGCAGACTTTGATTCGATTGTGATATCTGTTTCAAGGCCCTTTCAGTGGAGGAAGACAGCGCCTCATAAAGGAAAAGGCCGGTAAATACTCCGACCACCATAATTGTCGCCACCAGGATTTTGACACGAAGTCCGGTTCTTTTCAGCAGTTTATCTATCCAATTTATCATGACTTCACCTTTATATATAAATCGAGCTTTTATAAATAATTATCCAGCCCCTTCAAAGGGATGTTGGAAAAATATTTCTTCGAATCCTAAAAGATCTAAGACGAGTGAGACCGAACCATCCCCGAGGATGCTGGCACCGGCAATCCCCTTTACGGGGCGGTAGTTTGCCTCCAGATTCTTAACAACAATCTGTCTCGGTTCCAGCACCTGCTCTACAGGTATTCCGAAGGACTTTCTCCCTGTATCTACAAAGACCAGAGCAGAGGTGTTGTCGTTTGCAGAAAGCACACCTGTATTGAGTATTTTTGTGATATCTATAAGAGGAAGATAATCATCTTGGAATGGGTACATCTTTTCCTCGGCCCCGAAGCTTTTTACGAGTCCCTTGTCAAACCTTTCGGTTTCAAGAACAGCCTGCAGTGGTACCATGTATGAATTGTTATGCACCATCACATGCAATGCCTGCATGAGGGCGAATGTCAAAGGCAGGCATAAGGTAAACCTGGTCCCCTTGTCCTTTTCCGTTTTTATATCTATGGTGCCGCCAAGCTGATCAATCTGTGTCTTGACCACATCCATCCCAACCCCTCTTCCAGAGAGTTCCGTAATTTTTGAGCTCGTGGAAAATCCTGGCATAAGGATAAATTTCAGCAAGTCTTCATTGCTCAAGTCTTGATCCGTTTGAATCCAGCCCTTTTCAAGCGCCTTTTGCTGAATGTCAATCAAATTTATTCCTCTTCCGTCGTCACTGATCTCAATAAAGATGCTTCCTCCTTTTTGATAGGCCTTTAATTTTATTATCCCAAAGGGCGTTTTGCCCTTTGCCTGCCTTTCTTCCGCGGTTTCTATGCCATGATCAAGACAATTTCGCACAATGTGTTTTAAGGGATCTGAAATATGTTCAATAACCTCTTTGTCCAATTCGGTATCAAGTCCGGTCGATATCACCTTGACCTCTTTGTTTTGTTTAAAAGCAAGATCCCTTACCATGCGTTGGAATCTCTGGAAGGTCCCTTCCAGAGGAAACATTCTGACCTGGGCGACTCGTTCTTCAAATTCTCGATTCACCTTGAGGAGATTTTCCACTTCTTCCAGCATTTCCATTTTCCCATTGCCTGTATATTTTTCAAATAACATGAGTACTTTAGAGACTCCAATCCCCATTTCCTCAGCCAGATTTACCAGGTTATCAAGCTTTTCCACGTCAACACGAATAGTTGTCTTACGATAGACCTTGCGGCTCTCCTCCTGCAGGGCCAGGACCTTTTGAAGCTCTTTAGGCTCAATTTTCCCATCTTCCAGCAATACCTCGCCCAGCCTTTTTTGTTTGTTCAAAGCACTGGTCAATACGTCCGCTGTAATTTTCCCGTTTTCCAGTAGCACTTCGCCCAGTTTTTTTTCAGCAAGTCCTATATCAATACCCTCTCTGTAGTTTTTGGTAATATTTTCAATACGAATGTCGTTGTCGTCTTTGACAAACATGAAGACGTCTTCAATATCCTCAAGAGGCTGTTTGGTCTTAATGATTACCCGCCAGGATATATAGAGATCATACATACAAAAGGTTTTAAAATCGGGAAATTCAGAAAGGTCAGGTACTACCTCGACAAATTCGGCTAGCTCCGATAGGCATGATAAGACAAGGATCGGGTCCTGGCCGGAATAGAAAAGATCCTTTCGAAACACAAGGTCGATTCTGTAAAAGCTGAATTTTTCTATGGGTTCCTTGGGGGCTTCCTTGACCGGTGCGACTGATTTCTCCTCAGGTGCATCCATGGCCTGGATCCCCAGGTAGCGTTTCACCTGGTCTTTTTTTTCATCGAGGACCCCAGGCTCTGCTTCGGTCTCTCCTTGAGACACCCTGTCAATCATAGACCGAATAAAATCTATTGAGCTTAAAAGAGTGGTAATAAGGTTCTTTGTAATATCCAGCTTATGAGACCTAAGACGTTCCATTAGGGTCTCAAGCTGGTGGGCATAGTCTGAAATATTCATGAATCCGACCATTGCCGCACTACTCTTTATTGTATGAACCGACCTGAAAAGCTGTTCTATGTCCGGCATGGAATCTGGTGTGGATTCGAGCGACAGAAGACTTTCTTCCGCCAATTTGAGCAGATCGTCTGACTCAGAGAAAAAGATATCTAAGATTTCTTCTTGTCCACTCATTTCGACCACATGACTTTCTTGACAGCCCAGAGCAGTTGTTCTGGTTGAAAAGGCTTCAGCAGCCACCCCGAGACGCCGGCGGCACGGCCTTTACCTATCATGGATTCTTCATCCTCTGTAGTCAGGACTAATATGGGAAGGAATTTTAGCTCGCTCTCTTTTATCTTGGATATGAAAGTAATTCCATCCATCTCCGGCATATTAATGTCGGTGATAATTAAGGCCAGAGAATCATCTTTGTCTTTTAGCAGCTGCAGTTTTTGAAAGGCATCTTTGCCGTCTGTAGCTTCTGTCACTTTATATCCTGCATTTCGCAGACAAAATGAAACAGATAACCTCATCGTAGGCGAATCATCTATCAAGAGAATATGTTTTTCCATCTGGCATACTTGTTACAGCAATGAGGCCTTTAGACCGCAAAGAGACAAAATGTCCTCCACCTCATCAGAAACAGAGGAAATTTTCAGTTTGGCCCCGGGTTCCAAACGTCGCTTAAAGGCAATCAGCAACTGAAGAGCAGCAGTGTCAATAAATCTGACTTTGGCAAGGGAAAGGGAAACCTCCCCTACGCCTTTAAGAGACTCTTCCAGAAAGACTTTGACCTTATCCAGTTCATGGATAGAGAGTTCTCCTTCAAGGTGATAAACACCTTGGCCGTCTTGGCTCACGCTAAAGTTTCTTGCACTCATTTTGAAACAGTACCAACAACAAAAATGTAATTACTTAAGGTGTTAGTTATAAATCGAACACAAACCGAATATACTTTAATTTTGAGGAAACAGTTTCAGGATATATTTTTTCATGCAGGTGTGTCACATGCCATTGCTCTAATATTCGAATGGTCTTATGCTATTATCTATATTTTATAAATCATGAAGCAGGAACAAATGACTGGATCAGGACTGCAGGGACTTCAAAATCATGTCCGTAATGAATGGATAGAAAGACTTCTGAATATGACCAAGGCAATAAGGAGTCGTGACTTTAGTCTCTATCTTGGAGCAGGGCATAAACGAAATGATATGCTCGTTCCCATGGAATTGGCGGATGTTGAGAAGATAAAGCACGCCTTTGGTACGGTTGGATTTGCCGGGCGGGTTTACTACCAGGCAATTGATTATTTTATACGGTTAAAGATTGAACCATTTCAGGCAGTGCTTAACACATGGATGCGGGGAGCAAAGGCCAGGGTAGGTTCCCGGCATATCCCGTTTACTGAAATAATCACATGGTGCCAGGAAACCAGCGATAACCAGGACAGAAATACACTGGCCGAAGAAGTGCGCTCTATTTGTGCCTTATTGATGCCTTTCAGTTATGCCTCGTGGAAGGCCCTTTTAAATGTGCTGAAACACGACCTTGGTTATCCTGAATATATAGCATTTTGCGAAGGGAAAAGGGGTATTTCTCTGACAGAATCAGGATCTCAGGCCCAAGACTTTCTCGGTCAAACCAGAGAGACATACAGATATTTTATCGAGCCTTGGCTGAACAGGGTTACAGGGATGTCGCTGAAGCCTGCCTCCCGTTTTGATGCCATATATCTTTTGGGACTCCGTTATCTGGATCACCTTTTTCCTCAGAGTATCACCATCGAGAAGATTGCAGACTTTTTTCGCAAATGGGGAATTGACCTTATTGGGAATTCCGCACTCCATATTCATTCAAAAGGGGTTCCGGGCTGCCAGTCTTACTGTATCCCGGTGGATATACCGGGAGAGATACACATCATTACCGGACCTATCAAGGGCTGGTTGGATATGGAATCACTCTTCCATGAACTGGGTCACGCCCTGAGTTTCACTTATACAGATCCGGCGCTTTCCCCTGAAGAGAAGGACTTCTTTCAAACATGGGCCTTATCAGAGGCCTTTGCCTTTCTTTTTCAGAGAATGTGCATGTCCAGAGAATTTCTTAGTGAAGTTCTGGGGCTGTCTTCTGAAAATGCGGAGGTTGTCTCAAGCGCCCATGCCATGAAGTGGCTCACTTTGACTCGCCGTTACGCCACGAAACTGGTTATTGAAGTGGAGAATTTCCGCCTCGGTCGACTAAAAAGGGGACAGCCCTTTTACTCGGAAGTGATGAAAAGGGAATCCGGCTTTTACTATGATCCGGAGACCTATCTTTTTGATCTCATGCCTGATTTTTATTCCCTGGATTACTTCCAGGCATTTATAGGATCCGCCTGTCTATCAGAATATCTGTCCGAAACCGCTGGAGCTGATTGGATGAGGAATCCTGAGACCGGCAATATCCTCCGTTGCTGGTGGCACAATGGAAACCGGGTTGATCTTACTTCTTTTCTTCAAGAAACTCTGGACCGGCCTTTGGAATCCGGTTCTTTTATAAAGGTTAATCAATATGAACTCCGAACTTGATTTGCTGGACCTCGATCGCAAATACCTGTGGCATCCTTATACCCAGATGAAGGATTTTGAGAAGGATAATCTACTTTTTGTGGATCGGGGTGAGGGTATATTTCTATTTGATTCACTGGGACGACGCTATTATGACACCATATCCTCATGGTGGTGTATACTTCACGGTCACAATCATCCCATGATCAAATCCGCAATCATGGCTCAGTTGGATAGACTGGAACACGTACATTTCGCAGGTACTACCCATGAGGGAGCCATTCGCCTGGCTGAAAGACTGGTTGACTTGACCCCTGATGGGCTGGACCGGGTTTTTTATTCTGATAACGGCTCTACTGCCTGTGAGGTGGCAATAAATATGTCCTTTCAGTACTGGAGGCATATGGGCGAGACCGCGAGGAAAGGTTTTATTTCACTTGAAAGAGGTTATCACGGTGATACTGTCGGTGCCATGAGCCTTGGAGGTGTTAAGGCATTCAATAGCCCATTTGATACCCTCACCTTTGATTCCTATCGGATACCATCTCCGTATTGTTACCGCTGTCCATATAAGGCCGAACCAACCGTTGAATCACCAAATCGTCAAGGCGCCGGATTACTCGACTGCTCGCTTGCCTGCCTTGGTCCTCTTGATGAATTGCTTGCTGATAAAGGGCATGAGATAGCAGGAATCATACTTGAGCCTTTGCTCCAGGCAGCGGGTGGGATGATAGTATATCCAGTGAAATACCTGAAAAGGTTGGCCGAGCTTGTTTCTAACTACGGGATCCATCTGATTCTGGACGAAGTTGCCACTGGCTTCGGGCGGACCGGGCGGATGTTCGCCCTTGAACACGCCGGGATAAGTCCTGATTTTTTATGTCTTTCAAAGGGGCTGACCGCCGGATATATCCCCATGGCAGCCACTATAACTACTGACGAGGTATATAACGCCTTTTATGCCGACTACCGAGAAGGAAGGACGTTTTTCCATGGTCATACTTTTACGGGTAATCCTTTGGCATCTGCAGCTGCTTTGGCCTCTTTGGAGGTATTTGAGCAAGAGAATGTGCTTAATGGGTTGCAGGATAAAATCAGTGTTTTCCAGTCCGGCATTAAAGGCTTTAGAAAGCTGCCTTTCGTTGGAGATGTCAGAGGTATCGGCATGGTGGCTGCTTTTGAACTGGTCATGGATCGGAAGACCGGGACCATGTTTCCGCCTGAAAAAAGGGTAGGGCAGATGATTTATAAAGATGGATTAAAAAAAGGACTGATACTCAGGCCCTTAAACGATATAGTTTATCTTTTTCTTCCACTTTCGGTAACAGTGGATCAGATAGAAGATATCCTCGATCGGAGTTTTGAGGTTATCTCTGGATTGAGTCTGTAGTTTAAAATTAATGTACAGCATTGATAAAATCCGTGATTTGTTGAAGATGCCGCTGTCTGATCTGATGGCATTGGCCCTTGATGCAAAGTTGAGGGACAGGGGTGATCGTTTTTCTCTGTGTACAATAATGAATGTAAAGTCCGGAAGGTGTTCTGAGGACTGCGCATTTTGTGCCCAGTCCTCCAGATACAGGACAGGCAGCCCAGTCTTTCCCATAAAATCGACAGATGAAATTTTGAAAGCGGCAACAAAGGCCAGAGATGCAGGCGCGGCCAGATTCAGTCTTGTAACCAGTGGACGGGGTCTTTCCATGTCTGAAGTAGATGATCTGGCAGTGCGAATAGAGCAGATAAGGACCTATGTGGGTATAAGTGTTTGCGCATCTTTTGGCATTTTGGATTCCGCAGCGCTTGCAACCCTTAAGTCAGCCGGTCTTAGTCGTTACCACCACAATATTGAGACGTCAGAGGCATTTTTCCCCAAGGTAATCTCCACACATAGTTTTAAAGACCGTATCTCCACTATTCATAAAGCGAAGGAGATAGGGCTTGATGTTTGCTCAGGCGGGATTATAGGCATTGGAGAGTCTGCTGAAGACAGGATCTCAATGGCCCTCACACTGGCTGGCCTGGAGGTAGATTCCATTCCATTGAATATTCTGATCCCGGTTCCAGGTACCCCCCTGGCTTCTCAGGCCGCAATGACAGTAGAGGAGATACTGCGGTCTATAGCAATGTTCAGACTGATTTTTCCGGACAAGGCTATAAGAATTGCAGGAGGCAGGGAATCAGCATTGATGGATTTCCAAGGTCTTGCCTTTTGGGCAGGGGCGGATGCGATGCTTATCGGCGGGTATCTTACAGTAGCAGGTAGGCCTGTTGATGTTGATCTAAGGTTGGTTGGGGAGGTAAAAAGACTTTGGCGAGGATGCGGTTCTGGAAAAATGTTTAATGGCTGATACCAACCAGGACTATCTTCTCCCGAACCTCAGGCATGACAATTTTTTGTGTGTAAAGTCTCCGTATCAATAAAACTTAAATTGCGATTTTACAGCGGAATCGGTTATAATTAAACCTGTTGCTTTTAAGAATAGGGCCGCCTGAATATCTGGCCCTGAAATTATTCTTTGATCCCTGATTCCACAGGATGTCAGAGGAAATCAACCGGTATGGCCAAGTGATGCGGATTGCTCTGGGTTACCAGCTTAGACGCTGCCCATTGGTTTTTTCTATCGGATTGAGGACCAACCTGGCGGATTATACAACAGAGGAGAGAAACCTTATCCAAAATGCCTCTAAGATCTATTTCCCGACTATATTTTTTGCCGATGCCCTGCATGCAATGGGGAAAAAGACCTTTCCAAGCGTGCAGTGTTATAGGCATTTGGGTGACAAGATAAAGCAAACGCTTCTTTTTAATCTCTTGGATGTCGCCACACCTGAGACCCGTCTGTTCTATGGTAAACAAAGGAAAGTTAAGATCCTTAATTATTTTGACTTTCCCTGTATAGGGAAAATGCCTGTCGGGTCCTCAAAAGGGGACGGGGTTTTTATGATTAAGAACGATACTGAGCTGGAGGAATATCTTCATAAGACCAAAATAGCCTATATTCAACGATATATCCCTTTGAAAAAGGATATCCGGGTAGTCATTTTGGGCAAACGAGTTGTCCATGCCTATTGGAAGGAATCTACCCCTGGAGAATTCCGTACCAATGTGGCCAAGGGAGGGAGGATTCTGCTTGATCCTGTCCCGGAAGATATCCTTAATCTGGCACTGGATGTTGCTATTCGCTGCGGTTTCGATTTTGTAGGGCTCGATATGTGTGAGCATCAGGGGAAAATTCTTATCCTTGAAGCAAACATGAATTTTGGTACTCAAGGATTCAGGAAGGCCGGCATAAACTACAGGGAGTTACTCTGCAATATGGTGAGATCGGGGGAGATATAGGATTACCTGATTCGTTTTATGATTTTATCAATGATTTCAGTAAATTCAGTTAGTTTTAAGACATAGGCCAATACCCCGTATGAGACAATGCCCAATAACATCGATGCAAACACCTTGAACGTTGAAAGCCGGATACCAGGGTCGCCTGCAATGTGAATCTCAACCCACCATACTAGCAGGCCCATTATGCCGGATGCCAGAAAAATCTTTCCCAGGGACAAGAAAAGCCTTCTTGAAGGATAGCCGCCTATTTTTTTGTAAAGCACCGCAGCCAGGAGCATGAAATTGAATATCATGGTGGCAGAGGTGGATAGCGCTATGGCCCTGTGTTGCAATTTGTCCAATGTAGCAAGTATGATGCATATATTAAGCGCTACTGCCAAAAAACTTCCTATTACCGGCCATCGTGTGTCATTAAGGGCATAGAATACAGGCACCACTATTTTCACTGCTGCATAGGCCAGGAGACCGATTGAATAAAATCTCAGGGCCTGGGCCGTCATAAAGGTATCCGATTGAGTAAAACGGCCGTGTTCGAAGATAAGCCCTACTATTGGCTCGGCCAGGACCCATAGCCCTACGGCAGCTGGAATCGTAAGGGCAGAGGCCAGGGTGAGAGACGAAACCAGCGTATCACCCAGTAGTTTGTAGTCTCCTCTGGTTGCCAGTCTTGCTACGACAGGAAGTGTTGCTATTGAAACAGCTACGCCAAAGAGCCCTATGGGAAATTGTACCAGCCTGAATGCATAATTCAGCCAGGCGACACTCCCTTCTGCACAGCGAGAGGCGAAGTTTGTATTTACAAAGATGTTAATCTGGGTGGCGGAAAGGCCTATTATGGCAGGCACAATCAACCGGCCTATGTGTCTTAGCCCCGGATCCGCCAGATCCGTCACCGGCTTTATTTTAAACCCCTGGCGCAGAACAGCAGGCACCTGTATCCCCATTTGTGAAAGGCCGCCCAGCAGGCTTCCCACCGCCATACCTATTATGGCCGGTTGCCCGAACAACGGCAATAATAGAGCAAGCCCTACGCCCACAATTATGGAGGTCATATTGAAACAACTGGATGCCAGAGAGGGGATAAAGAAATAACCCCTTGTGTTCAATATTCCCATAAGTACTGACGAAATAGAGACCAGCAGCAAGAAGGGAAACATTATGATTGTCAGCCGCTGGGTAAGTTCCACCTTGCCGGCTACTTTGGCAAAATCCGGTGCGAGCAGCATTACCAGTTCATGGGAGAAGATCATTCCTAGAATAACGGTCAAAGAAACAACTACAGTGACTACCGCCAGGACGTTGTTTACAAGACGCCAGATCTCTTCTTTTGAGCGTTTTTGATCGTATTCAGTAAAGACCGTAACAAACGCCGCGCTCAGTGCGCCCTCTGCAAAGAGGTCCCTCAGGAGATTGGGTATACGAAAGGCCACAACAAAGGCGTCCATTGCAGTACCGGCACCAAAAAGGCCTGCAAGCACCTGCTCTCTTACGAGGCCCAGTATGCGGGAAAAGAGTACGGCAATACTCACCGATCCCGCCGAACGGGCAAGATGGACCGCCTTTCCACTATGGCCGGGCGCGCGTTGTGTACTCAAGATTACCTGCTAAGTTCAAATTATAGGACTTTCTTGGCCACGGATTATATAGATGAATACGTATTAAGCGGTGTAAATCCATAGAATCCGGGCCGAAGATTTTTAAATTCGCCCGAAGGACTCTGCGTTCAGGAGCTGTAAGCAAGGACCAGATCGCCTTTTTTTACTCCGAGGTGCCTTGCCACCACATCACATTTGGCCTTCAGGAAGAAAAATACAGGTACGCCCGATCCTGACAGGGTCTCGTAATTCCCCTGACCTTTACTTATGATGACAGGTGCCTTTTTAAACAGCTCAAGGAATTCCGGGGAGCATTGGCTCAAAACAGTACCAGGGGTGGCACACCCGGATGAAATGATGGATGCTATTTTATCAAGGCCGGCCTCTAAAGCATCTTCCATGGTGGCATCGTTAATAATCGGTTTTTCCCTGACCACATAAGTGACCTTATGCCCCATGGTCTCTATAAGAAGGCGGTCAAAGACGGTCTCTCCCGCATTGTCCCCCAGATAGAGGATCCAGTCCGCCGTGCTAATCGCCTTTTTAAATTCCTGCTCATCCCATCGCCCAAAAGGCTGGTGTATTATTTTTTGAATCTCCGATTCCAGGTCATAACTGGATGATACGCCGAAATCAATCACATTTCCTGCCGTGGCAAGCCGCATAGCGAGTCCCAATGGGTCTTCAGCCTCCATGACCTCTTTTTTCAATTCGGGATAAAGGGCGAGTGCCCTATCGGTCGCTTGCCTTTTTACTCTCTTAAAGGCGTCCGGTTCGCCTGTGTATCTGTTTATAAGGTCATACACCATTACCGCCGTCTTGGGCGGCGGATCATCCAGCCTGATTTTTTTGATTTCCCCCCCCAGCTCTATCAGCAACCTGAGAATTTTCTCGTCGGAAAGACCTGCCAGACGACCGGTTCTCAGGGCCTGGATCATGAAACAGGGAATGCAGTCCAAAAATGTGCGCATAAATTTCCTTTCAGGGTTCAAAGGTTCAGGGTTCACCGTTCAGGGTTCAAATTTTCCAATTTTATATCACAATTTCCCCAATGACCAATGACTAATGTCGTCACAAGCCATTCAGAACTCACGAATCAACGGTTCAGATTTTCGTTAAACTTTGAACCTCTGAACCTCTGAACCCCTAAACGGTTACAACCCTCTTAATCCACCTCCAGCGGACCCCGTTTTCAGTGTCCATTACCTCCACTCCAATATCCATGAGTTGCCGCCGAATAGTATCCGCTATGTCCCAGTTTTTTGAGTTCCTGGCCTCTTCCCTCTGTGAGACCAAGTCCTGGATTTTCTTTATTAGCTCTGGTCTGGGTATAGAAATATCCAGGCAACCAAGGACTTTATCCACATCCTGCAGGGTATCCATGACATTTTGGGCATCCAGGGAAGAAAATTTCCGGGCGGCAATGAGCCGGTTTACATATCTGATCAACCTGAAAATCGTCCCCACGGCCTTTGAAGTATTGAGATCATCATTAACAGCAAGATTAAATGCGTTTTTCATGGCCTCCAAGGCCTTTTTAGTATCAGGGTTCGGGTCTCCGGCAGAGACTTTATCCATAGTAAAGGCCTGGACTTCAGATACAAAATAGTCAAATCGTTTCAATGCCCTGGCGGATTCTTCCAGGTATTCATAAGAGAAATTAATGGGCTTTCTATAGTGTGTCCTCAGGAGAAAGAATCTGACCTGTCTTCCGGTGAAACCCCTTTTAATTAAATCTCGTAGTGTAACGACATTACCCGCTGACCGTGACATCTTTTTCCCATCAACCAAAATAAGTTCGCTGTGAACCCAGGTCCTGGCTAGTGGCTGGTTGGTGAGGGCCATTGCAATTGCAATTTCATTTTCATGGTGGGGAAAAATGAGGTCGCAGCCGCTTGTATGAATATCAAAAAATTCCCCCAAATATTGCATTGACATTGCGGCACACTCTATATGCCAGCCCGGACGGACCTGTCCCCATTTTGTCTTAAAACCTAATCCCCTTTTGAGTTCATCCAGGGTTACCCTCTTGAACAGCGTGAAGTCAACAGGACTGTCTTTTTCGTAGTCATCCAGGTCCACTGTCCTACCAATGTCAATTTCGGAAAGGCTCACGCGGGAAAGCCTTCCATATGAAGGCAGTTTTGATATGTCAAAGTATACTGAACCGTGTTTTACGTATGCATAACCTGCATCAACCAGTCGCTCGGTCAGTTGAATCATGGCCTCAATATGGGCGCTTGCCCTGGGATAGCAGGCGGCAGGCCTGATATTCAGTGATGAAATATCTTCCATAAAGGCCTGGGTATAAAGGTCTGTGAGTTCCTTGAGACTTACACCTTGGGACTGGGCGGCATGGATCGTCTTGTCATCAAGGTCGGTAATATTCATTACGTGTGTGACCTCATAACCCTGGTATTCAAGTATGCGTCTCAAAAGATCCGCAACCACCAGCCTCCTGCAGAGTCCCATGTGGGCGAATTCATGGACCGTGGGTCCACAGGAATAGATCCCCGCCTTTCCGGGATTTAATGGCTCAAAGATCTCCTTTCTCCGGGTAAGGGTGTTAATTAGTTGCAGGGCCTTGGTCTGATCTGCCTGCTCAACCTGTGGAACTGAAAAGATATCCGTGCTCAGATAACGGTCGCCCCCATCGGGGAAAATAACGACTACAAGGCCCTTTTCCAGTTTCGCGGCTATTGCAAGTGCCGCCGCCATGGCGGCACCTGAACTCATTCCGACAAAAAGCCCTTCCTCCAGCGCAAGTCTTTTAGTCAGATCAAAGGCCTCATCGTCGTGGACATTGACAATGTCGTCCGGCAGGTGCTTGTCAAAGATCCCGGGGCGGTAGGATTCCTTCATATTCTTAAGCCCCTGGATGCCGTGACCAAAATATGGCTCTACCCCGACTATCCTTACCTTTGGATTGAGTTCTCGAAAACGTTGCGTAATCCCCATCAGCGTGCCGGTGGTCCCCATGGCGGTCACTATTACATTCACCTTGCCCCCGGTCTGTTCCCAGATCTCCGTGGCTGTACCGTGATAGTGAGCCAGCGTATTATCGGGGTTGTTGTACTGGTCCGTGCAGAAGTAGCGGTCGGGGTTTTCAAGTGCCAGTTTGTACACAGCCTCTATGGCGCCGTCAGTCCCGAAGCGGGCGGGGGTCAGGAGGATTTCAGCACCATATGCGCGCATGATTTGACGGCGCTCCCTACTGGCTGCCTCACTCATTGCAATAAGACAGCGATAACCCTTTACGGCCGATACCATCGCAAGGCCAATGCCTGTATTACCACTGCTTGCCTCAAGGATTATCCTGTCCTTTGTCAGCTCCCCCCTTTCTTCCGCCCTTTCAATCATGGAAAGGGCTATACGATCTTTAATAGAGCCCCCTGGATTAAAGCTTTCCATCTTTGCCAGGATAGTGACCTTGTTGCCGGGATTGATACGGCAAATATGGACGAGTGGAGTATTGCCAATTGTATCCAGGATGTTTTTAACAGGCTTTCTCATTAGTTTCCAAATCTAAACCTAAACAACATTAGGCCTGAATATAACAAATTAATATATTACGAACGACTGTATTGACAAAAGAACAAGCATCAACATAAATTCACTGGCTTTACTTTACAAGGGCGATGTGGTTATTCACATTTGCAGTTCAAAACAAAACAGTAAAAGACGACGCCAAGAGATTCGGGATGTGCGGCGAAAAGGCCGGGGCCGCTGAACACCAACAAAAAAGAAAAGAGGGCTTCATGAAGGTATTACGGAATTTTAAAGACCCGAATGATGTTGAATCCATATGGATGCTGACCCGTGAGTACAGGGGGATAGCCGGTGCAGGAGGGGTAAAGGATGTGAGCCGGGATCTTGCGGAATCACTGGCGCGTGCGGGCTATGAAGTTTCAGTCTTTATGCCTCGCTACGGTTTTATGGACCCGGAAGAATTGGGTTTCAGGACCCTTTGCCCGCAGTTCGATGTAGACTTGAACTATGCACGCGAAGAACGCAGGGAAGGTGTGGGCTTCTGGCACAGGAATCTGAAGGGTGTGGATATAATACTTGTAGAGGCAGGCCGCTTCAGCGAAAAGCTTGGAATCTATTTATACACAGAAGAAGAAGAGGATGTTGATATCAGTCATAAGAAAGGAGAGGGACACCTGGACTATTTCGCCATGAATATCCTGCTTCAGAAGGCCGTACTGGATTATGCAATTTTCACGGGTACCAGGCCTGATATATTCCATTGTCAGGATGGTCATACAAGCGTGCTTCCGGCCATGATGAGGGAGATTGACGGCTTCCGGCAGTACTTTAAGGATAGTGGCGCCCTGCTTACCATACATAATGCCGGCCTGGGCTATCACCAGGATGTGGCGGACCTGTTTTTTGCCATGGTTGTAACCGGGCTTCCCCAAAGGGTCGTCTACAACGCTGTCCTCAATGGTTCCTTTAATCCATTTCTCGCCGGTGCCGCTTATGCGCCTATAAATACGGTAAGCGAAAACTACGCGAGGGAACTCCAGGAAACAGAACTTGACGCCCTTACAGGATGGCTGGGCCATACCCTTAAGGACAGGGGCATATTGATAGAAGGGATCACAAACGGCATCAATCCTGATGAGTTCAGCCCGAAATATCCGGAAAAATTAGGACTTCCTGCATCCTTTGATCCAGCCGGGGGTGATTTGGCCGGTAAATCAATTTGCAGAAAGGAGCTTGTCATCAGAGCGATGTTCGGTGACATTAGCGGTATTAAGACATATGGCGCTATTGATTACAGCCCGAGTCAGCCCCTGTTTACCGTTGTGAGCCGTTTTTCCGAACAGAAGGGTCTGGATGTACTGGGCGAGGCCCTGGAAAACCTGCTTGCAGAGGATAAGAAGATTCAGGTGGTAATCCTTGGCAGCGGCAACAGTGATATAGAGAAACAATTGATATCCCTGGCGGAGCACCTGGCTGATGAGGAGCGTTTTGCACTGCTGATAGGATATGATTCAGGGCTTGCAAATCTTATTTATGCCGCGGGGGATTTTTTTGTAATTTCTTCCCGATACGAGCCTTGTGGTCTCACTGATTTTATGGCTCAGCTAATGGGTAATATACCCATTGTCCACACTACAGGCGGTCTGATAAAGGTAAAAGAAGGCTTTAACGGTTTTTCTTTTAAGGATTCTACAACCGATGCCCTTATCGAGTGCATGAACAGGGCCTTAAATGTTTTTAGAAATTCACCTGATACAATAAGGGAGATGCAAATAAACGCGGTTCGTAATATATACGAACACTATACATGGAGCAAGGTAAGAGAGAAATATATCAGACTTTATTCAAAGGCCATGAAGCTAATGAGAAAATAATTATGGGCATTTTCGAAAAACGAAAGGAGAAATAATGAATTTAGTACAGAATAAAATAAAAATCATGCCGTGCCTTGATATGAAAGACGGAAGGGTCGTCAAGGGCATACATTTTGTGGACCTGAAAGACGCAGGTGATCCAGTGGAGAATGCGTCTTTTTATGAAAAGGAAGGGGCTGATGAGCTGGCCATGCTGGATATCGCCGCTACACTGGAAAATCGAAAGACCATGCTGGAATGGGTCAGGAGGGTCTCATCGGTTATCAGTATTCCACTTACGGTCGGCGGGGGCATTTCCTCTTTGGAGGATATAAGATCGGTATTTGATGCGGGTGCCGACAAAATATCCATGAATAGTGCCGCTGTTAAGGATCCGGATCTGGTCCGGCAGGCAGCGAATGATTTCGGACCGGAGAAGGTGACGGTAGCCATTGACGCCAGGAGGAACAGGGATATGCCATCCGGATTTGAACTGGTGGTCTCAGGTGGTACCAAGCCGGTGGGAAAAGACGCCGTGGACTGGGCCAGGCAGTGTCAGGAACTGGGGGCCGGTGTTATCCTGCCGACGAGTATGGATGGCGACGGGACCCAGACCGGTTACGACCTGGAGTATACAAGGGCCATTTCAGATGCAGTTGACCTGCCTGTGGTAGCGTCGGGCGGGGCCGGAACGCTGGAAGATTTCTACCAGGGAGTTGTTCAGGGGGGTGCCCGGATTTTATTGGCCGCTTCGGTTTTTCACTATCGCACCATAGGTATCAGGGAGCTTAAAAAGTATCTTCAGGAAAAGGGCCTGAAGGTAAATTTGTAAGACATTCTGAAAGATTAAGGGTTTAATTGGGCGTCTATCTAAATTTCTCAGGCGTCAAATTCAAGAAATCCTGGGATCATGAAAAAGGACAAAACGCTTCAAGAATACAGGGCAAAACGTGATTTTGAGAAGACAGCGGAGCCCAAAGCCGCCCTCATAAAATCAGGAGCGAAACCGATTTTTGTGATTCAGCAGCACGATGCCGGTCACATGCACTTTGATTTCCGT
>Ga0136651_10000043_pt1 | contig 56138 bp, 51 predicted proteins | sample Mar14236cmmetaG_FD_94867 | JGI IMG/M metagenome (GOLD analysis project Ga0136651, IMG submission 94867) | Marine hydrothermal vent microbial communities from Guaymas Basin, Gulf of California to study Microbial Dark Matter (Phase II) - Marker... ... | reverse complement strand
CGTTTAAAATCAATAAGTTACAATTAGGGTATGCTGAATGTCGGTTTCAATTAAACAAGTAGAGTTTATCCTTGAAAGAACATTTACAGACATTATTTTCCCAGGCACTTGCCCAACTCCAAGCAAAAGGCGATATCCCCAAAGATATTGTGGGTGACATTCGTCTTGAGCGGACTCGTGATACGCGGCATGGCGATTTTGCTTGTAATGCTGCCATGATATTAGCCAAAAAAGCGGGGATGCGTCCGCGTGACTTAGCTTTGCTCATTAAGGAGCAGTTGCCGACGGATGATGCATCTATTGCTAAAGTTGAAATAGCAGGACCAGGTTTTATCAATGTCTTTTTGACTACCCAAGCTTATTGTACCGTTATTGATGACATTCTTTACTATAAAGAAGCTTATGGACAGAGCCAAATGGGGGCAGGGCAATCAGTCATGATAGAATTTGTTTCTGCTAATCCAACAGGTCCTTTGCATGTTGGACATGGGCGGGGAGCGGCTTATGGTGCGGCTTTGGCAAATTTGTTGACGGTGGCAGGCTTTAACGTCCATAAAGAATACTATGTTAATGATGCCGGGCGGCAAATGGATATTTTAGCAACCAGTGTATGGTTACGCTATTTGGAATTGTGCGAGGTGAGTTTAACCTTCCCCTCAAATGCTTATCAGGGCGACTATGTTTGGGATATTGCGGCAAGCTTGCACCGTACCTATAAAGATGCTTGGCAGCATAGTGCGGCTACTATTTTTGAAAATATTCCGCAGGATGCTAATCAAGGTGGCGATAAAGAGTTACATATCGATGCCCTGATTAAGCGCAGTCAACAATTGCTAGGTGAAAAATCTTATCGGCTGATATTTCAAAAAAGTCTTCAGCTCATTCTTGAAAATATACGTCATGATTTAGAACAATTTGGCGTGGTGTATGATGAGTGGTTTTCTGAATCTAACCTAACTCAAACTGGTACAGTACTGAAAGCAATTGAACAATTGAAAGCAGCAGGGCAGACTTATGAACAAGAAGGCGCCTTGTGGTTTCGTTCCAGCGCGTTTTTCGATGAAAAAGATCGAGTATTGGTACGTGAAAATGGACAATTTACCTATTTTGCTTCGGATATTGCTTATCATCTGAATAAATTAGAGCGTGGTTTTGATCGGATGATTAATATTTGGGGTGCCGATCATCATGGTTATGTGCCACGGGTGAAAGCGGCAATGACAGCATTAGGTGCGGAGGCTGATCGTTTGACGGTATTGCTCGTACAATTTGCTAGTCTCTATCGTGGTAAGGAACGGTTATCCATGTCAACACGCAGTGGTGAATTTGTCACCTTACGCGAATTACGTGAAGAAGTTGGGTGCGATGCTGCTCGGTTTTTTTATATTCAACGTAAAAGTGAACAACATCTGAATTTTGATTTAGAGTTAGCCAAATCTCAATCTAATGATAATCCTGTGTATTACATACAATACGCATACGCCAGGATATGTAGTGTCTTTCGGCAATTACATGATAAAAATCAAGTTTGGCATCATAACCAGGCTACTTTGGAACAACTTGATAACCAACATGAGCAAGCCTTGCTGGTTACACTGTCACGTTTTCCGGAAGTGATAGAAATGGCTGCTGATGCTTATGAGCCTCATCAGTTAACTTATTATCTACGTGATTTGGCACAAGATTTTCATACTTTTTATGATTCTCATAAAATTTTAGTGGATGATGAAGCATTACGTCATGCACGTTTAAGTTTAATTGCAGCTTGTCAACAGGTGCTACGTAATGGTTTAACTATCATTGGTGTGTCGGCACCAGAGGTTATGTAATTTATGGCTATTCAAAAACGACGTAATCAGCGTTCGGAGTATGTATCTTCTACTTGTCCACCAGGGTGGGCATGGTTATTAGCAGGCATTATTATTGGGATGTTTATCTCTTTTTTGATTTATTTACGAGAATTTGCCCCACAGCTCTTACCGCCTGAAAGCGCACAAGCCCTTAATCCGCCTATCACTAATGTGTCTGAACCGGCAGATAATTTTCAATTTTATGATGATTTGTCCGGCAATACTGGAAAATCATCCCATTCAGGTTTCCCAATTACTGTCCCTGGCAGGTATTTATTACAAGTTGGCTCATTTAAGGATAAGCAAGGTGCTGAAGGGTTAAAAAAATATTTAGCTTCAATAGGTGTTTCCGCCTATGTTGAGGCAACAGGTCTTGGTGAAACGGGACGTTGGTACCAAGTGTTGGTGGGGCCATTCACGGATTTAAATCAACTTAATCAAACACATGAACTGTTAGCAAAAAATAAGATTGAAATGGATATTAAAAAATATTGAACAAAATTAAATATGGGAATTGGAGATTGGGAAAAGGCACAAATACCCTTTTTTCAAAAAAGGGTATTTGTGCCTCAAAAAACAAGCCAATAAAAAAAGACTATAGACGTTCAGATAAATCGTTTTAAAAGGGCGATGAAGTTATTTATCTGAACATCTATATTTTTTAAATTCGAATAGTATTTTGGAAAAAATTCACAATTCACAATTAAAAGACTTGTATTCCCTCTGCTTCTAACATACGCACTAGGCGAATAAGGGGCAAACCAATGATAGCAGTGGGATCACTTCCAATCATTCGTTCAAGCAGGGCAATTCCTAAACCTTCTGATTTAAAACTGCCTGAACAGTTATAGGGTTTATCTAAGTACAAGTAATTTTCTATTTGCGAAGCCGTGAGTTGACGAAATTTCACACTGAAGCGTACAACATCTAATTGAAGTTGGTTAGTATTCGTATTCAATAAACATAAGCCAGTCAAAAAATCAACTTGTTTGCCACTGGCTTCGTTGAGTTGTTTGACAGCTTGTTCATGGTTGCCTGGTTTACCCAATAAAGTATCATCTATTACAGCGACTTGATCGGAACCGATAATCAAGGCTTGCGGATAAGTGGTTTTGGCTGATTTAGCTTTAAGTTCAGCTAAACGACTGACGAGTGCTGCCGGGCGTTCTTCAGGGCGGGCTGTTTCATCAACTGCCGGCGCAAAAGTTTCAAATGGGATAGGTAATCGACTTAATACACTTTTTCTAAAGGGTGAAGTTGAGGCAAGTATTAAAGGTAAAGGTGCTGGAATGTGGCGTAGCGTCATATATCAGTTATCAGTTATCCGTTATAAATTATCCGTTATTATTCTGATGACTTTTCCTAATTGGATTTGACATCATTTAATTATTATTATAGAATGATCAGTTTATGTTAAAAGACTTACCAACATTGATTGAGCCAAAGCAGCTTGCCTTGGAAACTCGCCATTTAAAGGGGAAGATTGCGCTTGCGCAAATGACACGTTTGCCTGGAAATCTGTGCGACGTTCAAGGGGATGCACAGATTGATTGGTTATTTGCTCAGGATGAAAAAGGTCGCCCAACCATTCAAGGTGATATGCAGGCACCACTTTCAGTCCTGTGTCAACGTTGTTTGCAACCGATGCGATGGGTTTGTAATACAAAGGTTGCTTTAATTATATTAACAGACGAACAAATAGAAAATGAAAAATTACCTGTAGGCTATGAAGCTATCACTTTAACAAGTACGCAGGTTTCATTAATCAGACTGGTTGAGGATGAACTGATTTTAGCTTTGCCTATTGTTACTATGCATAAAAAGTGTCCATCTAACGAATTTCAATTAGCTGAAAGTCTTTTAGAAAACAATACTTACAAAAATAACCCCTTTAATGTGTTATCAGAATTAAAAATAAAAAAATGAAAATAGGGAATGGGGAAGCTAAATTAAATCATGACTAAAATTATTATATTCCCAATTCCCAACTCCCAATTCCCAATTCCCAAAAATAAATAAGGATTTTTAATATGGCGGTACCACAAAATCGTAAAACTCGTTCTAAACGCGGTATGCGTCGTTCCCATGATGCATTAACGGCACCCACTTTATCCATTGAACCCAACCTGGGTGAGGAACATCTTCGTCATCATATTAGTCCATCCGGCTATTATAGAGGTCGCAAAGTCATAACTCAAAAGGAAGAATAAAACTTGACAGCACGAATTGCGCTGGATGCGATGAGCGGCGATCATGGTCCATCAGTCGTTGTCCATGCTGCTTTAAAAATATTATCGGAATTTGATGACTTGCAGCTCATTCTGGTTGGTGATGAAGCCGTGCTTAAATCATTGCTGGGCCACCGCTCAACTAAGGCAATACAACGTTTATCTATTCACCATACAGGGCAGCAAGTCGAAATGAATGAATCACCTTCACATGCTTTACGCAATAAGAAGGATTCTTCCATGCGGGTTGCTATTAATCTGGTTAAACAAGGTTTAGCTGATGCCTGTGTGAGTGCCGGTAATACCGGTGCTTTAATGGCAACAGCTCGTTATGTATTGAAAACTCTGCCGGGCATTGCCCGGCCGGCCATTATTACCGCTTTGCCTAATATGCAAGAAACTTGCACCCATGTGCTTGATTTAGGAGCTAATGTTGATACGACACCTGAACATTTGTTCCAATTTGCCCTGATGGGGACGGTATTAGCTCAAGCTGTCGATAATTTGCCCCAACCACGCATTGGTTTGCTTAATATTGGTCAAGAAGAAATTAAAGGCAATGAAAATGTTAAAGAGGCAGCAAAATTACTCAGCCATAACCCAAGTATTCATTACATAGGTTTTGTAGAAGGCGATGATATTTTTAAGGGCACAGTTGATGTTGTGGTTTGTGATGGTTTTGTGGGTAATGTTTCCCTCAAAACCACGGAAGGTGTTGCTAAAATGATCAATCATTATGTTAAGCAAAGTTTTAATCGAAATTTATGGACACGCTTTGCTGCCCTCATTTCTTTGCCGATTATTAAAAACTTTAGTCAAAAAATTGATCCACGTCGATATAATGGCGCCAGTTTGCTTGGTTTGCGGGGGATTGTCATTAAAAGTCATGGTAGTGCTGATGTGTTATCGTTTACTTATGCTATCAAAGAAGCTATCATTGAGGTACAAAAAAATGTACCAGAGCAAATTAGCCATATATTGGCAACATTGTTAAATGAGAAAGGGCGCGTTAAGTGAGCTATTCTCGTCTAATTGGAACAGGCAGTTATTTGCCAAAAAGGGTTTTGACTAATGCAGCTCTTGAAAGCTTAGTCGATACTAATGAACAATGGATTATTGAACGGACGGGTATACGCACCCGTCATTTGGCGGCTGAGGATCAAGATACCTGTGATTTAGCAGAACAAGCTGCTCGCCGTGCATTGGACATGGCTCAGTGTGATGTGAGTGAAATAGATTTAATAATTTTAGCGACGACCACGCCGGATCGTATTTTTCCCAGCACGGCTTGTTTGCTTCAAGCACGTTTAGGGAATCATGGAGCTATGGCTTTTGACGTGCAGGCAGTATGTAGTGGTTTTATTTATGCTTTAAGTATTGCCGATCAATTTATCAAAACAGGCACTGTACAACGTGCATTAGTTGTTGGTGCTGATATTTTTTCACGCTTGATAAATTGGTCGGATCGTAATACCTGTGTATTGTTTGGTGATGGTAGTGGGGCGGTTGTGCTTGAAGCGAGTAGGACACCAGGAATTTTATCAAGCCATTTACATGCAGATGGTGCTTATAAAGAGCTATTAACGGCACCTGCAAAGGTTGTACAGGGCGGTCTTAACGGCGATGCTTTTACCAAAATGCAGGGCAATGAAGTTTTTAAATTTGCCGTTAAGGCATTAAGTAAAGTAGTTGACGAAGCATTAATTGCCAATCAACTTGACATGAGTGCCATTGATTGGTTAGTCCCCCATCAAGCGAATATTCGCATTATTACAGCAACCGCGAAAAAATTAAAATTGCCGATGGAAAAAGTCGTTGTCACCGTATCAGAACACGGCAATACCTCAGCGGCTTCTGTCCCATTAGCTTTAGACGTTGCTGTGCGTGATGGGCGCATTCAACGTGGTGATCTATTGTTATTGGAAGCGGTAGGTGGTGGATTTACTTGGGGGGCTGTTTTGCTAAAATATTGACTTAATGCTTAATGATTAATGGTTAATGGTTAATGGTTAATTAACGTATAGATGTTCAAGTAAATAATTTCCAAAAACTCGGGACAGGTTTAACGTGCGTAATTATTAATTTGACAAACTATATACTCTGAGCAGTCAAATTTTCGGATTTTCGCTTCGCTGATCTCGTCTCGTAGGGGCATTCTTTAGTGTCGGCCCTGACTTTCAGGATTATCAGGGCGATAACGAACGCTTCACCCCTATAAAAATCCGAAAATTTAACGTGCAGAGTTTATGCACGTTCCTTATTAATGGTGAACCATCCACCATTAACCATTAACCATTAACCATTAACCATTAACCATTATAATGAAACACGCATTTGTTTTTCCAGGACAAGGTTCCCAATCAGTAGGTATGTTAGCTGATTTGGGAGCGACTTATCTTGTGGTCAAACACACTTTTGAAGAAGCATCTGAAGTGTTGGGCTATGACTTATGGAAATTGAGCCAACAAGGGCCAAAGGAAGACTTAAATCAAACGGACAAAACTCAACCAGCATTACTAGCAGGGGGCGTTGCGGTATGGCGGGTCTGGCTGGAACAAGGGGGGCATAAACCCATTTTAATGGCTGGACACAGTTTTGGTGAATACAGCGCTTTAGTTTGTGCAGACGCATTAGAATTTAAAACTGCGCTTAATTTGGTACAAGATCGGGGGCGTTTTATGCAAGCCGCTGTACCTTCAGGTGAAGGGGCTATGGCAGCTATTTTAGGTTTAAAAAATGAGCAAATCATTGAACTGTGTGCCACCGTTGCCCAGGATCAAGTTGTTTCAGCCGTGAATTTTAACGCCCCAGGTCAAGTGACCATAGCTGGACATACTGCTGCTGTTAAACGGGCAATAGAACAGGCGAAAGCGGCAAAAGCTAAAGTGATCTTATTGCCAGTCAGTGTACCTGCTCATAGTCGCTTAATGCTGCATGCGGCTGAAAAAATGGCAAAACGTCTTGCGGTTGTCAATATAAATATACCAACCATTCCGGTGATTCATAATGTTGATGTTTCCATTAAAACTAAAGTGGCTGATATTCGTACTGCCTTAACCGCTCAACTCTATCAGCCGGTACGTTGGGTGGAAACGATTGAAAAAATGTTAGACATCGGTGTTACAATGTTATTTGAATGTGGTCCCGGTAAAGTATTAACAGGTATGAATAAACGTATTGCCCGTGGAAAAATCGTTAAACCGATTATGGATATTAAGACATTAGAACAAGCGTTGGAGGCCCAGGCATGAATTTGGATTTAAGCGGTGAAATAGCCTTAGTCACGGGTGCCAGTCGCGGCATTGGTCAAAGCATTGCGAATGTTTTGGGACAAGCGGGTGCGTCTGTGTTTGGTACTGCAACCACTAAAGCAGGTGCAGAACATATTACACAAGCTTTGCGCGAATTAGATATTAAAGGAGAAGGAAAAGTGCTTGATATTGCTAATTCCGATTCCATTAATGCTCTAGCTGCTACTTTAGGTAAAGCCATGCCGAGTATTTTAGTTAACAATGCGGCTATAACTCGTGACGCGCTATTGATGCGAATGAAGGATGAAGACTGGAATCATGTCATCAATACAAATTTAACAGGGGTTTATCGCCTATCTAAAGTCTGTCTCCGTGCCATGATGAAAGCACGACATGGGCGTATTATTAATCTAACTAGCGTTGTTGGTTTGACCGGTAATGCTGGACAGGTAAATTATACGGCTGCAAAAGCCGGTGTCATCGCCTTTAGCAAATCATTAGCGAGAGAAGTTGGCAGTCGTGGAATCACAGTTAATAGCATTGCTCCCGGCTTTATTAATACGGATATGACCTACAATCTCTCAGAAGAACAACGTGGTGCTTTGTTGCAACAAATTCCATTGAACCGGGTTGGTGAGGTGAATGATGTTGCAAACGCTGTCGTATTTTTAGCATCGAAAGCAGCCGCCTATATTACAGGTGAAACTTTACATGTCAATGGTGGCATGTATATGTCGTAATCAGTTATCAGTCATCAGTAAACAAACCGAGATATACATGGTGCTATAGTTTTTCATATAAATAATTTCACTGACAATAAATCAAGTTTTTTTTCAAGCCCGCAGGTGAATAAGAATTTATTTATCTGAACATCTATAGGTTTATTATGAATGAATAACTGATAACTGACAACTGATAAATGATAATTGAAAAGAGGACTAATTTGTTATGAGCAGTACCATTGAGGAACGTGTCAAGAAAATCGTAGTCGAACAATTGGGTGTCAAAGAAGATGAGGTCAGTCATGAATCCTCCTTTGTCGATGACCTCGGTGCAGATTCCCTTGATACTGTAGAATTGGTGATGGCACTTGAAGAAGAATTTGGGTGCGAAATCCCTGATGAAGAAGCCGAAAAAATCCAAACCGTACAACAAGCGATTGATTATATTAAGGCCAATAAAGAAGAATAATTGGAAAAGAAAGACTTTAAAGGCCACGTTGCTTGATAGGTTTTATGACCTATCGTTTTTCAGATAAATAATTTCACTAAAAATAAACCAAGTTTCTGACCGAAACTTGGTTTCTAAGAATTTATTTTTCTGAACATCTATAACAGGTTACGTTGGCCTTTTGTTCGAGGTGTATAACTAAAGTGACTAAAAGACGAGTTGTTATTACCGGTCTGGGCACCATTTCTCCAGTGGGTTTAACCGTTAAAGAAAGTTGGGAAACCGTATTGGCCGGAAAAAGCGGAATTGCAATGATTACCGATTTTGACACTGAAGGTTTTGCCACTCGATTTGCAGGACAGGTTAAAGGCTTTGATGTTAAGCAATACCTATCTATCAAAGAAGCTAAAAAAATGGATATTTTCATCCATTATGGCATTGCTGCCGGTGTGCAAGCTATCGAAGATGCAGGTTTAGAAATTACTGAAACCAATGCCGAACGGATCGGTGTAGCAATAGGTTCTGGAATAGGCGGACTTCATGGTATCGAAAAGGGCCATAATGTTTTTTTGCAAGGAGGAGCGCGTAAAATTTCCCCTTTTTTTGTGCCGAGCAATATTATCAATATGATAGCCGGTAACCTATCAGTAAAGTACAGTTTGAAAGGACCGAATTATGCGATTGTCACCGCCTGTTCAACTGGAACACATAATATTGGGAATGCTGCCCGTTTGATTGAGTATGGTGATGCTGATGTAATGATTGCCGGCGGCGCAGAAATGGCAAGCTCAGAAATGGGAATTGGGGGATTTGCGGCAGCTCGTGCTTTATCTACTCGCAACGATTCGCCTGAAACGGCAAGTCGTCCATGGGATAAAGATCGTGACGGTTTTGTTCTCAGCGACGGAGCGGGTGTATTAGTATTGGAAGAGTATGAATTGGCTAAACGACGTGGTGCACGTATTTATGCAGAATTACTTGGTTCAGGTATGAGTGGCGATGCTTATCACATGACCTTGCCACAGGCAGATGGCGATGGGGCACGACGTTGTATGTTAAATGCACTACGTAATGCCCAGATTAACCCCACTCAAGTGGACTATATCAATGCACATGGCACTTCAACTCCAGCAGGTGATAAAGTCGAAACTTATGCGATTAAAAAAGTATTTGCTGATCATGCCAAAAATTTAGCGGTAAGTTCGACTAAATCCATGACAGGACACTTGTTAGGTGCCGCCGGTGGCTTAGAAGCGGTGTTTAGTGTGTTAAGTCTTCGTGATCAAGTCGCACCGCCTACTATTAATCTATTTAACCTTGATTCTGAATGTGATGGCCTAGATTATGTAGCTCATCAGGCGAAAAAAATGAAGATTAATATTGCATTATCAAATTCGTTTGGATTTGGTGGAACGAATGGAACGTTAGTCTTTAAACGTTTGGAAAGCTAAATGAGTTATGGCGAAAATAAAGGAAAAAACGAAGTAATTACCCTGTTTAATCATAAAAGCGGTGTCAGCAAAACCACAATGCTCTTTAATTTATGGTTGATGCTGACTCCCAATATCATCTAACAGCACTGGTGCTTGGGAAGAAAATTCGAGTGGTTGCATAAATTATGTTTAGAATCCTATTTTTACTCCTATTATTATTTATTACCGCAATCAGTTGTGGCGGATATTGGATTTATAAATATCAGCTGATCGCACCATTACCTTTATATGATGATTTGCATTATACCGTACCGCCTAATGCCACATTACGTCAAGTTGCAATTGATCTAATGGACCAAGGACTCATGAATTATTCCACGGCACTTGCTTGGTTTTCCTTGGCACGTTGGCAAAAAAGAGCGCATTTGATTAAAGTGGGTGAATATATTATTCCAAAGGATACAACACCACAACAATTATTAGATATTCTCATTGCGGGTAAAAATATACAATATTCTTTAACAATTCCTGAAGGGTGGAATTTTCGGCAATTGATAGCTGCCATACATAAACACCCTAATATAGTAGAAACACTTGACAATATTAAGTATCAGGCTATCATGGCAAAACTCGGTTGGGCTGATCAACATCCTGAAGGGCGTTTTTATCCCGATACTTATTTTTTCCCAACAGGAACAACTGATGTTGAATTTTTGCAACGCGCTTACAAAATGATGCAAAAAGAGTTAAAAGCAGTGTGGGAAAAACGACGCGATGATTTACCTTTGAAAACACCTTATGAAGCATTGATACTGGCATCTATCGTTGAAAAAGAAACGGCTGTTGTCGAAGAACGCCCGCTCATTGCAGGCGTTTTTGTACGACGTTTGGAAAAAAAAATGCGTTTACAAACCGATCCAACGGTCATTTACGGATTGGGTGATGCTTATAATGGTAATATTCGCAAATCGGATTTGAAACGAAATAACCCCTATAACACTTACCTTAATAAAGGTTTACCACCCACCCCCATTGCGATGCCAGGGCGGGCGGCTTTATATGCGGCGGTTAATCCGGCTGAAGGGGATGCCCTGTTTTTTGTTGCTAAAGGTAATCAAGGTCATCACTATTTTTCCGCGACTTATAAAGAACATGCGTGTGCTGTCATTGAATATCAACTTAAGGGCAAGTCTTCACGTTATCAAAGTCAATGTAAAAAATATCCAAGCTGTGCCGCATGTCGTGGTTAAAGCGACAAATTCAATCATTAGCAATATACATGAAAATCTATAGAATAGGCATCTGTGGCAGCCACCGCACAGGGAAAACAACCTTAGCCAAAGCCATTGCTACCTATAAAAGAATTCCTTTCGTTCAAACCAGCACTCGTCAAGTTTTTGAAAAACATGGCTTACACCCTGGTCTCCCAATGGATTTTAAAACGCGCCTTTGGATTCAACACCGTGTTATAGAAGCCACTATCACCTTATGGCAAGCCGAAAAAGGCTCCTTTGTAACAGATAGAACCCCTATAGATTTTATGGCTTATACGTTGGCTGATATTCAAGGGGCAACGGAAGTGGATTTTATTGATTTAGAAGCCTATTTAACACAGTGTTTTAATATAACCAATCAATTTTTTACTCAGCTTGCCGTGCTTCAACCCGCTATTCCCCTCGTTTATGAGGAAGGTAAAGCAGCTTTAAATAAGGCGTATATAGAACACCTCAATCTGCTCGTTCAAGGTTTGTGTCATGATGAACGCAATAGCTGTTCTTCAATCGTTATCAGACGCAATATTATTGATTTGGAAGAGCGGGTAAAAGCGCTATTCAAATAAGTAAAGAATGTGTTGGAACCCAAAGCTTTGCTACGGAAAGCTTTGGACTCCATTATTGAATGTGCTTTTTATGTTTAGCCTTTATTTTTCTAAAAGAGCCATTCATATAAATTTTCCTCAAGCCCTGATTAAAATCGATCAGTTTCCGATAAGCGTTAGTGGTTTTTTTAGAGACGGCAACATAGAGCTTATTCATGGCTAAAACTGGCATGATAAACTCAATCTCTTGACCAATGCCTGGTTTCTTTTTTTCTAAAAGTTTCAAATGATACTTGCCCACTGCTCGACTGTCAGCCATCAAATCAATTTCCCGGTTTTTGAGCTTTATCAAGCCATCATCCAAATTTTGAACCTCAATTTTATTAAGAGAATCGGATAAATCAAACTCCTTACTGGTAGCATAGCCTTTAACAACGCCAATTTTATAACCTTTGAGTTCGTCTAGCTCTTTGAATGAAATATCGACTTCTTTTCTTTTAAAAAAACCTGTGCGAGCTTGTGCGATAGGTACTGAAAAATAATATAAATCTGCCCTTTCTGGCGTGCGATAAGCACCCAGTAATGCGTCATAGTAGCCCTGTTTTGTGTCTGCAACGGCTTTAACCCAGGACATAAATTTGATTTCAACTTCATAACCTTGACTTTCTAAAGCCGTTCTCACAACCTCAGAAACCCAACCTTGTTCTGGCAAATTTTCGCCATAATAAGGCGGAAAATCGACGGTTACAAGAGTGAACCTTTTTCCCGCAAAACAAGATACTGAGTAGAATAAAGTCATAATCAGAAAAAAAACAATTTTTTTCATTTGATTCACCAAAATTCAAAGTTGAAAGCCTGATAATATACAATAATTTTTCGCCTTAGAAATACTATTATTTCCCAAAATTGTAGTAGTTAAGATGATTCTTAACTTATTAGAAATCCAATTTTTGGAAAAAATCGGATTTCTCAAGCCCAGTTTTGACGACAAAACTCAGATTTTTTATAATGTTCAATATCTTGTTGATAAGAAAAAATTTTTGAAAAAATAGTATTTCTTTAACACTTGTATATTATTTTAAAGAAATCACCTAAGTAGGTACGCAAAAGTTTATTAGGTAACTCGCCAAAAATAAAATACACATCATGGGCAACCACAAACCCTTGATGATTGTAGACAAGACTAAAGGTTACCCTGGTATATTATTTTTTTCGAGTTGCCTTAACATTTTGTAGGGTGGGCAAGGGGGTTTTCTTGCCCACCATTGCTTGCTAGAACTGGTGGGTTACAAAAAAACAACCCACCCTCGAAAAGACTTTTGCATATAGAATTTCATATAAATAAATTCACGTTTGCATATTTATAACTTATTTAAAAATAAACGATAATATTTAAAATTTGTGAAGTGATTTATATGAAAATCTATACATATTTAATACTTTCCTTTAAATCAATACCTTCGCCAAATCGTTGTCATTTAACTTCGGTAACGAAATTTCGAGTTTCACTATAAGTCTATAACATGCTGAATTTATTAATATTCATCACATTCGTTCGGAATGACAGGAACACGTAAAATTAATAACTTACGGTAAATTTTTTGAGTTGGCGAAGGTATTGTTAATTTAAAGTTGGATTTTTATCACAAAGACTGAGTCAAGTTAACCAATTTAATAAATTCGCCACGATAACCAAACGCATCTTGCCCCCGCGCACCCCGCGCTAAGCTTAAAATATCATCATAAGAAAATTTGTCAAGATACGTGCCACCTCGCAATTGTTGACCAAAGGCGGCGACCGCCGCGGAGAAACGAAAACGTTCACTGGTCTGCTCTACATTTTCAAGCATATCTTGACGCATAATAGGCCATTCTAGCAGTTTACTCGTATCACCATCAGGTGCTTTGTAACGTATGCGCAAAAAGGCTAACTCAGAACTAAGTTGTCCTGAAGACACCGTTTTATTATTGCCATAGCGCAGCTTTTCTAACCGTTCACCATCACTGCCGACTAAGGCGATTTCATAGAGGGCGGTAACGGTATGCCCCGCGCCGATTTCGCCAGCATCGACTTTATCATTGCTGAAATCTTCACGCCTTAATAAACGGTTTTCGTAACCAATCAAACGATATTCTGCCACAATTGTTGAATTAAATTCAATTTGAATTTTAACATCTTTAGCAATGATTTGGAGCGTGGAAGACATTTCATCGACAAGCACTTTTTGCGCTTCATTCAGCGTGTCAATATAAGCATAGTTACCATTACCCGCGTCAGCGATTTGTTCCATCAATTGATCATTATAATTGCCGGTGCCAAAACCGAGTGTCGTTAAAGAAATTCCCGTCTTGCGTTTTTTTTCAATAAGATTTTTCAGTGCCTCAAAATTAACTGTACCAACATTAAAATCTCCATCCGTTGCCAACAATATCCGGTTAATGCCATCTTTGATAAAAGCCTGTTCGGCGGTAGCATAAGCTAATTGTATCCCAGCACTGCCATGAGTTGAACCACCTGCTGTTAAACGATCTAAAGCAGCTTTTATTTGAGCAACTTGATTGCCTGGTGTGGGTTCCAATACGATACCCGCCGCTCCAGCATAGACGACTAAGGAAACTTTATCTTTATTAGTAAGATGTTGGCAGAGCAATTTCAGAGCTGATTTGAGCAAATCCAATTTATCCGGACTTTGCATTGAGCCGGATACATCCACTAAAAACACTAAATTCACTGGGGGTAATTTATCTTTAGGAATGTCATACCCTTTAATGCCAATGTGTAGCAAGTGAGTTTTTTGATTCCAAGGGGTTGGTGCTATTTCAGTCGTCACTTTGAAAGGCGGCTCAAGACTATCTGGTAGGGGATAGTCGTAGGTAAAATAGTTGATCATTTCTTCAACACGCACCGCATCATGTGGAGGCAAGTGTCCACTATTAATCATACGCCGTACATTAGCATAAGCACCTGTATCAACATCAATGCTAAAAGTTGAAACGGGATGGGAGCGAACCTGTTTGATCGGATTATCTTTAAAATGAGCATAGTTTTCACGATCTGCCGGTTCACTAGGCGGAAGCGGTGCCAAGTCATTAATAAAACTAGGAGAAGGTGCTATTTTAACCCCTTCTTCTTTAACAGCAATTCCTTCTGGAGTGGACATGGCAGGGTAGGAGCCAATATCCTCGTTTTTGCTACAACCACTTAACAGCAAACCACTTAGCAGGCTTAATAAAATCAATATTTTTTTATACATAGTATCCTTATTTTTGAGTAGAAATTAGAGAACTGTAGTTGTTACAATAAATTATTCACTAAACATTAAGTATAACACTGAAATTTTATATTATAATCAATAGCTATATGCTGTGCAAATGAAACCTATTGTGGTATTCAACTTATTAACTATACTAAAGATTAAGGAAACTATTTAATGAAATTACCAATACTTAAGTGTCATGGTTCCGGAAACGATTTTATACTAATTAATGAATATGAGGGCATTTTGTTTTCAGAAGAACAACGGGTTAGTTTATCAAAGTTTTTATGCGATAGAAAGGGGGTACTGGGTGCCGATGGCATTCTTTTTTTTCAAAATAGCGAAAAGGCTAATGGCAAAATGAGAATGTTTAACCCTGATGGTTCTGAAGCTTCAATGTGTGGTAACGGTTTAAGATGTTTAGGCAGATTTGCTTGTGAACAGCTTGCGACTGACTCCGTTTTAATTGAAACCCTAAAAGGTTTATCCCAGGTTGTTAAAGATAATGATATTTATAAAGGAATAGAAACCTATCAGGCGGAGTTAAATACCATTTCATTGAATACATCCGATATTCCAATAGTGTATAACGAACAATCTTTGATTGATAAGCCACTCCCGTTATTATCTACTCATAATACTTTCACGGCGGTGAGTATGCCCAATCCGCATATTGTATCAATAGTAGATAATATTTCTGATGCTGAACTTGAACCAATAGGCAAAAAATCAAATCAGCTAAAAGCCCTTTTTCCGGAGGGAGTGAATGTCAATTTTTGCAAAATCGTTGACAATTCATCTATTTACGTGAGAACTTATGAAAGGGGCGTTGGTTTAACTAACTCCTGTGGTAGCGGCATGTCTGCTTCTTCATTGGTATCTTGCTTATTAGGGCATTTTCCTTTTGGAACAGTGATTAATGTATACAATCAGGGTGGTTTAGTGCGCTGCCAACCGACAGTTAATCATCAACATAAATACTCGGTTTTTTTATCAGGCAATGCGACTTTTATATTTAGCAGTACAATAACGTTTGAATTTCCAAGCTTTAGTCATTTCACTCAATATTTTGGCAAGGTTTTTGTAGGGGAAATACAAGACTATGGAAAAATTGTGAATTGTGAAACGCAGTAACCGTTAGGTTCATTGTGAATTAAAAACTTGAAATTATCATTTACTTATTATTTTATTATTTTTAATTAACAATTAACAATTAACCATTTATACCTTAACCCCTACACATTAAGTCGTATAAAAAACCATGGCTTATAATATTTTAATTTGCGACGATTCAGTTGCTATACGGCAAATGCTGAAATTAATTTTGACGACTTATGACTATGAGGTTATTGAAGCACATCATGGTTTACAAGCATTGGAGTTGGTAAAAAGTCATCAATTCGACTTAATTATCACTGATGTGAATATGCCAAAAATGGATGGTTTATCTTTAGTGCGTGAATTACGTACCTTACCTAAATATCAGTTTATACCTATTTTATTAATCACAACTGAACCAGATGGTGAAACCAAGAAAGCCGCTAAGGTGGCAGGTGCAACGGGATGGATTGTCAAACCATTTAACCCCGATCAATTAATAGTGGCGATTAGAAAAGTATTGAGGTAGTTAGCTATCCGTACTTGACTTTCGCTTATTTTTTAACGTGTCATGAATTAAAAGAGATAAAATATCACATTCTGGGCAAAGCACTATTTTTACTTAAAAATCAATAGTTTTTCACATAAATAACTTCACAAAACCTGCCATGTTTCCAAAACATGGCAGGTTTGATCAAAAAATTATTTTTCTGAACATCTATAGCTTGATAAAAAATAGTATTTGTTGCCGATTAGCCAATAATTGAAATTTAGCGTAAAATCAAAAATTTATAAAATTCATTAAGGTAAAAAATAAGCGAAAGGATCGATCTATGCCAGTCAATTTAAACGAAATTCGTGAACTCTTTTTTGAAGAAAGCTTTGACAATCTTGATCGGATGGAATCGAATTTACTTGATTTGGAAAACGGAAATGTTGATGATGAACTCATCAACAGTATTTTTCGTGGTGCTCATTCAATTAAAGGAGGGGCTGGCATTTTTGACTTTGAACACATCATTAGCTTTTCACATATCATGGAAACCTTGCTTGATGATTTGCGTCATGGGGAACGTATCATCACGCAATCGCTGATTGATTTATTGCTACGCTCTGTGGATGCTTTGCGAATGATGGTATCCGCACTAAAAGGGAATAGCGATTATGATGTTCAAGAAGTACAAGTCTGCCAAGATGATTTACAAGAAATTTTAAAGGCACCGTTGGAAAAAGCTCCTGTTATTCAAGCAGCCAGTTCTCCCACTGAAATAACGACACCCCACCCTAACGAGGAAGAACCATCCCATACAGAAGAAGATTTTTTACCCTCTGTGGTGGATAAAGGATGGCATATCGTGTTTAAACCCGATTTGTCTATGCTGAAAACAGGTAATGATCCAATTAACCTGTTTGATGAATTAGCTTGCTTAGGGAAGTTAACCGTTAAAGTTGATACTAGCCAAGTGCCTGCTTTTCCTGATCTGGATGTGCAAGCTTGTTATTTAAGTTGGGAACTGACTCTATATGCTGATGTTGAGCGTGCGCTTATTGATGATGTTTTTGAATGGGTTGAAGATGAGTGTCAATTAGATATTACACCTTTAATTCCCCCTACCCAGCCTTTGGGGGAAACCGTCTCTTCTTTGCAAAATGGGAAGGAAGCCGTACCAGCTGTTGATAAAAATGACAAATCCGTTCCCCCTTTAGAAAAAAATGATGAATCCGCCCTAGAAAAAGGGGAAATTTCTTCTGTCAAAACCGAGCCGCCACCTAAACACACCGTTTTAACTCATAATGTCACTCATCACGCGACTGAAGCTAATTCTATCCGTGTTAGCATTGATAAAATTGATGATTTAATTAACATGGTAGGGGAATTAGTGATTACCCAATCCATGTTGGAACAAATTGGAAATAATTTTAATAGTTCGCAGACGGAACAATTACGTGATGGCTTATCGCAGTTAGAACGTAATAGCCGCGAATTGCAAGAAAGTGTCATGCGTATTCGCATGTTACCAATCAGTTTTTCATTTAATCGTTTTCCACGCCTCGTTCACAATTTGAGTTTACAATTAAACAAAAAAGTTGAATTAAAATTATCAGGTGAACATACCGAGCTGGATAAAACGGTATTAGAAAAAATGAGTGATCCACTCGTACATTTAGTGCGTAATGCCTTGGATCATGGCATTGAAACCCCAGCCATGCGTCAAGCTGTCGGAAAATCTGAAACGGGAACTTTGCACCTGCATGCTTTTCACCAAGGGGGTAATATTATTATTCAAATCAGTGATGATGGTGCCGGTTTTGACTTGAAAAAAATCCGCGCTAAAGCAATAGGGCAAGGTTTATTAAATCAGGATGATCATCCAAGCAAAGAGCAATTATACGATTTTATTTTTCATCCAGGCTTTACTACCGTAGCACAAGTCAGTGATTTATCAGGGCGCGGTGTCGGTATGGATGTAGTGCGCCGTAATATTCGTGCCTTAGGCGGTACGATTGAAATTCAATCTAAACCTGGGCAAGGTTCAACTTTTCGCATCCGACTACCCCTAACTTTAGCCATTTTAGATGGGCAATTGGTACGTGTTGGGAAAGAAATTTATATTTTATCCTTATTATCTATTATTGAATCACTGCGTGTTAAACCGAAATTAGTTAATTCTTATACCGGCTTGGCTGAGGTTTATAGGTTACGCGATGAATATATTCCTATTTTACGTTTGTATGATTTATTTGGTATTACTCCCAACACGACTCAATTAGCTCAAGGCATATTAGTGATTGTTGAAGGTGAAAATCAAAAAATGGGATTATTTGTTGATGAACTACTTTCCCAACAGCAAATAGTGATTAAAAGTTTAGAAAACAATTATAAAAAAATACCAGGCATTTCTGCTGCAACCATTTTAGGCGACGGTAGCGTCGCTTTAATTTTAGACGTTGCTGAATTAATTCAACTTTTTCATGCTAAAACAAAAACCCAGGCTTCCCACTCTACTACTTTTATGGACAGCTTGTTATGAATAGTGATACTACCCAAACTGCGGATAAATATTTGACTTTTTTTTTAACCAAAGAAGAATATGCGGTAGATATTTTGCGTGTACAAGAAATAAAAGGTTGGAGCCAAGTCACTACGATACCCAATACACCTAAGTATATTTGTGGAGTGATTAATTTACGAGGTACAATCGTACCTATTATCGACTTACGCTTGCGCTTTAATCTTCCATGTCAAGAATATGGAGCTATGACGGTTGTCATCGTTGTCAAAGTGCTATCTCAGGATGCTAAAGAACGCATCATGGGTATTGTAGTTGATGCGGTGTCAGATGTTTATGATGTCGCGGAAAATGAAATTAAACCCCCTCCGAATTTTGGTAGTGTGATCAACACCGAATTTGTGAGAGGTTTAGCGACGGTAGATGAAAAAATGGTAATCGTGTTAGATTTGGATCGTTTACTTAATTCAGCTGAATTAGCGATTGTTGAAAGTCTTTCTCAATAATTAAGTCATAAGGAATGTATACTGATAAATAAAGCAAGTTTTTTAAAAAATTTGCTTTCTAATTAAAGTGCATACCATTTTTTTAAATCAAGAATAAGAAATCCGATTTTTGAAAAAAATCGGATTTCTATACTAGTTTGGGCATTCTGGCACACCATTTTCCCCGATTTTGAGTACATTCAGTATAACCACTGAATAATTGATAACTGATAACTGATCACTGATAACTGATATGTTATTTATTACTAATTTGAAAATCAAATATAAATTAGCCCTCATACTCGTTTTTCCCCTCGTCGGTTTATTATATTTTTCCCTCAGTCTGATGATTGAAAAAGCGCAAACAGCTAGAGATATGGCCGGGTTGGCAGAATTTACGCAATTGTCAATTAATCTCAGTCATGTCGTTCATGCCATCCAATTGGAACGGGGGGCAAGTAGCTTATTTTTGAAGAACCAAGGCCAAAAATTTTCTGATGAGTTATCCCAGTATCTTATGCAAACAGATGAATCTGTCACCGCATTAAAGCATTTTTGGCAAAAATGCAATATCCGCAAATCGGAGCTTGAATTTAACACGAAAATAGAAAACGTATTAAAAATGTTGGCTCATATAACTTCTATCCGTGCCAAAGTCACAGCATTGGCTATCCAACAACCTGAAGCGGTGAAACGTTATACTGAAATTAATCAAGCTTTATTTCAATTCCTCATACAATCGACTCATTATAATGAGCATAAAGATGTTTTTCCACTCAAACTGGCTTATATTAATTTCTTAGAAGCTAAGGAAAAAGCCGGATTAGAGCGTGCTTTATTATCAGCCATATTTAGTCAAAATACGCTTGAACCTGAACAATTTCAACAATTTATTGAACTCGTCACAGTACAAGAAGCCTATTTGAATCACGATGTCATGCTTTATCTGAGTGATGAACAAAGAGGATTTATAACAACCCAGTTATCATCCAATCAATTTATCGAACAAACGACAAAAATGCGTGAAATGGTTTACACCGCCGAAACTCATAATGGTCAATTGCAAGATAAAGTTGAACCTGAATATTGGTTTAAAATGCAAACAGGTAAAATTGACTTGTTCAAAAAAGCGGGAGATAAACTCGCACACGATTTATATGTCCAGGCGGAAAGAAATTATAAAACAGCTTATGCTGATGTTTTCACCTTGATAACGACAATAGTAATTGTTATCGGCTTCGCCATCTTGTTTTTCGTCATTATTTTGACAGATACCACCAAACATCTGAGTCAAGCCGTATGGGTTGCCAATCAGATTGCCACAGGCAATTTGAATAATCAAATTGATATTGAGCACAAAGATGAAACAGGACAACTTAGCTATGCCTTTGACCGTATGCAAACCCAGTTACGTGAACGTATTGAGGATGAAAAACGGGTGGTTGAAGAAGCTTTACGTATCAACCGTGCGTTGGATAAGGCAACGACCAATATTTTGATTACCAATAAGGATTACGATATTATTTACCTGAATGAGGCAGCGCAACATTTATTTAAAACGCAAGAAGAGGAAATTCGCAAGCTCATTCCTCATTTTGATGCTAATCACTTATTGGGTGCCAATTTTGACTTGTTCCATAAAATAAGGGGTCATCAAAACCCACTTCTCCAAAAACTAGTGACTAGTCACCATACAAAGGTAACGATAGGCAACTTAAAACTTGATCATATCATTACCCCGGTTATTAATGCTAACGGTGAACGTTTGGGTATGGTGATTGAATTTCATAATCGCACAGTTGAAATCGCCACTGAGCAAGAAATTAATCGAGTGCTTAAAGCCGCCTCTCAAGGCGATTTTCAACAGCGTATTGATCTGGCGGAAAAAATTGGATTTTTCAAAACCTTTAGTGATGGTATTAATCAAATTATGGATTTCAATCAACAGGCGATTGAAGACATTATCCATATCATCGCCGCTCTAGCTGAGGGTGATTTGACTCAACAGATTGAAAATCAGTATGTCGGTACTTTTGAGCAATTAAAAAATGATATTAATTCAACGGTAGATAAATTAACCGATATTATGACAGCGATACTGCTAACGGCAAGGGTACTTAATGATGCTGCTGAGGAAATATCCCAAGGTAATATGACTCTCAGTCAACGCACCAAAGCGCAAGCAGCTTCTTTAGAAGAAACCGCCGCGAGTATGGAACAAATGACTAGCACGGTACAGCAAAATACGGAGAATGCACAACAAGCTAAACAAGTGGCTTTCGAGGCTCAAAATCGGGCTGAACAAGGGGGGGAAGTAATTGGTGCTGGCATACAAGCTATAACAGAAATTAGCCGCAGTAGTCAAAAAATGACAGACATTATTGGAGTCATTGATGAAATTGCGTTCCAAACCAATCTGTTAGCCCTGAATGCAGCCGTTGAAGCAGCCCGTGCAGGTGAACAAGGACGAGGTTTTGCTGTTGTGGCGACCGAAGTACGTAATCTTGCTCAACGCAGTGCTGCGGCTGCAAAGGAAATTAAGGGATTAATAAAAGAGAGCGTTGCTAAAGTGGAAGAAGGCACGAAGCTTGCGAGTAAATCGGAGGAAACCTTAAAGGAAATTGTTTTTGCGGCGAAAAAAGTCAGCGAAATTATTACCGAAATCGCCGCCGCCAGTCAGGAACAATCTTTGGGTCTCCAGCAAATTAATAGAGCGGTTGCCCAAATGGATGAAATGACGCAAAAAAATGCTTATTTGGTTGAAGCGGCAGCGACGGCAAGCAGTGCTATGAAGGAACAAGCACAAAGTTTTAAAGGGCAAGTAGCGTTTTTCAATGTAGGTGAGATGCCATTACCTCAAGACAATCAGAAAAAACCTCCTATCAATCGCCCGGTTATTCAATCTAGCCTGAAACCCGTTAAACCTTCAAAACCCCATTTCCAACAAGACAGTGAATGGGAGGATTTCTAAATTGGGAATTGGAAATTGGGAATTGTTAATCATGAAAAAATTATTTTGTGTCTTATTGTGTTTGTGTCTTATTTTGGGTTGTGCTACCCCCCAAAAAGAAGGCCCAAGTGTACAACATGGTTTTTCCACGGCTTTAGGAGGCTTAGGGTATTTATTGCTTTCTCCTATTCAAATTGCCGCTGGATTACTGGAGGGTATTGCCTCACTTCCCTATTATCTTTCCACACAACTACAAACAATTAACCAAGGATTGGTTAACGCACAAGCCGATATTACATTAGATAACACTTATGAATCGGCTTATGGTAAACATCTTTCTGAGGTACCTCAAAGTGGTAATACAGGCGTTGTTTTTTTCAATATGAAACAAGCAACCCAATTTTTTCAACAAGTTTTAAAGCAATATGGTATTTCAGATAGTGAACATTATATTTTAACTAATATTGATGAAAGCAGTGGTGAATATAGCTTACTAGCAGTCATTTACCGTTCGGTTGAAACCATTGAAGTGATTGATAAATATGATGGTAAAACGATACACTCATTTTCTATAGATGAACGGCTATTTTATGAGCCTTATCTGAAGGATACCAAAGGTAATACCTTAGATACAATTATTGATTGGGCTGCGCTTTCCAAGGAGTCTATCCAAACTCAAAAAGCGCAAGCCATTCTCATCACATTGGCTGCAAACTCAGTATTAAACGAAAAAAGAACACCTGAATATTGGGAAATTGAAAAACGATGGTTGGCAGGAGAGGCGCGCGACGTTATCAAACAACGTAGCGAAGATATTAAGAAGAGAATGGGCGTGAATTAATGGTATAAAACTCAACCGTTAGCAGTATAATGTATCCAACCGTAGATAACTGTCAATACCAAGGTGTAGATTATAAGAACATAAAACCATTTTCCGGCAAATTTAGGTAGACGTATAGGGGCTAAATTTAATGCCGCAATTACTATCAACAGTGTATAAAGGATTATTGAAAAAACGGCGTGATTAAAAAAACCTTCAAATAAAAACACAAAAGCAAGAATAATTCCGTTGTTGTCTACTGCCATCCCCATGTAGGATTTGCTGTCAACCAACCCAAAAATATTGAAATAACTCAATCGTATAGCGCATGCGGCAACAATAAGAAATGCTCCCGGTAGGAACCACAGACTGAACTTACCATAGCTTAAAAGAAAAATAGCAGGGAATACTCCAAAACTGACAATATCTATCAGCGAATCAAGTTGGCCCCCAAAAGCTCGATGCAGATCGGTTCGCCCCGTCATTTGGCGAGCAATGATTCCGTCAGCCCAGTCAAATACAACCGCCCACAGAACTCCAATTATCGCCGCTGGAAAATGACCCAAAATAGCATAGTAAATACCAAGCATTGCACATAACAAGCCGGCAAGCGAACAGATATTGGGAAGATCCCTAGCAAAAGAAAGCATTGTGGGTTGTTGAGGTTTGGGATTTTTCATTTTATGCCTCTACGGTTTTTAAGTCCATTATATCAATTAATGCTGCAACTAATTGACAATTCTCTGCTTCGGTACGGCTGGCAATCCGAAGATAACGATCAGAATCCGGTTGAGTTTTACCCACACAATCCTTTATATACATATTATATTCAGTAAATAATTTTTTCGTAATTTCAGGAGCACTTTGCACATAATCGGGCAGGCGACAGAAAATAAAATTGGCATCCGGTTTGAAAACAGTCATACCTTCTATACCAGCAAGTTTTTTATACAGACTGTCCCTATCGACTCGAACTTGTTTACAACTTTCAATAAATTCCTGTTTGTAAGCGGGTAAAAGTCGTAGAAACTCTTCTGCAAATCCGTTAACATTCCAAATATGCACGCCGTTTCGCACAGCTTCAGCAAATTTTGAATTTGCAGTCAGCATATAACCAATCCTAAGCCCACAGATACCGTAGGCTTTGCTCATGCTTTTAAAAATAGCCACATTCGGATAATTTTCGATTTCTGGTTCGAGGCTTATTTGCTCAGGATTCTCGGCAAAATCTAAAAATGATTCATCAATAATCAGCATGCAATCATGAGTTTCAAGTTTTTTTGCAAGCCGAATGAGATCGGGCTTGGGAATTAACATAGATGTTGGGTTGTTAGGCGTTACCACAACAGCAACATTCGCTTTTACTCTTGTAGCAACCGCCGCAAATTTATCGACATCCAACTGGAAGGATGGAAATTCAAGAGGAAACTCAATGACTTGGCCTGAAGGTGCCGCATTGGCATATTCATTGAAAGAAGGTACTGGGACGATTAACTTGCCGGATATGTGACAGGATACTATTTTTATTAACTCTGAAGCGCCGTTTCCCACAACAATTCTTGTAGCGGGTTGGTCAATTATTTTGCCAATAAGCTTTGCAAGGGCAGCTTGTGCCACCGGATAATTTAGGACAAGATCGTGAATTTGATCTTTAAAATTTGTAAAAACAGCCTCTGGCGGAAAATAAAGATTATAAAGATAGGCATGATCTATAAAATTATGCCGATAATAACCACCGTGTTGACCAGAGAGGAAATCGTATTTTTCAGATTGAGTCTTATAATTATTTTGTGACATTTAAGATTTCGGTTTATGATGTGGTAGTGTCCAAATAAGTAGTGGTGATCCAGCAACGTTTTTTCAATTCAAGTTTTTTCGATAAAAAAACTTGAACCTCGAAACTTGCTTTCTTTGGTCGTCTTGCAAAGAGAGTGACTGACTCCAAGATTTATCTTGGAATAGCCAAACTAAAGTTTGGATTCCATCACTCATATTGCATCACTACCCACAAAACTATATTTTGTGGGTAGGTTTTGCTATATGCTGGGCTTCCTATCAATTGTTGCTTGCACGAAGTAAGAAAAAGTGATTGGTCAACTCAGGAAAAGTGGAATTGAAAACCGCAGGAACACGGATAATCCAAGGATTACAAAGTCTTAAACCCCAATAGATCAGTCGCCCAATAATTGGAATGGCTTGCAACGGTTTAGGAGTGATTTTTTGCCATTTTTCCATGGATTCACAACCCATCTGCAAAAGATTGTATGGCAAATTGCTTTCCGTTTTAATCAGTTTTAGATGACATTTCTCAAAAATATTCATGTAGGTTGGTATTGAACGATAGACAGCTTGGTATGTACCCTCTCTGATAACGGTTCCATCACGCACAGTCGTTTCACGGCATAAGATAATCCCGCCTTTTTCCAGAAATGGAATAAGTCTGCATAATAGAGCAATAACATCGTGTTCATTAAGGTACATAAGCATCCCACCTAAAAAAACCATAGAATACTTCTCTAAAGGCTCAAACAAAAGAACATCGCCTTGCACCGAATTCACGTTTGGATATGTGGAACAGCGTTGCACCATAGCTTCAAACAAAGGAGGACTTGCTTCTACCGCCGTAACTTTGGTAAATTGTCGAGCAAAATATTCTGTCCAATAACCAATGCCGCAACCTAAATCTAACAAAGTGTTATAATTTATCCCCTGATCTTGCAAAAGTTTCTTGACAATTTTGCATTCTGCTTGGAAACGAAATTGTCCAGCACTGGCAGGAAAACCCAATCCATCCATCATGTAGGGACCCAAAATAGATGGAGTAGCGTTTTGCCAATAGTGATTGATTTTGGTATAACTTACCTTGTTCGATGCTTGTTGTTTCATTGGACTGCGTGACTTTTTGGCTTTATCTTGGGCAACATTTGGTTTAAAAACATCCGCTCACACGCATGCAAGTCTTCCACGGTGTCAATTTCATACCAACGTTCCTTCGCAAACAAAATACTTTGAAAATTTAGACTGCCATCAGCGATCATTTCCGCAAAAACGGTTTCATAATAGTCATTTACCTTTCCAGCAGAAATAAAGTTATCTAAGCGTTTAGCAACCCGTTTCCAAGTTTGGCGTGAAAAACTGTAAATATTGACAGTTTTGTAGGTAATATCGTGCGTATTGGTTGAGAGAGAATTAAGATTAAACGCAATTACATTGTGTGGTAGATCAGGGTTAGTAGTAATGGTTGTACCATTCATCCATGGCAAAATATGCGAAATAGCCATTCTATCTGGATAAAGCATATTTTTCAGCAGGGCGGGAGCAAAAACCAAGTCGCTTTCAAACAACAAAAAGGGGGAGTGAATTTCATTCCGTGCCATCCAAAGCGAATAGATATTATTGGTCGTTCTGTACTTTGGACTGACAATGTACTCAATAGTAAGGTTTCCTGCTATCCTATCCAGGAATTTTCGGATACTTTGTTCCAAATAGCCTACAACCACAATTAAACGTCGAAAATTATATAGGTGAAGACTATGGACTAAGTGAGCTAAGATTTCCTTATCATTAACTTTCGTTAGGCATTTAGGCATATTATTGGTTAAAGGCAATAAACGGTGTCCAATGCCGGCAGCCAGTAGCAAAGCAGTTGTAATCTGTTCATTGTGTTTCGTTTGATACATATAGTTCCTTATATTTTTTAAGAAAATATCTAAATAATTGCTTAATCCTCCCTCAATTACATCCAGCCATAAATTCTGTAACTACCCAAAATCATTTTGGTAAGCCAGTTCCAGAATTGTCACTAAGGAACGTGCCTGAAATAACGTCGACAATTTTAGGGTAATCACAATGGATTACCACTACGAAACTTTATATTATGTAGGCTGCACACCTTTATGGTTTCACTACCGTACATTTTTTCGATTAAAAAATAAAATGAGCTAAATCAAATACTTATAATTCATATAGGGGCGCAACTTACGGGTTGCCCTTATGTGTATGAAATTATTTTTCTGAACATCTATAGTTTTTCACATAAATAACTTCACAAAACCTGCTAGGTTTCCAAAACATAGCAGGTTTGATCGAGAAATTATTTTTCTAAACATCTATAGAAAATTCTCGTTTTCTTATAAAAAAACGGGTTTTTTAGAACGACATTTGAAGTTGGGTATGTTATTTATTTGGAAGTCCCTAACCATTAATCATTAACAATTGCTTTCATGCTTAAGCGAATCCGCCCTTGTTTATCTATTTCAAGAACTTTGACTTTGACGGTTTCACCTTCTTTTAACTTATCAGTGACTTTTTCAACTCGTTCTGCACAAATTTGTGAGATATGAACTAAGCCATCTCTTCCTGGAAGAATGGTTACGAAGGCACCAAATTCCATTAATTTGACCACTTTACCTTCATAAATTTTACCCACCTCAACTTCAGCGGTAATCAGTTCAATCTGACGGCGAGCTTCTTCGCCAGCCATCATATCAACAGAGGCAATTTTTATCACCCCATCATCGCTAATGTCTATACTGGTCCCCGTTTCTTCGGTAATAGTACGAATAGTGGAGCCACCTTTACCAATGACTTCACGGATTTTGTCGGGTTTAATTTTGAAAGTCACAATGCGCGGTGCGTGTGTTGACATTTCACGACGGGGTTTAGCAAGCACTTTACACATAACCGTTAAAATATGTAAACGACCATTTTTGGCTTGCTCCAGGGCAGTTTCCATAATTTCACGGGTAATGCCATCAATTTTGATGTCCATTTGCAAAGCAGTAATACCGTGAGTTGTCCCAGCCACTTTAAAATCCATATCACCAAGATGATCTTCATCGCCCATAATGTCAGAAAGGACAACAAATTTATCCTCTTCTTTGATAAGTCCCATAGCAATCCCAGCAATCGGGGCTTTAATCGGTACCGCCGCATCCATCAAAGCGAGACTCGCACCGCAGACACTCGCCATGGAACTAGAGCCATTGGACTCAGTAATCTCTGACACTAAACGTACTGAGTAAGGAAAAGTCTCCTGGTTTGGCATGACAGCCTGTACACCACGCCGTGCCAAACGTCCATGTCCGATTTCACGGCGTTTAGGGGTACCTATTCGCCCAATTTCACCGACACAGTAAGGTGGAAAGTTGTAATGTAGCATAAAACCTTCTTTATACTCTCCTTCCAATGCGTCAACGATTTGAGCATCACGCTCTGTGCCTAAAGTCGTAATAACTAAAGCTTGGGTTTCACCGCGGGTAAATAGGGCAGAACCATGAGTACGGGGTAATACGCCAGTGCGGATAGTAATGGAACGAACGGATTGATTGTCACGTCCATCAATGCGAGGGGTTCCAGCAATAATATTACCTCGCACAATGTTTTTTTCAAGCTTTTCTATGATATTAATCACTTGCTTTTCGGTCCAGCCTGAATCTTCTAAATTAGATAGCTCAACGGTGATTTCTTGACGAATCTCCTCTAAAGCATCACGGCGGACCAATTTATCACGAATTTGATATGCTTCACGTAAACGGTGTGAAGCTAACTCAGTAACTCGTTGAGTGAGTTTTTCATCTACCAATTTAGGTTGCCAGTCCCACATTGGTTTTGCCACTATCGTGGCTAATTCTTGGATGGCATTAATAACCACTTGCATTTGTTGGTGTCCAAACAACACCGCACCCAACATGGTTTCTTCACTGAGTTCCTTAGCTTCAGATTCAACCATCAGCACAGCAGTTTGAGTACCTGCCACAACGAGCTCTAATTCAGAGCTATCCAATTGTTCAAAAGTCGGATTGAGTACATATTCTTCATTAATATAACCAACTCGTGCCGCCCCTAAAAAGCCATTAAAAGGTAGACCAGAAATAGCCACCGCTGCCGCTGAACCAATCAAGGCGGGGATATCAGGATTAATGTCTGGATCCAAAGACATGACAGTAGCAACGACTTGCACTTCATGGTTAAAACCGTCAGGAAACAGTGGGCGCAACGGACGATCAATCAATCGTGATGTCAAAGTTTCTTTTTCGGTGGGACGACCTTCCCGTTTGAAAAAGCTACCTGGAATCTTACCCGCAGCATAAGTACGTTCTTGATAATCCACTGTGAGAGGAAAAAAATCTTTTTCCTGGGGAGCAAACTGGCTACCAACGACAGTGACTAATACCACCGTATCTCCCATACTGACGATGACCGCACCGTCAGCTTGACGGGCAATTTCACCTGTTTCAATGGTAATGCTGTGTTGACCGTATTGAAATGTTTTCTTATGAGGAGTCATATTCAGTTATCAGTTATCAGTTATCAATGGTTAATGGTAAATGGTTAATGATTAATTCTACTTATGAACACTTTCACCATTATGTTGGTGTGCAAAAAATACTATTTTTCAAAAAATTGATGGCGTTTATCGACAAACATTAAGCATTAACAATTAACCATTAATAATTAAAATTAATGGCGTAGCCCTAATTTGGCAATCACATTTTGATACCTACCCAGCTCTTTCTTTTTCAAATAAGAAAGCAAACTCCGTCGCCTGTTTACCATTCTAATCAAACCACGACGAGAATGATGATCTTTTTTGTGAACTTTAAAATGTTCGGAAAGACTAGTAATATTGGCTGTTAATAGAGCCACTTGTACTTCAGTTGAACCTGTATCACTAGAGGAACGTTGATATTCTTTAATCAGTTTAGTTGTCGTTTCAGTACTTAACATTCAATCAATACTCCTGGTATCACATAAAAAGTCGATTTTAAGGGAATTTTTCCCTTATTTAATTCATATTAATAAGCCGCTTAGGTGCTATACGACCATCATCTAACACCTGACCAATTCCTATAAACTGATCGATGTTTTCCTCGGTTGGGGGAATGGCGAACAATGTGACCCAACCATGAGTAGGTGCATTGGACACTTGTACAGCCTGTCCTTGTCGCACATAATAGGCAAGTGTACTTGTCAACCGAACTGCTGGCCAGTGGCTAAGTATAGTATGCGTAGGTATAAGCAATTGGTCTAAAGCATCAAAACCTTGTTCAGCATAGTGTTCCAGCGTTTCAAAATCAAACATGTCATGATAATTCCCAACGCCCACACGATGCAAAGCACTTATATAAGCACCACACCCCAGCGCCTCACCAATATCTTCCGCTAAGGTACGAATATAAGTACCTTTTGAACAATGCACCTCTATGGAAAGGCGATTTTCAATTAAATATTGCACGGTAAGTTGATAAATATTAACCGAGCGAGGTTGACGTTCCACCACTTTGCCTTGACGTGCTAGTTTATAAAGTGGCTGCCCATTTAACTTAATGGCTGAATACATGGGGGGCATTTGTTGAATGGGACCAATAAATGACTTAATAACTTGATCAATCCGTTTTCTATCAATGCCCACCATAGGGCGGGTTTGTAAAATTTCTCCTTCTGCATCTCCGGTTCTTGTAGTCACACCAAGGGTACATTCTGCTTGATAATATTTATCCGCTTCAAGTAGAAAACTTGATAATTTAGTTGCTTCACCTAAACATAAAGGCAATAGACCACTTGCCAGGGTATCCAAACTCCCCGTATGCCCGGCTTTTCGTGCCTGAAATAAGCGTTTAACACGTTGCAAAGCCGCATTTGAACTAATGCCAACCGGTTTATTTAATAGCAAAATACCATGTACTTCGCGTCCGGATCGTCGCCTAGCCATATATCAGTTATCAGTTTCACGCAAACGTTTTTGCTGCTGCAAAAACGTTTGCGTGAAAATCAGTTATCAATTCACAATGAGCTTGCGTAGCTTCGATAAAATAAATTCTTATTCACCTACATTTACATTTTTATCAAAAAACTTAGTTTTTTTAGTGAAATGCAGTAACGAAGTAAATTATTTATTTATGCGAATTAAGAGTTTAAATTTGTGTATCTACTAAAAACAATGGGGTAGAAAACAAATCCAGAGCATCGCCCAAAATGAATCATTTTAACCATAAGATTTTAAAAGGATTTTTAAACCCTTAATTCGCATTATTTGAAAAACTATATCTCAAGGCTGAGTTCATTGTTTCACATTTTTCAAGTTTGTACTGGGATGATGAAAATCTTGTTTTTTTACAAAAAGTGGCTTCCATTTTTATTCCCTGACAAAAAAATATTTGTAACTACTCAGAGCTTGAGCAAGGAATTGCCCCCACAAAAGAATACTGTTTGTGTTGTAGGGGCAAGACTTTCGGATAGCCCTCTTAACTAAAGAATCAGGCTGAATAGTTACAAATATTCATTTAAAAAAATAATTAAGAATTGGGTTGAAATGAACAATTACTTCGGTAACGAAGTTTCACAATTCACAATTTTCATCATCCTTAGTTCTACTTTGTTAGATTCAAAATAACTTATTGATTTTTAGGATTTTTTAAAGACGAAAATCTATAAAATATAATAAAATCAATGACTTAATTATAATCTAACAAAGTAAAATTAGGTTTGCACTGAATTAATTAACGCTAACAAATGATTCCCGTCCTCAGTTAAACTATCATACACAAACTGCAAACGTGGTGTTGTGCGTGTCGTTAAGCGTTGGGACAAATGGTGTCGTAACCGTCCTGCAATATTATTCAAGTGCAGCACCGTTTCTTTAACACCTGACTGTTCATTAAGAATAGTCACATAGATACGGGCATATTTCAAATCCGGCGACACATCTACCCCAGAAATGGTAAGCATTCCTAAACGGTGATCACTTATTTCCCTGCGAATAATATCGGCTAATTCGCGCCGGATTTGTTCACCCACACGTTGAGTACGGCTAAATTCAGATGAATGTTTCATTAACCATTAACCATTAACCATTAAAGTGTCCGCGCCACGGTTTTCCTTTCATAAACCTCAATCTGATCACTAACTTTAACATCGTTGTAATCTTTTACCCCAATACCACACTCGGTTCCCGCTACAACTTCATTCACATCATCCTTAAAGCGGCGCAACGAATCCAATCCACCTTCAAAAATAACCACATTGTCACGTAATACACGGATAGGATTATGACGCTTGACTATGCCATCCACTACAAGACAGCCCGCAATAGAACCAAATTTTGGCGAACGGAACACATCACGTACTTCAGCCAAACCAATAATTGACTCAACAACTTCCGGAGCCAGCATACCCGTTAATGCCTGTTTAACCTCATCTATAGCCTCATAAATGACACTATAATAATGTAAATCGACATCCTCTTCCTTAATCAAACGTTTAGCACTGGCATCAGCTCGCACATTAAAACCCATTAAAATCGCACTAGAAGCAACCGCTAAATTCGCGTCTGATTCATTAATACCACCCACACCGCTAGCGATAATCTTGACTTTGACTTCATCGTTAGACAATTTAACAAAAGCATCATATAACGCCTCTACCGAACCATTCACATCTGCTTTAAGTACAATATTCAGGGTATTTTTCTTCCCTGTTTGCATTTGCAAAAACATATTTTCCAGTTTAGCCGCTTGTTGACGAGCAAATTTCACTTCACGGTATTTGCCCTGTCTAAATAAAGCAACTTCCCGTGCCTTACGTTCATTAGGCACGACAACGGCTTCATCTCCGGCACTCGGCGTACTAGATAATCCCAGCACCTCAACAGGAATTGAAGGCCCCGATTTATCTATCTGTTTACCATTTTCATCTAGCATGGCTCGAACACGACCAAACTCTTTACCGGCCAATAGAATATTGCCTTTATGCAAAGTACCACTTTGCACCAGCATTGTAGCGACTGTACCCCGTCCTTTATCCAAACGCGAATCAACAATGACACCTGTTGCTAAACCTTCAGCAACGGTGGTCAATTCCAATACCTCAGCCTGCAATAGAATGGCATCCAGCAATTCATCAATCCCTGTTCCTGATTTGGCAGAAACCTGCACAAACATGGTATCGCCACCCCATTCTTCCGGAACAACTTCTTTAGCAACCAATTCTTGTTTCACCTGTTCAGGATCAGCTTCGGGCTTATCAATTTTATTAATAGCAACCACAATAGGTACGTTTGCCGCCTTAGCATGTTGTATAGCCTCAATAGTTTGTGGCATAACACCATCATCAGCCGCTACCACCAAAATGACAATATCGGTCACTTTTGCCCCTCTCGCTCGCATCGCGGTAAAAGCGGAGTGTCCAGGCGTATCTAAAAAGCAGATCGTACCTTTAGGTGTATCCACATGGTAAGCACCAATATGCTGAGTAATTCCACCAGCCTCACCGGCCGCCACTTTAGTCACGCGAATATGATCAAGTAAAGAGGTTTTACCATGATCAACATGGCCCATAATTGTCACCACCGGGGCACGAGAAACACGTTTACCAACTTGCTGACCTATTTGAATTAAGCCATCTTCAATTTCATCTTCTTTCAATAACTTAGAGAGGTGTCCCATTTCATCGACAACAATAGCCGCCGTTTCTTGATCAATCACCTGATTAATGGTGACCATGGTACCCATCTTCATCATAGTTTTGATGACCACAGCAGCCTTAACCGACATCTTCTGTGCTAATTCAGCGACCGTAATGGTTTCCGCCAGTTTGACCGTGTAAACTATTGGGGAGGTCGGTTTTTGAAAGCTACCATGTTGCGGTTCGAGTGGTTTCGTTATCCGCTTGTTTCTTCGCCTCGTTTTCTTTAAATCTCCATCGTCTTGCAACCGTAATATTTGCCGTTCACGCTTGTTAGACCTAGAATCAGAATTTCGCCCATGGGATATCGTTTTTTTGTCTTTACCAGTAGCAGATTTAGTCGCTCTCTCCCTTTTAGGAGCAGCGCGTTGAGCCGGTGGTCTTTTACGCACGACTTTATTATCCGCTTTGGAGTTCTGCCCTTGATTGTCACGAAAGGTAACTTTTTTATCCTTATCAACAATCCCGGCAGGTACTACAGATTGACGTTTATTATCTGGTCGATTTGATTGATGTGTCGCCGTCGGTTTAGCACCCGAAGAGGTATCCATTTTTCGCTGATGCTCTCTTCTTTTATTACTATCAGCAGTGGGCTGATTTTCCATTCTTCTATTATCTGTAATCGGTTGAGAAGTTTGGCGTTTTTGAGTCCCACGTTGTTTTTGTCTTTCAGCTACCTTTTGATTAGTCCCACGAAGGCCTGGTTTTTCGGCTACCTTTTGAGTAGATTGAGGTGTTTTAGTTTGTACCGACCGGGTTGCACCTTTATCTAATATGGGTTGGGTTGCGTCTTTATCCGATCTAGGCGTAGCCACCTCTTTAGGTTGGCGTTTTTTGATTGTGACTTGCGTGACCTTCTTATTCTTATTAAATCTCGTTGCCTCCATTGATTGAGGTCTTTTGGTTTTAGCAGCTTGCGTATTTTTACCTGATTTGACCATACACTCAGGTTGTTTTTGGGATTCAATAGAAGAAGCAGAACGATTGGCTTCCTTTGATTGTTGGGGTATTTTATCCTGGTCTGACTTAAGCGTAGTCGCTGCTTTATCTTTTGAATCAACTAAGGCACGTTCTTCACCTTTTTGAGGAACACGGCTGCTATCAACAACCGCACTGGCTTTTTCTTCTTCTGCTTGCACATCGGAAGAAGTTACCGGTACATGTGAAGAACGGATTTTTTCCTCTAATTTTTGTTGTGAAGCACGTTCTTTATTTAATTGTGGTGAATCACCACCACCACGCTTAACGTAGGTGCGTTTTTTTATCACTTCAACCGGCACTGTTTTAGCACGCCCTGCCGCACTCGGCACTCTGATTTCACTTTTAGTTTTACGCTTCAGAGTAATTTTTTTTGGCGTGTGCAGAGCCGTTTTTTCAGATTCTTTACCATGCATAAGGCGCAAATGAGTCAATAACTGCAATTTTTCATTATCATTAATATTATCGTCTGCATTTTTTGCAGACAGCCCGGCATCACCCAATTGCGTTAATAAACGTTCAATAGGCGTTCCCACATCTACAGCAAATTGTTTTACGGTCACTTCATTCATTATAAGTTATAAGTTATCAGTTATCAGTGATCAGTTATAAATTACCCGTTATCAGTTATTATTATAGATGTTCAGAAAAATTAATTCTGAGAAACACCGTTTTTTAAAAAAGGTGTTTCTAATAACCGACTCTGAATAGTGATTTCTTATACAAAAATATACCATCACGTAAAGGGTATTAGAAATACTATTTAAAAAAATAGTATTTCTTTAAAACCGGTATATTCTTTTAAAGAAATCACCTAACTCAAACAGTAAGCTACTTCATAACTGATTTAACTGATAACTAATAATTAATAACTAATAACTGATAACTGATAACTGACATCACGTTTTTTTATCAGCAAACCAAGAAGCACGAGCGGTCATAATTAATTGACCTGCTTGCGTTTCATCTATATCTTCAAGTATCATCAAATCATCGACGGATTGTTCAGCCAAATCCTCCTGACTAATAATCCCACGACTAGCTAGTACTTGTGCCCATTTATCATTCATACCGGCTAACTCACGCAAATCTTCAGTCGGTTGAACTTTATCTATTTTTTTTTCACTATCTAATTCTTCTTCATTGGCAATGGCACGAGTCAGTAAGGCATCCTTAGCACGCGAACGTAATTCCTTAACTAAATTTTCATCAAATTCTTCAATGTCAAGCATTTCATTCATCGGCACATAAGCTACTTCTTCAAGACTAGAAAAACCTTCTTGTACCAAAATACTAGCGACTTCTTCATCAACTTCTAATTCCGTCATGAACGTTTTTAACACCGTCATGGCTTCTTGTTCATGCTTTTTCGTCGCTTGTGATTCGGTCATGACATTTAAATTCCAACCCGTCAATGACGTTGCCAAACGCACATTTTGCCCACTACGTCCAATGGCTTGAGATAGCTGATCTTCACGCACTGCTACATCCATGCTATGAGTCTCTTCATCCATAATGATAGACACGACTTCCGCCGGTGACATAGCATTCATGACAAACTGTGCTGCATTTTCATCCCATACAATAATATCAACCCGTTCACCAGCTAGTTCATTCGAGATAGCCTGGATTCGTGAACCACGCATCCCAACACAAGCACCGACCGGATCTATACGAGGATCTTTAGTTTTTACCGCTATTTTAGCACGTAAGCCTGGGTCGCGAGCAGCTCCCAAGATTTCCAAAAAATGCTCACCAATTTCAGGTACTTCCATCGTAAACAATTTAATTAATAATTCCGGTGTGGTGCGTGACAAAAATAATTGTGGCCCACGCGGTTCCTGACGAACACTTTGTAAATAAGCACGTAAGCGATCACCCGGCCGAACAGCCTCGCGGGGAATCATTTCTTCACGCGCAATCATGGCTTCTGCATTGCCCCCTAAATCAAGAACAACATTGCCACGTTCCACGCGCTTAACAACCCCACTGACTAACTCACCTTGCCGATCCTTATAGGCATCAAAGATTTGTACCCGTTCTGCTTCACGGATTTTTTGCACTATCACTTGTTTAGCAGTCTGTGCGCCAATTCGATCAAAGCTCACCGATTCAATTGGTTCTTCAATCCACTCTTCTACAGCAATATTAGCTTTGAATGAAATAGCATCTGTCAGGCTAATCTGGGAATCAGGTAATTCTAGCTCGCCATCTTTAACCACTTGCCAGCGACAAAAGGCACTGTAATCACCTGTTTGCTGATTAATATGGACACGCACATCAATTTCGCTATCATAACGTTTCTTGGTGGCACTTGCGATTGCACATTCCAATGCATCGAAAATAACCTCCTTACTTACGCCCTTTTCGTTAGATACCACTTCTACAACCAAAAGAATTTCTTTATTCATCATCACCACCTGCTATCGAATCAATCTATTACATTTCATCATAAAGTGGTCCTTAAGGCACAATGTGTGCCTTATCTATCTGAGCATAAGGTAAGCTATATTCTATTCCATCCACCATAACGACCACATTATGGCCATCTACTCGCTGCAATAGACCTGTAAAATGACGTTGTGCCGAAATGGGCTGCATCATAGACACCTTGACTTTATGATCGACAAAGTGTATAAAATGATCCAGTGTAAACAAGGGCCGCTCCAAACCAGGCGAAGAAACCTCTAAAGTATAATGATCAGGTATGGGCTCGGTGACAGAAAGTACCCCACTTACCTGATAACTCACCTTTGTACAATCATCCAAATTAATCCCTTGAGGATGGTCAATATACACGCGCAAAAGAGTACTACGTCCCTTTTGCTTAAGACATATAACGCCCACTAACTCATAGCCCAACGCTGTCACCACAGGGGCAAATAATTTTTGTAGTTCTTTATCTAACAAAGTAATTTTATTATTCAGGCATGGCGATGAATTTAACCAAAACTTTCAACTGACTTTAATAACAATAAAAAATGGGCACAAGGCCCACTTTATTATAAATCATGTCAGCTCCAGCACACGCCATTAAGTTTAATTTTAAGACTGAAATATTCTAAATTCTGAAAAACCAAATTTTTTCAAAAAACTTGGTTTCTTTAAATATAAGTGAAAATATTTATCTGAAAAACTATAAAGCTGAAGGAAAACTAAATCTCACTTTTTTTAATCATTTTAAAAATTTTTCCAATTCCCAATTTCCAATTTCCAATTCCCAATCAAGCTATTCCTAAAGCGACTCGAAATAGATTATTAGGTTATAACTGATCTATTGTATCAGGATTATTAACTCAATTTCAAGTTATTATTTTTAGGTTACAATCTTATTTATAATAGAGTTGTCCGAAAATAAGGGTTTTGTGAATCTAACTATTTGTTTTTATTAGCTAAAATTTTATTGACGGACAAGTCTAATGAATGAGTCTAATTTTAAAGTCACGCATGAACGACAAATACTATTTTTTGAACAAATAGTATTTGTTTGATGCCCTTAATAAAATCTATCACCATTATGAATCCTAATCTTCAGTTATTACAATCTTATCCATTTGAAAAATTAGCCCAACTGAAACAAAACGGTGTGCCACCTTCACACCTAAAGGCTATAAACCTTTCCCTAGGTGAACCACAACAGGCTACACCGGACTTTATAGTCAATGCTATGAATGCCACACTTACACACGGGCTAGGTAAATATCCAAGCACCCGAGGAAGTGAAGCTTTGCGTTCCAGTATAGCATATTGGTTGACGCACCGTTTTGGACTCACAACAGGTAGTGTTGATCCTAATCAACATATTTTACCTGTCAATGGTACCCGCGAAGCCTTGTTTGCATTTGCACAATGCGTGGTTAATCACCATGCCCCAGATCCAAAGGTGTTAATCCCTAATCCTTTTTATCAAATTTATGAAGGGGCTGCATTATTAACCGGGGCACAACCCTATTTCATTAATTGTTTGGAATCGACTCAATTTCAACCCAATTTTACCAATATTCCCGAAAAAGTATGGAAAAGTTGTCAATTACTATATATTTGCTCACCCAATAATCCTAGTGGTACCGTACTTGACTTATCCACTTTGCAAAACTTAATTGAATATGCCAATAAATATGATTTTATCATAGCCGCTGATGAATGCTACGCTGAAATTTATGCTGATGATTTGCAGCCACCGGTGGGCTTATTACAAGCTTGCATGGCTTTGGGGCAATCAGATTATCGGCGGTGCATAGTCTTTCATAGTCTTTCCAAACGTTCCAATGCGCCGGGCTTACGTGCCGGATTTGTCGCCGGGGATGCTGACATTATTGCTAAGTTTTTACTTTATCGCACTTATCATGGCTGTGCCATGCCGGTAGCAGTGCAAGCAGCAAGTATTGCCGCCTGGGAAGATGAAACGCATGTTGCTACTAATCGCGCCTTATACAGGCAAAAATTTGATGCTGTGATGGAAATTTTGGCACCGGTGATGCCCGTCACCCGCCCCCCTGCTGGTTTTTACTTATGGGCACAAACGCCAATATCTGATATTCAATTTGCCCGTGAATTATTTATACAGCAAAATGTCACGGTTTTACCTGGCAGCTTTTTATCACGCACTGTCAATGGTATCAATCCTGGGCAAAATCGTATTCGTATTGCTTTAGTGGCAGCTTTAGAAGAGTGTGTTGAAGCGGTACATCGTATTAGTTCCTTTATTAAGACGTTTTGTATTGAACATACTCAAAATCTGTAAAGAATGGCGATGCCCAAAATACTTTTTCTTTAAAACATTTAGTATTTCTAGTAACTACTCAGGGCAACCACAAGGGATGCCCTACAACAATATTTTTATGGCAATCCCACTTGCCGCGCTCTTCGTTCTGAAATCATACGTAGGGGCAATCTCTTGTGGTTGCCCTGATTACTATTTTTTTAAGGCATTAAATGCTAATCTTATATCTTAATCTTATATCTTAATTATTTAATAGACTTGTTCCTTAATAAAGCTTTGTAAGTATTTGTAATATAAACAAATTTGATTTTCCGTATTTGGTTTAATACTGCAAATAATTGGGGTCAGAGTAAAATTAATTTTATACGTTTACCTAAATCGCATAATGATTACCGAGTAAAATACCTTCATTCAAGACTATCCATTTGCCCCTGTATTCTTTGTAATGTTTATGAATCCAAGCTGTGTTTTTACGCACGCCATCCCTTTTAAAAAATTTTTGATTGGCAACCATTAACCATTAATTAACAACGTTGGATACGATTCACCGTTTCCAATCGACGCAGATGTCGCATGACAGAGGCTAAGTGAACACGATTTCGGACTGAAATACAAAATTTGAGGAGACTAGAAATATCTTCACTACTTTCATTGGAAACTTGTATAATATTACTTTCCATATTAGCAATTGCCGCCGCAACAATGGCTAAAACACCCAGTTGATCATGCACATCAAGGCGAATATCCACTAAAAATTCTCCTTCAATGCTAGATTCCCATTCTACTGCCAGCAATTTTTCGGGCGATTGACGGTATTCAGTTACATGCCGACAGGCGGCTGTATGAATAATAATACCTCTACCCACACTGACAAAGCCGATAATTTCATCTCCAGGAATAGGGCGACAACAACGCGCAAAGTTCACCAAAATACCCTCTGTGCCTTTAATAACCAAAGGTTTGGATTTATGTGCTTCCGTTGGTGGGTGCAATTTGATTAACGAGTCTGGTATTGGATTCAATTGATTGGCGACAATCAATGCCATACGATTACCCAGGCCAATTTCGGCTAAAAGTTCATCTAAGTCATTGATTTTAAATGTTTTTATCAAATGTGTCTGTTGCTCTTTTTGGAGCTTATCTATGGATAAGGAATAATTGGCTAATTCTTTATCCAGCATACGTTTACCTAAAAGCACTGCTTCTTCGTATTGGAGATTTTTCAAAAAATGCCGAATGTAGTTACGGGCGCGGGCACTGACCGCAAAATTTAACCAACTGGGATTAGGTCGTGCCCATTTCGCGGTCAATACTTCAACAGTTTGTCCACTCACTAATGGCGTGGAAAGAGGCGCATATTGACTGTCAATCTTTGTCGCAATGCACTTATTACCGACATCGCTATGTATGGCATAAGCGAAATCAATGGCGGTTGCACCTTTGGGTAACTGTAATATTTTTCCTTGAGGTGTAAAAACATAAACTTCGTCTGGAAATAAATCAATTTTTACCTGTTCTAAAAATTCTAATGAATCGTTAGCACTTTGTTGGATTTCCAGTAAATTGTGTAACCATTCTTGGGTGCGTTGTTTGGTAATATAGTTAGTCGCTTCATGGGGGCAATCTATTTCTTGATCAAATTTAGGGATACTTTGTGCAGTAATACCCCTTTCTGCTATTTGCTGCATTGCCGTCGTGCGGATTTGAATATGAATCAATAGCCCGTGAATACTATATAATGTCGTATGTAGGGATTGATAACCGTTGATTTTGGGAATAGCAATATAATCTTTAAAGCGTTCACAGATCGGTTTATAGAGCGTATGGACTACCCCAAGTACCCGGTAGCAGTCATCAATGCTATCAACGATAATCCGTAATGCACACGAATTAGTCACCTGAGAAAAAGTTTTTCTCTTATCTACAGATGCTGCCCCTTTTTTTTCGTGCATTTTTTCGTAAACAGCATAATAATGTTTTTCTCGTTTGACAACTTGCGCCCTAATTTGACATTGTTCTAAGCGTTGCTTAATAGTGTTTTGAATGTTATGGTATTTATCAATCCGTTTCAGATACACTTTTTGCGTCTGTTGTGCCAACACCCGGTAGCGTAAAGGATAGAGTGTGGCAAAACTCAACTCTTGTAGTTCGATACGCACGGCATTCATTCCGAGGCGACTAGCAATAGGTGCATAGATTTCTAAAGTTTCACGGGCAATGCGTCGCCGAGATGCCGGCTTCATCGCCCCTATTGTTCGCATATTATGGAGGCGATCAGCCAGTTTAACAATGATCACGCGAATATCGCGGTTCATCGCCAATAACATTTTTTGAAAACTGGCAGCTTGTGCTTGTTCACGAGTTTCAAACGGTATTGAAGATAATTTGCTAACCCCGTCAACTAATTCGGCAACCGATTTACCAAACTCGTTGGCAAGTTTTTCCTTAGTGATATTAGTATCTTCAATAACATCGTGTAAAAGAGCCGCACACAGTGTTTGACTATCCATCCGCATTTGAGCTAAGATGTAAGCCGCTGCTAAGGGATGAAAAATGTAAGGCTCGCCTGATTTTCGTATTTGACCCTCGTGAGCTTCAGCACTGAATAAATAGGCACGATAAACCTCCTTGACTTGCTTTGCCCCAAAATAGGTATCAAGCAATTCACACAGATTACTCACTAATATTCGAGGAGGATGACCTAACATATCAGTTACCAGTTATCAATTATTAACAATTATTCAGTAAGCAGCCAATTTATCCAAATTAGCAGACGTAATTTTTCCTTCGGCAATTTCTCGCAATGCGATGACGGTTGGTTTATCATTCTCAGCCGCTACTAACGGGGCTGCACCCATTGCCAGTTGGTGAGCGCGTTTACTCGCTAATAATACCAAATTAAAACGGTTATCAACTTTTTCTAAACAATCTTCTATAGTTAGACGTGCCATTTATTTTTTATTCTTTGTTGAATTCAAATTAATCTGTTTTGGAGGAGTGAAAAATACTATTTCTTGAAGAAATGGAATATACTTTACTGCAATAAAATGGGTGAAAATAATGGAAAGTTATGTAGGGTGGGCAAAAAAAACCTAGCCCACCCTACATAAAAACTCATTTAAAAAATTAAATTTATGCCCTGTATATAAACATGGAAGAAAATGAATACCTGACAGGTTTTTGATAGACTACCACAAAGTGTTTGCAATTTCTTTATATTCCTTCACAAACTGAACTTTTATCCCCTCAGAAACATAATTCGGTAAATCATCAAAATCTCGTCTATTGGCTTCAGGCAAAATCATGTCATAAATCTTAACTCGCCGGGCAGCAATCACTTTTTCACGAATACCACCCACGGGTAAAATTTGCCCGGTTAATGTCAATTCACCCGTCATGGCAATTTTTTTCTCAATTTTTTGTCCTTTTGCCAAAGACAATAAGGCACTTGCTATGGTAATGCCTGCACTGGGACCATCTTTCGGCGTGGCACCGGCGGGAACGTGTAGATGAATGAAGGCTTTCTCAAAAAAACTTTTTTTCGCCTTAAAATCTTCACATTGCGATATGATGTAACCATAGGCAATTTCTGCTGATTCTTTCATCACATCACCCAATTGCCCGGTGAGTTTGAAGCCGCGAGTGTAGGTGTGAATACAAGATGCTTCTATGCTTAAAGTCGCACCGCCAATTGCGGTCCAGGCTAAACCAGTGACCACACCAACCCCCTTTATGGCTTTTTCGGTGTCAAATACCGGTTTACCTAAATAGTCTGACAAATCTTTCTGGAGCACTTTGATAGGTAACTCTGCCCCTTCTAGCAGTTTAAGGGCAGCTTTGCGCGTAATGGTGCCCAAGTGTTTTTCTAAGTTACGCACCCCGGCTTCCCTGGCATAATCCTCAATAACATGAGACAAAGTCTCATCGTCCAGTTCCAGTTGTTCCGTCTTTAGCCCAGATTTTTCAAATTGACGCTTGACCAAATGTTTTTTAGCGATTTTCATCTTTTCACTGGTAATATATCCCGATAGTTTGATCATTTCCATACGATCTAACAATGGTGCCGGTATCGTATCGGGGTGATTAGCGGTGCAAATAAACAGCACTTTAGATAAATCAAAACGCACATCTAAATAATGATCCAGAAAATCACTATTTTGTTCAGGATCAAGTATTTCTAATAAGGCTGAAGCCGGATCGCCACGATATGATGAACCGATTTTGTCAATTTCATCTAACATGATAACCGGGTTGGCATATTCGACTTCTTTCATGGCTTGGATAAATTTACCAGGCATAGCCCCAACATAAGTTCGACGATGTCCCTTCATCTCCGCTTCATCATGGATACCACCGACAGATAATCGAAAAAATTCACGTTCCACTGCGCTTGCAACGGAACGACCCACGGAAGTTTTACCCACACCAGGCGGTCCGACTAACAATAAAATCGTACCGCTAATACGCCCTTTCAACTTTGCGACAGCCAAAAATTCCATGATGCGATCTTTCACATCTTCTAAGCCTTCATGGTCACGATCTAACACTTTTCGTGCGTCTTTGAGATCCAACTTGTCTTCAGAATACTTACCCCAAGGCATCAAGGTTAACCAGTCTAAATAATTACGGGTAATCCCATATTCCGGTGAGCCTTTTTCCAAAAACGACATTTTTTCCATTTCTTCATCAATGCGTTTTTGCACCGCTTTTGGAACGGTTAGTTTGCTAAGACGTTCATTGAATTTTTCCGACTCAGCAGTGCTATCATCTTTTTCTAAGCCGAGTTCCTTTTTTATGGCTTTAAGTTGTTCGTGCAAGAAAAAATCTCGTTGATGATCCTGCATTTTTTCTTCGACTTGTTTGCGGATGTCAACTTGCGCTTTGGCACGTTGCAACTCCTTACTGAGCAGCAACATGACTTTTTCCAAGCGTTTGAGGATATGGACATTTTCCAGAATTTCTTGTAATTCGGTTTTACTGGATGTCGTTAAACTAGCGGCAAAATCCGCCAATGGAGAAGGTTCTTCAGGGCTAAAACGTTGAAGAAATATTCTGAGTTCTTCGTTATAAAGTGGATTAAGTGGCAATAACTCTTTAATCGTATTGATAATCGCTAAGACGTAGGGTTTGAGTTCCTCGACATTTTCATAGCGCGTTTCGGGATAATAAGAAGGTTTAACAACAAGGGGAGGTTCTTCAGAAGCCCAATCCTCAATGCGAAACCGTTGCAGCCCTTCTACTACAATTTGTAATTTATCATCAACCTGCACGATACGATGTAATTTACAGGCAGTACCCATTGTGAAAAAATCTTCCGTTTTGGCATCTGACACCTTATCTGTTTTCACCATGACTAATCCCAATATTTTATGGGATGAATCGGCAACCGCTTTGATCGTTTTTGCCCAGGGTTCATTGTCCACAATCAGTGGAATAACCTGATGCGGAAAAAAAGGACGATTAGCAAGGGGTAAAATCTGTAAAACCGCTGGTAGCGTATCTTTGACTGAAATAAGCTGCACGGCTTCTTCTATCACATTTTTATTTGTTTCATCTATGTCAAATGTGAATTGTTCGCTTGTATCCGTCAAGCTATCAGGTTTTTGTTCTTCAGTTGTATCCTCATCTTTAAGGATATCAGGTTTTTTTTCTTCGGATTCAGTACTCATGTTAGTTTATCTGTTGTGATAAGTGGTTATTTTATTATCCATTTTATAACGGAAACCCAGTTTTTTGAAACTTTCGTTCAAGAAATATCCTTTTTTTGAAAAAAGGGTATTTCTAACACGCTAAGACTGAGTAGTTAAAAAGTATTATTGTTATGCTGATATTTAACATAAGCTTCATCGCGTAATTGTCGTAGCCAAGATTCTAGTTCTTCCTCAATTTTACGTTGACGGATTTGTTGCTTGGCTTGGGTGCGTAAAGCTTGAGCCGTATTATCATGCTTACGATATTCTAAAACTTGCACGAGATGCCAACCATAACGTGATTTAAATGGTTTACTGACTTGATTTTCTGATAAATTGCTCATCACCTTTTCAAATTCAGGTACCACATCACCTGGATTCACCCAGCCAAGTAAGCCACCATTAGCCGCTGAAGTGGTATCTTCAGAGTTAGCACGCGCCAATGGCACAAAATCATCACCCTGTTCAATACGAAATTTAAGTTCTTCTAAGCGGGCTTTGGCTTCTAAATCAGATACTAATTCATTAGTTTTAATTAAGATATGCCGAACTTTCGTTTGGGTAATAATACTCTGTTCGTTACCCCGTTTATCTACCAGTTTGATGATATGAAAGCCGCTGGAATTGCGAATAGGACCTTTTATTTCACCAACCGCCATGTTATTGACAACGCCATTAAACAAGGTAGGCATTTCACCGGATTTTCGCCACCCTAAATCGCCACCTTCAGCGGCTTGACTACTGCCTGAGAATTGTAACGCCATTTCATGCCAATCAGCACCTTGTTTGATTTTTTTGATAACTAAATTCGCCTTTTGTTTTGATGCCTCAATGTCTTCCGGTGAAGGTGCATCCTGCGTGGCAATTAAAATGTGCCAAAGATGGTATTCATGATTGATCGTGCCTTGTTGAATTTGATTAGCCAAAAAATTATCAATTTCACGTTCAGTGACACTAATACGACTAACGACTTGCCGCAAATGTAAACGATCCAGAATCAGTTGTTCACGGATTCTTTCACGCATATTCTCATAGCTATAACCCTCTTTTTCTATGGATTGGCGAAAACTTTGTAAATCTTGATGTTTTTTCAAAGCCATTTCACGTAATCTTTCGTTTAAAGAGCTATCTTCAACTTGAATGCCAGTGCGTTTTGCCAGTTGTAATTGTAAAGCGGTCATAATCAGACGCTCTAAAACCTGTTTTTCAAAATCTTTTTGTGGTGGAAGGCGATCAGTTTTTTTACGCCATTGTTCCAAAATAAGGCGAAGTTCTTGTTGTAAGGTGCTATTAACAATCACATCATCATTTACCACGGCAACAATATAATCAAGTACTTCTGTCTCAGCTATAACCGGCACGGATAGATTGCTTATTAATACACAGGCGACAATACTTAGTTTTTTCATATTTTGATTTTGATTTTACCAAAGGTTCCACCTGTGGCTATTCTTATGTAACCCACTGAGGGGTTGGAACATCTTCTGAACTGGTTTGTTTCAAGCACGATAGTGTTGAATGTAAATAGTCACAGATGGAACTTGTGGTAAGGAAACTAAAAATTTTTAATTGTTGAACTGTGACATTGTCAAGATACTGACAAGTCGAAAACCGACTGTAGAATCGTGGTGGGTTAAATTTTTTCTGAAACGGGCAGATACTCGTATATAGCCTGGAAGACTGTACCAAGAACCACCACGAAGTACCCAAAGATTATCGGTATTATGTTTACTTAAACAAGATTGTTCTTTGCCGGTATATCTTTTTTCGTATTTTGAACAAGTCCACTCATAAACATTTCCTAGCATATCATATAGACTAAAAGAATTAGCCGCAAAAGAACCTACCATGGCCGTTTTTTTATTATCCCATCGACTACCACAACCATCACAGTTAGCATGATAAAAACCCATATCTTCACCCCACCAATATTGAGTGGTAGTTTTTGCTCGTGCTGCATATTCCCATTCTGCTTCCATGGGTAAGCGATATTGATGACCGGTTTGCCTAGTTAACCATTCAGTGTATGTATAAGCATCTGCTAATGAAACATTAATCACTGGACGATTATTTCTTCCCCAACCTTGATCATAGGTTTTTTTGGCTCCTGTCATCATTGCAAAACGGTCATATTCTGCAAAAGTGACTTCATAGCGTCCCATAGCAAAACGCTCTATAGAAACCCAGTGTACCGGTCGTTCATCAGAATCACCTTGGCCTTGAATATCGCCCATCTGAAATCGACCGGCAGGTATGATGACCATTTCTGGCCCTAAACTACCATCTTGTAAGTAGTCACGAAATACTTGACCTGCCGCACATGGACGAATTGAAACTGGTAATGGAGGAGGGACCTTCGGATTATAAACAGGAATAAAATAAGTGTATTCGAGCCAAAGTAGTGTGAGACCCACAAAAATACCCGCAATAAAAGTCGCGACAATGGCTTTTATCAAGTTATTACCCCTGTTAGCCTCTACTCAGGGCAACCACAAGGGATTGCCCCTACGTTCAAGAAAATAATTGCACACCTGTCAGGTCTTGAATACCTGACAGCTTTACGACAAATACTTTATTTTGTTTTGATTTGTTCTAAAAGAGCAATTAGTCTTTTCGTGGGAAGATAACCAGGTACCAGTTCGCCATTTGATAAAACGAGTGCAGGTGTACCATTAATACCTATCTTTTGCCCTAATTCATATTGACTGGCTATCGGATTATTGCATTTTGCTGGTTTAACCGAGCGCCTCGCCTTGGCATCGGTCATAGCTTTTTGTTGATCTTCTGCACACCATACCGATTCCATCTTCTTATAAGTACCCGAACCAATGCCCGCACGCGGAAATGCTAAATAACGTACTTTGACACCGGCCTTATTGAGCTTGGGTACTTCGTTATGGAATTTGGCACAATAGCCACAATCCACATCCGTGAACACGTTGACCGTGTATTTGGTTTCTGTTTCAGGCGCGAAAACAATCGTATCCTTTTCATTGACAGCATCAATGGCTTTTTTACGCTTGGGATTGAAAGCTTGACGGAGTTGACTACGTCTCGCGTCAGTCAGATTGACGCGCGTCTTGAGGTTGTAAATATTACCCATCACCATATAGGTACCATCTGCGGTGACATAAAACATTTCTTCGCCCAGCGCGACTTCATATAAGCCGGATATTGGACTGGCAGAGATGTCATCGACATCAATGTCTTTGAAGATGCCTTTTAAGTTTTCAACAATCACAGTAGAGACTGCATATGTTTTTAAAGTGGCTTCTTCAAGTGCCCAAGTGTTGGCTGATAAGCTTGTCGCTAATAATAAAACCAATGTCAGATAAATACGCATAATAGCTCCTTTAATCAATGAGTTAATCTCGAAAGTTAATGAATTGTAATGGCAAACCCAAGTCTTGCTCACGCAATAAAGCCATTATTTGCTGTAAATCATCGCGTTTTTTTCCAGATACGCGCACCTGTTCACCTTGAATCGTCGCTTGCACTTTAAATTTACGCTCTTTGATTACCTTGACAATTTTTTTAGCCGTATCTTTATCTATACCTTGCTTAATAGTCATTGGCAAACGCGCTCGACGATTTTGTATTTCAGCTTGCCCGGCTTCTAAGACGGTAATATCAATGCCTCGTTTTGCGAGTTTCTTATGCAAAATGTCGGTCATTTGCTTCAGTTGAAATTCATTTTCAGCCTGTAAGCTTAAACTGGTATCCTTATATTCTACATGCGCATCAGAATTTTTAAAATCAAACCGGGTAGATAGTTCTCGATTGCTTTGGTCGATGGCATTAGATAATTCATGCAAATTGACTTCTGAAACGATATCGAAGGTCGGCATAAAAACTCCTTATTGTTTGGGTTTCTTGGCAATAATTTTTTCCTTAATACGCGCCGCTTTACCACGTCGATCACGCATATAATAGAGCTTCGCCTGCCGCACATCACCATATCGTTTGACTTTGATGCCATCAATCAACGGACTATGAGTTTGAAATACCCGTTCTACCCCTTCACCATGGGATATTTTGCGGACAGTAAAGGCCGAATTCAAGCCTCGATTACGTTTAGCAATGACTAAACCTTCAAAAGCTTGTAAGCGCGAACGCTCTCCTTCCTTGATCTTGATTTGGACCACAATTGTATCACCGGCTCTAAAGGGCGGTATTTGCATTTTTGTCATCTGTTCTTGTTCCAATTCGGCGATGATATTCGTCATTAAATGCCTCCTTATGTTTGTTGTTCTTCAATAAATTCATTCAAAAGAATTAGTGCTTCGGGGGTTAAATGCCATTTTTCCAATAATGCAGGATAGCGACAGAAAGTCCGCCCTAATGCTTGTTTATGTCGCCATCGAGCAATTTCAGCATGATTACCGGACAGTAGCACGGTAGGCACCCTTTGTCCATCAATTTCTTCAGGGCGTGTGTAATGTGGGTAATCCAGTAATCCATTATAAAATGAATCCTGTACTGCCGATTCTTGGTGCCCTAATACCCCAGGTAAAAAGCGGGTTAAAACGTCAATGATCACCATCGCGGCTAACTCACCACCACTGAGTACATAATCGCCTATCGACCATTCTTCATCAATATCTTGTTCTATCAAGCGTTCATCAACGCCCTCATAGCGACCGGTGACCATTAGTATACGTTGGTAATTCAATAATAGCTGTATTCCATCTTGATCTAAACGACGACCCTGCGGTGATAGATAAATTACCCTGGTGTCAATACCCATTGCCACCTTAGCTGCTTTAATCGTCGCCCTTAACGGTTGCACCTGCATAACCATACCGGGACCACCCCCATAAGGTCGATCATCGACGCGCCTGTGTTTATCAGTGGTAAAATTTCTTGGATTCCAAACCGATAACTTTAATATATCTTTTTCTAAAGCTCGCGCTGTGACACCACCGCATCGCAGCGCGTCAAACATTTCAGGAAATAGACTAATCACACCAATGTGCATTAAAAATCTACCTCCCAATCCACTCGTATCACGCGCTGGGCTAAATCAACTTCAAGAATAACATGTTCAAGCACAAAGGGAATTAAACGTTCCTGTTCACCTTTAAGGACTAACACATCATTAGCCCCCGTTTCTACTAAATGGTCCACCTGACCTAACGTGACACCTTCACAGTTTACTACCGTTAATCCTTTCAAGTCGGTCCAATAATATTCACCAGCCGACGCAGGGAGCAATTGCTCACGTTCAATGGCAATCTCTGTCCCAATTAAACCGGCAGCTTCATCACGATCATGGATCGTCCCTAAGTGAGCAATAATGCCCTTACCATGTGCTTGTCCCTCATACAAGCTCATCGTTTGCCACTGTCCCTGTCGATATACTAACCAGGGGGAATAGTTAAGAATATTGGTAATGGGATTCGTATAAGAAAAAATCTTAACCCAACCACGTATTCCATATAAACCATTGATTTGTCCGATGATTATGGGTATTGATGGTTCACAATTGGACATTATTTAACTAAAGTACTTGTGCAAGATTAATCGGGTATTTTAAATAAAAACCCCGTTTTTTGAAAAAACGGTTTTTTTATGAATTAGGTGCAGTATCAGATACTGCCTCAGTGGAGCTTGCTTCATCGGTTTTTTCTATAGGTGCAGCGGGTGTCGTTTCGACAGCTTTAACTGTAGCATTTTCAGCTTCCGGTGGTGTCGTTTCAGCAGTTTTAGCTGAATCACTTCCAGTGTTTGGTAAAGTCATTTTGATAGTTTTAGCTGAACCACTTTCAGCCGGGGCGGTAGGTGTTGCTACGGTTTTAGTCGATTGTTTGATTAACTGAGCCACTCTTTCACTTGGTTGTGCGCCAACACCTAGCCAATAATTAGCGCGAGTGAGATCCAGGCGCAAAGATTCTTCTTTCCCGACTGCAACTGGGTTAAAAAAACCTAAGCGTTCAATATACCGCCCATCACGACGATTACGTGAATCGGTAACAACAATATGATAAAAAGGGCACTTTTTCGCGCCACCACGACTTAAGCGAATGGAAACCATAAATTTTTTATATCCTATAACTTAAATATTGCAAACAAAACAGATTATTATAAATCATTTTTAATAATTAATTATCAATAATTATTATTTATTTCAATTATGATCAATAATGATTGGGATTCTTCCTGACTCAAACAAGATAAAAATATCATTTAAAAAATACCCTTTTTTGAAAAAAGGGTATTTCTGGAATGCCCTTTTAAATTGATAATCTAATTGATAATTATAATTGACAATCCTAATTCAAAATAGATAATGCTAATTAAAGATAAAAAAATAGTATTTCTAGTGAATTAGACTTTAATCTCCATTTAATAATCAAAAGAATGGCGCCTTAAATGGGTAGCTATTTGGAACGAACTACCCAATTTTTTCAACTTTCGAATTCTGGATTATTATATCCAATTCTGAGCGAGCCGCACCAACAGCTACTTGATGTAATCCCTTATTCATACATATTTTGCACATTTGATGTGTCTTTTTACGTGCATCTAATTCGGTATGACTCACATCCAGAAAATTATCAGCTATATTATATTGATAATCATAAACCGCACAACACAAACCTGCCGAACCATCAAAATTTATAATGGGGCGTTCCCAAAGTAAACAATCTTCTTGCTTATAAGGTTGTGCCAATTGTAACTGTTCTTCCGGCTGAATGAGCATAAGTGAAACAAGAGCCTGATCTTGCGCCGATAAAGTACCCTTTAAATATTCCAGATTTTTTCTAAGGGCATAAGATAGGAATAATCTGAACAAAATCGAAATCCCAAGTCATTTGCTATAAACTTAATGTATTCAACATCCTTTCCCATATTGTGCCTATAAAGATGATAAGACAACTCAACTGGAAAATCCTTTTTTAATCGATCCATATAATAACGTAATCTATATAAATTAGACACGACTAAATGTGGATTACCCCCCTTATGGGTTTGCGAATAAACCTCCATATCATAACCGGATAATGAAATAATTAACTTATTCGGCGAAGCTGCTACCATTGGCTTGATATCCTTAATATTCAAATTAGTAGAAACATCGGAATAAAATTCTCTTGCCCGAATCGCTTCGATGAATTTAGGAAATGCCGGGTGGAGCAAAGGCTCTCCCCAATTGTATATAGCAATAACAATATACTTATAATCGCTATTTTCGCGTTTGATTTTATCTAATATTTGTTCAAACAAAGCCAATTTCATAAAGCCCTTTGGACGTTGCAAACCCATAAAATCATGGGGTAGGTAATTTCCAACAGGACAAGATGGGCAACGAAGATTACAGGTACCCACTATATCAATATAATACATGTAAAAATTGGGTTTCATAATTGTATTTGCTGAATCTGACTAAATTCGCGATGAACCAACGTTTTTTTCAACCCCGCAGGTGATTATCAGTGAAACTTCGTTCCCCGTTTATAGGTAAAGATATTTATCCGAAAAACTATAGCATGAAAATACCTAAAACTCCACCCAGCGTTGAAAATTTTATCAAAAAAGGCATTCTACCAATAAATTAAAACAAATTCTCAAAGAACATTTTGCGCACCTACTTCAGCTTACTCTATGCACACATATCTTTTAAGTAGCTCTATTCGCCTTAGAATAAATTCTTTGGCGTGTGCAATCGAATTTCTTGAACGGGTTAAAAAAGCACCATTAGAAATACTATTTTTAGCAAAAAAAGTATTTTTCGAAGCCTGAAAACTTTAAAAAATAAGGGCTTGATTTAAAAATCTTTGCCCATACCCTGAAAATAAACAGGTGTATGGTAGGCAAGATTAACTGATAACTGATAACTGATTAATTTAAACTTTGTCAATCCGCTTTTAATGTTAGCGGTGATTTTAAAGCAAAAAGCATAGTCGAAACTTCCGATATACGCCAAAAACAAAACATCCACCCCCTCGAAAACGCCTCACCAAACTACAAGGGCTACGCGGTGTCACTTTCAACTGGAAAGACAACACGCAAAATGCTAATACCCAAATTGGCTTAATTGCCCAAAAGGCGATAAATAAAGGATTGATGAATTCAATACGCGTTTGGGTTTCGTTGTAGTCGCTTTGTTTGTAGGTATCTCTTTGATTTTTAAAGCGTTTTATGAGATTTTAATTTTGGTGGGTATTGACATGATTATATTTGCAGGGCTGGACTTTTTCACAAATCCGTTTAGAAATATTTAAACAACTCAAATCAGGGTTCATGTCAAGTTGCTTGGCTCTTTCAATCGCTTCTTTTATAAAGGGTAAAAATGAAGAAGTCTCTAAATTGGATTTGTTATAACTACCTAATTGTAAAACCAGCTCCATTTCTAAACGGGTTCTATTTGAAGTGACTTTTTTGTTATCAAGAAATTCTTGTAAAGTGGTGTCGGAATATTCTTCTAATGAATTAAGGTGAAGCAATAACCAAAGCTCAAAGCAGGGATTACTTACAGCTAAATAATACCCTTTTTGATAGCATACTTGAGCTACTTCAGCAATTTCTTCAACTGTCCAGCTTTGTTTATCTCTGTCAATCACTAACCATAATTCATCATCAAACTTAAGTCCACGCTTCTTTTTACGTTCATCTAATAGCTTTAAAATACGTTTGGGATTGCTCGCTGAAGTTGAACGTTCAAGTACTTCTATAAGTACCCGCGGATTACAATACCACTCTTTGGAAGTTAAATCTTCAAAATACTGTTTTTCATATAAAAGTTTTTGCGCGCAAAAACTTTTATATGAAATTCAGTTTCTTCCCCCTCAGTTGCAATCACAAAAAGTCTCGCATCTCTAACGTGAGAGACTCTTTCAAGCTTTTTTCGTTCTCTACCCATTTGTTATTCTTCAACTTTTGGTGATTTCAATAAACGGCTTTTAATCATCGGCACCGCACCAAAACGTCCCAATAAATAACCTTGTCTCCAATTCTTACCATAGTTTGTTTTGAACTCTTCTAAGGAATACACTGAGGTTTCACCCGCTTTACTTTTTTCAACAAACCAAATTTCATCTTGTCGCAACAGTTCTAAATCAAGCAATTCCGCTTCTTATGTGCTGACAATCAATTGACTTTTCATATTTTGGGAATGCGTTAAAAATAATGCCAATAATGTTTTCGTTAAAGTGGGATGTAAACTCCGTTCTAATTCATCGATCACAAAAACTTTTTCGTTATTAAATAAAGTGATTAAAGCCGGTATCAAATCAATCATACGTTGCGTGCCTTCAGATTCCTCACCGATTTCAAACAAGGTTTCCTGTTTCTCTTTAGTTGAGTGTTTTGTCATCAATTTGAGGGCTTTGATTTGATGGCCCTTTCTAAAAATGATATAGGGTATATTATTAGTCGCCCAGATTAAAAGATATTCTCCTTTTTCTAATTCAAGCGCCAGAGAATTTTTTACGGTTTCAGGTAATTCTTTCAATTGATTCTCAAAGTCTACTTCTATCGCTTGAATACCAGAGATACCGGTATCAAAAGCCGTTAAGAAATTCACAAAATCAGCCTGAATAAAATCCGCAACGGGGGCATCAAAGGTTAAACCGGCATATCGAGTGTCAGGAAAAATGAGGGTGAGTACTTTATCAAACCATTGATAGCTATTGATTAAGGCAGCTATTTTTAATTTTTTGGTATTGAGGTTAGCAATTTCTGTTAAAAATAATTGATTGGGACGAGTTCCCATGCTACCAGTATATTTAAAAACGCCGGCTTGTTCTTCATTGGAAAATGAAAGGCTGGCACCGGGCGTGACAATCACTTGCTCATCAGAGACTGTTTGTCGTTCAAAGATAGGTTTTTCATCGATTGAATTGATTTCATAAAGCCACTCTTCCAATATCCACTGCGTATTTAAGCTAAAACCATAAGCATAAGTTTTGCCATTTTGTTTAAATTCAAATTCAAACCGTGACGGTTTTTTCAGGTAGGCTTCATCTAGTTTAAATGGCTTGATGGGAATGACTTTATCCGGTGAAGTACCTTTAGTTATCAATTGTTTCGCAAAATCCATCGCTTTGATGACATTGGACTTACCAGCCGCATTGGCACCATAGAGAACCCCGGTTTTTAACACACTGATGTCTTTCGGTTTTTGACGCTTAATGAGGTGATGACTTAATTTGCGTCCTTTCCCGGCTATCATTGAAAATTCAACCCGTTCTTTAAAGGACAAAAAATTTTCTACGGTAAATCGAATAAGCATATTTTTTACTCAAATTTGGAGTTACCTTACTCAATACCTACAATGTTGTTGTTCACATGGCATACCATCTCTATCTCCATCTATTTTTACGTTTGGACAATTACGCAAATAATATTTTGCTTCTTCACAAGAATTCATTTCTGAACAATGAACTTTACCAGCACAATGATATTTTTGAAATTGAGATGAAAGCGGAGAGGTTTCAATTATAGGGACTTCCATTTGAGGAACTTCTATCTGGGGTGATGGCGATGACATTTTTATCTTAGAAATTCCGTAAACGAAAATCATAAAAAATACCATAAATCCAGCGATAATTTTCCAAAATGACATTCTCTTTTGTGCTGGTTTTCTTGACAAGCGTTTTGGTTCTTTTTTCACGCCTTCAATAGTCGCATTGTAAGCACTATATTTACCTTTCTGATTTGACGTGATTTTTAAGTGATAATAAACAATATCACCCACTTTAGGGCGACGATCTATTTTGCCAAACGCGCTTATATGAATAAATATATTTTTACCACAATTTTCGGGCAGTATAAAGCCAAATCCCTTTTCATCTTTCCAAGTAAATAAAACACCTTTTTGTATGGCATTTTGTGATTCGATGTTCTTTTTCATATTAAGTAGTAGTACAAAAGTATTTTAACATTATTTAAATATACGTAATAGTATAT
>Ga0136651_10000042_pt1 | contig 56576 bp, 44 predicted proteins | sample Mar14236cmmetaG_FD_94867 | JGI IMG/M metagenome (GOLD analysis project Ga0136651, IMG submission 94867) | Marine hydrothermal vent microbial communities from Guaymas Basin, Gulf of California to study Microbial Dark Matter (Phase II) - Marker... ... | reverse complement strand
GGCTTATACTAGGGCCATTAGAATCAACACAGAAAGCGCAAGACAGGCTTTGATAGTCGATCTGATGTTGATAGAGTTAAACCAGCATGTTAGTATCAGTTTTTTCTTGGAAAATAGTTTTAATGTTGATAGTAGCAAAGGCTTAACGGGTAATCCTGATGGCATAATAAGTCATAGTGATAACCAACTCTATATCACATCACCGGTTGTTGTATTGGTTGAAGCTAAAAAATCCGACTTAGGGAGTGGATTGGCTCAGTGTCTAGCGGAAATGGAAGCGGCTAGACTCTTCAATGAAAAGGAAGGTAATAACATTCCAACTGTATATGGTGTCGTGACTGATGGAGCGTTATGGCAGTTTTTATCACTAAAGGATAACATCGCGACTATAGATAGTTATTTATATCATTTCGGTAATGGTAGCCAAATAGTGGGGATACTTAAATCTTTTTTTGATGTGTAGCGAGCGTATAAAGTGACTCGCGTCTGCAACTCAAAGCCTGCGAAACAGTAGGGTGGGCAACGTTGTTGCTCACCACTGACAGGTGTCGAAATAATGGTTTTGTTCTAACAGGTTCATCGTTCTTTCATCAATCCCGAATAACGGATAATATCCGTGAAACTTCCTCAAGAGGTATGCCGGAAGCCAACTCCTTGACTCTGACAACGCATTGTGGCTTATGAAGTTCAGACTTTTCAAACCAATCTTTCACACCGACTTTTATCGCCGCGATGGCATCGGCTTTTTCGGATTCTTTGTCATGACTCAAAATGATCATCTCAGCGTTGTTGCCGGCTTTATGCGCCTCTTTGATCATTTCAATACCATCCATTTTAGGCATTTTTAGATCAACGAGTGCGACATCAAATTCTTTGTCATGGCGCAGTTTTTCAAGCCCTTCGATCCCGTCTTGAGCCAATTCTACTATAAATCCTTGTTTTTCAAAGTAATCTCCATATTCTGAGAGAATACTTTGATCATCATCTGCAATCAAAAGTTTGTATTTGCGTTCCATAAATTATTCTCCAGAGTTGTGAAATTCATATTTTGTGCCTTTCCATACCCAGGTTAAATTATACTGATGAACACCATTTTATGATTATAGCCTGATTCACGCTGATTTTTAATCAGCGTAAATCAGTCCAATCATGACAATCAGCGTTCTATCATCATGAATCACGGCCTCGATACCGTTTGCCACACGAGGCGATCAAATCCCACCGCGACTACTACACTGATGAGTTGTCATTTTAAGCTGTCACCATACTTTGATTCCAAAGCCTTTTGATAATCAAGCAATTGCTCTTCAGTTTCCGCCAATTTTCAATGTGTTACTCTGTGCTATTCTGTAAGTATTGTGTTGAACAGTAGAATAGTTGATAGAACGCTGATTATCATGATTGAACTGATTTACGCTGATTTTTTATTTAATCAGTGTCAATCATGATCATCAGCGTCATCAGCGTTCTATCATTATCCACATTGCACCACAGTCTTTTATTATAAACAAGCCTTATTGTCATAATAGCAAAATACTTATGAAAAACGAAAAAATGATGATCTTTGTTCGTCAATTGATCGCTGAAAAGCATTATTGGATTGAGCAATTATCTCAAAATATCCACTCTTCAAATCTGTTTTTGGATTATCGCCGCCCTAAAATCTTATTTTTCATAAGGTTGTATTGTCTGTAAATAAGGAATGACTTGATAATGTTTCTGGTTAAACGTGTATAGTGGTACACCTAGCTCAACAGCCGTTTGACCAATTAGGACATCAATTAGCCCAATATTATGACTCAAATGATACTGTGTAAAAATATTGAGCGCTTGATGACAATGATCTGGGGAAGGCCATACAATTTCATAAGTGATCAATTCACTTTGCAGTTTTTCTTGCGCCACTTTGTTTTGACAACCTTGAATCAACTCCATGATAACGAACCCAGATAGAACCATATCTTCATCATTGTCAATGCTATCAAACCAGTCAATAGCGGGTGGAAATTGACGCAAAAAGTCGATGACAACATCACTATCCAGAAAAATCATAATTTGATATGTCCTCGTTGTTGAGCCTGTTCCCGAAGTTGACGAGCATAAACGGCACTATCACCGATATCATCACGATCTTTCCACAGGCCAATCAATCCAGATTGACGAAATTGACCCACTGTCAAGCGGGCTTTTTTGATTTTGGTGACCGGCTGAGACAATATAATTACTTCAACTTGTTGTCCTAGCTGAAATGGCAGATCGGTCATTAGAATTTCACCTTGTTTATCAACGATTTGGTGAACTCGAATCGCTTCCATTATGTTTACTCCCTCATCTTGTCGGTTTATAAAAACTATGACTATATGCTATCCCTTCCTTTTTTGAGATAGTATTTGTTGTCATTTGTGTTACTCTGTAAATGTTGTGTTGAACAGTGCAATAGTTGATATAGATTGTCAGATAATTACGCCAAAAAGGGCAACCACAATTTATTTTTATGAAAATCTATAGAACGCTGATTAGACTGATTGAACTGACTGGCGCTGATTTTTTTAATCAGTGTAAATCATGAGCAGAAGCCGAATCAGCGTTCTATCATTATCCACATTGCACCACAGTCTTTTATTATAAACAAGCCTTATTGTCATAATAGCAAAATACTTATGAAAAACGAAAAAATGATGATCTTTGTCAATTGATCGTTGAAAAGAAATAGCGGCTCATGTTAACGATTCAAATGCTTTCACGATACACCAAAACTTTTTCAATTGATTTATCGTGACTAGATTTATTATTATTAAGATAGTCAACAATATTTAGGAAAATATATCGTGGAAGCGCGTCATGAACACCCAATTTTATCCTCTCCGATTCAACAGATTGCTAGAGATCACGCTTTACCCTTATCTTTTGCACAAGAGCGTTTATGGTTTTTACATCAGTTGGAAGCTGATAATCCCTTTTATACTCTTTCAATCAGCTTAGAATTAAAGGGTGCGCTAAATGAAAAAGCATTGGAAAACAGTTTTCAAGAAATTGTGCGACGGCATGAAAGTTTACGCACGACTTTTATGAATGAAAAGGTTTCGATTGTCAATGAGACTTTTGATGCTTTTTCAATGCCTGTTGTGAATGTGCCGCATGTAGAAGGCCAAGATAAGGTGATCAAACAATTGGCTTCTGAGGAAGCGCAACGGCCTTTTAATCTGGCAAAAGGGCCTTTATTCAGGACAAGCTTATTAAAAGTCAATCCCGAAACGCATATTTTGTTGTTGACAATGCACAAGATTGTTGCAGATGGCGGGTCATTAGGAATTATGGTTAAAGAATTACCGCCTTTGTATGAGGCCTTTTTAAATCAGGCCCCTTCTCCGTTGCCTGAATTAGCGATTCAATATGCTGATTTTGCGGCTTGGCAGCGTGAATGGTTTTCTGGTGAGGTGTTGGCAACACAGCTCAATTATTGGAAACAACAGTTGGTTGATGCGCCACAAGTGCTGCATTTACCGACCGATCGGCCGCGCCCAGCGGAACAACGTTTTCGGGGGAGTAGTGAGCAATTTGAAATCAATTCAGAACTGACGCAGGCTTTGAAAGTCTTGAGTCAACGTCATGATGCCACTTTGTTTATGACTTTACTCGGGGCTTTCGCGACTTTACTTTATCGCTATAGCGATCAAGCGGATATGGTGATCGGTTCCCCGATTGCTAATCGTAACCGACTTGAGATTGAAGATTTAATCGGTTTTTTTGTGAATACTTTAGCCTTACGCATTGATTTTGCTCAAGAGCCTAGCTTTCTTGAATTACAAGAACAAGTGCGGCAAGTGGCTTTGGATGCTTATGCTCATCAAGATTTGCCGTTTGAAAAATGGGTTGATGAATTACAAATCGAACGTGATTTGAGAAATTATGTGAAATTGAAGGCGTGTTATCTCAACATCCTGCCGTCAAAGAAACCCTTGTTATAGATAGAGTCAACCCAGAGGGTGAAAAACAACTCGTTGCTTATTTGGTTGCCAATTTGCAAGATGACGCATTGCAAGCTTTGCACGCTAAGCAAGTTTCTTTGTGGCAAGCTTTGCATGATAAAAGCTATCAGGATTCACCTAGCCATGCTGATCCGACGTTTAATATTATTGGTTGGGATAGCGCTTATACTGGTTTGCCCCTCCCCGATGACGAAATGCAGGAATGTGTTGAGACAACCGTCGATAAGATTTTGTCTCTCAACCCCCAACATGTTTTAGAAATCGGTTGTGGTACAGGGCTACTGATGTATCGTATTGTTTCGCATTGCGTTGATTATGTCGGTACTGAGTTATCCGAAATCGCCTTGCAACAATTGGAAGACTCAAAGCGTTTTCTCAAAATCAAAGGCTTGGAACACACGACTTTATTGACTAAGCCGGCGGATGATTTTGACGGTTTTGAAGCGCAAGCTTTTGATACTCTGATCATCAATTCAGTGGTGCAGTATTTTCCCAGTATTGATTATTTCTTAACGGTTTTGAAAGGCGCATTGACTGTCGTGAAACCGGGTGGCACGATTTTTATCGGCGATGTGCGTAGTTTACCGCTTTTAAAAGCTTACCATGCCTCAGTACAAGTTTATAAAGCGGTTGATTTTGTCACACGCGCCAAATTAGCCGCACGTATTCACGAGCGTGAGCTGCAAGAACAAGAATTAATCATTGCTCCTGTTTTCTTTGTCGCGCTGAAACACGCTTTTCCACAAATCAGTCGGGTTAAAATTGAACCGAAACGGGGTTTGATTCGTAATGAAATGACTCGTTTTCGGTATGATGTTATTTTTTGCACTCCAAGAGGGCCGCAAAATAAATTTTGCACTCCAAGAGGGCCGCAAAATAAATTTTGCACTCCAAGAGGGCCGCAAAATAAATTTTGCACTCCAAGAGGGCCGCAAAATAAATTTTTCACTCAAATTTGGAACAATAATGATTTGTACTTCATTCAATCGGGAAACGCTATAATAAGCGAACAAGGCTTTGAAATCAGTAACTTACGTCTATTTCTTGAAGACAGATTACATGATTACATGATACCTACGGCCTTCATCAGGCTAGAGCGTTTTCCATTAACGCCAAGTGGCAAAGTTGATTTGCGTGCCTTACCCAAGCCCGATCAAACCCGGCCCCTTCTGGAAACCGGCTATATTGCGCCACAAAACGAACTCGAACAAAGTCTCGCGTTGATTTGGCAAAACGCATTAGGGTTGAAACAAATCGGCATTGAAGACAATCTATTTATTTGATTTAGGGGCCCATTCTCTGCTGATCATTCAAGTGCGCGATCAATTGCAAACACAATTCAAACAAAGCATCCCAATCGTGCAATTATTTAAATATCCGACGATCAGTGCCTTAGCCGGTTATTTAAATCAATCCGTTGACGGGGAAATCAATTCGGGCAGTATTCAAGAACGGGTTCAGAAACGGAAAAGGGCAAAACAGCGGAAGAGAGTTGGGAATCAGAAAGGGTAGGGGAATGGTGGGGTGTGTTTGTTCAGGTATTTTTGTTACTTTTTTTCACCCAAGATTTGTAGGGTGGGATCGCTTAGCGACAATGAACTCAATAATAAACCCTTATGTCACCGCCCGCTTGCCCACCATCTCTCCAGAAGGAATAAAAATAGAGTGAAAAATAAACCAAGAAATGTATTTAGATTTAATATTTTAAGGGAATGGTGGGCAACCACGTTACCCACCCTACAAAAGATTAGGATTTCGTGAGAGACGCGAAGCATCGCGTCTCTACAGTTAATGGGCTACATTGCCCTGAGTACTTCTGAAGGCCTTTTCGCCTGATGGACGATCACCAATGTTTCAATGGGCGACATTGCCCGATAGTTATAAAAAGATTTAAAGAAAAAAAATAAACGCAAAAGACGCAAAAGACGCAAAAGACGCAAAAGACGCAAAAGACGCAAGTCTGTCAAAAAGAAATCGAAGCATCTCTTGCGCCTCTTGCGCCTCTTGCGTTATAAAAAGATTTAAAACTTTGCGTCTCTTGCGCCTCTTGCGTCTCTTGCGTTAAAAAATAAATGCAAAAGTACCCGACAACCTGCCAACCACTTAGTACAGCCAGGGGATTAAACTTCTTTCTGAGGGGAGTATTTCTATTCCTAGGGCTGCTCTACTCGATCTGAACTCACAGCATGGTAGTTTTTCGTTATGAACTAACGCCAACCAAGCAGTCTCCGATTTCAACTTTACCACCTATCCGTTTTCAAATCCGATGCCTAAAACACATACAAAACAAAGAGTGCTTAATCTAAAAAAGGGTTCCAGTAGCATAAGCAATCGTTGTTTGTCATTCATTTCTATTCTATTCCCACACAACATTTCATGTTACACACCATTAGACGTGTAATGTTTAGCCAACCCATTTATCCTAGCGCCGAATTTCGATTTCGGTATTTTCGATTTTTGGCCTTTTCGACAAAAAGGCTAATACAAAAATCAGAAATCAGCCGCCTAAAACGCTATCACTGTATCGCATTTAACAAAAGTGTCAGATCGATTTAATCCCAATGCAACGTTTAAGGACTCACTCTACTTGACTGCTTTAAATAATAATACGCGCTCATTTCTGTTTGGAGGGCAAACCGTATGCAAGAAGAAATTTATACCGTGATTGCTGCTATCAAAAACTTTATCGCCAACAATGAGCCCCATCAGGCGGCCCCCATCATGGCACAAGTGACTTTTAAAAATGAGATTAAGCAATATTCGGCAAGCACTGCTCCCCTTTTACACAAAGCGCTTGAACAGTTGAAAGCCTCAAACCGAGGCCCGTATCCAGAAACTACGGCAAGGGCCTTGGATATCGCGACTCAGTATCTTGAAGATAATGGTGTGATTTTAATTATGAATTGCGAAACGTCTTGAAGACAATGGTGTGATTTTAATTATGAAACGATGTCATTGCGAAACGTCGTTACCGAATTCATTGTGAAGCTAAAGGATGATTTGCTAATTGCATAAGTCAATCCAAAAGTCACTGTCACTGATAGTGTTGGTAATTGGACAGGTTTAGTTGAAGGCGATTACCCAATAAGCGTTATTAAAATAGGGTATCAAGGGTTTAATTGAATGGTTACGCGGCAAGCGCGTTCGTTTGAATGCTTTGTTGACGGGGGATTGTACGGATAAAAGTGCTTGGAATGGATTACCAGAAGCACTTTAAAGCAAAATGACTGAGGTTGTTTAGGAAAGCCAAACATGACAGGTTTTCAAAATCGGTCAGATTTGATTTAGTTAAATGGATTTAACATCTAAATGTACTCTATTTGGTACTTACCTTGTGATGCTTGTTGGTAGTATCATGCTCGCTCGCTCAAGAATGAAGTCAGTCACAGGTGTCATGATCATTATTGACAATGCGACAGCATTTAAGAATCAATCAAAAAATCAGTCACTTACGAGATTAAGTGATTGAGCGATGGTCTGTTCATTTTTCATTCTGTGAGATTATAGTTGTGATTTTCTGCTTAAATACCATGAGGCTGGCTTAGTTTTCGATTTTCAGTATGTTATTAATTAATTGTTTGCGGCACTCTACGATGTAAAGTGACGTTGCCCAAATGCGCGGGGCGGAGACTGGCATCACCGCCACCGCGATCTTATTAGGTGAACTTATCAAACAAATTTGAAATGAGAACCAATCAATACAACATGATTTATTAATAGACAAATTTATTAACAGATAAAAATGAAAAACAAAAAAATCAGTGATTTTAACGAAACCGTTAACTTTACCAATTAATACTGCATTGAATGTTGATTGGCAAGTGAAAATTTAACAGAAGCGTTAAATACTATTTTATATCAAATGCAACACTTGAGTGCTTAACTTGTGATTACCATTAGTAGTATTATGTTCGCTTTTGTAGCCCCAATACCATTAAATATAAGGGCATACACACAGGTATGCCCCTACAAAACATATAGAAATGAAGGGACTGTAGGGGCGAACCTGCGTGTTCGCCCAAGGTTGATGCCCCAATTTTTATCACCGAATCCTGAGTTAACGTGAAGGTTGTCCCCAGCCCACGTCTCCTTTTACAGGGAGAAAATTTATACCATCATTTGTTAACAAGCAAGGGTAGTGAGGTTACAACGGACGTTGTCCTGCTATCTAATTTGTGAACAAATGTGATCACGGCTTAGTTCACGATTCAACCAAGCTGGTTGCTTTTGGAAGTATTTCCAAAAATAGAGCCGTCTTGTCCCCGTGCGTAACTTTCCGGTTAGCCCCCGGTAGTCAACTTGTTAATATGCGAGAACACGAATGCCTTCTCGCTCAATATTTATAGCCGCGTTCAAATCACGATCAATGGAAACCCCACATTCATCACAATGATATGTGCGTTCAGAGAGTTTCAATTCTTCTTTTTTGTGATCGCAATTGGAACATTTTTTGGAAGAAGGAAACCATTTATCAACAGAAACAATAAAATTTCTAAAAAGAGTCGCTTTGTACTCAATTTGCCGTTTCAATTCATAAAAACCCATATCACTTATTGCCTTTGCAAGCTTGTGATTCTTTAACATTCCTTTGACATTCAAATCCTCAAGGCAAACTATCTTGAAACCTTGGCAAAGATGATGGGTTAGTTTATGCAAACCATCTATACGAATACAACGGATACGGTAATGAAGCCGTGCTATCTTCATTTTTTGCCGAATATATCGTTTTGAACCAAAGGTACATTTAGCTAAATGTCGTTGTAATCGTGCTTCACTCCGGCTAAGTGTCTTTAAAGGCTTCCCGCCTGAAGCTGTTTCACCATTTGACAAGGTGGCCAAATGTTTAACGCCCAAATCAACACCAACAACCAAAGCTTGGTTCTCGCTCTTTTTGAGTGGTGCTGTATCCATTTGAACACTAATACTTATAAACCATTTATCTGCCGCACGGGAGACAGTAGCGGAGAGAATCTTTCCAGAAAATCTGAGCGATTCGGTTAATTTTACCCAACCTAACTTAGGAATCCTGATCTTGCTTCCAGAAAGTTTAAATTGGTCGTTTGAAAGGTAGAAGGAATCGTGTGTACCTTTCTTTTTAAAACATGGGTATCTACCAAGATGTCTAAAAAAACGCTTAAAAGCTGTACCTAAATCACTAAATGCTTGTTCAGCGGCACATTTTGTAACGTTAAATACCCAAGGAAAGTCAACCGGTTTAAGCGCATTAAAAACAGTTCTAACAGTTCTTGCAGTCGGTTTTTTTCCGGCATTATATTGTTTTTTCCATTCTTCTAAACCCCAGTTATAAGCAAAACGAGATGTTCCACAAGCTTGGCGGAAATACTGTTCCTGTTTATAAGTTGGATTTTTTATCTGTATTTTGTGACTTAATACAAGCATAATTCTGAAGTGTTTTTACTGAACAATCTATTAACCTATAATTTATTTGTGGTTTATATGTACTCATTGTGAGTACATGGTATATGTGAGTATAAAATCAACCCCTATCAGTCAACTCACTGATTTATTTTTTTTGGTCCACAGACATTGAATTGGTTTTATCAAACAAACTGTGTGGCTTTTACAGAGCTGAAAATCAGCACAGTGTGCTGATTTTCAGCACCTATTTTACCAAATATTCTATTTGAGGAACTTGCAAAATGCGAAAAATGGGCCTTAGAACGACGAAATTGGGCTATTTAAAATCCATTTTGTAAGAAATTCATTTCATGACATTCATTCACAATGGCCTAAAATATGCTATCTTTAATTACAATAATGAGATATATAATTTACCTAATGAGGAGACTGCTCATGAAATATAGTAAACCACACGAGTTTGTCACTGAAGCAATAGAAGAATCCAATCTTGCTCAGCAAGTCGATGCTGCAATTATGTCAGAAAATAATAATTTGATTGTCCAAGCTTTGCTTTCTGATGACGCTAAATTAGTCAAGGTAGCACATAAAAGAGTCCATCTGTTTTGTGAGATGAAATCAACGGTTTGTTATGGCTGTAGATAACAAAATGCCCCCACCCTTTGTCAATCCATTTCCAATTACGACATCAAAGGGTGGTTCAAAAACGGACGAGATTAATGTCACTGAATTTTGCATGGAGATCATTACTTATGCCACACGACTCGGTTTTAGCTTTAGCGCGTTGTCAATTTTATCCTCAACCAAGCTGTTATCGCTACAGTTTATTAAAACGCTTGTTTGATGTTGTTATGTCTGGGTTGTTGCTGATTTTCTTCAGTCCCTTATTGCTTATTGTGATGATCTTGATTTATTTAAATTCGCCCGGCCCCATTCTTTTTCCCCAAAAAAGAGTAGGAAAACAGGGCAAATTATTTGTCTTATGGAAGTTTCGTTCTATGTCTATCAATGCGGAACAATGCAAAGCTAACTTATTGAAAAATAATGATATGTCAGAAGGTGTTCTATTTAAAATAAAAAACGATCCGCGTATAACAGCTCTAGGCCGGTTTATTCGCAAATTTTCTATAGATGAACTCCCACAACTTTGGAATGTGTTGCTTGGGGATATGTCTTTAGTGGGCCCACGTCCACCCTTACCTGAGGAAGTTGAACAATATACGTCTTATCAACGTCAGCGTTTAGAAATCACGCCGGGTATCACCTGTATTTGGCAAATTTCAGGTCGTTCCGAAATTCCTTTTCCACAGCAAGTCGAAATGGATTTATACTACATTGCAACGCAGTCCTTTACCGACGATCTTTTGATATTGATTAAAACGGTTCCTGCTGTTTTAACTGGGCGAGGTGCTTATTAATCAATAAGCGAATAACAATGTTAAGGATCGTGAGCAGTCAATAAAATGTTGTATTCCATTTTGCTTCGCAAATAGCAAATCAGATCACTCAAAAATGATTCCATTTTTAATTTAGAATTGATTTGTTATGGAAACGGTCAGTATTGAACCACAGCATGACTACACTCTAATCCTTTATTAGATAATACTATTGTCGTTATGATTATACTTAGCGCAGTAACAAATTGAACTTTTTAATGAGGATGGTGGGCAACAAAAATACGTTACCCACCATTTCACGCTAAAGTTTCGCTCCGCGAAACTTTAGCGTGAAATACATAACCGTGTGCAGTATGTATAATTAAACAAGCCTTCCCAATTTAAAACAGCAATGGAAACAATCGAAAACTTTAGATTTTCTTCTTACCCTCTAAAGCAATACGGAAATGGTAAACACGCTGAGCTTTATACTCTGGCGGCAAACGCTTATTAATGGCAGTGGTATTGCCCTTATCCTTGGGATTAGGATTCAGTAAACCATGTTCATTGCAAGTCTGCTTGATAACTTTTGGTTTTTTACCAGCAGACATATCCTGATTGAGCACATCAGGAAACACGTAGAAGTCCGTCACCCCTTTTTCCAACGAGTCCTTAAAACCCGCTAAATCCTTGGGTAATTTTTGTGATTTATCCACCAAATCTAACTCTAAAAACCGATGGAAGTTGTCTGTAAAAAACTTGTACACTTGGTTGAGTATCACCAGCTCTTTATAACTGACGACATCGTCATGGCTATGTTTGGAAGACAAAGGGGCTAATCCGAGCCTGATTTGTTGCACAGCAAAATCGACATTTGCCTTCACCAAATCTTGGTTTTTCTCCTCAAACTGCTCTGGCGGAACTGAGCTTAATGCCAGCCGGGTTTGTTGTGCCACATAATCGACAATGGGATAAAGCGGATCATCTGTTGCCACACCCAATGCTGCTTCTGTTGTCGACTCGAATTGTCTAAGCCGAGAACTCTTAAGAAGCTGGACAGCTTCCTTTCTCAACTCACGCGCCTTAGGCTGTTGAGAGAGCATGGTAATCGTTATCACGCCTTCGTCGTTGAAAACGCGTTCTTCACGTCGTACACCACTTGCCGCGGTCATTTTGATTTTGGTTGAGTACTCGTCGAGTTCCTCACTATGCTGTTGATAGATTTTTAAAATGCTTTTGCGTGGTGTGTCATACTCCAACGCTTCTCCAATTGAGTCACAGGTCAACCAATCCTCACCGTCTTCGTGAATGACAGGGTAAGACTCGTCATCAAATAGCAGTGCAAAAAAGGATTTAGATGACGTGGCTTGAAAGGATTGTTTATCCAAAAACGACCGGACGACTTTGAAAGTAGCCTTTTTGTACCAGCCCCCTTTTTTCGTTTGCTCGTCAGCACTCAATTTCTTGTGCAAAGCTTGTTCAATTTCGTCGAAATTGTAGCAAGGGGGTGAAATGTATTGACGTGTTATGTCTAAACCACTAACAGTTCCAATCTCCGCAATACGAGTTTCGGGATCTTTATCCTGTCCAATTCTGATTCCGAGTTCTGTTTCGATCACGTAAACGTAACCAGGTTCATTACTAGAGTTGTTTTGCATTAATAGTATGTACTCCTAGATGTGTGAATAGCCACACAATCCATACTTGCCTCCGTCAAATCAATTGGCAAAGCATAGATTTAAGGTGTGACTGGGTGACGAATGATAATCGTTCTGTTGCCTTGTTTGGGAATGATTGGTGTTTCAACGCCAAGTCATTCCCGTTTTATCAGTTATCAATGTCTCTTCAAATTTTTGGTTCATCCAAACCCTCCAATTTAGGCCGACAACATATCTCATCCATGATTTGGTTCTTGCCTCAAGCAAGCAGGTTGCTTGAGGCAAGTTGTAATAGAGTCGGAATAAGCGTTAATTTCCGAGGTACTCCCGGTATTTAAAACCTTTTTTAAATTGATAGCAGCATTCAAGTCACGATCAAGTTCAAAACCAGATGATTCACAACGGTAAACTCGTTCGGTTGGGTGTAACCCACTTTATTATAGAACGCTGATGAGACTGATTGAAGCTGATCAAAATGTTAAAAGACTTTTCTACGCTAAAGTTTAGCTTGGCTAAAAACTTTAGCGTAGAAATGTGTACCGACTTACATTAACGTCAATTATTGATTTTTAAAGAAACGGGTTTGTAGTAGATAACCCAAAAAAACAAACGGTTAATCCGTTTTTGGTTACCGTTCCTAATGAACCATTCTGAATGAACGATTAATAATGATAAATTTTTCGCGCCGTAAATGATTTAATGGCTACTCTCGTTTAAGCAAAGTTGCCATCCCGGCTAAATATTATCTTATGTTAGTACCTTCAAGGCTCACTTGTATAAGTGCAAGTTTGCCAATGTATTGTGCCATTGCCGCATCAATGAAGGTATCATTACTGAGAATTGCAAAACTCAATCAATTATCAATTAATTGATATCCATTATATACCAAGATTTATAGTATTATCGAACAAACTATCGTTATTTTGATAACAGTAAGTATAACGCCAGTTGTTGCAACATGCCATTTAGAGAATTGGAGCCATAAACTTGAGGGCGCGTAGTATTTATAGTTACAATCAGTGAGTAAAAGTGTGATCATACACATAAATCGCTATTAAAAGCAAGCACCATAATCACTAACACCATTGGAACGTAGACCCGTACTCTGGCCACCACATCAAGGCAAGCCCCGTCTTTTGTACGTGTCAAGGCTTGTTCAAGGTTTGCGAAAGCCTTAACAAACTATTAACAATTAATCATTAAGTATTAACCATTAATCATTAATCATTCATAATCAGTAGATTGAAAAGGCGCATTAAAAAATGGGTTATATTGATAAATCTTGAAGGCCCGATTTTCTTCGCGAAATTTATATTTGCGGTTTCGTTCCAAATTTATTTTGCGGTTTCGTTCCAAATTTATTTTGCTTTGGAGTGCCAAATTTATTTTGCTTTGGAGTGCCAAATTTATTTTGCTAAACCTTCTCAAGAATTATCTTTAGTTCGCGAATTACCTAAAAGGCCACTTTGTCCAACTTTTTAAGAACCGTTATCAGCAAAATACGTCTGCAAAATGCCAAAAACGGGCCTTGAGAACTCGTGTGGGAAACGTCGTCTCACCATCGCCAAATCCAGTTTAGAGCAAATAATAAAAAACATCTTAAATAACAATAAGTTATATTATTCTATTCACCGTTACACAAGCGCCTTTGCCCGTTTGGGAAATCCCCGATATCCCATTTTTTATGATAGGGAATAAAATGCTTTTTTGTTATTTAATCTCCTTTAGCTGTAAGACAACTGCTTTAACCGTTTTTGCAAAAATGGTTAAAAGCTGTTGGCTGTCAAATTGAAAAAAAGCGCCATTATTTTGATGCTAATAGTATAATCAGTTATTGGTTACCATGCCTAATGAACCCTTCCCTATTTAATTTATAACTGATAATTGATAACCGATAACTGATAACTGTTCTATCTTTTAAAGATTTTTAAAGGATAATGAGGCCACTGTTTCTTAAGTTTTTGGTAAGTTTGCTTAGCCCGTTCAAGACTCGTATAATGCAACCCTTTACCCACTTCACACCATCCCTTTCCTGACCATTCCTGCGGCTCACGAGAATCAAATACTAAACAAATGACATAACCTGGTGCAGAGTGTGTACTTTTTGTTCCTGTTATCTTGTGTTGCGGCTTGTCAGTTTTATCGAACGATTTCAAGGAAGCTATGTTATTCTTTTTGTCTTTCCTGCCTTCCTGAACTTGGTTGGAGGTATCTATCGTATCCTCTTCATCTATGTGTGCTAATTTTCTTTCGAGTTCCTCAATTTCATCAAGATCGCGCAAATCACTGTAGTCAGTTTTCTGTTTATCTACACTATAGTTGTCAATTTGTTTTAATATAGATTCAAGCTTTTTGATTTCTTCTACAAAATCACTCAGGTTATTTAATGACATATCCTGAGTATCTTGTTCAACTTCCAAGTTTTTCAAACGTTGTTCTAGTTCCGGGGTCATGATGGTCATTAAAATCCTCCTTCCATTTGAACTAGGGCGTATATATAAATCCTATAAAAACTGATGATTCTCAATTTTTCCTCAATCTTGTGTTATTAAGTTAAGTGTAGGCTAAACCTAAAAACTAACTACTGAAAAAGCTGATGTCTCGACAAAATCAACTGTGTAGTCCATAAGAGTTTTTTTAGGAACAGCTTAAAAACTTTCTTATTACCCACAATCTGTTTCAGTCTGATAGACGACACACTGACAGAAATCACATCACCAAAGAAAATAAAAATACAATTAGGTAATCAGTACTTATACTTAGCATCAAAATAAATTGCGCTTTTAAAATTTAACAGTCTGTAAAATAAACCGTTACCAAAAATCAATAACGACATCAGCACTATTATTTATTATGAATTGTAAAGTGTGAATTGTAAATGGATAGTCAGTACCAAGCTTACCACCTATCAGTTTTCAAATTCAATGTTTTAAAACACACAAAATGATAATGTGTTTATATCAAAACTTATGAAAATCTTATACTTATACTCTGTGCTACTCTGTGGTACTCTGTGTTCTCTGTGTTCTGTGTGTTGAAAAGAAAAGTTTCTATTGGAGTGGCTTTTTGCAGATGACAAAGTATGGTTTAAATTTTAAATCAAAAACGCCTGAACATTTTGATTTTATGAACTGATGAAATCAATGCCATAAAATTGATTAATTTTTCTCAAATAATAGACGTTAATATTTATTATACTATTTGTTTTTGATTATCAATCGCCCATTTTTTGAGTGAAAATAGTTTTAGATGAAAACAAAGTCAAGTTGGAACCTAGACATTAACGTCTAGGTTATTCGTTTATTTCCTAATTCGTTGTACTATCACTATTATGGAAAATGAACGGAACACTCTAACAACGATTTGTTGTAATAATGATAACAAACAAGATTCATATTTCCGATTAATCTCTTGTTAAATATTACAAATTCACCTCAATAGATGTCCAGAAAAATTTTGAGTTTACCTCTCAAAAGGAAAAAAACCGTTCTCGGATGCCCCTATAAAGCAGCGGCAATACGAATATCAAGTTCACAAACTTCAATTAACAAATTCATAAATGCTTATAGAATCAAAAGATTATAAAATCGTTTTATTTATAATTTGCTCATTTGATATAAGAGTTATAGCGATTTAATACAAATCATTCATTGACTTTGACTGACAAGTCGAAATCTGATTGAAAATGTTGAATGTTTAGAATTGAGACAATCACTTTGATTTAAGCTTTTCAAACACACTTAACGAAGTTAATCTTAGGTTCACAATTATTTCGGTCACGAAGTTTCACAATTCACAATTCACAATTCACAATTCACAATATCAATGTTTGGCATAATTTTAGGCGCGAACACACCGATCAGTTGAGTCCAACTGCCTTTCTAAAACTTGAAAAGGGTAATTTGGCCACCGTTTTTGAAGTTGTCGCAAACATTGATAAGCTTGTTCAGAATTCAAATAACACTTACCCTTACCATGAACATGCCATTCTTTTCCAGACCATTCAGGAGGTGAATGTGGATGAAACATTAAGCAAACAACGTACCCATGCTTTTGAGAATGAGTGTGTGATATCGATATCGTCTTCAATTTTTCCTGAGTTGTTTTTTCGTTATTTGTCAAGATCCGTGTGGATGTTTTTGTCTCATTTTTCTTGTGTATTAATGTTGTTTTGAGTTGATGAACTTGCGCTGTCAGTTCATGCATACTATTTAACATACCGTTAATACGATCTTGCTCGCTTTCTAAAATTTTCAAACGTTGCGTCAATTCATCGTTGGGGGTTTCCATCAAAATCCTCCTTTTGTGTGGTCTTAGGCATAAGTGTCCACAGGACAATCGCCTATAAAATGAGGTTTTTTTATGAGTCACTTGATGTACTTGATATCGGGTGTGCAAGGAACAGCCCCTTTTTGAAATAAAAGCTTGGTACATCATTGGGTAGTCCCTACAAACCTAAGCAGGTATTAAAAATCAATGACTTACGTTAATGTGCGGCTCAATATTTTAATGCTATTTTGTAAGGCTTTTGTTCATTTGAGAATGAAAGAATTGGGATATTAGCCACGGAATGACACAGAAAGCACTGAATATTTCCGTGTTTTTCCGTGTTTTTCCGTGGCAAAATCGAACCGAAGCTATAACTGATAATTGATAATTGATAATTGATAATTGATAATTGATAATTGATTGATAATTGATGTGATAATTAATAATTGATTCGTTGCCCTCCTGTCACATTGTCAAAATGATTATACCCTGTTAATTTTCGACACGCACCTTTCAAAAGGTATTATTAATACCGAATATACTTATAAATATATATAACTTTCTAAACTCTTCATTTTTCATTTTCACGCAGAAGTTTTTGCACGCAAAAACGACTTGAAGCGCCTTGTTTAGCGAAGCTAAACTTTAGCATGAAAGCGTGAAATTCATTTATTCATTTTTTCATTTTACTTAAAGATGCTCCCTACAATCGCTATCGTAGGCCGTCCAAATGTCGGCAAATCTACTTTATTCAATGCATTAACGAAAACCCGTGATGCCTTAGTGGCCTCACAACCCGGCCTCACTCGTGATCGCAAATTTGGTCAAGGGCGTATCGGTGGCAGCCATTATTGGCTAGTGGATACCGGTGGGCTGGGTGAAAAAGGCGACGCTATAGTTGAACGCATCAGTCAACAAGCACTATTAGCCGTACAAGAGGCCGATAGTGTCTTATTTTTGGTTGATGGACAAACAGGCTTAACAGGGGTAGACGAAAACATTGCCCAAAGTTTGCGCCAATTCAATACCCCAATTTACCTCGTTATCAATAAAAGCGAAGGTATACAAAAAGAATTAGTCAGTGCTGAATTTCATCGTCTAGGCTTTCCTGATGTTTATGCCATTTCCGCTGCCCACCAACAAGGCATTACAGCCTTAATGACGACAGTGTTATCAACACCCCAAAGCGTTTTAGAAAATGAAGACAATTCATCCTGGGATGAGTTCCTCTCCGATAAACAAAGCATTAAAATCGCCATCATTGGCCGACCGAATGTCGGTAAATCTACCCTCGTTAATCGCATATTAGGCTATGAGCGCGTCATCACCTTCGATCAACCCGGAACAACCCGCGACAGTATTTTTATTCCATTTGAACGTGATGAACAACTCTATGTACTGATAGACACAGCCGGCGTGAGAAGACGCGCTAAAGTCTCTGAAAAGATTGAAAAATTCAGCGTCATAAAGGCCCTACAAGCCATTGACAGCGCCCATGTTGTCATTATGTTATTAGATGCCCGTGAAGGTATGACAGATCAAGATGCTCACTTACTCTCCTACGCGCTTGATAGCGGAAGAGCTTTAGTCATAGCCGTTAATAAATGGGATGGTTTAGAAAAAAGCCAAAAAGAACAAGTACGTTACAACATGGAAAGAAAATTACATTTTCTTGACTTTGCCAAAATTCATTTTATTTCCGCGCTACACGGTAGCGGTGTTGGCAGCCTATTTGGTTCAGTCAATGCCGCATGGCAATCTGCACTGCAAAGCGTCAAAACGCCCCTGTTAAATCAGATTTTACAAGAAGCCATAACTAATCATCCTCCCCCCTTAGTTCATGGCCGACGAATTAAACTGCGCTATATCCATCAAGGTGGACACAATCCCCCCCTATTTGTCATTCATGGCAACCAAGTCAACACATTGCCAGACGATTATAAACGCTATTTAATCAATTACTTTCGCCAAAAATTGGCCATAGAAGGGACACCAATACAGCTAGAATTTAAACAAAGCAGCAATCCTTTCCAAGGCAGCAAAAATACCCTAACACCGCGCCAACGTCAAAAACGCCAACGCATGATGCAACATGTCAAAAATAAAAAATAACAAGGGAAAAGCGAAAATATTGTCGTGTTCAAATTGATGTTGAACTGATTATACTCTTTGCTGGAATAAACTTAACTTTTATCATTTTTTGGCAACCCCAGGTTGCACCTGGGGCTATTCACATTCAACCCCTTCGGGGTTGTGCGTTTTAATTTTTTTATGATCGAATGATTTTGTACGTCATGCTTGTGGGAAACTAAAAGCTAAAAGTTTAGCTTTCGCGATTGGATGGACTACAAAAGCAAATCGATCAAAAAAATCTTAAAAAGCACAACCCCGAAGGGGTTTTCAGGCTAAAGTTTCGCTCCGCGAAACTTTAGCCTGAAAATGTGAATAGCCCCAGGTGCAACCTGGGGTTGCCAAAAGTTAAATTTATTCCCGCGCTGAGTATAATTGATATAAATGTTCAGAAAAATCATTTTAGGGCGAACCTACGTGTTCGCCCTTTTAATGATAACTGATAACTGATAAGGTAGGAACCCTATTGATGGACAAAAATGAAACACACACCCTGCGTACTCAAATCGGCAATTGGGTTGAATCAAAACCAGTACGCAATTTCATTATTGGCCTGATTTTAATTAACGCGATCACCTTAGGCATGGAAACCGCACCACGCCTTGTTCAGCAATACGGCCACATATTACATTTCTTAGATCAAGGGATTTTAAGTGTATTTGTAATCGAACTCACCTTAAAAGGGTATGCTTATGGCTGGCGATTTTTTAAAAGTGGCTGGAATATATTTGATTTTTTAATTGTTCTCATCGCCTTAATGCCATCAAGTGGTGTCTTTTCAGTCTTACGAGTTTTGCGTATTCTGCGGGTATTACGTTTAATATCTCTCATACCACAACTGCGTTTTATCGTAGAAGCCTTACTCAAAGCCATTCCAGGCATTGGTGCCATATTCGTCCTATTTCTACTTTTCTATTACATCTTTGCCGTCATTGCCACAAAAACATTTGGGCCAGAATTTCCAGAATGGTTTGGCACATTAGGCAACTCAATGTACACCCTCTTTAAAATTATGACCCTAGAAGGTTGGGCAAACATTGCTGACACCCTAACGGATAAATTTGCTTATGCGTGGTTATTTTTGATCATTTTTATTCTGCTTGCCACCTTTACCATGCTCAACCTCTTTATTGCCATAATTGTTGATACCATGCAAAATCTTCATGAACAGCAGAAAACTGAAAAAAACCCCATTCTGGAAGTCACAGCGCATTCAGAAACAGAAATCTTGCAACAAGAAATTCGCGCCTTGCGATCCGATATTGAAGAATTAAAAACAGTTATTCGCAATCAATTGTAGGGGCAATCCCTTGTGGTTGCCCTTTTGCCATAATGATCTGAAATATTGAGAATTAGAACCTTTTGAAATGATATTGAAAAATCATTTTGCCATTGGCTTATATAAGTAGGTATACTCAACGAGACGATAAACTTAACTTTTTTTAAAAATGACTTTAGGGAATTGTAGGGCTCCTTTCGAGGTTGAAGTTTTTGCGCGCAAAAACTTCAACCTCGAAACGTGTTTTTGTTGCCCACCAAATTGATCTGAAAAAGTTTTTCACATTTCACGCAAAAGTTGCAGGCAACTTTTGCGTGAAATACAGTTTTGCGCGCAAAACTTTTGCGTGAAAAGTTATGCCCATGTGCAGTATAAACAAAAGTTTTTTAACAAATTATATATAGCGTTTCCCGATTGCATGAATATTTGATTTAAATAAGATTTGTAGGGGGCCGGTAACGTGTTTTTGTTGCCGGCCCTTTAAGCTTAGATGGTGGGCAACAAAAACCCGTTACCCACCCTACATACATTACTAAAGGGTGTAACATTACCCAATGTCTCAAGGAGGATTTTTTTTAATTAATGCCACTTGATCCAAATCAAATCACAAAACGGCCTATCGAAACAAGCGATATGCCCTTTTTACAGCATTTATATGGCACAACTCGTGCGCCTGAACTCACTACCGTTGATTGGACTTTTGAAGACAAAGCCGCGTTTATTGCCCAACAATTTCAGGCCCAGCATCATCATTACATCAGTTATTATCATGATGCCACTTTTGCTCTCTTATTATTAGACAATCAACCCATTGGGCGACTTTATGTACATCGCAGCCCATCAGAAATTTGCATTATAGATATTGCCCTATTACCCGCCTATTGTAATCAAGGCTTGGGTTCATTTTTGATTAAACAGTTAATGGCAGAAGCGGAGGCGCATAATCAAAAAGTCTCGCTTCATGTTGAGCCCTATAATCCAGCACTTCGCTTGTATCAACGCTTAGATTTTCAGTATATTGAACAAAATGGGATTTACTACTTAATGTGTTGGCAACCCAAATCAACTGAACAGGAGAACACTTGAATGTTTGATCCCACAAAATCTAATGATGTTCTGACGTATGAGGATTTTGCGCCCTATCTCAACCACATTTTCAAAATGACAGTGTCAGAAGAAGAATCGGCTGAGTTAGAACTGATTCAAGCAGAAATAACGGGCCCATCTCATTTCAAAGGCTATCGTGATAATTTTTGGCTCCAGTTTCGAGATGCCAGTGGAATTCAACGTTGTCAAGATACTTACGAATTAGCACATCCCAAAAAAGGCCTCATCCCTGTTTTTTTAATTCCTTATCGCAAAGAGGCAAACGGCATGTACTATCAAGCCATATTTTCTTAACATTCAAATCAATGTAGGGTGGGTTCGCGCCAAAAGTTTTGTTTGCCTCAACTTTTGGCGCGAAACGTGTTTTTGTTGCCCACCATTCTGAATTTTCGCTTGTCTTGTTTTTCGTACAAACTGTAGGGCGCATTCCCAAAAAAAAGGTAGGCCGTCGCAAAATAAATTTGGAACGAAAAAAGTCGCCCGTTTTTTTGATTTTTCATTAACCAAAACGGGAGGTAACTAAAAAATTTATAATTTGTCAAGAAAAGAGTTAACTCTATATTTCATTTGAGACTTATTTTTGTTAAAGTTTATTAATATTTGTTGAGCCTCAGGTTTACTATGCATAAACCCCTCTTGGGAAAGGTTAGGGGTGTGTTAGAGGAAGTTATTTTTTGAGCTTAGTTGATAACTGATAATGGATAACTGATAACTGATAAAAGAGACTAGATATGAGTGAGCTGATAAAACGAGAAAATGAGGTGTTAAAAGAAATGGGTTCAATCAATCATAGCATTGTACAGGCCAAGATAACTGGGATGTTACTCAATGATGAGAGATTCACGCCGGCAGTCGAATTAAGTTTGGATATCAGCCAAATCGATATAAGCCAATTTGGACTCAAGGCTAAAGAGGAACTTAAACCGGATGTGTGCCTTTATCAAGGCCGCCGTCAATTGAGTAGTCCAGATGACGTTTTAAAAATGACCGAAATGCCTTTATTGGCCATTGAAGTTTTGTCACCCAAGCAAACGATTGATGATATTTTAGCCAAGTTTAAGGCCTATTTTGCGCTTGGCATTAAATCATGTTGGTTGGTGACACCCGCAATCAGGGCCATCGCCATCTATTCACAGCCCTCAAACTTCAAAACGTTTGGTATGAATGATACTGAAGTGATTGATGAGATTATGGATATTCGCCTGCCCATTCAAAAGGTTTTTGGATGGTAGAAGGCAATTCTTAATGACTCATTTTTAATATTATTTCTTAATGACTCATTTTTAATATTATTCTGAAAAGTGTAGTATTCAACAGGAAACGGAAAATGAGTAGAGGCACATTGCAATGCGTCTCTACACCGATAGAACGCTGATTGCGCTGATTCTCATGACGGCGCTGATTTAAATATTTCAACAAAATTTATTTTGCTTACGCGCGAATTTCGTTCCAAATTTATTTTGCGACGCGCGAATTTCGTTCCAAATTTATTTTGCGACGCGCGAATTTCGTTCCAAATTTATTTTGCTTACGCGCGAATTTCGTTCCAAATTTATTTTGCTTACGCGCGAATTTCGTTCCAAATTTATTTTGCGACGCGCGAATGAGTGCATGTTATTTTGCGAAGGCCTCTGTTCGTCCCTGTTTTTGTAGTGTGCATTCCCATGGCACTGTGGTTAATTAAGATCGTACTTTGAAACTTCAAACGCGAAGCTAATTCTTGACATAGAGGAGCGTCTTTAGCGTCAAAGCGCGTTTATTTTTCTTTCAATCAACAAGCTAAAGCACAACGGGCGTATTCAAAAAAATAGGTCATTATCAATTTCGGTTGAGTACAACGGCCCAGTACACTTCTATCGCGCTATCGCAAAATAAATTTGGAACGAAAGCCGTCGCAAGTTTTTTTTGATTTTTCATTAACCAAAACCGGAGGTAATTCTCTATGCAACGACGTAAACTATTACGTAATGTACTCACAACCTTAGCAGCCGGTGCCGCTACAGCAGGTGGCGTGGTGGGGAGTATCGGGGTAGCCCAAGCTAAACCGCAAACTCACCCCACATTCCCTCACAATTGGCAGGAGAAATTAGCCAAACAGACAGAATGCACCGTGACTTATGGTGAACAACGCGGTGATTTATTGTACGCAGAAGTCAATGGGCCACACAACACTCATTTTGCGTTACACTCGCCAGATGGAGAAAACTGGTACAACACGCCAGAAGCCATTCCGCATTGGCGGCGTACCCCCGTATAGCATTGTAATCTGATGTTTTGTTTTTGTAACCCGTAACAACAAGCAATTTTCAATAACCAACTGATAACTGATAAAAGGAGAAACATTATGTCTAAACCGTTCATCGGTGAAATAAAAATGGTAGCTTTTGACTTTCCGCCAAAAGGCTGGGCACTCTGCGATGGAAGTATGCTTAACGCTCAACAACATAACAGCCTCTATTCGCTTCTTGGGAACGCGTTTGGTGGTGATCAAACCAACTTTGCCCTACCCAATCTGCAAAGTCGTTTTCCTATAGGCGCGGGCCAAGGAGATGAACTGACCAATTATTCCTGGGGCGAGAAGGGTGGTGTGGAAAATGCGCCTTTGCATACTGATAATTTGCCGGCGCATAGTCATGTCGTAAAAGCAGCTTCTGAGGGGCCCAATACTGGAGATCCTAGCAACGCGACATGGCCGGATAAGGCAAGAACCCATAGCTATACTGATAGTTCGCCCAACACGCCTATGAATTCAGCTATTCTTGGTAAAACGGGTAGTGGTCATCCTCACGAGAATATGCCTCCCTTCCTAGCGGTATATTTCATTATTGCCATTGTGGGCAAGTTTCCATCCAGAAATTAATGGTTGAATGAGTACAGCTAATTTTGGTGCTAAACGAATTAATTTTTGGGCGTCGACTCACTACATTAACTTAAGCTTTTCCGTGAGGGCAACCCTACGGATTGCCCTTAAGTCCTTGCTGGTCGGGGTTTACAACCCCGACCGAAACCTTTGATAAGTAGCAAGATCGGTCTGGTTCCTTTCATCTCTAATTTTATTGGTGGGCAAATAAACACTTGCCCACCCTACCTGACTTACTGATAACCAAAATAATGCCAAGAAAAGACATTTACCACGATACGGTGAAACGCGCTTTAATTAAAGATGGTTGGACAATTACGCATGATCAATTCAGTTTTAAATTAGGAAAAAAGGTTCTCTTTGCTGATTTGGGTGTCAAACGTGTGATAAGTGCTGAGAAAAAGTGACGACAAATTATTGTTGAAGTAAAGAGTTTTTCTAACGCTTCGCGTTGTTGTACTGGGATGAAAATATCAAATTAACGTAGGGTGGGTAACGTCTTTTTGTTGCCCACCTTAAATTTAATCTCATCGAAGGAAAAATCCATCATCCTTTCCTCATATAAATGGTGGGCTGCAAAAACACGCAGGGAGCCCTACATTGAACATTCCTCATATAAATGGGGCCGGCACAAAAACACGCAGGGAGCCCTACGTTGAACATTGAACTAATATTAATCTTTAATGCAGAAAGTGAGGTGATTACTCAATGGATACCCGATTGAATTATAGTCAGACGATTAAAAAAATTTTGCACGATTACGCTGAATATTACACGCAAGGCGGTGTGAGTATTAAAACTTTGTTTGATGAATCACAACACAGCTACATGTTGCTTGATATCGGTTGGTATGATGATAAATATATTCACAACGCCCCAATCCATCTCGAAATCATCAACGACAAAATTTGGATTCAAAATGACGATACCGAAGAAGGTATTGCGACTGATTTGCTAGAAGCCGGTGTTCCAAAAGAACACATTGTCTTAGGTTTCAAACCAAAAGAAGTACGTCCTTATACCGAGTTTGCTGCCGCGTAAATAATGTCTATAGTTTTTGGACACTTGGGTAATTGAGAATGAAAGAATTGGGATATTAGCCACGGAATGACACTTCAATGCACGGAATATTGAAGTGTTTGTCCGTGTTTTTCCGTGGCAAAATATTAATAACTAGGATAAAGGCAAAAAGAAGCAAATTTACCAGAACAAACTGAGAGTGCCTGAATATTATTGGTTTGATCCGTTTAATGCAGAAGATTGGGCCGGTTTTGAACTCAAAAAAAAACCGTTATGAACGAATGTCACCAGATGCCAAAAATCGGTTGGTGAGCGGCAGTTTGGGATTAGCCTTAACTCGCTGGCATGGTGTCTATGAAGGTATTGAAGCGGTTTGGCTACGCTGGGAAACATTAATTAAGCGGGGCATTATTGCCCACTCCACAAGAAGCACGAGATATCGAAGCACAACGGGCTAAAATCGCTGAACAACAAGCTAAAGCTGAAACACAACGTGCCAATGCTGCTGAACAAAGAACTTTGGAAACCGCCCGCAAAATGTTATCCAAGGGTTATAACCGAAATTGCCGAATTGACGGGCCTTTCCTCTGACGAGTTATCCGCATTATCCCAAAAATAATCAATACTTTTCAAAACGGGCTCACAATTGGGCCCAAAACCATGATAAGTAGGTACGCATAAATCTTTTAACATGTTCTGTATTTCACGCGCTTTGTTGAGCGAAGCTTCACCGCGCGCGTGAAATGGTGGGTAGCGTGTTTTTGCTGCCCACCAGCCCTCGCTGAACTACAAAATGTTAATAAACTTTTGCGTACCTACTTACTTATTGCACAAACGGCAATTGAGCTAGGGGTACCGCTATACACCTTTAATCAGAAACATTATCAAGTGGTTCCTTATTTGCAGACAAGACAACCCTATCAAAAACAGTCACCAAAGCCAGTCGATAATACGAATGAAGCGGCTCCTTAATTTGATGATACCGTTCTGTGATTTAATACTTTTCACCGTTCATCACTTGAGCTTTTTATAAAAAACTCAATTTGTAGCGGTGTCGAGTATAACGGTTTAGGGAGTTGCGCCTGGCAAGGCGAAGCCATCAACGTAAACTGATGTCGAGTACTCTTGCGTCTGAGTCTTTTGCGTTTATTTGATCTTCGACTGATCGTTCTGGGGTATATTACGGCACGCTCCTTATTGCGCCATTACCGGGCAGATTATGGGCCCCCAAGCGCCTCACATTTTGTCCTTGAGGCAATCCGTTGACTCCGTCAAACGAAGTAACGAGCTTCGCTCGATCATCCGTTGTACTCACATTCACTCAACCGAGGAGAAACATCATGTTACCTCATACATTCAAACCGCAAACCCGATACGGGCCCACAAGTGCGCTCGTCAATCAACTGTGGCTATGGTTTTATCGCTTTGCCACCGCGTTGATAAACAGATGCGTACTACTATTGCGCTTTGGTACGCACTCCAAAATCGCGCATTTTTCAATACCTGCCTTTTGTGGCAAAGTATTTCTACCCCCTTTTTGTAAACGAAACACCGGAGAAAGCCTAATGCGAGAGACAAACCGACTCTCTGTGTACATCATCGTTTTATTTATTGCGCTGTTCTTGACAATACTAAGCCCATTACAAGCACAAGCAACAACCTATAATTGGAGCAGTTTGAGCGGTATTGATGACAGTGGTGGCAGCGGTTTCAAGACAGTTGGCACCGCAGGTTTGGTGGTGAGCAACATATTCAAGGATGCGGGAAACGACGAGATATATCCGAATAATTCTAACGAGGGTGAATCACAGAAGGTTGTGATCAAAGCAGGTTCCAGTGTTTGCCAGTTTAATGTGGGTGAGCTGCGTCTTTATTCTTATAATAACAACACAACATTTAAGCAATTTGATATAAATTTTAAGAACTCAAGTGGCACAACGATAACGAGCCTATCACTAGCCTCAAATCCTTACATCTTAGTAGCAAATACCCCCAAAACACTCGCAGACATTTTTGGTAGTTTTTCTGGTGCCAGCGGCATCTCAGAAATTGAAATGATTCTTAACCCTGATAATGGTGGGGGGGCAGCGTCAAATATAACCTTCAAAAACGTTGACTTAGATAATATTTCTGCAACGTGTGCGCCTAGCCCAGAACCAACCAACCATCCCACCAGCTTCACTGCAACCGCGAACACTAGCAGTAAAATCACCACAAGTTGGACCGACTCTACTGGTACCCAATTACCAGCAGGGTATTTGGTAATGTGTAACACCAGCGATTCATTCACCGATCCGGTTGATAAGACTGCCCAAACTGACGATACTGATTGCAGCGACGGTGGTGTACAAAACATTGCTCAAGGGAACGGAAGTGCAGAATGGACAGGCTTGAATTCGGGTACGCAGTATTATTTCAAGGTTTACCCTTACACCAATAGCGGTTCTGACATTGATTACAAGACGGATGGTACACCATCGACAGCCAATGCCACCACCTTAAAAAATGTGGTATATGTCAGTAGTACAGGTAATGACAATACTGGTGACGGTAGTTCAGGCACTCCTTATTTAACGCTTACCAAGGGTATTCAACAAGTTGCTGATGGTGGAACCGTCAATGTTGCGGCAGGGACTTATATCGAAACAACCATGATCACCCTCGACAAAGATGTCACTATCACCGGAGACAGCACTACCAACACGATTGTAGATGGTAATAATCATCATCCTTTGTTTAAGATTGATTTTGGTAAAACAGTGGAAATGAACTACTTAACCATTCGCAATGGGCTTGCGGATGGTACAAATGTTCCTCAAACTGATGGTGGTGGTATTAACAATGCTGGAACACTTACTTTTAACAATTGTACGGTCAGTGGTAATACTGCTCAAAGTGGCGGTGGTGCTATTAATAATTCTGGGCCACTGACTTTAAATAATAGTACAATCAGCGGCAATACGGCTACTAATCATTTTGGGGGTGGTATCCGTAACTATGATACGTTAACCCTAAACAACAGCACAGTCAGTAATAACGCAGCTCCTAATGGTGAGGGCGGTGGTATTAATAATCTTGGCACTACATTGACTTTGAAAAATACTTTGATCGTAGGCAATACTTCCAACGACAACAAAGATGTTACTGGCACTATAGATACAAACACTACCAGTTGCTTAGGTTCTGATTGTACCTCGAATGATGGTAAAACCATTGCTTCAATCAGTTGGTTAGATAACTTAGGAAGTAATGGCGGCCCCACTCAAACTCATGCCTTACTCACAGGTGCGCCAGCTACGGTTGTCAGTGCTGGCAGTGGTTGCCTTACGAATGACCAACGTGGCATAACTCGGGCAACGGCTTGTGATGTGGGTGCTTATGAAGCCAGCAAAATCAGTATCGCGGTCGGTACCACACCGACTGAAGCTGGTACAGTAGGTACTTTTACAATTACCTTAACTCCTAAATTACTGGCGACTGAGAGCTTGACAATCAATTACTCAACGACGGCTGGAACGGCGACGATTTCTGATGATTATGATATTAGCAGCACTGAGCCTAGTATTACTTTTAATACTAATAGCTTTACTATTACTGATATCGTCTTTGATGTCAGCAAAGTTACATTAGATATTCCAGCCCAAGATGACTCAATAGATGATGATGCAGAAACTGTGAAACTCACGCTCACTTCGGCAAATAACGGTTATATCATTGCGCCGGGTAGTGACAATGCAACCTTGACGATTACCGATAATGACACGGCTGGTTTTAGTTTAAGCAAAACAACCGCTTCGGTGAATGAATCAGGTACTACCGACACGTTCACACTGGTTTTGGATAGCAAACCTGCTTCCAATGTCGTAATGACTGTCAGTAGTAGCGATACTGGTGAAGTCACGGTTTCACCAACAACCTTGACGTTTACTTCAAGTAATTGGGATACCGCCCAAACGCTGACGCTTACAGGTGTGGAGGAAACACTAATTGATGGTGACCAAACTTCAAGCATTACGCTCAGTGTGGATGATGCCAATAGTGATGATCAATATGATCCTTTGGCAGATAAAACGGTTAGTGTCACGACTGGGGATAATGATAGTCCGGGAATAATCCCGACACCTAGCAGTTTAACCATTAGCGAACCCAATGGTACAGGCAGTTTTACGATTAAACTGAACACGATACCCAGTGGCAGTGCCAATGTCACTATCAATTCCATATCAGCGAGTAATGCTGAATGTAGTGTTTCACCTACCTCAACGACTATTGCTAATGCCAACTGGAATACCGGCACAACTTTCACGGTGACAGCACAAAACGATGATGGCATTGATGGCAATCAAACTTGCACAATTCAAATTGGTACGAGCACAAGTTCGGATGCTGATTACAATAATATTGTTCCAACTGATGTCACAGTGACCGTGCAAGATGATGACACTGCTGGTATTGATGGTGCTAGTCTAGGTGGTAGCATAAGTATTACTGAAGGTGCAACCGGTAGTTATGACATTAAGTTAAGCAGTCAACCAACTGGCGATGTAGAAATGACTGTCACGGCTGATACGCAAACCGAAATCAATAAGGATGGTAGTACAAGCTTTAGTAATACCGTCACCTTGACTTTCACCAATGGCAACTGGAATACTGCCCAAACCATCACAGTTAGAGCCATTGATGATTCTAACATTGAAGGTAGCCACAGTAGTACGATAACTCATGCTATTAGTGGTACTGTAAACGATACGAATTATCCGACATCATTAACGTTAGGGGATGTAACCGTCAACATCACCGACAATGACAGTCCACCGCCGCCTGCGACACCAGCACCGACATCACCACCGCCCTCAAGCAGTGGAAGTTCTTCAAGCTCAGTACCTGCCTCGAAAACCGTGACAATCGTCTTTGAAGGTGACGGCCAAGGCCGCGTATCGAGCAACCCGACAGGCCTAGATTGTGAGGCCATTAAGGGCCAATGCCAACACGATTTTGAATTCAATCGCTCAGTCAAACTGATACCCACGGCCGCTACAGCTTCCCAGTTTAAAGGCTGGAAAGGGGCGGATGATTGTTTAGAGGGTGATGTTTTAATGTCCCGCGATTTATCGTGTACAGCCATTTTTGAATCAATACCTCAAACGCTGACGGTACTCAAGGTGAACAACGGCACAGTTCATAGTACGCCAGAAGGGATTATTTGTGATAAAACGGGTAAGCACTGTCAGCACAGTTTTAAAGGAGGGGAAACAGTCAAACTGACAGCCACCCCTGATGACGGTTGGCAATTTACGCGCTGGGGCATTGATTGCAATGAGGAAGGGATTGTCGAGATGGATCGTAAAAAGAAGTGCCAAGCTCACTTTAGCAAAAAACCGGTGGTAACACCTCAGCCAGAAACACCCCCTGTCGTGACACCTCAACCAGAAACACCCGCTGTGGTAACGCCTCTGCCAGAAACAACACCCCCTGTAGTGACACCCGAAACAAAGCCTACATCACCCGGCACAACATCTGAAGACACAACAGGCTTGCCAAAAGGGCGCGTCTTAACCGTCACCCAAGTTGGCAATGGCACAATCAGCAGTCTACCTGAAGGATTGCAGTGTGATAGCCAACACAGTATTCAATGTACGCACACGTTTGAAGCTGGTAAAACGGTGACGCTAACAGCTACCCCCGACAACGGTTGGCAATTTCAAGGATGGGAAGGCGATTGCTTTGGCCCGATTTTGATGACGACGGATCAAAGCTGCAAAGCGATTTTTGCTCCCATAACCCCATCCCCAGAAGATGACTTAGGCACGCCCAGCACCTTAACACCAGCCGTCACGCCCATTTGGGAATATGGCACACCCAACACCTTGAGCGTTTCAATAGTTGGCATGGGTACAGTAACCAGTCAACCGAAAGGCATTCAATGTGGCAATGAATGCGTCGCTTTATTCGCACCAAACACAGATATCATCCTTACCGCCACACCGGCCGAAGGTTATCGTTTTAGCCAGTGGGAAAGTGATTGCCTTCGTCTCGACGCGAAGAATAGAGACGCGAAGCATCGCGTCGCGACAAAGATTAACCAGGCCTTAACTTGTCAAGCCATTTTTGAAACTTATGATCCGATACTGGGCAAAACCACGGTGGTTTCAGAACCCCAACCCTTTGTGCAAGGGGTACGGATATGCCCTACGGTTGGCCGAGTCGATTGGAAATGCAATGCCCAATGGCAAATCCTGCGTGATTTGATTATTGACACAAAAGGTGATCTGTCTAATGGCAACCTCGACGGCACGATAACGAATCGCGGCCGCGTGTCTAATCTGAATATTGACTCAGGTAGTGTCATGACAGGTGGCATTGTCACCGGGTTTATCACCAATAAAGGATTGATGGCTGATTTTGAATGTCGCGGAGGCACAATAACCGGTGGCACCTTATCAGGCCGTATTCAACACACAGGCCTTGTCAGGTGTCTTATCCAAGATGTTGATTTAGCAGCAGAAACTCAGATGACGGGCCTCAATTTGTCGGGTCAAATCCAAGGCAATCCAGATGCACCAGCCTTATTAAACAAGGTGAAAATCGCTGGCAAGAGTCAAGTAAAAGACGTGATTTTGGGCGAAGAGATCACAGTACGTTCAGGCAACGTGATTTTTGAAAATGTGCTGTTAGTACCCAACGTCCAATTTAATGGTGGAGGTGCCAAAGTGCAAGGTTATTTGATAGGCCTTGATGCAGTAGCACCGGCCCATGTAGCCAATATCAGACTCGCCCCCTGCACCGTGATTGATAACGTCATTTTGGGTAAACAGGTTAGCTATTTAGAAGAGAAAACGCCGGAACGTCAGGGATTAAGAATCAACACACGCGGCAAAATAGCGGACAGTCAAGCTTGTTTTACCGGACAGATTCGCAGTTCCGGCAAATTACAGCACAACGATGTCAGACTCTCTCAGAAACAAGCACAAAATGTCCATTTGACAATGACATTGACGGTTGATCCCAAACATGTTGGATTAGCCGCTGATATTCTGATCGTCGCCTTCTATGACAAAGCCGATAGTCAAGAAACCCAGTTTTTATTGCGCGACGCGCAAGAATGGGTAACTTGGGATGGTGCCGATATCAGCGGCCTACCAGCGGCAGCCCATTATCAAGGCGCGAAACAGAAAGAGATTCTGATTTATGAAGGTGATCTGAGTCACCTACCCGGTGAATTTAAGGTTTTAGTCGGTTACCGATTAAAAGAAGGTAGCGTCATTTTTAACGGAAAACGGCCCTTGCATTTCTTTGTTGAGTAGAGACTTTTCAACACAGAGAACACAGAGTACCACAGAGTACCACAGAGAATAAGTAATTCACGCTTTCACGCTAAAGTTTCGCTCCGCGAAACTTTAGCGTGAAAAAGTTTTTGCGTGAATTTGATTTTTAATTTTGATATTCAATTATTTATTGTAGGGGCAATCCCTTGTGGTTGCCCGATTTTTCAACGAGCAACCGCATTACCCCTACGTGGCACGTACTAAAGCGGCTTCGACTTGAGCGCGGATTTCATGGCCGACGAGCGTTTCAATGAGCACTAATGTAAAATCCATAGCAGTACCAGGGCCTCTTCCAGTGATCACTTGTCCATCTTTGATCACGGGCGCATCGACAAAATGTGGATGAGGCACTGACATTTTGTCTAACGCGCCTGGGTAACTGGTGGCCTTTTTATTGGCTAACAGGCCGGCATTCGCTAAGACTTTCGGCGCGGCGCAAATAGCGGCCGTGTATTTGCCTTGTTGATACATGTCTTTGAGCAATTGATGAATCCGGGGATCATTATTGAGATGATCCGCTCCGGGTAAGCCACCAGGTAAAACGATCATATCAAAGCTTTGTTTAATCGCTTCATCTAATGTGGTATCAGGTATCAACATGACACCACGACTGGCTTGAACAGGTTCTTTATCGAGGCCCGCTGTGACGACAGTAATACCAGCGCGACGCAAGAGATCGATGATTGTGACAGCTTCTAGTTCTTCACAACCTTGAGCGAGGGGTACGAGTACAGTAGACATATCAATATTTATATAACGACAAGGATTGTTTATAAAAAAGGATAATATATATAACTACAAGGATTGTTTATAAGAAAGGATAATATCTTATCATGATAATCAGTGTTTCCTAAAATATTTTAACCCGATAACCCCCCTATCAGTTTTCAAATTCGGGTAAAAACACATACATTTACAAAGTATTTTGTATCACAATATAATTAAAAATGACTTATTCTCTGTGGCACTCTGTGGCACTCTGTGGTACTCTGTGTTCTCTGTGTTGAAGAATTTTTTTGAATAGCATATCAAATGAGGTACACACTACCATGAAATCCCTCAAAAAATTTGTCGAAAGTCCGTATGTCAATATCATTATTGGCCTCATCCTATTGCTCTCTGGATTAAATGAAGCATGGGATACATTATCTGAAGATATTATGAATGGTAACTTTGGCAGCCGTCATGGCGTGATAATATTTGGTTTCTTTCATGTGCTAAAATCTATTCATGAGATGTTTGAAGGATTTGAATATATGACGAAAGAATAGCCAACTACGCGAAGGGTTAAATGTTGAATTGTAGGGTGGGTAGAGCAATAGCACAACTATGGAATGCCCAACCCACCACTTTTCAATATGATCTGAATATCAAGATGAAAGCTGGCATGGGTGATGTCAATTGGACAGAATAGAAAATCGGGTTATCAAATAACCATTAACCATTGTTTGTAGGGACTACCATTTTTTGAAAAAAGGCACAGGCCGAGCTGGTGCCAAATGAATTTTAAAAGTGCTCTGATTTTCAATATCTTGGATATCGCAACCTTTCATACTCGGCTCAACAAAACCACCTGGTAACACGACTAAAAATTCATCCATATTGATGACTGGAGAATTGATCTTAACCTCACCGTCTATGCCTAATGCGGAAGACGCACTCACCAGACTACAAGGAGAAGCAATAAATCGGTGAGAGGTGATCTGAATATTCCCACCTTTCCCCGCATTCGCCTGTGCTTTAATTTGGCCATGATCTAATATAACAAATAGCGGATTTTCAAGGGTAATATTGCCACCTTGAGCTTTACCCCCTTTGACACTGGTTGTTATTTGACCGTTTTGTAAATAGAATAACCCTGATATTTCTATAATAATATTGCCCCCGTCGGCATTTTGGGCCTCAGTGCTGATTGTGCTATTACCGCTTAAGTTTATTGTCGAAGCCTTTATGGTAATCTGACCTGCATTCCCTATTTGACTATTGGCCGAAATTTTTCCACCTTCACTCAGTTTTAGGTTCTCAACTTGTATTTCAATATTGCCACCTTGGCCAGCACTGAAGGTATTACTGAAGAGGCCACTGGGCACGCCTTTGTCATTGATGCCTGATATGGTGATATTATCAGCCACAACCTGTATGTCTCCTCCATCAGCATTCCCTATGAAAAATTCTTCTCCCATAAAGGCCGCATTACTATTATTGATTTGTGCGCCTTGCTTGATAGATAAATCATTGATTTTAAGGGTTATATTACCGCCTGTTGTGGTGTTATCACCTAAAGTGGCGGCTGAAATCATAGCGTTATTTTCTAAGCGCAGGGTGTCGGCCGAAATAATAATATGACCGGCCTGACTCTCTTGACTATTTCCAAGGGAAAAACTACCAATAACACTTTGATTATGAGTAAATTTCATACCCGTAGGTGTAACATAAGAACCTAAGCGTTTACCCGTAATCAAGAACTGATCGGTTAGGGTAAGGCTAATAATGCCCGCTTCTCCTTTGACAAAAGCCGCAGTCGTTATCACCCCCCCATTACTCACCAAACCTTGCTTAGCATGAATAGTGATATCACCGGCATGGCCTTCGCCAAAGCTGGCCGCGCTGATAATACCGCCCACTACCTCAATATTTTTTGTCACAATAACAATTTGTCCCCCATCACCGATGCCATAAGTGGTTGTAGCCACTCTGCTGGGATAGTCGGTAAATTTCAGACCGTTGTAGGTAATCGTACCTTGGCCTTGCCCGCTTAGCAATATCCCTTCTTCAACTTTAAGGTGTAAATCACAACCTTGCCCTGCTCCAAATGTATCACAGGCCATAGAACCCCCGTCTTTAAACACTATCTGTTTCGCTTGAATTTCAATCTGTCCCGCCTGTCCGGTTCCAAGGCTATCAGTCTTAATGGCACTTCCAGTCACTTCTAAATGAGGAGTCACAATGCGAAGGGGGCCGGCATTGCCACTACCAAAGGTTTTAATTAAAACAGCTTGTGTTTGCCCATTGATATTAACAAATTCGCTTAATTGCATATCAATGCCTTGACCATTTTGATCGGCCAGCGTATTGGCTTGAATAACGGCATCCTGCATCACAAACTGTCCACCACGAATAAAAACACTGCCCCCACCTCTACCACTGACATCAATTAAGGTGTTGTTAGCCGTGATTATTCCCCCTTTTGCCTTTAAATCTAATCCCGAATCAGTTGGGATAACATCACCACTTGAAGCGACACTGGCCAAATTAATTCGTCCAAATTGGGCCGTGAGTTTAGACTCAGCCGATATGGCTGCAAACCCTTTTTCGTCAAGTTGGATAGGGGATTCACCTTTTAAGTGTAAATCGCCACCAATCAGGGATAAAGTTTGATTATTGGAAACAGACAACTGGCTGTCTTGAGTTGTAATAGAAGCTGGTGTATCCGTTAAAAAGCCAAAAGCTTGAAGGGGCGCGACAGTCAATAAACTGTTTGAAGGCAGACGCGCATTGAATTGCCCCCCATCTTGCAAACGGATCGTATCAGCAGTACTAGCATGAAAACTCCCTTGTACATCTAGCCTTGCATGAGGGCCAAACAGAATGCCAGATGGATTCAAAAAATACAGATCAGCATGAGGCATGCTTGATCGAATGAGGCCATCAATGTTTGAAGGATTACCACCCGTGACGCGACTGAAAATATTATTAACATTGGAAGGGCCCGAAAAATGGGCACTTTCATGGCTTTGCAAGTTAAAGTATTGAAAACTATGGAAAAGATTGCCCCCGTGTTGTTGGCCTAAATCGGCACAAATTTGATAATCAGGGCCGGGTAAAGGGCCGCTACGGCCGAGGGTACCATCAAGGCTCACTTCGGCCTTGACTGGTAAGGCTATCATTAATAAAACAATTTGAAAAAACGGTTTGTAGAGCATTTTGATAAATAACGACAAGGATTGTTTGCTTATGAAAGGATTTTGAATTTCAAAAGGGCGAATACCTGTGAAATTATTTTTCAGCAATCTCTCTATTTGAAAAGCGCTTACCACCTTTTCAAGCAAAAGTTTTTGTTTGCCTCAACTTTTGCTTGAAAATCAGTTTGTTTTTTTTTCAAACACACACACATTTATGCTGTATTTTATATCACAATATCAATAAAAATCAAAGAGTTATTCTCTGTGGCACTCTGTGGTACTCTGTGTTCTCTGTGTTAAAAAAAAAGCAGAAAAAATGATTTTGTACTTTATCAACCCTTCCTCGTTTACAACAATAACATAACAGAAGCCTCTAATGTCAATACGTCGTTTACCTGTTTATTTATTACTAGACTGCTCATCATCCATGACAGGGCAACCGATTGAACAAGTCCGACAAGGATTAAGGGCTTTATTGGATGATTTAAGCAGTGAACCGATGGCGATAGAAACCGTTTATCTGTCGGTTATTACATTCCATAGTACAGCTCAACAAGTGAACCCTTTAACTGAATTGATGCGATTTAAAGAACCTCTGATTGAAGCCTGTGGTACGACAGCATTAGGTAGCGCGTTGCGCTTGTTAATGGATTGTTTAGAAAAAGAAGTTCGCAAAAATACTGCTGTTCAAAAAGGAGATTGGAAACCGTTGGTTTTTTTAATGACGGATGGAATGCCTACAGATGCGTGGGAAAGCGCGGCTGATCAAGTCAAAAAACAAAAGAGTGCTAACATAATTGCCTTTGCCGCCGGGCCTAATGCTGATATTGCAAATTTAAAACACATTACCGATATCGTCTTAAAATCGGATGAATTATCGCCCGGTACGCTGAAAGCGTTTTTCCAATGGATGAGCCAATCTATTTTACAAACGGGCAAAAGTGTGCAAGTGATAGCACAAGAACTGCCAATAGATTTACCGAAGCCACCGCCGCAAATTCAGATAGTGCCATAATTAACTGCATTTTGATGTGAACAGTAGAGACGCACTGCCGTGCGTCTCTCAGCACACCGAAGTTTCATGCTGCGGGTTTTATGTCGAATACAACTGGTAAACTAGCGATTGAAAAAGAAATAAACGCGCTTTGACGCTAAAGACGCTAAAGACGCTAAAGACGCGCTGTAAAAAGAAAAATCGAAATTTTTGCGTCTCTTGCGTCTCTTGCGTCTCTTGCGTTATAAAAAAAAGTTGCACTGCTTTCCTTTCAACCCACTGCAAATCCGGTGTATTGTCTTCTATCAGCGGGATGAAAACCCAGCACAATGTCTTCTTTGGGAACACCTAATGCCACTAATTCATCAGCGATGCCGTCTTCAGTGCCATCATACTGTATCCAAATCTTTTCATCTTTGATATCAAGGTGTAGTATACAGCCAAAGATTCGCAAATCTTTATTCCAGCCGACGTTGTTTAATTGGTAGTGATCATGCTGTTGATCAAAAATAAGTTGAACTTCTATTTCGCCATAAGCGGGTTTATAACGACTATAGTTCTTAAGTGCTTGTTCAACGCAGGTGCGGTATTTTTCTAAGTTAGCCATTGCGTTATTTCCTCTGTTTCAGTATCGTAAACAATCAGTTTAAGTTGATTGGTTTTGACAGAATTTTGCGTAAATGGGAACTTATTTAATATTGTTTTTAATCAGGTTAACATCGTAATAGGAATTGACAAATGGAATTAACACTAGAACGACTTGAAACTGAAACACTCAGATTACCGATTGACATTCGTGCCAAATTAGCCCAAAAACTCTTATCAAGTTTGGCATTGGATAATAAAAACCTTGAAAAACAAGGGGTTCAACAGTTAAGTTTTTGGGCGCATAGTTTGCTCGGTATTGCTAAAACTGAATTTCCTGTCAGCGATGATGAGATAAAACAGGATTATGTGGCTTATTTGGAGAAAAAATATCTATGAAAAAGCGCGTATTATACGACACCAATGTGGTTTTAGATGTATTATTACAACGGCATCCACACTATCATGCCTCAGTTCTTGCACTTGATGTCGTAGAAAAACAGAGTGCTATCGTAGAAGGTTATATTGCTGGACATGCGGTTACTACGCTTGACTATTTGCTTAGGAAACAAGTAGGAAAAGCGCAAAGCAAAATTGCTTTGACAAAACTGTTAGAAAAAATTCAGGTAGCCCCGGTTACTGACACCGCTATTCGTCAAGCCTTACAAAGTTCATTTAGCGATTTTGAGGATGCCGTTTGTCATGCTATTGCTTTAGAAATGGGGCTTTCTGTCATTGTTACTCGCAATATAGGGGATTTTGCCCTGAGTATGATTACGGTAGAATTACCGGAAGTTTTTTGTGCTAATATCAATTCAACTCATTGATTGATATATAATAATATAGTCTGAATTTGCTAAATTTAGTCTAGTACAACGGATTTTGGGGATTGAACGGATTAATTGGGGGGGATAAATTAAAGTATAGCAATTCTTCACATTCAACCCATAAAAACATAGCGACTAACCATAATCACCCTCAATACAATCCGTTGAATCCCCGAATCTGTTGTACTTAACCGCCGCGCATAATCCAAACTTCTCATCCACCTTTTGAGCTTGTAAAAAACGAGAACGAATACAGCAAGTATTCTCAGCTTGCTCACCCTACTTGGCTATGAAGCATACACAAATTTTTGGTGACAGTGAGGACATTCAATTTCTTTTCCTTCTATCGAAAGTTCTCGCGTTTTGACTTCCCCATTCTCAATATAAAGTTGCCACCGATCATCGATATCTTCTCCTTGGGCAAGCAGTTTTCCTGTCAGTCCAAACTCAGGATATTTTTGTTGCAGAAGCCGAATGACTAGCATCACAATCTGATCCATATCATACGTTTTTTCGCCACCATTCCATTGTAGCCCTGATTCATCGTCAAGTAATTCTAAATCGACTCCATATCGAAGCTGCGGTACATTCCATTCAGGATGCTCTAAACACCATTCACCTAAAATGGTTTCGAGGTAGGTTTTTTGTTCGACTGTCAGTGGGTGGGTAAACTTTAATGTGCCTTTGAAATCGGTATGGTATCCCATCTATTTTGCTCCTTTTTACAAATAGCGGTGTGAAAACAAGATAATATAGCGTTTCCCGATTGAATGAAGTAGAAATTATTTGAGTTAAAAATTTATTTTGCGGTAACTTTTCGTTCCAAATTTATTTTGCCGCGTTTATTGGAGTGCAAAATTTATTTTGCGGTAACTTTTCGTTCCAAATTTATTTTGCGGTGACTTTTCGTTCCAAATTTATTTTGCCGCGTTTATTGGAGTGCAAAATTTATTTTGCTGCTGCTATTGGAGTGCAAAATTTATTTTGCGGTTCGATTTTCCTGTATATAACTGTACGTCATGAGATCGGGAAACGCTATAAAATGGCTCAACAGCCGCCTCCATCTTGTTTGGCGACAGCTTTTTCAATCAGAGAGACTGAGCTAATATTTCTCATGCCTTCTGGTGACAAAAATTAAACTATATTTGCCGGCTGGAATACATCAATAGACAACCTAAGCCCTAAATCATGCAGAAAGGTGTTTAAATGGGTAAGGTTAGGACTTTTCACATTTTCATCACCGAAATGGGTAGCAAAATCCGCTTCGGAAGTTTCAGCAAGATTTTTGAGTGCTAATAAAAATGCATTAAAATCACCACTTTCCAAGACTTCATTTAGATAAGCGGCTCTATCTTGGGGGTTTTTTAAATAACGACTGGCTTTATAAGGGCGACTTGCCATAGTTATTCTCCTGTATGTTCGTGCCAATATTCAATGGCTTGTTTAACATCTCGGGTTTGAGTTGATTTATCAAAACCTAACAGCAATAAAATAATGGTGTCTTCTTCTTTTCCATAATAAATGCGAATGAATACCTTTACCATAAGTCAAGCGCAATTCATACACGCCTTCACATAAATATTTATGATCACCAAAGTTACCTGCTGCAACTCTACCAAGTCGAGTGATTATCTTCGCTTTCGCTTTTCTATCACGCAGATTTAAAAACCATTCTTCAAAAGGCGATGTACCTTCTGGTGTAATATACTCACGTATTTCTATCATATTATGTGAATTTACTTTTTCTTTTGAACAAGATTACACTGACTGAAGGATAGCTAGCGTAGGATGCGTCCCACGCACCATTAATTGCCGTTATTGCTGTTTGTAAACGAAAAAAAGAATGCGCAATGGAAACTGACGAGTTGGAAGTTGGGAACGAGAAAATAAGGTGCGTGGGACGCACCCTACGCTTGCTCATTTTGAAAATCCTATAATTGTCTGAATCAGAATTTGCAGAATTTTAGAATTTACAGAATAATAATCCAACAAAACCACCGAACCCATTAAGTATAATATTAAAAGACTACCGATATTTTAATAGGATGAAATCTATCCCGGTTAAGATGATCAGGATGAAACAGAAAAAATAAAGAGGAACTGATTTACTATATACGACGGGGTTTTCATTTCAATTTTCTTTTCTTCAATTTTCTTTTCTTCAACAAAGGTTCTATCTTTTTCAATCAGTGTCTTGGTTGCAATTCTCTGTACTTTATCTTCAATGTTCCCAAACTTAAATCGACCATCCACTGCTTGTGCTTGTTTGAACTGTTCAACTGCTTCTTTAATCTTGCCTTGTTTAGCGAGTGCCTTTCCTTTTTCAATCAGGAACGTAGCGGCTATTTCTCGTGCCTTATTTTCTGGGAAAAGCTTATGGCAAGGTGCAAGGGCCTGGGCTTGTTTAAACTTAACAGTAGCCGCTTTAATATCTCCCTGTTTGGCAAGTTGTTCTCCCTCTTCGATTAAGTCGTAACTGGGTTCAGGTGGTAAAAAGAATTGTTTGCGTTGTTCAGGGGTGAGGCAACGCGGAACAATTTGATTAGCATAGTCAATTAATTTTTGAGCATTGGAAAAAACTGGCCATATACGTGCTGTATCGTCATTTGATGTTGTAATAATATGTTTACCATTGAGAGTTGAAATTATTTCTCTTACGAAATCTTTATGTCCTTGCATGGCATAAATAGCTTTGCCTGTTGATACATTCCATAACTGTGCATTATAATCATCATAACCAGATATAATCAAATTTTGACTATCAGGACTAAATATAGCATTAGCAAAACCCCATCTTTTTTTTATTGAGAATAGTTGTTTTCCATTATTAGCATCCCATAAACGGACAGTACCACTATAATTGTACTTATCATTTAAATTAAAAATTGCAACCAATTGCTGACCATTAGGACTAAAAGCCAAATCTTCCGATGGATAACCTTTATATTTTTTGATAGTAAGTTGCTCACCACTTTTAATATCCCACAATTCAATGGACATTTTAACGTAGTGATTGTTATCACTATTAGAGTTTGATGCTGTTAGAATGCGCTGACCATCAGGGCTAAAAATCGCATAATCAACGTATTTTTCATTACCTGCAAATACTGCGAGTTGTTTACCACTATTAACATCCCAAAGACGAGCAGTTCCATCCCATGAAGCGGTGACAACACGTTGACTATCAGGACTGAAATTGGCATATCTAACATAACTTTCATTTCCTGTAAGCAAAGAAAGTTGTTTGCCACTATTGACATCCCATAATTGAACCGATTTTTCTATTCCACTTTCATCATCAGATATGGTAAGTATCAGTTGTCCATTTGGACTGAAAGTAGCATATTCAAAATTATTTTTGTTAACCCCCAGCACGGTGATTTGTTCACCACTATTTGCATCCCACAAGTGAACAAAATTATCTGATTTCTCAGAACCACCTGAAATAGTAAGTACGAGCTGGCTATTGGGACTAACAACAAATCTTTTAAATCCTGCATAGCTGCTTTTATGTTCTCCTAATATAGCGATTTGTTTTTTGCTATATAAATCCCACAAATGGATAACATATTTTTTATGAATACGATTATAAATAACGGTGACTAAACGCTGACCATTAGGACTGATACCAATATCATGAAATTGTTCGTCATCTGATAACACAATAAGTTGATTGTTGGTTGTAAAATTCCATAATCGAGCAGTCCAATCATCATTTATCCCTGCTGTTACTATATGTTGACCATCTGGACTGAAAGCAGCTTGATAGACTAAACCGTTATGTCCTGCTAAAATCGCCACTTGTTTACCATCATTGATATCCCATAATCGAACAGTGCCATCTCTGGATGTAGTCATAATATGTTGACCATCAGGACTAAATGCTGTGTGGTAAATTTCTCCCGTGTGTCCTTCTAAAACAGTTATCAGTTCACTCTTTTCAACATTCCAAAGACGCGCAGTGCGATCAAAAGAAGCCGTCACTAAAAGCTTGCTATCTGGACTAAAAGCACCATGAAAAACATCACTTTGATGTCCTTTTAATACAGAAATTATCTTACCGCTATTAGCATCCCATAAACGGGCAGTGTAATCTTTTTCTAGTGGCCTGTTTTCTCCGTGTTCACGACCAGAAACCGTAACCACGTATTGATCATTGGGGCTAAAGGTAGCGTACCAAACAGCATTTTTATGGCCTTCCAATACAGCTAACTGTTTGCCATCCACATCCCATAATTGAGCAGTTTTATCCCTTGAACTGGTAACGATACGTTGACTATCAGAACTAAAAGCAGCTTGCCAAACCATATCCGTATGTCCTTTGAATAAGGCAAGTTGCTTTCCAGTCTTTACTTCCCATAAGCGTGCGCTGTTATCTTCTTTCTCTTCTAGCTTATCCATTTCGCTAAACATGCTTTTGCCTGATGTTGTAATCACAAATTGACCGTTGGGACTGAAAGTTGCGTATCTCACAGAACTTTCATGACCTTTCAAAATAGTTATTTGTTTACCAGTGTTAGCATTCCACAAGCGAGCGGTTTTATCATTAGAGGCGGTAACAATGTGTTTGCCATCTGGACTAAACTCTGCATATCTAATAGATTCATGATGTCCTTCAAACACAATTTTTTGTTGACCACCAATATCCCATAAACGGGCAGTGCCATCCATAGAAGCTGTTAGCACAGATTTACCATTAGGACTAAAAGTTGCGTGGTAAACTCTATCTTGGTGTCCTGAGAAAACTTTATGTTCATGTAGTCTGATAACTGAATTATAGAGTTGAGTTGCAGCCTCAAATACATAAGGCCTATTAGGATTAGATATAGACTTAGGTAAAGCTTCTAATGCCAATAATATTCCGTTGGTGAAATTGCTTTTTTCTTTTTCTTGTCGCGCTAAATCTGCTAAAAACAAAGATTGAGTCCGCAAGGCTTGATCCTTTTGTTTTTTAAACTTTTCCTTTTGCTTTTCTACTTTTACGATATTTTTCTCTAATTCTTCACCTTTTTGTTTAGAATCAATGAAAAAGAAAATTGCCACCGTAGCAATTAAAAGTGCTGTTACCGTAAATCCTATAGCCTTTTTAGCTGCTTTAGATTTTTCAACCGCTAATGCTTGTGCCTGTTCAAATTCCCGTTGCCGCACTGCTTCTTTTTCTCTTTTTACTGCTTCAATCGCTGCACGACTCTCTCGTACTAAAGTCAATAAACCCTCAGAATAACCCAATTCCTTCGCATCAGGACTATTTAACCCGTTTTCGGCTTCCGACAATTCCACCGCATCCAACAAACCACCAGCCCGCTTCAAACCTTCCCAATGGGCTACCTTAGTTTCTAACTGCCGCCGCGTCAATTCCGCTTGACGACGCTCTTTTAGCCATTGTTGTAATTGCTGCCAACCATTAATCAACGCCTCATGAGCTATATCAACTTGGCTGTCAGCTTCAGATTCTATCGCACTGCGCGTCAACAAACGATGCGCCACTAAATGCTCAAGCGTTGCATCAAACTGCTCAACATTATCATCAGCACTACGCAATGCAACCACAGACTGCTGCCGGCGCGTATCCGGCCGTCCCTCTCCAAACTGAATTAAACGCAAAAACAGTCGGCGAGCAATCGCTTGATCTTCCAAATCTGCCAACGTCGCATCCGCACGATTCGCCATCGCCACTTGTAAACCCGTCAACGGCTTATCACCATCCCAATTATAAGCTTGACGTGGCAACACCAACGCCTCATAAGCCATCAACGGCAAAAAACGTCTCTCCAACCGCTCCCACAACAACACCAAAGTCTCCTGCACAAACGGCAAAATCCCCGGTTCACCCGCCGCATCCGCAACTAACCGCTCCACCAAAGCCGTTTCCACAAACACCTCCACCGAATCCGCCGGCTTAACTATCGCCTCCCGCAACCCAGCGTCATCCAATGGCACCACCTCTTGCCGATGTTTTTGGATGGTTTTCCACAACAAACAAGTCATTAACTCTGGATAGAAATCCGCCCGCACCGTCAACACCATATAACAATGCGGCACTTTGAGTAGGGATTGTAAAGCCTGTTGAAACGGAATGGCTTCTTGCTTGGCAGTGGTAAATAACTCCTCAAACTGATCGATAATTAAAAGTAAACGTTGTGACGGTGCAATTTGCAACTGCGTTGGCTCACTACCTAAAACCTGTTTTAAAGTGGTCAAAGGTATTTCCCCCGGCCGCATTGAATGCACTTGCCATTCACCTGCCCCAAACAAACCACTTTGCTTTAAAGCCGGTAATAACCCAGCAAAAACTAAAGAAGATTTGCCACTCCCAGAAGGCCCAATGATAGTCACAAAGCGATGTAACCGTAAATGTCGCCCTAACAGTTCTTGTATTTCTGGGTTCCGCCCAAAAAAGTATTGGCTCTCGGCTTCGCTAAAAGAGCGCATTCCCGGATAAGGACACTTTGGCGGAGGACGATCATCTTGTTTATCTGCTTTATCCCCAAATTTTAACCCGTGATCGAGATGTTTATCCCAAGACGTAACCACTTGATTATTAATGAGTTCAAGCGCAGGCCATCTTTCAAATAATCGCTCAAACCGTCCTGCCAGCCCTGAGTTTTTTAACAATTTAGGATCATAACCCGCCAGTGTTAAACCGATAACTCGTTGAGTCTCATAGTGATAGACTGGCCCCCCACTTTGCCCTGGCCCCTCCATCGCATCGTTTTCAATTAAATTACCACGCAATCTGGAAATTTTGCCCGAAAAAAAGCCCATTTGACTCTCATCAAATGGATAACCCAAAGCCACTATATTATTAGTGACATGCTGATTTGAAACGGTGCCTAAAGGCAAACAATGATGAGTACGATGCGCCACTTTTAACACCGCAATATCAAATTCACGGTGTTTCAAAGATTTATCTTCATCCAACTGAGCATTGAATTTCTCTTTAAAACCCGTTTCAATAACAATATTATCAGTCTGTTTTTCGAGACAATGATAAGCCGTTAAGACATAGCCATCGGGTGTGATGAAAAAGCCAGTGCCTTGAAATTTATCAGAGACAAAAACTTTGACAACGGCATTGCCTATTTCACGATGAAGCAGTCGTTTAAATTCTGCGTCTGTCATACGAATGACTCCTGAAGTTTAAAAGTTTTGGATAGAACGCTGATTGTCATGATTAAACTGATTTACACTGATTAAAAAAATCAGCGTCAATCCTGATCTGAAGCAGAATCAGTGTTCTGTCATCTCATTTACCAAATCGGGCTAACAATTCCTCACGAGACTGGCGGGGCAAGCGTGCTGATTCTTTTAGGGGTAATTGGACTAATGGTTCAACCACCCGCGATAAGACTTTGTTGCTGATAATCGATCAGCAACCAAGATAGAACGCAGATTAGAACGCTGATCAACAGATCAGTGCAGATCATGACAAGAAGCCGAATCAGCGTTCTATCATATCACCCCAAAACAATCACTCTACATTTAAAAAATCCTTATAATTAGGATGGTGGGCAAGTTCGTTTCGACGCAGGGCATCGAAACGAACTTACCCACCCTACATTTTTATTCGGCGCGTTTCAATTACCGCAACATCGTTTTTTGTGGTTCATGCTGCTTAAAATTTTTAACCGCTGTTTCATGAGACTGTACGGCATAACAATAGCGACATCCGCTGACGCAAGTGTTATTCATACCAATATCAATGGTTTTGAGACAATGACACCCTTCCCTAGAAGGCCTTTGTTCGAGTTGATTGAGCTTTTTAACGAGTTCTATACCGTAATGTGCGAAAAGGGCGACACTACAACATTGTGATTGCGCTAATAACCATTCTGGGTTACTGCAAATCCTCAATTCTATTTGATACTCTGCTGCTATGTTGGCCAAATGATTGAGTAATGTATTGGCCTCTTGACCCACTTGTGAGAGGTTTGGATATCGAGTCGATACCATTTTATGTTTTGAATTTAATTGACGATATTGAACCTCCACAATGTCATTCATCCTTCGGACAGTTTTAGCGTAAGGCTCTGGGAAGGAAACGTTGACGATTCGGGTTGAACCTTCAAGTGTACTGGCAATATGCCGAAAATGGGCGAAGTGAAAGCTGACGGGGAATGCCTTTGAAATCACAATGGGATCATAACGCCATTGTATACATTCAGATGAGGGTAATGTGTTGCTGACAGCAATAAAGTCATCAATAACCTTTTCAAGTTTCGGAATGTGGGGTTCTAAATCATGCCCATATCCGGTTAGCGTGTATTGAAAAACATAAGATATGCCTTCGTCTCGTAGTGCTTGGAGTTGGCTTTTGAAGGAATGGGCATACTTTGTCCAAAATAAGTATCCTAAAACATCTTCATTACGCAACGAAACGCGCCCTTTACCGCCAAAAGCATTTATAAATTCCGCAAAACCGGCTTTGCGCCGTTCAGCAAACCATTTGCCAAAGTAGTGGGGTATGTCAGTTCGACGTGAGGCACTTATTAAATTCATAACGCATACCTCGTAATGAAAAAGGGTTGTTGAATATAATTATACTGTCCACCCTTACAATTTGCGCTTTTGCATCATGACAATCAGCGCAATCAGCGTTCTATCAAATAATTAACCTTTTTTAAAATTTAGAATAGAACGCTGATGACACTGATGAGACTGATTTACGCTGATTAATTTGTAGGGGCAATCCCTTGTGGTTGCCCTTAATTAATGAATGGCTTTGAGGCTTTGAGGGGAAGATTTAATATGATATCAGGCGCTAAGGGGGGCAATCCTTTGTGGTTGCCCTTAATTAATGAATGGTTTTGAGAGGCGGGAGGGGAGATTTAAAAATTGATAGGCGCTAAGGGGGGGGCATTGTGATTGCCCTTTTCTCCCTTAACAAATGCTTTTTATAATTGTTCAGTATTCATTGAGCAATTGATAATTGCTCATTGAAAAATCAGCCCGTTATTTTTATAGGGGTGCATTCATTTTTGCTGATATCGTAGCGTAAAATTTGATGGGCATTAGTATTGGCAATCCATAGCGTGTCTTTATATAAACTGATGCCGCATGGCTCATCTAAAGGATAACCAATCTCATGGTGGACAACTTGATTAGCATTGATCCATTTGATTTTACTGTTATAAGTATCGGCTACCCAGATGCCTTGATGACGCTCATCCCAAGCAACACCTAATACATGTTGTAAACGTGCCTGAGTGCCTAAGCCGTCTTGATCACCAAATACAAATAAACCGCTGCCGACTAATGTGCTGGTTGTGGCATCTTGCAAGTCAATACAACGCACGGCTGATGTTTCAGAATCAGCGACATACAATACCCCTTTACCTATAGTGATGCCCGATGGTTGGGCAAATGCTGATACCCTGGGCTCACCGTCAATAATGTCTTCACGTCCTGATCCTGCCAAAACGCCAATTGTTTGCGATGCTAAGTTCATTGACCAAATTTGATGTTGCCCGGCCATGGCAATATATAAAATGCCGTTATGAAGGGTTAAATCCCAAGGCGAATTGAGTGCAACTTGTAATGGGTTTTTAAAAAAAGTGCCCACGTAGCGGCCAAGTTCACCTGTGCCTGCTATGGTATCAACTTGTTCTGAAGGCAAATCAATACAGCGTAGCGCATGGTTTTGAGTGTCGGCAACGTATAATTTTCGGCCTGCTTTGACTAAACCTTGGGGAGAATTAAATTGGGCATTTTCTCCCACGCCATCGCTCAATCCTGGTATGCCACTGCCCAAACGACGTTGTATTTTACCGGTAAAATCGATTTCTAAAACACGATGATGCCCTGTATCACTGACATAGAAATGATCAGCAGAGGCGTGAATTTTCCCTGGAAAATTTAAGGGTAATTTAGGCTCAGGCACCAGCGCAACTGGCATGGGACTGCGTACTCGTTTGCCTTTACGTGCCGATTCTTCCAAATGTTGAGCAATCAAATTATAGAGTTGAGTACGTCGCCCTTCACCAGAATATACGCCTATCACATAACCTTCAGGGTCAATAAGAATAATTGACGGCCAATTCCGAATACCATAACTTTTCCATACCGTAAATTCGGGATCATGGGCAACAGGATGACGGATGTCATAACGATTAATGGCTTTGATTAATTGTTTAGCGACTAGCTCATTAGGAAATTTGGGAGAGTGCAAACCAATCACGGTTAAACTATCTGGATATTTTTGTTCTAAATAAGCCAAATCGGGTAAAACGTGCAGACAATTTATGTAGCAATAGGTCCAAAAATCTAATAAGACGACTTTGCCACGTTGATCTGCGATATTGATGGGTTGAGGAGTATTAAACCATTCAAGTGTGGAAGGGAGTTCAATGGCGCGTATGCGTGTGTGATTCATGGGATAGGCGGGTTTTTAATAGAGGGAAAATTGGCGGAGAGGGTGGGATTCGAACCCACGGAAGAGTATTACCCTTCAGCGGTTTTCAAGACCGCCGCCTTAAGCCGCTCGGCCACCTCTCCAGCAAGAGGTGCACATTATCTTTGAAATCGATCCATTTTGCAAGAGGATCATGAAAAAAATTTTTGTATAAGGTCTGATGTGTGTTAATTGTGTGTGTTAATTGTTAATTGTTAATTGTTAATGATTGATGGGCAACCACAAGGGATTGCCCCTACGGGCAGATTGTAGGGGCAATCCCTTGTGGTTGCCCTTGAACAATCCCTTGTGGTTGCCCTTGATATATTTTTTGGAAGTCTAAATTTCTTGGCGCAACGCTTTCATGAGACCATACACCATTACCAACATGACAAATGAGAAAGGCAAGGCTGCGATAATTGAGGCCGTCTGCAAGGCATTCAATCCCCCTAAAATGAGTAAGACACCTGCAACGGTACCTTCGCCAACGCCCCAAAAGACGCGATGTTTCAGGGGTGGATTTTCGTTACCGATTGACAAGATAGTGCAAACAACCAGTGTCGCTGAGTCAGACGAGGTAATAAAGTAAGAGGCAATCAGTATGGTCGCAATACCGGAGGCGAAGAGACTCATTATGCCTATATCCATTTTTTCAAAGGTGGTATAGAGGGCAATCGTTACATCATTTTTAACGGCCTCAACAATGCCAGCTTGACCAATCGCAGCGACGGTTTCACCTGTTTCATTAACGAGGGTATGGAATAATTCCAAATACAGTGCTGTCCCGCCAAAAAAGGTTAGCCAAACGAAAGCAAGCGCGGTGGGTACCAGTAAAACGCCAATAATAAACTCACGGATTGTGCGACCACGCGATATACGGGCAATGAAGACTCCTACAAAGGGTGACCAGGCGATCCACCATCCCCAATAGAAGGTTGTCCAGTATTTCTGCCAGTCGGTATTTTTATAAGAATCCGTCCAGAGGCTTAATGGAATGACGGCGCTTAAATAATCGCCTGTGCTTTGTAACAGTGTGTTGAGTAGATAGCGGGTGGGGCCGAAGAAGAGGAAGAAAAGTAGTAAGATCAGACTTAACAATAGATTGAGTTCACTTAAAATTTTGACCCCCCGTCCAAGGCCAGAAACGACTGACAATGTGGCAATGATAGTGACGACGACAATGATGATGACTAAACTGGTTGGAAATTTGAAAAAGGTTTTTTCTGCCTTCTTTTCACAAGCTGGTTTTTCATCACTTACCAATTCTGCGCATTGTTCAGTCATATAATCCGCTTTCGCTTTCGCTTCAACCGTGGCATAAGAATCATATTGAAACAAATGCGCTAAACCGGTATCCATCTGTTTAACACCGAAGCCTAGCGAGGTGGCTAAACCAAATACCGTACCAAAGACGGCCAAAACATCGACCGCATGACCAATGGGCCCATATATTCTATCTCCAATAAGCGGATACAGTACAGAACGGATTGTTAAGGGTAACTTTTTGCGGTAAGCAAAGTAGGCGAGTGACAAGCCCACAACAACATAGATTGCCCAAGGATGCAATCCCCAATGCAAAAAGGTGAGACGCATAGCGACTTCAGCTGCTTCGGGTGTCAGGCCTTCTGTAATAAAGGGGTTACTTTGGAAATGATATATGGGTTCAGCAACACTCCAAAAGACCAGTCCAATACCCATACCGGCACTGAATAACATGGCAAACCATGAAAAATAGCTAAATTCTGGTTTTTCGTCATCATCTCCCAGACGTATATCCCCATAGCGGCTGAACATCAACCATAAAACAAAAAACAGAAAAAACGCCACAACGCCAATGTAATACCAATTGAGTCCCCAAATAATATTGGCCTTCAAATTTTCAAACATTTCAGAAGCGGTTTCAGTCATTAACGTTCCGTAAAGGACAAATACGAGGATAACCATTATTGACATCAGTGCCACTGTTGGGTTTAAACCCTTAAGAAATCCAGATTCAGCACGAACTATTTTCATAATATTTTAGTCTCTCAAAAAGGGCAACCACAAGGGATTGCCCCTACAATATTAATTATATTTGTAGGGGCAATCCGTAGGGTTGCACCTACCATGGGTGGCATGTAGGGGCAATCCCTTGTGGTTGCCCCATTGATGGTCAATATTTTTGGAACTCCCTTATGACATGACAAAATAACTCTCTCTTCACTCCAACCACTTCTTCACTTTATCAGGGTTCTCCTTTACCCAACGTTTAGCGTTTTCATAAGGATCGGCATCCTTTTCCGCGTTCCAAACCATCAGCTTTTCTATATCAGCAGGTTCCCATTCAAAATTATCCAGTACACGATAAACTTCGGGTTTATCTGTTTTCAAGCTTTTATGCACGATGGTACTGATGTGTTCGCGGTTATCCTTGGGTTGATAAATTCCTTTAGGATCGTCAAGATATTTCAAATCCCAACGAGAAAATTTCCAGTGGGGTGTCCAACCCGTCACGACGATCCATTCTTTTTTCTGGATAGCATCGGCTAAAGCATCCGTCATAGTCGCATCGCTACCTTCTTCCAATTGAAAATTCAGGTTGTACTGCTCCATGACTTGTTCAGTCTTCTTCATTAGCCCGGCTGCTGGATCAATACCCCTGATCTGGCCTCCGAACTTTTCGGCATTGGCATTCAGTTCATCAATGGAATGAATAGTGACATAACTGGGTACCACGAGGCCAATCTTGGTGCCTTTTAAATTAGGACCCAGATTTTCTACGCTATCCTGCACAGCCTTGAAATAGTAATCGTGAGTCGTCGGTAACCAAGCCGCTACATGTCCATCCACATCACCACTAGCAACCGCTTTCCACATCCATATAGCAGTGACTTCCATGATATCGGTCTTGTAGCCCAGTTCTTCTAAAACCACTTTGACGACGTTAGTACTTGCCACTTCAGTTGACCATTCAACGTAGGTCAGTTTAACATCGCTTTCTTCGTCTTCTTCATCAGCATAGGTTAGAGGCGTTAAGCCTAATAAGCTAACAAAAAATAAGGACAAAACAGGTTTGAGTGCCGGTTTCAGGATGTTTTTCATAGACTCATTTTCTCCAATGTAGGGTGGGTAACGGGTTTTTGTTGCCCACCATCTAAGCTTAAGGTGGGCTACAAATCTCATTAAAATTAAGAGCCGGCAACAGGTTACCGGTACAGACAAATATTTATTAAAATCAAATACTTACTTTTGTATAAAGATGAGGGTGCAACCTAGGGAAAGCTCATTCTTGATGGCACTTTTCGTTTATTACGCTCGGCATAATCTAATCCTTTCTTATAAAACAATACCTTCGCCAAATTGTAAAAAACGTCAATTTTGAGCCAATGTAACTTTTTAACTTATTGATTTTGCTTAAAATAAAAATCAGTATTTTTTAATTAATGGCTAATTTTTAAAATTGGCGAAGGTATTGATAAAACAATCCTTGTAGTTATATTATATTCATTTCTGACCCATTTTCTGGCTGATACGATCAAGAATCATTGCAAGAATAACTATCGCAATGCCGGCCTGAAAACCCATGCCGGGTTCCAATCGTTGTATGGCTTTCCACACTTCAGCCCCTAAACCCCCTGCCCCGATCATAGCGGCAATCACCACCATAGACAGAGCCAACATAATCGTCTGATTGATACCCGCCATGATGGTGGGAATAGCAAGGGGCAATTGTACTTTAAATAATTTCTGAGAGCGCGTGGAACCAAAGGCATCCGCTGCTTCGATCAGTTCTGGTGGCACTTGTTTGATACCTAAACAAGTGAGACGGATAGCCGGTGGCATGGCGAAAACAACGGTGGAGAAAATCGCAGAGACTGCCCCTAAACCAAAAAAAGGTATAGCTGGAATCAGATAGACAAAAGCGGGCATGGTTTGCATAAAATCCATCAACGGCATGATAATGCGGTAGCCCGTTCTTGAAAGAGCGGCTAATATGCCCATAGGTATGCCGAGTAAAACAGCCATTAAGGTGGCAACAATCACTAGTGTCAGCGTTTCTAACGTCGGTTCCCACAAGCGCAAATTCCAAAGCAGGCAGAAGCCAATAGCCGTAAAAATGCTCACTTTTCGCCCTGCTATTTTCCAAGCTATCAGAGAAAAAAGAGCGATCACGATCCACGGGGGAAAGTACATCAGGCCATCTACGATGTTAACAATGATATTTTCCAGATGCTCGCTAATCGCCTTAGTCAAAAAGGAGAAGTTTTCTGTTAGAAAATCCAGAGCCTGATCTGTCCATTCATCTAATGGCAGTTTAGGTACCGATAATGCATCCATCACTCTATATCCCTTTTAGCCAGTGCTGCTAGAACACTGTTATTGATAACGATGCCTTGAAGTTTGCGTCTTTCATCTACAACGGGTACTTGCCCTGGCCATTTAGCCAAGATAGCAATCAGTGTTGTTAGAGGCTCTGTTTTGGTAACCGTTGGTACCTTCGATTCTATGATATTGGCTATGGTTTTCTCGCCCCTTTCCAGCGCGGCAGTTGTGATTTCAATTCGTACCACGCCTAGCAAGGTGTGATCTCGCTGTATCACCAAGAGGCAAGATAAACATTCAGCCTTCATTTGGTTGATAACAGTACGGGGATCATCGTCTGGGTAGGCAACGACACCGATTGGTGTTAGCACAGAGTGGGTTGTCAGCACCTTGGATTTATCCACATTCTCGACAAATCGCTTCACATAATCATTCGCTGGTGCCATGATAATCTCTTCCGGCGTACCCACTTGAACCACTTGCCCATCTTTCATCAGAACCACACGGTTGCCTAGTTTAAGGGCCTCGTCTAAATCATGGGTAATAAAAAGAATCGTTTTCTTCATGCGATTTTGCAAAGCAATCAGTTCATTCTGCATATCGCCACGTATCAAGGGATCCAATGCACTGAAGGCTTCATCCATTAAGAGAATATCTGGCTCGATTGCAAGGGCACGGGCTAAACCGACTCGCTGTTGCATACCACCACTCAGTTGATTCGGCATCGCATCTTCCCAACCTGCTAAACCGACTAATTGAAGTGCTGCACGCGCCTTATCAATACGCGAGTTTTTTTCCTGATGCTGAATTTCCAAACCATATTCAACATTATTGAGTAGGTTACGATGAGGAAAAAGGGCAAAATTTTGAAAAACCATACCTAATTTATGGCGGCGTAGTTCTAACAAGGCGTGGTGATCTAAGCTTGTGATGTCTTTTCCATCTATGAATATCTGACCAGAGGTGGGTTCAATCAGTCGGTTAATGCAACGGATAAGGGTAGACTTACCGCTACCACTGAGTCCCATCACGACCAAAATTTCACCTTCTTGAACTTCAAAAGACACCTTATCCAAACCAACAGCTTGTCCAGTTTGGTTGAAGATATCATCCTTACTCATGCCTTGAGAAAGTCGCTCAAGGGCAGGTTCTGGATGTTCTCCAAAAATCTTCGTTAGCTTAACGACTTTGATTTTTTCCATGTCACTTGAGTAGCAAATAGAGAAGAATTAACAAGATTATTTTGAGGCAAATTAAATATTACAAATATTATGAATGATGTTCGAGTGAAAAGAAGTTCTTTTCAATCAATTTGATTGTCCATTTATGAGATAAACGAGTCACTATTTCTTCTTGCGAAAGTGCAAAATACCCCAAGAGAGATATCCTTTTTTACCCGCTTCAATCCAGTGATCGAGACCCACTTTCATACGACCAATATATTCTTGAGAACAATTTTTCAATAGTTCACTGTGGGCTTCAATTTCCATAAAAATGCGGTTATAGTGATTCACGAGCTGTTCATTCATTTCAATGATCTGAATTTTTTCAAAACCCACTTCTTCTGCTGTTTTGCTGTAAAAACCGAAAGAACCCATTGAATCAAGATGGATTCTATCTAAAACGGGTTGCAAAACACCTTCAGGGCAATCATCGCTTTGCATCGGATCAGTAAAAATAAACTCTCCGCCTGGTTTGAGAACGCGATAAACTTCTTCAAACACTTGTCGGCGATTGCCACTATGCAAAATCGCATCTTGAGACCAAACTACGTCATATTGTTGTTCAGAAGAAGGAATCGCTTCAAAGTTGCCGTTTATGACTTCAAGTCGATCAGCTAATCCCTGTTCTTGATTTTTGTGACGATTACGTTCATTTTGAACTTCGCTCAGATTCAGACAGTCAACATGACAACCGCTGTTTTTTGCCAGATAACGGGCACTACCACCATAGCCTGCACCAATATCCAACACCTTCGTAGATTCAGTCAAGGTGAGCATTGAGGCCAGTTTTTGAACGGTGCGATAGCTCGCATCGAAAATAGAATCTGTTTCAGTTTCATAAAGGCCGATATGAATATCTTCGCCACCCCATATCGTGCCATAGAAGCTATTTGCATCGGCACTGTTGTAATAATTACGGGTTATTTCAACTGTGTTGGAAGAGTTTGAACTCATTGTGTGACTTCTCCTTATTTACATTTACTAATGCTTATGGTTTTTCAGCAACATGGATAAAAAAATCAGGTTCTTCATGGCGGTAGGTTTCCTTAAAATCACCGTAGGTTGTAATGTTTTGAAAACCAACTTCCTTCATCAAATGGCGTAAATAATTCTTGCGTAGCGGATACATATTCAGATGAAAAACCGATTGATCAGGAAATTCATAACGAAAACGGGCTAAACCGTCATCCAAATGTTCCGGCTCTGCTTTCACATTTTCTCCACAATAATAGTAAATATGTTTCGACGAAAACCCATGATCCAGAATGCTATCATAGTTACGTTGATCAAGAATGAGAATACCATCAGGATGTAGCGCAGCATAAAATTCAGTTAGTGCTTGACGACGCTCGATTTCTGAAAACAAATGAGTAAAAGAATTGCCTAGACAAATAATCGCATCAAACTTTTCACAAACGTCGCGGTTAAGCCAACGCCAGTCAGTTTGTATCGTATTTAAAATAAAACTGTTTTTACGAGCATTTTCAGACGCTTTGGCAAGCATTTCTGAACTACCATCTGCGCTAACCACTTCAAATCCGGCTTGCAGTAAACGCACGGAATGAAAACCAGTGCCGGTTGCGACATCCAAAATGCGGTGTACCCCTTTTTGACGCAAAACATCAATAAAAAACTGGCCTTCACTTTCTGCCCTTGCTTCCCAATTAATTAATTGATCCCAACGCTCAACAAAAGCTTTAATATATTCTTCTTTGTACTTATCCGTTTCACGAACATCAACTGGATTTGGCCCGTAATCTTGTGTTTGAGTCATTAATCGACCCTCCTGTTTCTTCTCAATCCTTTACGGAAAAATAGGCATGTATATTTATAATACTTCAGGGTACTTTTAAGTCGGTTAACTGTTAAATCCTATAACAGTTTAACTTAGAGTATCACACAACATGGTGAATTAAATTCATGATTGTAAAGGATTTTATGGATGGTCTGATGTATTTAAG